>Ga0335074_10002495_pt1 | contig 25068 bp, 19 predicted proteins | sample Lox_Sample_23_FD_206715 | JGI IMG/M metagenome (GOLD analysis project Ga0335074, IMG submission 206715) | Soil microbial communities from Loxahatchee National Wildlife Refuge, Florida, United States - Lox_Sample_2.3 | ecosystem: Environmental > Terrestrial > Soil > Wetlands | place: USA... | reverse complement strand
ACCTGACCGCCAGTGTCGCCGTCCTGAAGCTGGAGAACAACAGACTGATCGCGCTGCAACCCACCGTGCTTCCTCCACCGCACGCGAAGAAGCAGGCGGTGCAGAGTACTCAGACGGCGAAGAAGGAATCGCACGGATTCTTCAGCAGGGTAGGAGCGTTCTTCGCCTCTATCTTCCACTGAGACGGCTCCGGAGGGCCCAGTGTCGCCGCGAACGCGGCTCCGAATGCAAGGCCTCGGCACCCGGGGCTTGTTCCCCGGGCTCACTTCGCAGCCGGCGCTCCGCGCCCGTGGGCTGTCCTTGAATGGTGCCCCGAGTGGCCGCCGCGATCTTGAGCCGCGCAGCGGCGGCTGTGGTTTAAGGCCGGCCGCGCGAGCTCCGGGTACCCATCCTTGAACGATTGGAGCCGCGTGAGCGGCGGCAAGCTTGGTGGGTCTGTTCCCCCTAAGTTGTACTTGCCAATGCCTTAACAATTTGAGAGTATCCGTTGTGCTGGTAAGCTGTTGAAGATATCTGACTGTGCGGCGTTTGCCGGTTGGAGTCATGAGGGTGTATCGCGACGAGGGGCGTGCGAGATGACCAAGGCAGACTTGATTGACGAAGTTTCCCGGTTAACCGAACTCACGCGAAAAGACAGCGAGGTCATCGTCGAGACCATCTTCGAGAGCGTGGTGCGTTCGCTGCGCGCCGGCGACAAGATCGAGATACGCGGCTTCGGCAGCTTCCGTACCCGCCAGCGCAAGCCCCGCGTCGGCCGCAATCCCAAGACCGGCGACCGCGTGGAAGTCCCCGCCAAGAAGATTCCCTTCTTTAAGCCCAGCAAAGAGTTGAAGGACATGGTGAACAGCTATGTAGAAGAACATCCTCCCGCTCAGGCGGCTCCCCCACCTTCCAACGGCGGCGCGACGGGAAGCGTGCAGTAATCGCAGTTCAGGCGGCCTTCAATAAGCTGCTGACCGCGTCCTTCACGCGCTCACCCCACTCCGCAGTTAACGACCAGGGACTCGGCTGCCGCAAGACGTGCAGTTCTCCGTCCAGACTCTCGATTTGATAATCAGTCTTTCCTTGCTCGTTGCGTTGGAAATGCAGCGTGATCAGCGCATCGCCGATCCTTATGTCCTCGACCGTTATCTCCGGCAGCCACTCCGGCAGCCAAGGATCCAGGAAAAGGACCTTTAGCGGAGCGTAGGGGTAGATCCCCAGCAAGGCTTGCATAACGATGAACGGGACCGAAGCGGACCATGCCTGTGGCGAATCGGCGCGCTCGTACAAACCGGGAAACGGGTGCGTCTCGTCGCGTGAGTGGCCGCCGAAAACCTCGGGCAACCGATCGTAATCGAACAGGCTCGCCGCTTCGAAGAGCGACCGCGACAGTTGCCACATCTCACCGTGAGCCCCGTAGCGCGCCATCCCTAAAACAAAGCTGCCGTTTTCCACCGGCCACACGGTTCCGCGATGGTAGGCGAACGGGTTGTAGGCCGGGTGCTGACTGGACAAGGTGCGAATGCCCCACCCGGAAAACAGGTCAGGCTGCATCATTCGGCTGATCAGCCGCGGCACGCGCTCGGTTTCCAGAATTCCCGATAGCAGGCAATGCCCCGGATCGGACGCGATGGTCGTAACCATTCTGTTGTCCTTGTCGATCGCCATCGCAATGTAGCCTTCGTCTTCCATCCAGAAGCGATCGTTGAAGCGCTGCTTCAGCTCTTCCGCCTCGCCGTGCAGGCGTCGCGCCTGCTCGTGCTCGCCGATCCACCACAGGAACTCCGCGAAGTGCAGTTTCGCTGTGTAGGCAAAGGCTTGCAGTTCACAAGTGCCCAGCGGATCCTCGACCTGGCTGCCGTCGGGATAAACAATGCAGTCCGACGAATCCTTCCAGCCCTGGTTCTTGACTCCCTGCTTGGAGTTTGTTTTGTACTTGTAGAAACCGCTCTGCGGATCGCGGATGTATTTGTCGGCCCAGCCGAGCGCATCGAGTGCAGGCTGTACGTAGCCGCGCAGCAGTTCCTTGTCGCCCGTCCAGTGCCAAACCTCGCTCACCACAATCGGATAGAGGAACGACACGTTGGCAGTTCCGTAATACAGGCCCTGGGGAGTGAAGTTCAGCACCGACAGCGGATCGGTGTGCACCTCGTGCAGCATGCGGCCCGGCTGAGCGTCGCGCCAGTCATTGGTGTCGTGACATTGCAGCTTGGCCAGCAGGCTGAGCGCGCCCCGGCTCATGTCGGTGCTGAGCAGTGACGCTTCCCATGCCGCCGCAAGCATGTCGCGCCCGAACAGCGCCAGGTAGGTGGGAATGCCGGCTGCGAGCTTCCAATTGTGTTCGCCTTCATCGAGGTCATACAGGCGCAACGCCGCAATGTCGAGCCGCGAGCGCTCCAGCACACGCTGCACGTCGGGGCTGTAATCGCGAGCGGCCGGCGTGCGGAATTTAGTCGATTCCCGCAGGAACGCCTGCTGCTTGCGAAACCATTCGCTGTCGGAGCCCGTCAGCGCGTTGCACGTCGGCTCGACGGGCAGCAGATTGCCGTCAACTCGCGCCTGCCATTTCAGGCACGCTTTCCACGTCTGGTGCGGCTTCAGCTCGATACGAAATGAGATTTTGTTTTCCGAATGTTCCGGCTCGGAATCGGCGCGGAGGTGCAAGGTAATTCCGCGACGCATGCTGGCGTCGCCGACATTCCCCTGCTCGTCGTAATGATGCTCGACGTAGTAATCGAAGTCCCAGAGCCATTCGCCCCCGTCGGCTTTCTCCCACTTCTGCTTCAGCTCACCCTTTTGCTTGCGCTCGTTCTTCACCTCTTTGCGCGAGACGAAGTCGCACTCCGCTTCCAGGGCCAGCGTAACGGTCGTCGCGATCTGGGTGTGATTGGTCAGCTCGATGTCCTCGTGCATGCCTTCGCCGACGACACGCGAGATTTTCAGCTCGACCGTCTGCTGCAACGGATTGCACTCACCGGTCGGAGTCTCTTTGCAATTGGGCGGCGCCTGAAAGTAGTAGGCCAGCCAGCTCTGCTGCTCGACCGGCGATTGCGTGCTGAGCTGTGGCTGCTTGCCCTCAATCGTCCAGCGATATTGCGACAACATGCGTGTCTGGTACACGAACAGGCCTTGCCGCGCGCTATCGGGCGAAATGCCCCCGTCGTGGCTCATCCCCAGTACGGTTCTGCCGCGGCTGATGTGGATGGCGTCACTGCGCGAACGTAAGCGGATGCGCGACGGAGTCGACGCGTAGCTCATGAATTTCCCCCTCGTTCTTTTACTTCGTTAGATGGCAGGAAACAAAGGCCTGTTTGCTCAGGAAAGGTACTTCGCTGCCGCAATCCGATGTCACACCTGCTTGTGAGCTTTTTGCGGGGTGGGTCAGTTTGATTGTCATCCCGAGCAAGCATCTTTCGCGCAGCGAGGGATCTGGGCGTCCGATTCGCGCCGGTGCGCGAAAGGGCGCATCCGTATTCAAAACTGGCCCGCTACGGCTTTTTGCGGCGCCCTTCGGATCAGCAGCAGCTTTGCTTTATCCTGATGTTTATGCCTGCACTCGTCGAATGCGTGCCAAACTTCTCGGAAGGACGCGACAAAGCGCGCGTCGATGCCATTATCGAAGCCATGAAGATGGACGGCGTCTATCTCCTTGATCGCGAGATGGACGCCGACCACAACCGTTGCGTCATCACATTGGTCGGCGATCCGATCAACGTCGCGGAAGCGGCAATCCGCGGCGTAGGCAAAGCTGCCGAAGTCATCGATCTCACAAAGCACACGGGCGCGCATCCCCGCCTGGGCGCAGCCGATGTCATTCCGTTCATCCCCATCGAAGGCCTCACGCTGGAAGACTGCGTTGCCATCGCGCGCCGCGCCGGCGAAGAGATCTGGAAGCGCTACAAGATCCCGGTGTATTTATATGAGGCCGCGGCGCAAGTTCCCGAACGCCAGAATCTGGAGAACGTTCGGCGTGGCCAGTTCGAAGGCATTCGTGAAGAGGTGAAGACCAATCCCGCGCGCAAGCCTGATTTTGGCGAGGCCGCCCTGCATCCCACCGCCGGGGCCACCATTGTCGGCGCGCGCAAATTTCTCGTCGCCTACAACGTTTATCTCAATACGCCCGACGTCGAGATTGCGAAGAAAATCGGCAAGGCCGTGCGCTTCTCCAACGGCGGCTTGCGCTACGTGAAGGGCATGGGCGTGCCGGTTCGCGGCCTGGCGCAAGTCTCGATGAACCTGACCGACACCGACCAGACTCCGATCGCCCGCGTCTTCGAATATGTGAAGCGCGAGGCCGCGCGTTACGGCGTGATGCCGGCGTCGAGCGAGATCGTCGGGCTCATCCCGAAGAAGGCGCTGGAAGATGCGGCGGAGTGGTTCCTGCAGGTCGAGAACTTCGACTCGTCGCTCATCCTCGAGAATCGCCTCGCCGCCGTGATGAGCGGCAAGATGGCGGTCGGCGGCGTGCGTGCCGGAGTCGAGCCGTTCATCGAGCAGCTCGCCGCGCCCACGGCAGCTCCGGGAGGCGGTTGCGCTTCAGCAGCGACAGCAGCGATGGCCGCAGCGCTGGGCAGCATGGTCGCCGGCATGTCGCGTGGCAAGAAAGCCTACGTGCAATATGAGCGCGAGCTGAGCGATGCGCTGGCGCGACTGGCCGAGTTGCGCGAACAGTTCAAGGCGGCAATCGACGCCGATGCCGCCTCGTTCAATGAAGTGATGGCGGCGTTCAAGAAGGCAAAGGAACATCCCGAGGCGCAAGCCGAAGTTGAAGCCGCAACCAAGAAGGCGACGCTGGTGCCGCTGGTCGTCGCCGAACGCGCCAAAGAAGTAGGTCAGATCATCGAGTCGCTGCGCTCGAAGACCAATCCCCGCATGGCCTCCGACCTGACGGTCGGTGTGTCGCTGGCGCGCGCAGGCATGGAAGGCGCGCTGGCCAATGTCGAGATCAACCTCGGCGACATCAAGGATGAAACGTTCCTCGCCGATGTGCGCCAACGCGTCGCGGCACTGCGCAAATGAGGCCTGCGCGCACAGCCCATTGTGACCCGTTTCCATGCCTGCGGCACGTGCGATGTGATAAATAGGAGAGTAGAAGCCGGCCGCAGAGCCGGTATGAGCCAACTATGAGCTACCCCCTTTTGCGGAGAACTTACCTCCGCACATCGAATCCACAACAGCCAGGCAGTCCGGCATTTCCATCAACCCATCACCAGCGATTCAAGGGAGCGACATCATGTTGAGATCGCTCTTCATCGGTCTGTCGGAAAGTAAAGGTCTCCGCAACTTCGCCGAAAAATCGCCGATGGGCAGGCGCTTCTCGCAGCGCTTCGTCGCCGGAACCGAGTTGCAGGACGTCGTTCGCGCGACCCAGGTAGTCAACGAATGGGGTGCGGGCGTCAGTATCGACAACCTCGGCGAGAACGTCACCAATGCCGACGAGGCCAAGCACAGCGCCGAGCTCTATCACCGCATGCTCGACGAGATTCACGAGCGCAAGCTGAACGCCAACATCTCGCTCAAACTCACGCACATGGGCCTGGACATTAGCGAGGATCTCGCGTTCCGGCAGGTCACCGAGTTGGTCGATCACGCCGTGCGCATCAACAACTTTGTGCGCGTGGATATGGAGGGCTCGCCCTACACCCAGCGCACGCTGGACTTTGTTCGCCAACTGCATCGCGAGCCGGGACACGCCGGCCGCGTCGGCACCGTCATCCAGTCGTACCTCTACCGCAGCGAGAAAGACATCGACGATCTGCTGGCCGAGCGCATCCGCATTCGCCTGTGCAAGGGCGCCTACAAAGAGCCGCCGGAGATTGCGTTTCCCAAGAAGGAGGATGTCGACGCCAACTATCTGAAACTGGCGCGCACCCTGATGAAGAGCGGCGTGTATCACGGCATCGCCACGCACGACGAGAAGATCATCGCCGAGCTGAAGCAGTTCGCGCGCGCGGAGAATATTCCGTCGTCGGCGTACGAATTCCAGATGCTGTATGGCGTGCGTCGCGATCTGCAGCAGCAGTTGGTGCGCGAAGGCTACGGCCTGCGCGTGTATATCCCGTTCGGCTCGGAGTGGTATCCGTACTTCATGCGCCGCCTGGCCGAGCGCCCGGCGAACGTGCTGTTCATCGCGAAGAACATGTTCCGGCAATAAAGAGCAGTTGTCAGTTGCCGGTTGTCAGTTGCCGGTGGGAAGTTGTCAGTTGTCGTGGGCAACGATTAGTGGCCGGGCAATAGTTTGCTTCGAATTGTCATCATGAGCTACCTTCCGCCGCTGCCAATAACTTAGCTCACCCTTTGGAGTACGGCCACAATGCTGGCAATGCGCTTCCCGAGAATCCTTCTTCTACTCGTTATGGCTTCCCTGTTGACTGCGGATGCAAGCTTGCTGCTCGCTGGTCAGACCTTCCGGATTCAGAGCGTACGAGTCATAGGTTCGCAGCGCTATCCAGAGGAAGATCTGGTGGCCGCTCTAGGTTTCAAGCCTGGAGACACCATCGCCCTTGACGCGTTACAAAAGGCAGCCGACCGTCTGATGCAGTCCGGCGCCCTCGCGAGTCTGCAATACAAATACACGCCCTTGTCCACTGGCCTGGTCGTTGAATACACCGTTGCCGATAGCAGGGACTTCCTTCCCTGCAGCTACGACAACATCGTATGGATTAACAGTGAAGAGCTGACGAAAGCCGTGCACCAGAAAGTGCCGTTGTTCGATGGCGAGGCTCCGAGCAGCGGCGAATTGCTCGATCAGGTGGCGCAAGCGATCTCACAGCTGCTGGCGCAGCGCGGAGTCGTAACCAAGGTCATTTATGAGCTGAATAGCCGTGTCGCCGGCGCACCCATCGATGCCATCTCGTTTGTCTCCGATAGCGTTGTACCAAAGATCCGGGACATTACGCTTACTGGCGCCAATTTGCTTTCTCCTCAGGAGAAAATGGAGAACACCAAACGGCTGGTCGGCGAGCCATACCGCGCAAGGCAGCTGCGTGAATCGCTGGTCAATGGACTATTTTTCATTTATGGAAACAAGGGATACCTGCGGATGCAGGTTGGCGAGCCGCAAGCAACCCTCGTGGGCGACCCTCAACAGGCAATGGTCGCTGTAACCGTCCCGGTCACGGAGGGGTCGCAATTTCGATGGGCATCTATCAGCTGGAGCGGTAACACCGCGCTTACGAAAGCGGAACTAGATAGCATGATGGCGATCCGCTCAGGGGACATCGCTGACCACTCCAGGTTGGACACCAGCCTTTCCGCTGTGCAGCGCGCCTACAAGAGCCGAGGTTACCTGGCCGTGCAATTAAAACGAGTACCTACCTTCGATGACCAGTACCATACCGTCTCGTATATGGTCGATGTATCCGAAGGCGACCTGTTCCACATGGGCAACTTGCGGCTTTTGGGTTTGGAGCCTGGGGTCGCGGAAAAGCTCCAAAAGAAGTGGAAGCTGAATCGCGGCGATGTTTACAATGGCCAATATCTGCAGACATTCCTGAAAGACAATGCCGGCCTGATTAGTGAAGGCAGGTCCAGGACGGTTAAATCCACGGAGATGCAAACTCCAGAACATCTGGTGGACGTGACGCTGCAATTTTGAGAGCTCGCAATCTTAAGGGCTCCCAGGCGTTGCACCTCCGATGGCGACAACTACTTCAGCTTTGCCCCGACCGGCACATCCTCCAGAAATCCGGCCAGCACCGGCAGACCTTCGTCGCCTAAGGACGCGGCGACGATCATGCCGTTCGACTCCAGGCCGCGCAACTTCCGCGGCTGAAGATTGGCAACGATGACGACTTTGCGGCCGACGAGCTTCTCCGGGTCGTAAGCTTTTGCAATGCCCGCGACGATCTGCCTTGTCTCGGTACCGATATCGACTTCCATCCGCAGCAGCTTGTCAGCGCCTTTGACCTTCTCGGCAACTTTCACTTCCCCGACGCGCAACTCGACTTTGAGGAAATCGTCGATCGTAATCTTGTCGCCCACCTTGTCCTCAACGGCGGGGGACGAGAGTGGGGCACCCACACCTGATTTAGTGGCCGCTGGTTGAGTGTCCGACTTCTCACCGGGTGCCCCTCCCTTGTCCACTTCTTTTGTGGACAGGGTGGGTCCAGAGCGTTCCTGTTCCATCTGTTGCATCCTCTCGATCATGCTTTTGTCGGCACGCGGAAAGACCGGCTCGACTTTGCCCAGCTTCGTGCCGGCCTGAATTTGTCCCCACGCCAGGTCGCGCAGCTTCAGCTTCTGTATCTCCCCCAGCCCAAGCTGCTTCCAGATGCGCCCCGTCGCCTCCGGAATTACCGGATGCACCAAGGCGGTCACGATCCTGAGCGCCTCGACCGAAGTATGAAGAATCGTCGCGAGCCGCGCCTTGGAATCGCGATCAGTGCGCTCGGCCACGGCCCACGGCTCGTTCTCCACAATGTATTTGTTGACCGCCGCGACCAGCGTCCATGCGGTCTCCAGCGCGCGCGAGAACTGAAACGCCTCGAACTGCGCGTGGAAATCCGCGATGGTCTGCTGCGCCAGCTTCTCGATCGCTTCGTCAGCCGCGGTGCGCGCGCTCGCCGAGGGATAGGGAATCTCGCCCTCGAAATAGCGCGAAATCATGCTCAGCGTGCGGCTGGAGAGGTTGCCGAGATCGTTGGCCAGATCGGCGTTAAAGCGCTGCACCAGCGCGTCGAAGCTGAACGACCCGTCCTGCCCGAAGACGATTTCGCGCAGCAGGAAATAGCGCAGCGAGTCCTGGCCGAGCGTGTCGAGGATCGTCTCGCTGCGCACAATGTTGCCGCGCGACTTCGACATCTTGCTCTCTTCAAACAGCAGCCAGCCGTGCGCGATGATCGAGTGCGGCAGCGGCAGCTCCGCCGCCAGCAGGAACGCCGGCCAGTAGACGCAGTGGAAGCGCACGATCTCCTTGCCGATCATGTGCACGTCGGCGGGCCAGTAGCGCTCCAGCTTCTCCCGATCCTTGGGATCGTCGGAGCCGTAGCCGAGCGCGGTCATGTAATTCGCCAGTGCGTCCAGCCACACATAGATCACGTGTTTGGGATCGCCGGGCACGGGAATGCCCCACTTGAACGAGGTGCGGCTCACCGAGAGATCGCGCAGCCCGCTGCGCACGAAGGCGATCACCTCGTTGCGCCGCGTCTCTGGCCGAATGAAGTCCGGATGCTCGGCGTAGTACTTGAGCAACGGCTCTTGCATCGCCGAAAGCTTGAAGAAGTAATTCTCCTCGTGGACCGTCTCCGTCGGCCGCCCGCACTCCGGACACGGCGCGCCCGGGCCGACGGCGTCGACATAAAGCTCGTCATAGACGCAATACTGCCCGCTGTATGAACCCTTATAGATGTAGCCGCGCTCCTGCAAGCGCGTGAACAGCGCCTGTACGCCGCGCATGTGCCGCGGCTCGGTGGTGCGGATGAAATCGTCGTAGGTGATGTTCATCCGGTCCCACAGCGCGCGAAACTCGCCGGAAACTTTGTCGGCAAACTCCTTGGGCGAGCAGCCGGCAGCCGCGGCCGAGCGCTCGATCTTCTGCCCGTGCTCGTCGGTTCCGGTGAGAAAGAACGTGTCGACGCCCATCATGCGCTCGCGCCGGGCGATAGTGTCGCACACCACCGTTGTATACGTGTGCCCGATGTGCGGCCGCGCGTTGACGTAGTAGATGGGCGTCGTGATGTAAAACTTTTCGGGTTTATCCATGCTGTCGGTCCAGATACAAGCGGATAGCTTCCTGCATCACGTGCTTCAGCGGAACATGATGCTCGGCGGCGATGCGCCGGCAGTCCTCATATTCGGGCGCGTACTGCGAAATGCCGTTGACTCCCGCTATTTTCATGCGCACCTCGCCCCACTGCGTCGCGACGGCTTCGTGTCGACGCGCGAGGGCATAGCGCTTCTCATGCCGCACGCGCACGCCGAGCGTCGAGCTCTCGCGAAACATCAGCGCCCGCAGCGGTTCTTCTTTGTCCATGGGCGCCAGAATCGTGAGCACCGTACCCGGCCGGTTCTTCTTCATCTGCACCGGCGTGGTGAAGACGTCGAGTGCGCCTTCCGCGAACGCCTGGTCGACGATGTAGCCGATGAGCTGCGGATTGAGGTCGTCGAGATTGGCTTCCAGAATCGCAAGCTCTTCCTCTTGCGCCCTCGTATCGGCTGACAGGTGCGCATCGGCCAGCTCGCCGATGCTGATGCGCAGCACGTTGGGATGATGGGGAATTTCCCGGGTGCCCGCGCCGTAGCCAATTCGTTCGATCGTCATCATCGGCCGCGGGCCAAACTTCGCCGCCAGCACTTTCACGATCGCGGCACCGGTCGGCGTAACCAGCTCCTTCTGGATGTTGCCGGAGTAGATCGGAGCTCCGGTGAGCAGCTCGAGCGTTGCCGGGGCGGGTACAGGAAACACTCCGTGCGCACACATCACCGTTCCGCCCCCGACATTGAGCGGCGAGCAGACGAACTCGTCGACCGCGAGCGTCTCGGCGCCGACGGCCGCGCAAACGATGTCAACGATCGCATCGGCCGCCCCAACCTCGTGAAAGTGAATGTGCTCGAGGTCCTCGTTGTGAATCTTGGCTTCCGCCGCGCCGAGCGCGAGAAAGATCTCGCTTGCAATCTGTTTCGAACGCTCGCTAATCGGGGCGGCCGCGATGATCTTCAGGATCTCGCTGAGATGCCGGCCGTGGGAGTGGTTAGTGGCCAGTGGCTGGTGGCCGGACGAGGCCGCGCTATTGTCAGTGTGAAAATGTGGACTGGGTACGGTCGTTTTATTATCGACGTCCGACGATTGATTACTGACAACTGACAACTGGCCACTGGCAACTGACTTCCAGTACTCCTCGCGCGGCATGTCCTTCTCGCCACCGACCATCACGTCGAGTTTCATCGCCGAGATGCCGCTGCGCACCACGCGCGAGCGCTCCAGCGTGGCGCCGACATTCAACGCGGCGACGGTCCTCTCGAACAGCTCGAACGGAACCCCGGCATCGAGCAGCGCGCCCAAAAACATATCGCCGCTGATTCCGCTGAAGCAATCGAGATAGGCAATGCGCATGGGAGCCGCCGCAGCCGCGCGCTTGGCGGCGCGCAGGAGAAATTTCATCATAGGTAAGCGCCGGTGGAGCGTCAAACGTGGAAAGGCCGCTTTTCGCTATTCGCTCCTCGCTCTTCGCTTCTTGAAAGCTAGCCTTTTTTGGTTTTCAGCTCTTAACAAGTGTTTGGAGTGCACTTTGTTATTCTGGATGGTTGGATTCATGTGCCCGAACAAGGGTGGAGCACGCCTTCAGGCGTGCACGCACGCGGCAGGACCTTGAACCTGCGCTTTAGCGCCTGAGGTAACGCCTCTCACCTCAGCGGCTGAAGCCGAGGGGATCGACTCATCTCCCAACTGCACCGCTGAAGCGGTGCTCCACCCGAATGTCGCTCATGGCGAAGAGCCAAAAGCGAAGAGCGAAGAGCCGTCTTCATGTACCTGGAGCACCAACGCACACTCGCCACTCATGTCCGCGCCTTCCTGCGCGAAAAGTACAACCTCGATGTGCCGAACATTGTCATCGACCAGCCGCCGTCGGTCGAGATGGGCGAGTTCGCGCTTCCGCTCTCGTTCGAGCTCGCGAAACGGCTGCGCAAAGCTCCGCGCAACATTGCCGAAGAGATTGTGGCCCAGCTGCCGCTGCCTGAAGGATTTGAGAAGCTGGAAGTCGCCGGCGCGGGCTACATCAATGCGCGTTTGAAGCGTGACATGGTCGCGCGTGCGCTCACGCGCGATACCGTTATCGCCCCGCTAAGCCATGCCGGCGAAGGTGCGGCCAATGTCAGCGGGAAGATTCTCGTCGAGCACACAAGCATCAATCCCAACAAGGCCGCGCATATCGGACATCTGCGCAATGCGATTCTTGGCGATACCTTCGTCCGCCTGCTGCGCTCCTCCGGTCACGCCGTCGACGTCCAGAACTACATCGACAACACCGGCGTGCAAGTCGCGGATGTCGTGGTCGGTTTCGTCGAGTTGGAAAAGAAATCAAAGGCCGAAATCGCGTCCTTGATCACATCGACACCGCGCTTCGATTACTACTGCTGGGCCCTCTACGCGCGCGTTTCGCAGTGGTACGAACAAGACAAGGAGCACCTCAAGGCGCGCTCGCACGCATTGCACGCCATCGAGCACGGGGGCAACGAGCTGGCGGAAATCGCGGAGATGATTTCGGTCGCCGTGCTGCGGCGGCACCTGGAGACGATGGACCGGCTCGACATCGAATACGACTTCCTGCCGCGCGAGAGCGAGATCCTGCACCTGCATTTCTGGGACGCAGCGTTCGAGCTGCTGAAACAGAAGGGTGTGCTGTACTACGAGACGGAAGGAAAGAATAAGGGTTGCTGGGTGATGACCAGACCGAAGGCTGGACCGCCTAAGGCCGAGGAGAGTCTTGAAGAAGTCCTGACCAACATAGGAACTCAAGGTCCTGACGAGGACGCGAAGGTGATTGTGCGGTCGAATGGCACGGTCGGTTATGTCGGCAAGGACATCGCGTATCACCTTTGGAAGTTCGGGCTGCTGGGGCGCGACTTCGGGTATCGTCGCTTCTACCGCTACCCCAATCAGCATGAAGTCTGGATTTCGGCCGAGCACGGCGAGCCCGAGCATCCGCACTTCGGCGGCGTCGCGGCCATCTATAACGTCATCGATTCGCGACAGTCCGATCCGCAGAACACGGTGATCGAAGCCCTGCGCCTGCTGGGCTACACCGAGCAGGCCGCGCACTACACGCATTTTTCCTACGAGATGGTCGCGCTGACGCCGCGCTGCGCGATGGAGCTGGGCTACGAGATCAAGGATGAAGATAGGGGTAAGTCCTACATTGAGGTATCCGGACGAAAGGGGTTCGGCGTCAAGGCCGACGACCTGCTGGACGCGCTGATCGCGGCGGCGAAGAAAGAGGTCGACAGCCGGCATGCCGAGCTTGACGACCCCGAACGCACGCGCATCGCGACGCAGATCGCTATTGGCGCGCTGCGCTATTTTATGCTGAAGTTCACCAAACAGTCGGTGATCGCCTTCGACTTCAAGGAGGCGCTGGCGTTCGAGGGCGAGACCGGGCCGTACGCGCAATACGCCGTCGTGCGCGCGACCAACATCTTCCGCAAGGCCGGAATCGACCCTGAGCAGGCGCTCGCCGCCGATGTCGATTACGCGCGCCAGTTTACCGAGGCCAGCGGCACCGAGATCTGGGTGCTATGGCTGCTCGCGAGCAAGACGTCTTATGTCATCGAGCAATGCATCGCGACCACCGAGCCGGCCTTCGCCGCCAAGCACGCGTTCCAACTGGCGCAGCAGTTCAACAACTTCTATCACCGGCATCACATCCTCACCGAAGCCGATGAAGATCGAAAGCGCTTCCTGTTGGCCACGGCTGCGGTCGTGCGCCGCGAGTTGATCCGCGTGCTCGCCGTGATGGGAGTTACCGTTCCGCCAGTGATGTAAAGGTCGCTTCGTTAGGGATTTTTCGCGGTTGGCTGCGCTCACGCCTTTATGCTGCCAACGGCGCGGCAACTATCGGTTGCTGGGGTGCCGTCTCCGCTACGGCCAGTTGGAACCACAGCGCCGCGCAGACCGCGATTCCGGCGAAGACCAGAAACATGGTTGTGAATCCCAAATGCTGAATCAATTCCCCGGTGATCAGCGGGCCAACAACGCCGCCGACAGCGAGGGCGGTCGCGAACAAACCCATCAGCGTGTTGAAGCCGCCTTGGCCGCGCGTGAGATCGGCTGACATGGAGACAATGGCGACACTGTAGATTCCCGCGCCGATGCCGTCGAGACATTGCAATCCCACTAGCGCCATAGGGCTGTGAACCAAGGTATAGCTCAGGATGCGCAGCGGCAGCACCCAGAAGGCGATCGCCATCACCGGCTTGCGTCCCCAGCGCTCGACAAAGCGTCCGGCAAAGATCGCGACCGGCACCATGACCGATTGCGCGGTCAGCACGGTTGCGGTCATCAGCGCATTCGATCCGCCCAGGCGCTTCACGTAGAGCGCGACCGCGGGCAGGATAGGCGCGTTGGCGAAGTGGAACATCGCAACCGCGACAAATAACATTGCAATCGCGGGCTGGCGCAGGAGGCGGAGCGGCGAAATACCGTCTCTTCGGTTGTCGGTGCGGCCAGTGGCCAGCATGGGATTCAGATCTCGGGAGCGGATGAGCAGCACCGATGCTGCCGCCAGCGCGGAGCTGAGTCCCACGGAGTAGAAGATCCCCGAAAGACCAAACTGCGCAACAATAGCGATGCCGGCCAGCGCTGCGACAATGTTGCCGGCATGATTCCAGCTCTGGTTACCGCCGATAACGCGATTCAGCCGAGCATGCCCGACAAGCGACAACGCCAAAGCCGCAAGAGCCGGCCCGAAGAAGCTTTGCGAAATGCCTGCGGTGAACAGCAGCGCAAGGATCGCCGAAAAGCTGTGCGCCGCAGCCGGAAGGAAGACAAAGCACAGTCCGGTAACGACACACATCGATGCGAACAGCGCTCGCCGCGAGTTGATGCGGTCGGTCAGCAGCCCGGCGGGCGTCTGGGCAATCAGCGTCCCAAGGCCGGCGACTGCGGTGGCAACTCCGATTGCGTCGTATTGCCACCCCGACGCCCGCAGAAGGGCATTTAACACCGGCAAAACGACACCAACCGCTTCCGCCTGGAAGAAGTTGGCAGCATTCAGTCCGGCCCGGCTGATCGGTGATTCACGCGGTTTGTCGGAAATAGAGCTCACACCCTTGGGCGTTGGCAGTCGCCGCCAAATCTGAATCTAGGATGCAGATCTCCGACGAACTTAGAGGGCGGTTCTGCGAAGAATCCTTGCGTGCAGAGTTAACCTTGGGCTTATCAGGCCCGAGCACGAGCCACGACGCCATGGCAGCGAGTAACCTTAAATTAATGTCAATTGTTAATCCGACGTTATAGAATCGGGCGCATGCAAGATAAGCCGCTGGAAATAGAGAAGCTTGAGGACATTCCCGGCACGACAGTACTGCGCCTTCATGGGCCATTGTTGTTGGGCAACTTCTTCCCTTTGCAGACCATGGTTCGGGCCGATAACTCCAATCTGCTGATCATCGACGTCTCGGACATGCCATACATTGATTCGGCGGGCATCGGATGCCTGGTGGGAGCACACGTCTCGCGCGAGAATTCCGGCCGCCACCTGGTGCTGGTTGGGGCCAACGATCGTCTGCTCACCTCTCTCAGGGTTACGAAGGTTGACCAGCTGTTTAAAGTCGCTCCCACGGTGGAAGAGGCGCGCGCACAGGTCAGCGCCGGCTAGCCCAAAATTATGCCGTCAGCCAGGGCCGGTGCTCTGCCCGCTTGAGCTTCTGATAGACTTTTCGCCTGTATCCTGATTCGCGACGGTTGCGGGGTGAACAACCGGCGCATCGTCGCACATTCCTCGCGAAATCGTCGTTTCTGTAAAGGAGGTCTCATGTCCGCAACTGCAACCGCGCCGCACTTGCACAATCGGGTACACGAATTTATCTCCACACCGCGCCAGATGTTCATCAACGGGAAATGGGTGAATGCCGCTTCCGGTAAGACATTTCCTACCTACAATCCGGCAACGGGCGAAGTAATGGCTCAGGTTGCCGAAGGCGATCGCGAAGACGTAGAGCGTGCCGTCAAGGCCGCGCGTCGCGCCTTCGAGAGCGGTCCGTGGCCCGACATGTCCGCGTCGCAACGCGGCCGCCTGATCTGGAAGCTCGCCGACCTCCTCGAGGAGCACACAGAGGAGTTCGCGCAAATCGAGAGCCTCGATAATGGCAAGCCGCTCTCGGTCGCGCGCGTCGCCGACGTTCCGCTGGCGGTCGATCTGTTCCGCTACATGGCAGGATGGGCAACCAAGATCGAGGGCAATACGATTCCGATCTCCGCGGGCTCGAAGAACGTAAAGTTTCTGGCGTACACGCGTCGCGAGCCGGTCGGCGTGGTCGCGCAAATTATTCCCTGGAACTTTCCGCTGTTGATGGCCGCGTGGAAGCTCGGTCCGGCGTTGGCGACCGGCTGCACCGTCGTGCTGAAACCGGCAGAGCAGACTCCGCTGAGCGCGCTGTTGCTGGCTGAACTCATCGCCGAAGCCGGATTTCCCGACGGCGTTGTCAACGTTGTTCCCGGTTACGGCGAGACGGCAGGAGCGGCGCTGGCTTCGCATTCCGATGTCGACAAGGTTGCCTTCACCGGCTCGACCGAAGTCGGCAAGATCATCCTGCAAGCCGCTGCGGGAAATCTGAAGAAGGTGTCGCTGGAGCTTGGAGGCAAGTCGCCGAACATCGTCTTCGACGACGCCGATATGAACGCGACGATTCCCGGCGCCGCGAATGCCATCTTCTTTAATCACGGCCAGTGCTGCTGCGCGGGCTCACGGCTGTTTGTCGAGCAGGCGATCTTCGACAATGTCGTTGAAGGTGTCGCCGACCGCGCGAAGAACATCAAGCTGGGACACGGCTTCGATCCCGATACCGACATGGGTCCGCTGGTTTCGACCGAGCAGCTCAACCGCGTCTGCAGCTTCCTGGAATCCGGCCTGAGCGAAGGCGCCGAAGCCGTGGTCGGCGGCAAGAAGCGTCAGGGCGCAGGCTACTTCGTCGAGCCAACCGTGATGGTCAAGACCAAGCCGAATATGAAGGTTGTCCGCGAGGAGATCTTCGGGCCGGTTGTTTGCGCGATACCGTTCAAGGACGTCGACAAGCTAGTGGCCGAGGCAAACCAGAACGAATATGGACTTGCCGCGGCGGTCTGGACGCGCGATATCAGCAAGGCGCATCGCATCGCCGAGAAGCTGCGCGCGGGAACGGTTTGGATCAACTGCTACAACGTCTTCGACGCGGCACTGCCATTCGGCGGATACAAGCAGTCCGGTTGGGGCCGCGAGATGGGCCACGAAGTTCTGGAGCTCTACACGGAAGTGAAGGCGGTGTGCGCAGCCATTTAAATGAAAGCTGCCTGCGGTTTTGAAGGGGCGCGCCTTTAGGCGCGCCGATCAGCTCAACCAAACGTTGGCTTTAGCCGCTGAGGTGGCCCGCAGGGCCTGAAGGCCACGTCCTTAGAACGCTCGGTCCGGCACGACTGAAGCCGTGCCCCTTCAATCCGCCGAATTCAACGTTCCCAGCACGGTCAATCGTAGCGTTCGAAGACCACCTGCTTGCGATCCCAACCCATTTCCTCCATGAGCAGCTTGCGGTTGGCATCGACCATGTCGTTCAGTCCGCAAATGTAGGCGATCATTCCTTCGCGACCGCGCACAACCTCGCGCACGTGGTCCTGCACGTAGCCGCGACAGCCTTTCCAATCCTCGCGACCGCGGCTCAGGGTGCAGATGTAGTGGAAGTTCGGATGCTCGCGGTCGAGCTGCTCGAACTCTTCCTGGTAGTAAATTCCGTGTTCGTAGCGCGTGCCGAAGACCAGCCAGATTTGCCGCTCGCGATTGCGCTCGGGATCAGCGAACAGCCAGTGCACCATGCTGCGGAAGGGCGCAATCCCGGTTCCAGTCGCAATGAACACCGCGTCGTGCTTGGGCTCGCGCATGATGAATAGACCGTGCGGGCCGTGAAAGCTGACCTTTGCGCCGACCTCCAGATCACATAGCCAGTTCGACATGAAGCCGTTGTCAACGCGATTGAGAACCACGTCGAACGTGCCATTGGTGCGTGGCGGCGAAGCGATGGAATACGCGCGCGTGTGCCACTTGCCGTCGGGACGCATCTCGCGGATGGAGACAAACTGTCCAGCCTTGAAGGGGAACTGTTCGACTTCTCGAACCTTGAATTCCAGGTGCTTCGAATCGGGTGAGATCAGCAGCGACTTCGTGAGCTCGGCCGTGAGGATCTTTTTCTGGTACTTGGTTTCTTCCTGGGGCTGTGTTGTCGTCATCGATGCGTCCCGGCGCGTGGAGTCGTAACTACCCGAGGGTCGCATTCTCGCGTAAAAAATGCAAAGCTCGAATTACGGCGGCACGATTGCAATACGCAGTCTCGCAGCAGCAACACCGGAGCACCCGCGCTCATTCCACCGTCACCGATTTCGCCAGGTTGCGCGGCTGGTCCACGTCGCAGCCGCGACGTACCGCAATGTGGTACGCGAGTAACTGACAGGGTACGACTTCCAGGATGGGCGCCAGCAGTTCCGGCGCTTCGGGAATGTAGACGACGTGGTCGGCAGCCTCGTGGATCTCTTCATCGCCTTCGGTGGCAATCGCGATGACCGTGCCCGAGCGCGCTTTCACTTCCTTCAGGTTCGACAGCGTCTTCTCGTAGCGTAGCACCGAGCCGGGATCGTTCCTATCGCGTGTCGCGAGAATCACGACCGGCAGATCTTCGTCGATCAGCGCGTTCGGGCCGTGCTTCATCTCGCCTGCCGGATAACCTTCGGCGTGAATGTAGGAAATTTCCTTCAACTTCAGCGCGCCTTCCAGCGCGATGGGGTAATGAATGCCGCGCCCCAGAAAGAGGAAATCGGAGACACGGTGATACTCCTTGGCAAGGTCCTCGGTCTCCTCATCGCGGGTGAGCAGTGTTTCCAGCTTGGCGGGAATGCGCGTCAGCTCTTCGAGTAGTTTCTTTGACTCTTCCGCGTCGAGCGTGCCGCGCACTTGCGCGAGATACACCGCGAACAGGAACAGCGCGGTCAATTGCGCCGTGAATGCCTTGGTGGAGGCGACGCCAATCTCCGGCCCGGCATGCGTGTAGATAGTGCCGTTCGCTTCGCGCGCAATCATCGAGCCGACGACGTTGCAGATACCAAGCGTCTTGGCGCCCTTGGCTCGCGACTCACGCATGGCGGCAATGGTGTCGGCGGTTTCGCCTGACTGCGTAATCAGAATGCAGAGATCGCCGGCGCCGGTCAGCGGATCGCGATAACGGAATTCGCTCGCGTAATCAACCTCGACCGGCAGCTTCGCCAGCCGCTCGATCATGAACTTGCCCGCCAGCGCGGCGTGCCAACTGGTGCCACAGGCGGCGATATAGACCTTGCTGAGATTGCGGAAGTCGTCCTCGGTGATGTCCATCTCGTCGAGGAAGACCTTGCCGGTGTCGAGCGAAATGCGTCCCAGCGTGGTATCCCGGACGGCGCGCGGCTGCTCGTAAATTTCCTTGAGCATGAAGTGCTTGAAGCCGCCCTTCTCCGCCATGATCGGGTCCCAGGTGATGTGCTGGACCTCGCGCGTGATGGGCTGGCCTTCGAAGTCGCTCAACTGCACGCCGGTGGGCGTGATGACCGCAAGGTCGCCATCGGCGAGAAAGAAGAGATCGCGGGTGTGGTAAAGAATCGCCGGAACGTCGCTGGCAACGAAGTATTCGTTCTTGCCCAAGCCGATGACTGCGGGCGGGCCGTTGCGCGCGGCAACAATCTTGTTGGGCTCGTCCGACGAGATCACCGCGATGGCGAAAACGCCGGTCAGCAGTTGAACGGTCTTGCGAACCGCTTCCTCCAGCGGCACGCGGTGGCCGTTGCCGCCGGGATTGAGGTTTTTCTCGACCAGGTGGGCGATGACTTCGGTATCGGTCTCGGTGCGGAACTTGTGGCCTTCGTCGATCAGCTTTTTCTTCAGGCTGAGATAGTTTTCGACGATGCCGTTATGCACGACAACGATCTTTCCGGTGCAATCGCGATGGGGATGAGCGTTCTCTTCCGTGGGACGGCCGTGCGTGGCCCAGCGGGTGTGGCCGATGCCGTAAGTTCCGTCGAGCGGCTTGAGGCGGATGACCTCTTCCAGGTTGCGCAGCTTGCCTTCGGCGCGGCGCACCTGCAGGCCGTCGCCGTTGCCGGCCACGGCGATGCCGGCCGAATCATAGCCGCGATATTCGAGGCGCCGCAAGCCGTCGATGATGACCGGCACCACCCGCTTCTGTCCGACGTAACCGACAATGCCACACATCGTTCAGTCTCCTGGTGCTTTGCTGGTAGCGGCCAGGTAGCCGCTTGGACTTGGGAGTTGTAACTGATTCGATGTTACAGCGGAATCGCTGGTCGCGATATGGTCTCGAAGGCCAGCGGCTTCATGCAATCGGTTAAGGAAGAGCTTCGCCTGGCGAACGCTCAGCAACCCTTGCCCAAGGCCCCAGAGCAGGTGCGTGTACCCAAACTGGATTTCCAGGGCTTGGTTGCGTAGTTCGAAACTCAAAGGGTCCTTGCGACGAGCTATCTCCAAGGCCCGCGCGTTCGGGTTTGGCCAGAGGTTCACCGAGGGGATGGCACGATGCGCGGCGGCATGGAAGTAGCAGTAATGTTGGCCGCGCAGGGCGGGCGAGCCGCAACGCCCTCCACCCAGCTTGATGTGCCAGCATATCGCCAGACTCATATACCCCCTCCCCCCCTCAAAATCGGCGGTGCAAACAAACAACTTATATTAAAGTATTGATTCCATTGGACTTACGTGTACAGTCGCATAGAAATTAATAAGCGTCCCTTTTTCAATAACTTACCTCCATTTGTGGCCACCGGTCGCACCGTTCAAGCTGTGAGAGGGCCCGGCAATGCGATCGACACTTTCACAAAAGACGGGAGGGCAGCAGCGCCGGAGACACGACGCCTCTGCCCTACCTCTTCCAGTATCCGAGCCGTACCAGAGCTGGGTCAAGACTGCGAAGAAGATATGAGAGATTGCGCTACCAAAACGGGAATGTGAGCGTATGGCGACTTTTCAAGTCCGCATCGACTCAATGTCCTTGGCGCGGCTACCATCCGACTCTTTGCCCCGCGTCCTAATAGCGCGGACGTGTGGGTGCCCAGCTGTCGTGAGTCGACGCCACGGGCGACTAACAGGTCGAATCTTCAATCGGTTACGCCGTAAGATGAAATTAAGTTGACCCGCAATGACGGGGTGGCGGAGACTCAGCCCGTCCCGGGTAGGGCTGAAGGAGGGTCACGTCGATGGTCAGGGTCCGTTTCTCCGCTGCCGTCTGCCTGTTCGTTGCGGTTTTCGTCGTATTCAGCCAATCTTCCCCCGCGCAGACCTTCACGGTTCTGCACACCTTCACTGGCGAAAACGACGGGGGGGCGCCGGGCGGGGCTTTACTCCGGGACGAAGCGGGGAACCTCTATGGTGAGACGCTGTGGGGCGGAGATTTCGGTCCCGACTGCAGCCTGGGCTGCGGTACGGTGTTCAAGTTGTCGCCGCATACGACGGGGTGGGTGTTCAGCACCTTGTACAAATTTCAAGCGGGATCGGACGGCGCTGCACCTCAGGGCATTGCTCGCGCACAGAACGGTGCGCTGTTCGGAGTGACAGCGATCGGTGGCACGGGAAGCTGTGACAACAATCAGGGCTGCGGGACAGTCTACGAACTGATGCCCCCACCGTCGATATGTCGCAGCACACTATGTCCATGGACGGAGACCGTGCTGTATCGCTTTACCGGAAGCTATGACGGCGGACAGCCGGGCGGCAATCCCATTTTCGACAGCAGCGGCAATCTCTACGACACGGCGGGCGGCGGAGGGTACGGGTACGGAGTCGCCTTTGAACTTACTCCCTCGAACGGTAGTTGGACCGAGAGTGTTTTGCATGCCTTTGCTGGCGGACACGACGTGACCGGACCGAACAGCGGAGTGATTTTCGACCATGACGGTAACCTGGATGGAGTTGCCACCGAAGGCGGTGCGCATTACTGGGGTGCGGTATTTCAGTTGACGCCGTCGCAAAGTGGCTGGAGCGAATCACTCATCTACCAGTTCGATAACTACTTCAGTGGGGCGAATCCGGGTGGCGCATTGCTGTTGGACAACTACGGCAATCTGTTCGGTGGCAATCCCTATGGCGCGAATGGAGACTGCGGACTGGTTTACGAACTGACCCCCGGCATGTATTGGAGCTTTTATGTTCTCTATGAGTTTCCCGGGCCTGAGGGCGACTGGGGGTCTAACTCCGCGCTCATCATGGACGCGCAAGGCAATCTTTACGGCACCACCAGCCGTACCGGCGCTTATAACGAAGGGGCCGTCTTCAAGCTCACGCCGACGGGTGGAGGGGGCTGGAGCTATAGCTCGCTCCACGACTTTACCGGCGGCAGCGACGGATCGGAGCCGTCCAGTCTGGTCATGGATGCCAACGGCAATCTGTTTGGCGTAGCTTTCGCCGGCGCGGGAAGCGGTTGCGTCGACGGCGAAGGTTGCGGAGTGGTTTTTGAGATCACACCGTAGAAATCGCCTCAGGAGCGAATGATTGCAGCGGATGTCGCAGCCAACGGCGGTCCGTCCTCAACCTCTGATTGCAGTGCGCGACGTACGAGCGAGCAGGAGCTGGTATCAGCAGTTGCTCGGGCTTGAGGCGCTGCCGGAGCATGAACATCGCGATCTATACGATCGGCTGTTTTCGGCTGGTCAGCTGGTCCTGCAACTCCATGCCTGGGACGCGGAGGACCACCCGAATCTGGTCAACGCAGATGCGGCTCCGGCAGGACACGGGGTGTTGCTGTGGTTCGAGGTGCATGATTTCGATGTGGTGGTTGAACAGGCTCGCGCCTTGCAGGCGGAGATCATCCTAGAGCCGCACGTAAATCCAGCGCCGAATCACAGAGAGATGTGGCTGCGCGATCTCGATGGCTACGTGGTGGTCGTTGCAAGTCCGGACGGCGAGAGCGGCTCGTAAGCTTGACCGCCGTGTATCCGAAGAGCGCGGATGTGTGGGGCGCGGGGCTTTGCTCCGGGGCATGTCAGTGCGCAGGAACGCCGACCGTGGGCGCGATTTTCTGCGCATCCTTCAAATCGTTTTGCAGCGTGGGCAGGGTTTTGTTCGCCCACTCCGCGATGGCCGCGGTATTCACCTTTGCCGCTTCCTGCTTAAAGTTCTTCTGGCTGTCGTTCACCATTGCCTTCATATAAGCCTTGTCGAAGGCTGCGCCGTGTAATTGCGAGAGCGCTTCGTAGGTTTGCCGGTCCTTGGCGTCAAGGTTGCCGGGCAACAGCACACCGTGCTGATTGGCAAGATAGATCAAGTCGTTCTGCGCGGTGCCATAGTCGCTCACTATCTGCAGAGCAAAGGCCTTCACCTGCGGGTTCTGCGCATTTTGCAGGGCCAGGTAGGCCCACTGGAGTTTGGCCATGCCATCCTGAGCAGCCGCGCTCAGGAATGTCTCATCGCCACTGCTCTGCGCGAACGCCAATGACATCAACAGCAGCGCCGCCGTCGTGACCGACAGTACCCGCTCTAACAATTTCATCGCCGTTACTCCTCAGAGAAACGTCAACTTACGACCCTTTACGATATCCTGCCCCGGCTTCTTCGCATAGCAATAAATGTTCTAAGTTGTGGCTCGCACCGATCTGAAAACTCGTCGATAGCGCGCCCGGGGTCCAGGATCTGCGATCCCGGGGCGGCGAGCTGCTTGTTTACGGCCGGACCTCGTAGACAATGTTGAAGGGGGTCTCGGTCGCACGGCGGAAACGGCTGAAGCCCGCGGTGGTCACCACGTCGCGAATGCGCGACTCGCCCGCCTGCGCGCCCAGACATAAGCCGACCTCCTGCGAGCGCGAGCACGGCGTACACAACAACGTCGAAAACGAATAGTAGACCCGGCCCACGGGATTGAGGTTGTCCTGCAGCCGGTCGTTGGCAAACGGCTCAACCACCATCCATGTGCCGTCCTTGTCCAGCGACTGACGCACGTGTTTCGCCGCGCCAATGGGATCACCCATATCGTGCAGGCAATCGAAGACGGCAACGAAGTCGTAGTGGTGCCCGGGATATTCCTTGGCCTTGGCGACCTCGAAGTGCAGGCGGTCGGCAAGCCCTTCGCGCTGCGCGGCTTCGCGCGCCGCAGCAATCGATTTGTCGTGATAGTCGAAGCCAAAGAATTCGGAGTTGGGAAATGCTTTGGCCATCAGCAGCGTCGAAGCTCCTTTACCGCAACCTACATCGGCCACGCGTCCGCCGGCTTCGAGCTTTTTCTGCACATCCGTCAGCGCGGGAATCCACGCGCTCACAAGGTTGGCCGCATAGCCGGGACGGAAAAACTTCTCGCAGCCATGGAAGACGCCGTCGTCGTGTTCGTGCCAGCCCATACCTGCGCCGCTGCGGAACGATTCGGCGATTCGCGGCACGGCAGCGAGTGAACCCAGCGCCAGTTCAAACGCGCCGGGCAGGTATGCGGGGCTGTCTTCATTGGCGAGAGCGAAGGCCTGCTCTTCGCTCAGACTGAACTTGCCGCCCTTCTGATCGTAGGTAATGTATCCGCCGGCTGCCTGCGACGACAGCCACTCGCTCAGATAACGCTCATCGGTTTTCGTGGCCGCCGCCAGTTCCGCGGGGGTCATCGGTCCGGCCGCCAGCGCTTTATAGAGGCCCAGCCGTTCGCCGATTACCACCATGCCGGTGTGAACGGCGGCGCCGAGATCGGCGACAAACTGACCAATGAAGGCATTCAGCTTGTCCATGTCCAGCTTGGAAACCTGGGGAGAGCTCATGATTTGCTCCTTTCGAGCCGAGCGGAAGGCAAGCCAGAGAAGTCCGGCGTGCGGTCGGGAAGGTCCAATCGCCCCACTTGGAGCAAGATTTTGCTATGAAACACTGAGAAAAGTCAACGCAGGAGCACAACTTCGCGACGCCTGTTTGTAGCCGAAAAACAGTGCCTTCAGAAGCCGTGAGTGACCAGACTTACAGAATAGTTAGCACCCGGAAATAGAGTCGCCAACCAACCCCACTACCCTTCCAACCTGAAGCTGTATTCCTCGATGACGGGATTGGTGAGCACCTCGCGGGCGATGCGATCGATTTCGGCCTGCGCGTCGTCGCGGCTGAGCGCGTTGTCGAGCGCGATCTCGAAGTACTTGCCCTGGCGCAGATCGTCGATGCCGCGATAGCCCATCTTCTTCAGCGCGCCGTGAATGGTTTTGCCCTGCGGGTCGAGGACGCTCTTCTTCAGCGAGACGTAGACGTAGGCTTTCATGGAAGAAAGATTATACGGCAGTGGCAAAGGGCCACTGCCTTACTTGAACTGTTCGTCAATCTCGATCTGATATCCGTTGGCGAGGCGGTTACTCTCGTTGGCCATGCCGACCACAGACATCAGTTCGGCGAACATCTCCGGCGTCATTCCTTTTTTGCGCGC
>Ga0335074_10002494_pt1 | contig 25081 bp, 28 predicted proteins | sample Lox_Sample_23_FD_206715 | JGI IMG/M metagenome (GOLD analysis project Ga0335074, IMG submission 206715) | Soil microbial communities from Loxahatchee National Wildlife Refuge, Florida, United States - Lox_Sample_2.3 | ecosystem: Environmental > Terrestrial > Soil > Wetlands | place: USA... | reverse complement strand
CGGGCGCCTGCGGCGGCCTTGACCCAGCCCCGGCTGCGTGGTCACACCTTCCATCAAGAAGGCGATGCGGATAACTATGCTGCGAGATTTCGTATAACTTAGTGGACGGAAACCGGGGTCACGTCACTGAGGCGCAGAATAAATTCTCAGTTCTCCTTCAACAATGCCACATCGTGCTGTCAGAACCCTTCTTCAAACCACAGCCTTTTGGCGCTTGACGGGGATCGTCAGCACTCGGTTACCTTCCTGTATTCGCAACTGAACCTAATCTGCTCCTTCGGCTAGCAGTATATTGTTGTGTGACCTTTTGATAGTCTCTTGCATAGCTCGTGGCGACAAACGGGGGAGGTGAAGTGCATTTTTTTGACCGATCGCACGGCGGTAACCCGGCAATACCTTACGAACAAGTTGCAGAACTGCTCTTCACAGACGATCCGAGCGGTACTCAGAAGCTAGTTCCGTTTCTTGGCGCAGGAGCATCCCTTGGTCAGCGAAGCCGTGCAGAAAATCCGACGCCGCCCCGGGTGGCGGCAGACAAAGTCGACGCGATTATCGAAATGCTGAACCTGTCTGGGACGGCAGCCCGCTTCGTCGAACTCGCGGCACAACTGGCCATTCGAATTCAGGCGCTACAAGGGCAGAGTGAAGAGCGCCCGTTTAATCAAAATGCGTTTCAGGCTGCATGCGCCGCTAAATATCCCCCGTCTGCCGGGGAATTGGCCGCAGCACTCGCGTTTCGATCAAAGTATAACGGCTTTGAACGCCCTCTTCGTCGCATGCAGCCGCTACTTACGATCAGCGAGGACGAATTGACAGCGTTGGTCAAATTCGTCGCCGATTCGACTGAAATAGGATCTTCCGCGCCATCATTATTAGCCTCTGCCAGTTATTATCAATACACAACACCCGAGCAGCTATTAGAAGATCTCGGACACATTTTTCGCAGCAAGACGACATCGACCCGTACTCACTGGTTAGTTGCTCAGGCCGCTCTCAAGCACTTAGCAGGTAAATACAAACATTATCTGGTTATCACCACAAACTACGACTCTCTTATGGAAAGGGCACTCGAGCGAGTGCAGTTGCCTTACTGCGTATTGACCGTGACCTCCCCAGACGAGCCAGTCGATGCCCGATTTAGCTCAAACGTACAGCGCTATCTGGAATTGAAGGACGATGCGCGATACCAATCGTTAGTCAAGACCAGAAGTTATCCAAGAGATTTTGTGCTTGAGTTGCGCAGACCGTTAGTGATTCTTTTTAAGCTGCATGGTCACCTTTCCCCAAGCGATAACAATCACAACGGCATCGTGATTTCAGATGAGGATTACATCCGATATTTAATGCAGATGCGGGAAGGAGGCGCAATGATCCCTGCCATGGTATCGGGGTACCTGAATTCTCCAGCCTTCCTGTTTTTGGGATACAGCTTTAGCGACTGGAACGTGCGTGCAATTTACAAATCCGTCATCACCAGACGGTTTAAAGGATCCAAACTTGACGAGAAGATAAGAGATTCGGTCAGAGACTGGGCGGTGGTCCATGAGATCAGCGACTATGAGAGCAAGTGGTCGCGTGAAAGCATCAATTTGATCATCACGGACTTGCGCAGTTTCGTAAGAAAAGTTAGAGGGGCGGCAATTGCAGACCATCTGATGGAAGGGAGAGTCGATCAGCGGATGAGCGTGTTCAACGGTTAGAACCCGGGCGGGAGCGAGTGTTCGAAATCTGAAGGATCGCTCGGCCAGCGCGACTCCAGGGCAGCTTGAATACTAACCGGCTTAAGAAAGTAGATAGCAATAGCCATTTCGAAGCAGTTCACTGCAGTATCATCGCGCTTACCTGACCCTAGCCGCAGGATATGGACCACTCGGCGGACGTGCTGCAGGCTATCATCCTGGACGGCCGCGATGATGTTTTCGTAAAACTCGAAAACATAATGTACTGCGAGAAGACGATTCGAGGCTCCCTTTGTCGGATTCTCGCTGAGCAGCCGGGCAGCCTTGCTCCGAATTAATGCTTGTACCTGTGGTTTTCTGGCATCGATGCGGCCATCGCTGAGATAGTTCTCATTGATGTAATTCCGAACCGGGCTGAATTCCGCGATGGAAGCTTTGACCGATGCGTCAAATAATCTGAGTTCAACTTCGCGAGTAGCATCTGCGTAATCGCGCTCCGCTGCACGCATATCAAAGCCTTGCCCTCTGGCCAACCAAAGCAGATAAGCCTTTCTGTCTTTGACGTTTTGAAGCCAACAGTCTTCCAAACGCCAATAGGACGTCTGGGCGACATCGCGCGTAAAGTGGATACGGCCATCCAGAATTTCAGAGATCAACAGGACTGATCCTTCACGCCAGTCGTCTCGCGCTTCTGGACTCGTACTTGGACGCATGCGCAGTTGGGTTCCGAGCGCGGCCTTTATCTCCTTTAGAAGTTTCTGGAATCTGCGATGCTGGCTAATTTCGAACGCCTTTCGTGCAATCCACTTCTCCAGATCGGTGTCTCTCCAGTGCTTGGCTTCCAATTGTGCCCGCGCCTCCATGGCTTGCCGGAACAGCGGCCTCGCTTCCTCGAGCCGGTTAAGCGTCTGCAGCAGAGATGCCAAACGCTCGAGAATGAGGATGACATTTCTTTCATTAGGGCCGAATTGCCTCAGCTGGATCTCAAGGGCGCGTTTGAGCGCACTCTCCGCTTCCTCGTTTCGGTCTTGGCGTTCCAGTTCTTCGGCCAGCAAAACTAATGTCTCCGCCACGGAGGAATGGTCTGGGCCGAGCTTTTGTTCACGTATCTCCAGCGCTCGGTTGAGCAGTCCAAGAGCCGGGGCGCCTGGCTCAGACCGATCCGCGAGAGTTTCGGCCAGATAGATGAGCGTCTCAGCGAATTCGAGACTACCCTGACCGGACATTCGTTGACGCAGCTTTAATACTCGGTCGAATATCCGCTGGGCCTCAGAAAGGCGGCGTTGGCGTAAAAGCAAGCGCCCCAAAATGTTCAGGCCATCAATTAGTTCCTCGGGTGAGTCATCATAGAACGAAATCGTCGACCGTAACAGATATTCTGCTTCGTTTGAAAATGGCAGGAGTTCGTTTCTTCGCTGATCTTGACGGATGTCCGACTGAATTTCCTGCTGGAACTGCAAAAGGCCAGGCGCCCACATGTCGTGATATAGCTCGAACCAGATGGAGCCGTCGGACGCATGCCGTTCCCGCAGGATAGGAGAATCTTTGTCCGCTAGGCGCGAGAGCAATGGACGCAGCTTTTCCGGGGCCTCACGTAAGTGCGCGGCTAGCAGTCGCAGCTCGCACGGCACTTTTGCTCCATACGGCGTGATCAGCAGGTCCAACGCTCCAGCAATACTCACTCGCTCTGGGTGGCTAAATTGTGCAAGCTTTTCAATGCAGATCACCTTCACTATCTGCGCTGCCTGCCCACGCTCATAACGATCTAAGAACCTATCCCCGCTGGCTAAGGGCGCCTCTTCCCAAATGCGCCGGCACACTAACTGCAAATACCCTGGAAAAACAAAGGGACCCGGCGGACGTCCTTTCAGGCCATCGGTGCTGGTTGCAGACCCTACGAATGGAAGCGGCTCCGCTCGGCAGAGGTCATCAAGCAGAATGTCGAGCTTGCCGTCATTTACTTGAATGTCAAAATGTGCACACGTTTGCTCGATGATCGTCGCAGCGCCAAGCTTGTCAGGATGTTTCAGGTGGTAATAACTGTTGAACACGTCCGGGATACGATTATCGAATACGCTTAAGTCCCCGAGAAACTCTCCGCGCATGGCAAAGATGATACGAGCAGGCACGTCCTCGTCAACAACAAGATCGCAGAGTTCGTTGATAAAATGCTCGAAATAGGGTTGCCATCTGTGATTCTGAAATGCCTCTTCAAATTGATCGAGGATCAGAAACCATCTTTGTCCAGGCTGAGTATTGAAAAGCTTGCGAAGGCCACCAGCAAGCACGAGCACACTCGGTTGATCCCCGTCTAATTCAGCCGCAGTGTTTGCAATAGTTCGCAGTAAGCCTTGAAGGGGGTCCTGTCCCGTCCATTCGTTGTAGTAACACACGGAGTAGCGGGATTTTATCTCGGGTATGAGTCGAGCCTGGAGAAAGGAAGTCTTACCAACACCCGAGTTGGCGAACAGCAGCGTCGTCCTGCTGGTTAAAATCCGATCTTGCATGACGACTAGGTCACGGTCTCGGCCGAACAGCGGAACCTGGTCGTTCTCTTCATATGGGCGCAAGCCCTTGAACGGGTTTGCAGCGATGTTATCCACGCGCAAGTGCGGCCTCGCAGCCGCTGCAAGGCTCTTGCCGAAACGACGATACAGCTAGTCTACACGTCTGCATTAGCTGACGAGCATCTTTCGACATAACGTACACAACGATCATAATAAGCGGGATAATCCCGCATTACTCGACGCGCGAGTCGCCGGCTTATCGCCGCGTCGTGTTTGCCGTCGGCGAGGAGATGGGTGTAGCCGACTTCCGCGGCAATCTCAGGCTGGTAACCCGCGGAGGCATTTTCGAACAAAAACTCGACCGCTATATTATGGAAAGGCGACCCGGGCTGCTCTCGATGATAATCCACGCAGGCGGACAGTAAATACTGCTCGAATAACAGGCATGAGCAGATGTTTCCCAAACGCGTCCAACACGACCGGTTGGCTGAGGTCTCGAGCAGATGTACCGACAGCGCGGCATAATACCTGATAAACTCGACTCTGTTCCCGCCCAAAATGCCGCAGCAAAAACCTCGCTGTGGACGATTCGAGGAGCGATACCAAAGCCATTCTCGCGGAATCCATGTGCCGGGAGTGGTGTTCGCCTCCCGCTCAAATTCCCCCGGATAGTAGCGATACTCATCAGCACGAAAAGGTTCTTCATTCTGCGCGAACACATCCGCGGATTCCAGCAGAGGGTTGAGTCGTTTCCAAAGGTACACGTCACTGTCGATGTGGATGAATGGCTTTGTTTGCAGCCGATACGCATAAATCTTGCCAATCGACCACCAGGCTGGATCATGGTCGTGCAACTCGTTCAACTCGGTTGAGACCTCCGAGAATCTAAGCCCGAGGCCATCGACGAGCATCCGGACGCCTTCGTCGTCAGTGATCAACGCAGTATCGCGATAATGTTCTCGCGCAGTTTCTACCGAAAGTACCCAGGACAGTAGGTGGTGCAAATCACTGGCCCAGGCTGAACGGCGACCATTACGGAATGGCTTTGACCAATATGACCAAATGGCACGCATTAGATCAGGTCCCCCCCGATTGCTACAGCTCCGTTTGAGGCATAGCCCCAAGAATCGTTATTAGCATTCCCAAACACAATCAGCATCGCCGCCATTATGCGTGCCCACAAGCTATAATCACGGGGCGATTCCGCGATAAGCAGCGCCGCCTCGCTCTCAGCAATATCCGTTTCCGTGCGCATTTGTTGGTAATCCCCGCAAAGACTCTGTCCGACTTTGAAACAGATAACAAACGTCCAATTCGAGAACGGATTATATCAATGCCGGCGTCTAACCCAGGAGGTAGCACATGAAGCGCATACGGTCAATGAGCCGCGTTTAGGATCTGGTTTGGTCTCGGCTGTTTGCCCGCCAAATAGAACCGGATCTTGCCTCTGCTGGCGTAAAATGATAAGGCTACCGTTCGGTATCGCGACGGCGTGTCTCCGAAGTCGACCGGAATCGCAAGATCGCCGTATACCCACCCGTTTGTGTACGGGACATCGAAGACATAGGTCACTGCCTCAATAGTTCGAGCGGCGCTCACGTTCACGTTCTGGTATCGCGAGCTGCTTGCGACCAAATTGCTAAGGACCGGCGCAGCCGCGTGAGGCGGATTCGGAATGCCCAAGAATCGAATTCGGAGACTGCAGGCGTCCGAATTTGGCGTGAGTAAAATCTGCAGGCCGGGCCGGATGCCGTCGAGGGCGAGCCTCACCGGCTTGTTGATCTCGTACATATCCGCCGCAAGCATCGCCGTAGCGAAAGCGAGGAAGATCGAGAATCGAGCTGTTCTCACAGGTTCCTCCCGCCAGATCTTTCTGGCATCGAGACGGGCCGAAAGAATTGCGGCCCAGGTAGCGAAACTGCAACGGCAAGAGCAGTTCGCATACTTTTTCGGTTTGGCCGGAAGTCCTTGAAATTAAAGAAAGAGCAGCGCGCATTTGGCGCAAACGCCGTACATGTCCGAATTGGCATAGGCAGAGTAGACACTGGGTGTATATAGAATGCCAGCTAATATGCTGTAGCATTATGCGCTGCCATATCCGAGCATCTCTTGTAGATGCAGCGACATCCGAAGAAACGCCTCACGCCCGAGCAGGCCTTCGCCAAAGTCCTGCGCGAAGCGCGGGCCGAGAAAGGCATATCGCAGGAAGGACTGGCGCATGAGAGCGGGTATCACCGCACGTACGTGGGCCAGATCGAGCGTGGCCTTATGAATCCCACGCTCCGCACGATCTTGAGCTTGGCTTCGGTTCTCGAGATTTCCGCGGGGGAGTTAGTCGCACGGGCTGAGGCAGTACTGGGGCCGGGGTGGAAACGCGAACGCGAGGAGAGTTAATGCCGGAGTCAGCAGTCTTCCGTCAGGCGGCGAGGTCGGACGCTATCGATACGTCTTGCCGGAACGGAGAAGTATCCGGAGGACCTGGATTACCTTCCGTTCGTGATCGGCCATGAAGAAGATGCGGTAATCACCGATTCGCCTGCGGAAGATCCCTTTCCATTCGTCGCCCTGGAGACTTTTCAAGTCGCCTTGGAAGAGGGATCCGACTCCATTTGGGTCAGTGCGCGCGCGACGCGTTTCTGGATCGGCTTCGGCAGGCCGCGCAGATCCTTCTCGGCGTCCTTTGAAAACTCATAGGCCCAACTCATCTTTGATCTTGGTCCAGGGTTTGGTCTTTCCACCGCGGACTTGTTTCAGAGCATGGCGGACCTTCTTCGCGTCGGCCGGGCTGAGGACGTCCTCCGGATCGACCACACGCTTGGGCTTAATGAGAACCCCGTTCGATTGCTTGCTGAACGCCACGAAATCGCCCTCCTGAAGTTTGAGGGTTTCGAGGATATCACGCGGTATGACGACTTGCCGACGTTGCCCCACGCGCCCGATCCGCTCCTGCTGTGTGGTCGCTTTGACTGCCATGGCTTCAGATTATCTGATCGTCAGAAATTGTCAATCACGCGTCCCACCGCGGTCGGTCTCGAGCCGATTCCGCGAACGAGAAGGCGCGCGTTGGCCGGAGCACTTAATGGACTTTTGGGCTTCGCTTCCTGATCGTGTCCGACGGTTGTTTCCGCGTAGTTTTCCCGTTTCCGGCATCTTCGTTCCGCTTCTGCCACTCCCGCCACCGCCTGCCGAACCTCGTCCAGTTGTCGAGTTCTTGGTCGCCTAGCGTTTGGACGACTTGATAGCGGGCCCACGCGGCTGCTTCCTGGGTGAGGATACGGCAGCCTTCAAAGAGATCCGTCTTCGCGACCCCCGTTTTGTTGAGTAGGTCCATGGCGGAAAGTGCTTGCTCGAAGCCTTCGCTCAAGGAATTGAGGGCTGCGTAAATCGCCGCCGCGGGCATTCGTCCTGGCATGGTGCAATGCTCCTTTTCGATTCCGGCGGAATGCCGACATGCGCGTATGGCGCACGCAACATACCGTTTTTGCCGGGTCTCAGGTTGCCAGACTATCCGCGATTTGTAAAGCTCTTTTTTCGAAATTCGCATGGGTTACGGAATGCGCTACATAGCCGTCGTGGGTGCGCGGCCATAAGTAATAGGCGAAGCACAGCGACCCCTTCAAATAAGTCGAAGCGAACTCAATCCTCGCGTTTTGGCGCATCGGCAAGTACAGAATATTCGTTGATGGTTGCGCCGGTTTTCTCGAAGTAAGCGAACCAAAATGTCCGTATCCGTTCCCAGTCGGCAACTCGTTGCTTATCGGCATTCGCGCCCGACACCGTGACCCTCACCCCCGAAAGGTCGGCGATCAACCCGCGTTCCGTGAGACCACGGATGGTTTGATCGATTGAAAAACGGTGCGGCGTTTCAAGATTGAGATCGTGCGTCACATGGCGCATGTCGGAATAAAGGACCAGGATCCTTTTGCTCTTCCCCGATTCCCCTCCGAAGAGCTCGCTTGCGAGGCGGAGTGCGCCCAGAATATCCGTGCCCCGCGCCGTGGGCGCGAGTCCCGATGCGCGCTTCGCCCATGCGCGGACAAGCTCGCGGTGCGCAGCGGCGAGCCGCTCGCCGAAATATCCCGGATCCGGGGACGTTTCGGCCAGAAGCAATATATAAGGTTCAGCGAAGCTTGCCTCGGTAATGCCGATCACCGTTATGCGAGTATCGGGCTCTACCGACGCGAGCAGGCGCCCGATGCCTTTTACATTCTTCTCAAACTGCGTTTGGGCGTCGCGTCCTTTTGCGCCTTCGGAGGTGGAGAGGTCGAGCGCCACTACTTCGCTGGTTTGCGCCGAGAGCACTTGATGTCCGAGAAGAAGCAGGCAGAAGGATAGCGTCAAGCCTTTCGCAATCGCCTTGCGCGCCGTCCGGGTGAGCATTGCGCGGTAGAAGTCGCGCCAGAACGTGGCGACAAAGACCGACGGACCGTTCGTAAGCGCCGTGAGCTCATACACGACGGCGCCAAGTCGCTCGCGCACCGCTGCCAGCTCTTCCGAAATGCTCTTGGGATCTTCGCCCTCCTTCGTTCCCGCGAGGAGTGCCCGATGGATCGCAACGCCCGCCCCGAGATCGATCGCAAGCGCAAGAAAGAGCATCAGCCATTCGAGCGACGTGTGGGTGGAATCGTAGAACGACGGTTGCGGGTGCGTCGGGGAGGACTCGCCCTCGATCACAACCGCCGACGTCGGCTCTTGAAGTTGCCTCGAAAGAAGATTTCCTCGGATCGCGGCAAGCAGCATGCCGCCTGCGAGCGCCGCGATGAAGACCGCCGAGATGACGGCTCGGAGAAGCTTCTCGCTCTTCCAGGCCCGCAGGGACTCCTCGGCCGCAAAGGGGGTGACGAGCGCAATCCCGAAACAGTAGAGGTCGCCGACCACGCCCAGGCGATAGGGCCGGAGCGCGATCATGGCGAACAAGAATGCGGCGACGACGAGGATCGCGCCGACCGCCCAATAGTAAAGCTGGGAGGAGCGCTCGCGAATGGCAGCCCGAGCCTGCTCGGCATTTCGCAGCCGCTCGGCAAGCGCCCGCTCCCGCGCGGCAAGATGCTCGCCTTCAAAGCGCAAGGCATTGATCCGCGCTTCGTTCGCAAGCGCGATGCGCTCGCGTTCGCTCTCACTGTAGTCTTCGGCGCGGGCTGCGATCTGCTCGACCGCGTGGTAGCCGAGTTCCGTGCCGATCTCATCGTTCGTTTCATAGGTGTTCATACTGAAATCTCCTCCATCAAAAAAGGAGCCTGTCATCGTGACAGGACTCCGGTAAGCGAAGAGCTAATTCCCTTCGAGGACCTTGCGGGCCTCTTCGAGCTTTTGGAGCTGACGGCGCGCCTCCTTCAGCTCCTCTTCTTTTTTCGTGACATCGGCGCGAACGCGGCTGATCTGATCGAGGACGACTTCCGCCGGGGTTTTCTTTTTCCACGGTTTCCGTTCGTCGGGGACTTTGAGAGCGGACTTCGGCAACGCCTGGTCCGGTTGTTTTGTGATTGGCATGTCATGCCTCCTTTTCGCTGTCGAGTGGTTGTTTCTGGTCGCGCACCCAGCGTTCGAGTTTCCGGATCGCTTCGCGCTTCGCCGGGAGTTCGACATGGGTGTAAATGGCGTTTATGTCTTCGCCGGTCGAGTGGCCCATTATCGATTTGCGGACCTCCTGCATCACGCCCGCCTCCATGAGCCGGGTGTTGAAGGTGTGCCGAAGGTCGTGGAACCGGCAATAACGGATGCCCGCGCGGCGCATCGCGGTCTTCCACGCGGTTTTGATCTGCTGGATCGGGTTCGCCTGGAAGGTGAAGACGAGTCCCGCTTCCTGCCGCCGTTCGGCAAGAAGGCTCGCGAGGCGTTCCGTGAGCGGAATCTCACGGCCCTCCCCTCCGGCGGTCTTCGATTGGGTGACAAAGAGCAGGTTCCGCCCGAGATCGACGTGCTCCCAGAATTGGTGGAGGAGTTCGCCGCGACGCATCCCGGTATCGAGCGCAGCGATGATGATGGGGCGGAGGTGGGGAGCGGCGGCTTCGAGCAGGCGGTCTTCCTCCGCGCACCCGAGGATCGCGCGCGGCTTGCGCCGCTCGGGAACGAGGCGGAGCCGGGTGAGCGGATTGGTAGTGAGAAACCCCTCGTCCTGCGCCCAGTAGAGAATGTGGCGCAAGGCTTGGAGATCGCGATTGATGGTCGTGTCGGTAACGGACTTCGCCGCTTGCCGCCGCCTGCGGTAATCGGCGACGATTGATTTGTGGATCCGCCCGATGGGGATCCCGCTCCAGTAGGGGAGCAGGATCTTCAGGCGGTCAAGGTGCCAGGGACGCGTCCCGCCTTCGGCAAGAAACCGGGCGGCGAGCTCCCCGAAGGGCATGTGAGGCTTTGGTTCGACGATCTGGTGGCGCGAGCGGGTCAAGTCTTCCTTGAAGCGCTGCTCGATCGTCTCGGCGAGCCGGCGATTGCCGGTTCCCGTCGATTGCGCGTGGCGGATGCCGTCCTGAAAGAGATAGCTCCAGTAGACGTTCCCGCGTTTGTAGAGACTCACGGCTTCATTCCTCCTTTCTGCTGGCGCGCGAGAAGCCAGCGGATGACTTGGTTGCGGTAGAAGATCAGTTTTCCGTTGGGCGTCGGCCGCTCATGCGGGAGGCCTGCCGGAAGGTACCTTTGGCGTACGGTCCAGGGCGAGCAACCGATCACTTGGGCGACCTCCCGGAGCGAGAGCGGTGCGCCCAATGCGTCCGCTAAGGGCATCGGCATCGGGGCTTGCGTCTGCGGGTACTGCTGCGGGCAGCTCTGCCCGAGGGCGAAGGGCAGGGAAGCGAGTGTTTGCCGAGGCTTGCGTCCGAGGCCCAAACCCGACTTGCGTGTCTCCTCCCGTACCCGTCGCATCAGTGTCTGCCCTTTCCGCCGCCCTGTTCACGGCGACGTTTGAGCATCCGGGCGATGGCATTCCGGAACCACGCTGGAAGCTCGGACCAGAGCCACCAGAGGACCCCGAGCACGATGAGGAGCTTCAGGAGGACGAATTGGAGAGCAGGATTCTCGCGGACGGCCTCAATGGCGGCAGCGATCGTGACGACTGAGGCAACCGCAAGGAAAAGACCAGGGACGAGCTTCAGAAGGTACTCGACAACCGGCGCCCAAAGAGGAGTGCGAGGTTGCGGCGTCGAGAGATCCCGGCTGCCGCACTCGGAGCAGATATCGGCGTTCCGGGAATTCGCATGCCCGCGCGGGCAGAGCTTCACGTTGTAGCTCCGGCCGCAGAAATTGCAGTAGCGCGGTTCGCCCGGCGTGATCTTTTGGCAGTTGTAGCAGTAGCGCATGGGGACTTAGAGGAGGGTTTGCCGGACGTCGCCTACGGGCCGTAGCCAGATCGGCGACCAGAGCCCGTCTTTTGCGATCGCATCGAGCGTCGTGAACCAAAAGATCTTCTGGGTGACTTCGGCGGTGGCGACCCGCAAGGATTGCATGCGGCGCTCCGAATCCGCGGCGACGAGTGTCCGGAACTGCATCCCGTGGAGGAATCTTTCGGGGAAGGCTCCCGAGACGGCGTATTGCAGATACGCATCGACTTTCTTTCGCCAGACGGCCCGGCTCTCATTGCCGAGATCGACCTCGAGGAAAAATGCGAGATTCTTTTGTGGTGTCGTCACTTCGGCATAGCCGTCCGGAATGAGCGAGGAGCCCTTGACCACCGGTTCATGGAAGGCAACCCAGCGGATGAAACTCGCGCCGAGGATGGGAATCGGCTCGAACTTCAGGCGGCAATGGATTTCGTTGATGTGCAGTTGGTGCGTGACGAAGAAGTCGGTCGCGAGCGTCTGGTCCGACGGTCGGCGCGGTCCGCGGTACGGCACGTGGGTGAGCTCTGCGGATTTTTGTGAGAGCGCATAAAGCGCCTTCCGAGCGCCACCCACGGTTCCCAGGAAAAACCGCCTGAGGAATCTCGCGCGGGTGAGCGCGAGAAGGCGGCTGTTCGCGCGAGTCACCGATTGGGATCCCGCAACGCGCATGGCTTGGTCCCGATCCACGATCCGCATGACGGCAAGCTCTTCAAAGAGCCTGCGGTCGCGCTCCTGCAAGATGAGCCCTCGCTTATTCCCACTCATGGAGCGCCTCATTCGTTTTCGCGAAGAGCCCTTCCCGCGTCCGGATCTCCGCTTCGATATCGGCGCGGCTCCGCGCCCACCGTGAAAACGACCGGGCAAGGAGATCGGCGCAATCGGCCTTCGGGTCCTTGATCGTGGGAACGATGGCTTCGCGCCAGCGCTCGTGCCCGGTCTTTACGACCATGTGCCGGCGCGGCAGGTTTTTCAGGATTTCCGCGAGCGGCTTCCCGCCGTCGAGCGCGGTCGCGATCTGCTGCGCGTCGGAACCCGATAGTTGAAAAAAGACATGGGTGCCCACGGCAAGGATCGCAGTGCGCATCTCAGCCGGGTATTGATCGAGAAACTGGTTGGCCGACGTGATCGAAATACCGAATTTGCGGCTCTCGGAGAGCATCGTCTCGAGCCCGCTGCCGAAAGCGACAAGGTTCTGGATTTCGTCGCAGTAGAGCGTGAAGAGGTCGCGCTTCGCGCGGGAGAACAGCGCTGTCTTCAGGTTGGCGAGGAAAAGGCTGCCGAGCGTGATTGCCTGCGGCCCGAGTCTCCCTTTGTGGAGGTTGAGAATGACCCAGGCCCTTCATCCATGGCGCCCTGGAGAGAAAACGTGGAACGCCGTTGGCCGACGATATGGCGAAACCGCGGATCTCCGGTGAAGGCTGACGTCTTGTTGAGGATGGGCTCGCGCATCGTGGCGCGCATCGGCTCAGTTGCCTCGTCGTAGCGGAGGTCGAAGTACTGCCGCACTTCGGCGTTCGTCGTCTTTTTGAGACACGCTGCCCGGAAGGCAGGATGCGTGAGAAGGGGGGCCAGTTCGAGGAGCGTAAGGCCGTTCTCGGCAAGAACGTAGAGCGCATTCCGCAGGAGCTCGTCCGTGCGCGCTCCGAAGGAATCGAGGTGCCACCGTTCCCGGAGGACCTGGGCGAATTCGGAGACTCGGACAAATCGATCATCCGCCGATTGTTCCTGAAGCGGATTGACACCGACGGAGGCCCTCCGGATTGGCCGGCTCGATGACGATGAGCCGTTCGCTCAAATCTTCCTTCAGTGCACGCTCCTTCGCGGCGACCGTGGCGACGAGAAACTCAGTCGCGTCGCCGTGAAGATCGAAGTAGCAGAACCCGCGGCCCGCCTTGATGTCCTGGGTCGCAAGATGCCGCAGCAGGAAGGATTTCCCGCTGCCGGTCTTCCCCAAGATCGCGATGTGCTCGGCGCGGCGGGCCTGCGGAAGCGCCATTCGATACGGAGCAGGTTCACCATCGACGATCTGTGCGCCGATATCGAGCGCCCGGTTTTCAACATGCCGCTTGTGCCGGGTCCCGAGCCGGTTCCACAACCGGGCGAACAACGCTTCGAGCAAATACTTCATGCGAGGAGGATAGGGGCGGCGGTGACAAAACCGGTAACAATCTGGGCTGGGTTGGGCGGCGAGGCGACGTTCGCGGACAAGGGCTAAGTGCCTGTTGTCGCGGCCTTTTTGCCCGGTTTCCAGGGCAACTCGAAATTCGCGATAAGAAGCTCTCGGAACCGCTTGCCAGCTTTCATCTGCGACGTGTAGGAAATCTCGATTTCCCGGAGCGAGAATTTCTGGAAGAGTTCCCGTACGCGCGGCACGTCGTTCAGCGAAAGCACAAATTTGCCCTTTATCGCTGCGAGGCGTTCCGCGAGACTCACGAAGTCGTCATCCGTGAAATTGAAGCGGTAGAGCGTGCGGCCGAAGTACGGCGGGTCGAGGTAGAAGAGCGTCGTCGTGCGGTCAAAGCGGTCGAGGATCTTCGAATACGGCAGGCACTCGATCTGGACTCGTTCGAGCCTCTTGTGGGCCTTCTCGATGAGTTCCGGGATCTTATCGGGCTTGAAGTTCGGCGGTTCGACCACCGTTAGGTGATATCTCCTGCCGTTCACCAATCCGGCAAACGCGTTCTTCTGGAGATAAAAGAACCGTGCCGCGCGCTCCATGTCCGTAAGCGCATCTGGATTTTCGGAGTCCAACAACGCGAACCATCTCCGGCCCACCAGGATAAATTTGAGATACCGTATGAGATCGTCGTGATGGCGCTGGCAGATCCGGAAGAAGTTCACGATCTCGTCATTGAGGTCGTTCAGGACTTCGACTTTGGAAGGCTCTTTGCGAAAGAAGACCTGCGCACCGCCCGCGAAGGGTTCCACATACGTCGTGTGCTTCGGGAAGGTCGCGATGATCTGCTTCGCTATGCGATTCTTGCCGCCGATATAGGCGAGGGGACCAGTCACGCTTGGGAGTAAGGATTGCGATTGCTCGCTTCAACTCGACCTGATTGAAGCGTCCCGTCAGCTTATAGCAGGATGATCCCGGTCGTGAAGGTGGGTAACCTTGCGTGAAGCGCAAGAGCAAAATGGCGGAGCGTAGATGTGCGGGCCGCAGCTTATCAATGTTGCCCCGGCGTCGGGAGGCGTTCCGACGCGACGCAATTGCGACCCGAACAACTTCTCAGGCCGAATGCAGCCCGCTCGTCTCCCATCATCGTCGCGGTCACGCGGCCATACTCCCATCCAGTTTATTCTTTACATCGTCAAAGAGGTGGTGATACCCGTACGTCATCGGCCATGATGTCTGGTCCCGAAAACGTGTTGAAGCAAGTGGACCGGCTTCCTACGCCGGGTCGCGTGCTCGTTCCGTGTTTTAACCCGTTCGGATTCCTAGTCACCGACTAGCTATTCAAACTGGGAACGCACCTAACACCCCAAATACGAATCGTCCGGTATCTTTTGCCAGTATTCGTCTCTGTCGCGGAGAACGCCTGTCGTTATCCAGTACTGAGTAATATTGCCGAAAAATCTCATCCATGAGTTGGCCTGTTGCTCAACAGTAGCAACCCCAGTTGCCCTAATCGGCCTCGATATGTCGGTCTCGAGACCGGGCGACCATACATAGATTTCCTTCCTAAAATAGGACTCTTCAGTAGGCCGAAGAATTAACGCAATATTTCGCGCAAACGGCGGAATCAAAAAGGGTATATTCAGTCGGGCGGGCTCGTCAGAAGGCGAGAGCTCCTCGTATGAAGGAGCGTAAACAGCGACTGCATCGTGTCGAGCAGCTAGCGACTTCTTGAATCGATAGGTCCACTGCAACACGGTCTCTCGAATTCGTGCGTATTCGCCTGCTAAGCCAGCAAGATTATCGGAGACCCTGTGGAAGCTAAACTCTCTCGGGAATGGCAAAAATAGAGCCATTGATAGTTGACCTTCCACAGCATTCCTGACGGACTCGAAAGATTCGGTGAGACTCCTTGGCCTCGCCGGGCTCAGGCAGCAAACGGCTACCAGAGAGCGTTCGGAAAGCGAGCCCAATTCCTGAATAACCGATACAATTTCCTGCGGCGCGCGAGGCGTGACTAGGCTCGACTTCTTTTCAGGCGGCATGCCTAGGATGACGGCCAAGACGTCTAACTCTTCGGGCGTCGGGGCAGCGTCTCCCGATTCATAGCGCGCAATCTTGCGCTGGGCGTAAATGGGACTGATATCGCGCTTCAAGTGTTGAGCCAGGCGCAGACCGAGTTCCTTTTGAGTCAAATTTCTCTCTTTCCGACGACGCGCTAATGAGCTCATTTGAAAGACAGAGGATAGCACAAGCGGATTCGGAATGTGCCCAGGCTCAGTCATTGTCTTTATAAAATAGACCTCTAGACAACTAGAAGAAAATGTGCTAAAACAACTCAAAGCTATGAAGGCAAATGGAACGGGGTTTGAGAATTAAAGGGCCTCAATGCTGAGCATCAAGGCCTTGGAACAAACAGATTCAACTTGTCGCACCAAGTAAACCGATACCAATCAAGCACTTGGGCGATTCCAAGAATCGAGGTTCCACCAGCATTGTACCGCCCGCGCATGGACTGTCAAGTGGCCTGAGAAGGCTAAAGCCACCTGGCATTACTCGAAAGAGGGTACAACTTTGCTTAGCACTAAGGTTCGCATCTCGTCGGACTCGATAAGGTCGTTCGAAATTCTTCGCCTCTTACTTTTCCGCGCACCGGCGCCAATTCGGCCCCGCAAAAACTTCTTGGCACAGTCTCCTAACACGTCGAAGGCAAGGTTCCGAATCCATTCGGCGATGGCGGCCGCAAACGCATTGAGCAATTTCATGCGACCGATGATGCGCCGCCACTTGGGTAAAAACAAGATTAGACGTCTAGCGAACCGAGCTCGGCTCCATGGAGGACGCCTGCTGCCACGCTTGATAACCCGTCTTTTTTCGCCTCAGGGGTTGATGCAGACTGCTCGGATGGATTCGTATGAGGAAATAACCAAGTTGATCGGATCCGCGGCTAAGGAGTACGACCATATGCAGCTGGAGGAGGCGGAGGCCAATCTCCATGACTATGTCGCCGTCGCGCTTCGGGTATTTGAACGCATTGAACACGATCCCGACGCGAATAAACAGTTCGAGGCTTTGACAGCTTCGCGCCGGAAACTTAGGATGAATGAACACGACGTCGCTGATAACTCTGCGACCAAGCAATGAAAACGTATTTCGCGTACATTCGAGTTTCGACGGTCCGCCAAGGCGAGCGGGGCGTTTCGCTTCAGGAACAACGGGATGCGATCGCGCGATACGCCGAACGGCATCAGCTCGAAATCGCGCGGTGGTTCGAAGAGCGCGAGACCGCAGCAAAGCGCGGCCGTCCTATCTTCAGCGAGATGCTCAAGCTGATGCGATCCGGGGAAGCTGCCGGTGTCATGATTCACAAAATCGATCGGAGCGCCCGGAACATGAAGGATTGGGCGGAACTCGGCGATCTCATTGACCGCGGCGTGGAAGTGCATTTCGTGAACGAGAGTATCGATCTTGCCTCCCGAGGCGGGCGGCTCTCGGCCGACATCCAGGCGGTCGTCGCTGCCGATTACATCCGCAATTTGCGCGAGGAAAGCGGAAAGGATTTTACGGCCGCATCAAACAAGGGCTCTACCCGTTGCCGGCCCCGCTCGGGTACCGAGACGTGGGAGCAGGCAAGCCAAAAGAGCTCGACCCGGTCGGGGCTCCGCTTGTGCGCCGAGCGTTCGAACTCTACGCCACAGGCGCTTGGACGCTCGAACCGCTGACCGAGGAGTTACACCGCTCAGGTCTTCGCAACCGGCGCGGAGGCGCAATTTCCCTCAACGGCATCTCAACGGTATTGAATAACCCGTTCTATATCGGTCTCATTCGACTCATGTCAACCCGAGAGGTATTTCCCGGTATTCACGAACCGCTTGTATCAAAATCGCTGTTTGACAGAGTCCAACGCGTGCTTCGCGGAAAAGTAAGCGCCCGAACCCAAGTGCATGATTTTCAGTTCCGGCGGACGCTCACCTGTCGTGAGTGCAACTACGCGCTCATCGGAGAAGTTCAGACAGGCCACGTCTATTACCGTTGCCATACGAAGCATTGTCCAACGACCGCCGTTCGCGAAGAAGCGGTTAGCGGCTCAATTTCGACCCTTCTCGAGCCGCTGCGCTTCGAGAGAGAGGAGCGAAAGCTATTGCTGCAGAAGCTTGGTGATGTGAAATCCGACCTTGCTGCGCAGTGGGAAGCCGAATCGGCATCAACGCGCCTTCTCGTCAGTCAGAATCGCGAGCGTCTCGATCGGTTCACCGATGCATACGTTGACGGGCTCATCGACAAAGAGACATTCGAGGCAAGAAAAGCCGTGCTCCTTATGGAACGGAAATCGTTGGAGGAGAAAATCGGTCAGCCGAAAAGCCTGATCGCGAACCGGATTGAAAAATTCCTCGAACTCGCCGGAGATGCGTATTTACTGTATGAAATGGCCCTACCAAGTGAAAGGCGGGATCTGCTGCGCATCGTCACCTCGAACCGAACCGTGTGTGCAAAAAAGATAGAGATAACGCTGAAAACTCCGTTCCTGGAGGTGGCAAATCGGCAGAAAAATCTAAACGGTAGCCCGAGACGGGACAGACATCGAACTTTGGACGTATTACTACGCAAACTCATCGCCTGGTTCATAGCGAACCCAACGGAGTCATTTGAACTAACTTCAATTGATCTCAGGCATGATAGCAGATCTGTTGATGCTGCCAAGATGCGCAAGCTTGCGGCGTAAGACGGGTGGTTTGTTTCGGGACACCGTGGTCGTAAGCTAGACACATCGTTGCGAGTGAAAATTGGGTTGTCAGGAGATTAACGAATGGACCGATTTTCACGGGGCAAGCGGTCGAGCATCATGGCCGCAATACGGTCAAAGGGCAACCGGAGTACCGAACTGGCGCTCGGACGCCTCCTTCGAGCATCGGGCGTTCGCGGATATCGCAAGCACTGGCATGTTGTTGGCCGTCCCGATTTTGCATGGCCCCGTCTGAAGGTGGCAGTCTTCGTGGACGGATGTTTCTGGCACGGGTGCACCCGCTGCAAGAACCTCCCGGAGACGAACGCCGACTTCTGGCGACTCAAGATAGAAGAGAATCAACGCCGTGATCGCCGTGTTACGACGAAGCTGCGTCACATGGGTTGGAGCGTCATCCGCGTGAAAGAGTGTTCTGTCATATCGCCATCCACTCTGCGCCGGATCATCAAAGCTTTGAACGAAAAGCGGGAAGGATCGGCTTCGGCAGGTAAGACTCCTTCTATCCGCTCGGAACGTCGTCAGATGTAGCTTTACGACATTCAGCTTGCAATTCCCGGCCAATTCAAGTAGAGTCAACAAGATAGAATCGAGAAGTACGTCAAATGTGCGATGCGGATACAGGTCTTCGATTTTTTCTCTGGCTGCGGGGGCACAAGTGCCGGTCTCAGGGCAGCCGGCATGGAAATCGTTTTCGGGCTTGACAATGACCCGGATGCCAGCGCGACTTTTCGGTCGAACTTTCCCAAGGCGTTTTTTCTTCAGAAGGATTTGACTCGGCTGCGCGCAAATCGCCTTCGGGCTCTCGTTAGCACGAGGAGAAAAGATCCGATTCTGTTTTGTGGGTGCGCGCCTTGCCAGCCGTTCTCCAAACAGAACGCAAACCGAAAGGTCGAAGACAACCGAATACCGCTGCTGTCGCACTTCGGGCGCTTTGTTGGATACCACCGTCCCGAGTTTGTCTTAATAGAAAACGTTCCCGGACTGCAGAGCATATCGGAAGAGCCGGGTCCCCTCCCTGCGTTCGCTAGTTTACTGCGCAGGTTGGATTACCAGGTGGCGGCTGAGACTATCGACTGTTGCGATTACGGTGTGCCTCAAAAGCGGCGGCGATTCGTGCTGCTCGCGAGCAATATCGGTGAGATAAAACTGCCTCAGAGGACCCATGGTTCGGGTTCTGGGCTGGCACCCTTTTCAACGGTAAGGGAATGGATCGGTGATCTGCCGCCGATCGAAGCTGGACAGGCGAGTGATGCTGTCCCGAATCATCGCGCTGCGGCGCTTTCCCCGTTGAATCTGCGTCGCATTAAGGCGACACCTCCGGGCGGAGGTCGTCTTGATTGGCCGGACGAACTCACTCTCGACTGCCACGTAGGACACACGGGGCATACCGATGTGTATGGTCGGTTGCGAATGGACCAGCCAGCGAGTGCTCTTACGACCCGTTGTATTAGCCTTTCTAACGGGCGATTCGGTCACCCGATTCAGAACCGAGCGCTTAGTGTTCGGGAAGCAGCAAGTCTTCAGACCTTCGACGTGAAGTTCCGGTTTTGCGGGACATTGAATTCAATGGCTCGTCAGATTGGTAACGCTGTTCCCACGCTGCTCGCTCAACGCCTGGGAGAGTCATTTCTGCGCTGCGCGAATGCTCATTTCTCGGAGCGATCTCGTGGCCGTATTTAAGGCCCGCGCGCGAGCGCTCGACATGCTTGGGCGACAACAGATCGCGGGAATTCCGACTGCGATAAGCGAACTCTTCAAGAATGCTCACGATGCATACGCTGACGCCGTAGAAGTCGATTTTTATCGCTCGGATGGGCTGTTCGTCTTGCGTGATGATGGGGTCGGTATGACGCAGGAGGACTTCGAGACGCGGTGGCTAACCCTGGGGACTGAAAGTAAACTCAATACCCCCGGTAATGCAGGAGTTGGGCTTCCCGCTATAGATCCACACAAATCTAGCCGACCCATTCTGGGAGAAAAAGGAATTGGCCGCTTAGCTATAGGAGCCATAGGGCCACAGGTGCTTGTGCTGACGCGGGCGGAGAGAGGTGGCCAACTCAGTAATCTGACGGCGGCGTTCGCGTGTTGGAGCCTTTTCCAGTGCCCCGGCATTGATCTAGATCAAATCGAGATCCCCGTTATATCGTTTCCCGGTGGCAGCCTACCCGATGGAAGGAACATTGCGGAGATGGTTGCTGCGGTCCGGAAGAATCTTGCGTCATTCAAGCGTCGGCTCGATCCGGGCACGTATCAACGTCTCGAGGAGGAACTTCGAGGATTCACGGTCGATCCCCTAGAATTGGATGCTTCTCTCGGAGCGCCGACGCTGGCCGGGCGAGGACGGGGAACTCATTTCTATGTGAAGCCCACTGATCCTTCGTTGGCCGCAGCTATTGATGAGAGGACTGACGATGACTCGGCGCCGGCTCTTAAAAAAATGCTGTTGGGGTTTACAAATACTATGACCCCAGATCATCCCCAACCTTGCATTAAGACCGTCTTTCGTGACCATAGAACGGATGACAGCGCAGAAGACCTAATTGAGGAACAGGGATTCTTCACCCCTGACGAGTTTCGGAACGCCGATCACCACATCGAAGGTCAATTTGACGACTTCGGGCAGTTTCTTGGGACGGTTTCCATCTACGGCGAAGACCATTCCAATCACGTCGTAGCATGGGGCGAGGCGCGTGGCCGACAAACGGATTGCGGACCATTCAAAATCCGGGTTGCTTATGTTCAGGGAAAATCGAGCGAGAGTACAATCCCGCCAAACGATTGGACTCGCATCATTCGTAAGCTGAACCAAATCGGGGGACTCTACATATACAAGGACAATATCCGAATTCTCCCGTATGGCAACACGGATTATGACTTTTTAGATATTGAAAAGAATCGCACAAAAAGCGCGGGTTACTACTATTTTTCGTATCGAAGGATCTTCGGTGTTATTGAGATCAGTCAACAGCAAAACCCGCAGCTCAGTGAAAAGGCGGGCCGCGAGGGGTTTCGAGAGAACCGCGCCTACCGTCAGTTCCGCGCGATTCTGATGAACTTCTTTATTCAGATCGCGGCAGACTTTTTTCGCGAGGGTAGCGTTGGCGCAGAGCGCTACTTAGAGAGAAAAGCCGAACTCGACCGAATCGAGCGCGCTCGGCGAAGACGCGAAAAACAGCTCACAGCACGACGTGCAGAGTTCGGGCGTCAGCTCCAGTCTTTCTTTACAGTTGTACAATCGGCGGCCCCACAGCAGGAAGCTCTAGCAATCGTAGACACGGTTGCTGCACAGATACAGGCAGCAACCCGCATGACCAACCGGGATGAGGCATCGCGGGCCGTCATCGACGCGGAGTCAGCCGCAATGAAAGCTCTAGACGAGATGCGCAGACGCTATCGGGTGGCCCGACCGGCAGGGGTAGGAATGAGCAAGGCGCTCCGTCGCGAATGGGAAGCATCCCTCGCGGAGGTTCAAAGGCTCGAATCTGGAATCTTTCAGCCGACTGCCGAGAAGATAGCCCGGACCGTGGGGGAGTTAGCAGAACGGGCCAGGTTGGACGTCAGCATGCGTCTTCGAATGGAGCGGGCCATCACTGAACGCATTGCGGACGCGGAGCGGCGGGCGATCTCCGAGCGCAGGGAGATAAGAGTGGCGCTGGATGAAGTGAATACAGAAGTTACAACAATAACTCGCGAGATAGTTCAGGAAGTGGAAGCCGTAATTGCGGACATCCAGACGGATTTGGCGCGTCTCGATCTGGCGGATCTGGAGGACAAGGCGATAGTAGACAAGCGCCAAGACCTGGAGCTTCGGCTAAGCGCGATTACTGATCGGAACCTCGATGCCCTCACGTCTATCACAGAGGATTTAAGAGCGCTCCATTGGACACGGGATGAGGATGGACGTTTTGTCGGCATGAATCTGATGAATGAATCCATTCAAGAGGACTTGCTGGCCATGAGGGAGCGCTCGGAAGCCGACCTAGAACTGACTCAACTCGGGATGGCACTAAACGTCGTTAATCACGAATTTGAGGCCAGCATCAAGGCTGTAAGAAACAGTCTCCGACGGCTAAAATCATGGGCCGACGTGAATGGAGACTTGCAAGGTCTGTACGACGAACTTCGCAGCAGCTTTGATCATATAGACGGTTATCTTAGCCTCTTCACACCTCTGCAAAGGAGGCTCTACCGGACTCCCGTCGAAATTTCCGGAGCCGATATTTCCAAATTCCTTTCTGACTTATTCAGCCGACGATTCGAGAAGCACAAGATAAGTTTTGAGCCCACGCGACAGTTCTTGCGGCATAAACTTCATGGCTATCCATCTTCCTTCTATCCAGTGTTTGTCAACTTGATAGACAACGCGATCTTTTGGATAAAGGACAGGCCAGAACCGCGGATAATAAGTCTGGATGCGCAAGGAGGCGCAATGCTCGTCGCCGATAACGGACCGGGCGTGCCAGCGCGAGACCGTGAAGCCATTTTTGAGTTGGGCTTCACGAGGAAGCCTGGTGGCCGAGGGCTTGGGCTTCATATTTCGAGGGAGGTTCTCGACAGGGTAGGTTACACTCTCCAGATCGATACACCAGGGGCCGATCACGGTGCGTTATTCCGAATTGCACCACAGGTGGAACCGGCCGCCGAACGAAGGCGGTAAAAGCAAAATGGGCGCAAGTGTCTTCGATCGATTGTCGAGACGCGTGGCGACTGAGTTCTTAAATACGGTCGTGGTGGTGGACGACCAAGCACTACTAGCCCCTTCTACAACCTCTGAGCACCCCCGTCCGCTGAAAACGCCCGCCCGGCAAGGACGAGGTTCTTCGTCTTCGGAAGAACAGGCAACGCCGACGACGGATCAGGCCCACCGCCTTGATGCAAAAACTTTGATCGACAGCTTCGCACAAATAGGGATGGTGTGTGCCGTTCTTCGTCCCGATGAGCCCGAAATCGGCACACTCAAAAATGTCCTGTCACCGATCACGGCGGGGTCCGATGTCGTGGTTTTGGACTGGGTTTTGCATGAATTTAAACAGGGCGAAAAGACAATCGAAATTATAAAGAAGTTGTTGAATGCCTCTGGAACAGAGCGCGGGCGTGCCCGACTGATCATCGTATATACGGGAGAAAATGATTTGGATCAGATTGCGGTGTCGATTCGACGGGCACTAAAGATGCCGGACCCTGCCGGTGGCGAAGATTCGGTTACGATCGAAAGGGGTGCCGCCCGGATTTGTATTTATGCGAAGGAGCAGAGTCGTCTCCCACAGGCGCAGCGCAAGCGGAGAGTTGAAATTGCAAAGTTGCCGGCAGTAGTCGTCGACGAATTCGCCAACATGACCCGCGGCCTCGTCTCCAATGTGGCGATATCGTCCCTAGCAGCTTTGCGTGCGAATACGTATCAACTTCTAAGGCGATTTCATCGACAGCTTGATCCGCCTTACGTCACGCACAGTGCGCTTCTTGTACCGGAAGTTGCCGCCGATCACCTGGTCCCGCTTATTGTGTCGGAGATCCAGGCCGTTCTCGAAGACAAGCGTGTTTCAGAGCTGGCAAACAGTAAACGGACTGTCCACTGGCTGAATCATCAAATTAGGTCCGGTTTGGAATTCGCGCTCCCGCAGCACACATCGGAAAGGGATTTCCGCCAAGGGTTGATGTATCTCTTGGAGCACGGCGTGACTGGTGAATCTCTCGACATATTGTTTCGAGATCATTCAAAGTTTAGTTTGGGCGTCCTGAAAAGTAAGAAGAAAGCTGCGGACATAGTTCGTGACCAGCTGACGGACCTTTTGACCCTCGAACGCGATCGCGCCACGGTGAAGGATCATGAACTCGCCGTCCTGATGTCTGTCCGTTCTCGCTACGCGTTGCCCCCACCGCGTCTGACGCTCGGCAGTATCGTTCTAGAAACGAGGAGTGGTCAGAAGGCTCAATACTTGTTGTGTATCCAGCCCAGATGCGACAGTGTTCGTCTCGAAGAAGAACGGGCTTTTCCTTTCTTGCCCATGAAACCTGTCGGGGACGATCGGCCGTGCGATTTTATCCTTTCGGAGGATGGGAAAATGATTCGCCTGCGACTAAATGATAAGCCGTCTGAGGTCCGAATGGTGAGGTTCGCACCGAGCAGGGAAAAACAAGTCGTCGCTCGTCGTTCGAGGAAGGGATGCTATTTCAAGGCGTTGGGCACAGCGAGCAAATACCGCTGGGTTGCTGATCTGAAGACCGAACATGCACAGCGTGTCGCGAACGCACACGCGTACCAGTTGTCCCGAGTGGGTTTAACTGAGTCCGAATGGCTTCGAAGGTGGATGCCGACGCTTCACGACTGATCTCGGTGCCTCATCTGAAATAGCTGACTAGGATTTGTTCGTCGGGCGAAGAGTAGATTCCCAGGCCATTGAAGACGAAAACGCGAAACTGAAAAGCCGCTTCAGGCGCCGAGACAGATGCTTTGCGCGGGCTCGCTAGCCCGTATACGTTCTTGTAAGGAAGATAATACTGAAAACATCGATCTCAAATGCTCAAAATGCCCCAATACCATGAACCGGACGCGATCAACCTGAGTTTCAGCCCAATCGATGAATAGATCTCCCGGTGGCGTGACCCCAGTTTCCGTCCACTAAGTTATACGAAATCTCGCAGCATAGTTATCCGCATCGCCTTCTTGATGGAAGGTGTGACCACGCAGCCGGGGCTGGGTCAAGGCCGCCGCAGGCGCC
>Ga0335074_10002493_pt1 | contig 25083 bp, 31 predicted proteins | sample Lox_Sample_23_FD_206715 | JGI IMG/M metagenome (GOLD analysis project Ga0335074, IMG submission 206715) | Soil microbial communities from Loxahatchee National Wildlife Refuge, Florida, United States - Lox_Sample_2.3 | ecosystem: Environmental > Terrestrial > Soil > Wetlands | place: USA... | reverse complement strand
GTTTTAACTATAGTTTATGGAGCGTAACTGGAGCAGGAAATGTATGGATCACCTGTGGTAGCGAGAATCAAGCATTAGCTCGCTGTCAATATGCTGGATTGGCACCTACTAATGTCGGTCCAGCGATGCTATCCCGTGGCTCCATAGCTTTTAACCGGACCGCCGATTTTATTGATAAGGGCGCCGGCGCGTACTTCTTAAATCGTGAGGATTTATGGGTGTGGCCTACTGAGTTCTGGTCAAACGCGGGCGCAATACCTACTTGGACTGTGGATTCAACCAATACCGAAATCGGCGCGTCTGTCACGCTACCCACAAGCACTACGACTAACTATACGATGGACGGAGAAGATGGGACGGCATGGAGTGTGGGCTCGCAGATTCCGGCGACGCAGCTTCGTGTCTACGTCTACATGAAGGCATCGGGGAGCCAGGCGTTTCCGGTCGATGTGGTGTACGGAACCTCGGGCGGCACGCCCACCACAAGCCTGAGCTGCAGCCTCGATCCCACGCTTACGACCACCTGGACGATCTATTCCTGCGACGTGAATGCTTCGTCGGTTGCGGCTGGTAGTTCCTTCGGCATCCACCTGGGCAGCGGATCGACGACGCCCACCTACGCGGTGTCAATCGGATGGATCGGGATCCAGCCGTGGAGCGCGGCGACCCTGAGCACGAGCCTGCAGGTGGGCTTTGGCAGCACAGCGATGACTTCCTCGATGGGCAACGGGACGGCGGTGCAGCATACCACGACGGCAACGAAGACCAGCGGCGATATCGTCACCTACGACAGCAATGGGAATGCCGTTGACTCTGGCACGGCACTCAGCAGCCTCACGACCTTCAACACGACGGCCCCGGCGTGGCTGCAGAATCTCGGCTCCGGCGCGGATGGCGCAGAGACCTGTAATACGACGCTGACGGGCGACTACTATTACACCACCTTCAGCGTGCCGCTAGGGGACACCTGCACTGTCGGCGGCGGCGCGGGGCTGACGATCCATGCTACCGGGGCTTGTACTATCAATGGCACAATTGTAGGGCAGGGACAAAACTTCGGGATCGGCGGAGGCGCAGCAGGTGGCTCAGGCGGAGGCACAGCTGCTGCTGCCACGTCGGCCTCGACCTACTTCAACACCGGGGAGACGGTCGGCAGGACGGCGTCTTCGGCTGGGACGGCTGGCGGCGCGTCGGGCGGTAGCGGCGGTGCCGCGGGGGCCGTGGCGACCGCGACCCAGCGGGCTCTCTTCAACGGCGGCGCGGGCCTCGACGGGCAGTATTTTGGCGGCAGCAGCAGTTCGGCGGGCGGGAGTTCAGGCGGCGCAGCGGCCGGCGGCGGCGGGAACCTGGTGTTAATCTGCGCCTCGATCACCGGCACTGGCACGATCAATCTGAGCGGGGCAAACGGCAATAATGCGGCGGCTAACAATACCGGCGCATCGGCAGGCGGCGGGGGCGGCGTAGCAATTCTCAGCTCGCAGGCCACTGAGACGTTTGGCTTGACTGTCAACGTCGCGGCAGGCTCGGCTGGGAGTTGCGGAGCCTACACCGGGTGTGGGACTCCGGGAGCAAGCGCGGCCGGGTGGTACACGGAAATTTCAGGATGGTAAACGAGGAGACATCGATGCAGAAATTTGCGATCGCAGTTTTTCTGGCGCTGGTGGCCCTGGCCGCGGCGCATGGGCAAAGTGTAACCGTGCCGCCGGCTTCGAGTTACCAGGTGGCGCTGAGCTGGACCGCGCCAGCAAGCTGCACAGCGGCGACTCCCTGCACCTACAACGTGTATCGCGTGGCGGGCACAGTGACCATCGGCGCAGGCACAACTGGCGCCACGCTGGTGGGCACGACGGCGGCGCAGGTGGTGACCTATACCGACGCGACGGTGGCCGCCGGCAATACCTACAGCTATGCGGTCGAGACTGTACAAGGAGGCGCGAACTCGGCACCATCGAATACGTTCACGATCTCCATCCCTTTAACTCCAAGTGCGCCCGCTGGCCTCAATGGCTCCATTGGCTCTGTCAACTGATCGACTGAAAAGAACGAGGATGCCGAGCCGTAATCCGCTCAAGGCGCTTTTGAACGCTGTATTGTTTATCTTTAGGAGACGGCCCAAGTAGGCCGCCTCGCGATTTTAGCGGTGGCGCGCGCGGGGTTGCTCCCGACCGCGCGCGCAATCCAGCCCGATGCTTGGGCCACCGGCGATAATTAAAGCGGCGCATGGTTTCCACCGGGAGGGCCTGATGTCCTGGAAACGTGGGAAAGGTAGCGTGGAGGTGGAGTTGGCAAACGTCCAGAGCTACATCGAGATGGTCGACCCGGACCTGCGCGGAGATGGGAAGGGCGATCCGGGCGTGATTCAGATCGTGCGTGCCGGCCAGAATAAGAAGGAGCAGCACGACGAGGATCTGGGCAAGGTTTTCAAGTTGCTCGGCTTCATCGGCTTCGGCGCGCTCAGCACGGTGGTGATCGAGATCCTGAGAATGTTTGCGGTGGTCAAGTGAGCCAGTTTACTTCGGGCCGGCTGCTGCGGCTGCTCTTGCTCGCGGTTGCTGCCACCATGACGGCCGCTCTGATCTTGGATGTGGCTTCGATCGTCAGGAAGGAACTGAGGGGCCACGAGGCGAGACCGGCTTACGCTTACCGGCAGCCGCTCGAAACAGCCACGCCATAAGGAGCGACCATGGGAACCTGGCCGCAACCGACCCCGGAGCCTCCGCCGAACGGGCCGAAACTGCCCGGCAAGGACCCGTCACAGGATCCGCAGCCGGCGGATAAGAAGGAGAAAGAGCCTCAATGAAATATATCGCTTTGCTGCCTCTGGCGCTCGTCCTCTTAGGATGCGCGCCGTATCGTGTGTCGGTCTATGGTGCAAGCGGCAGGGCTTACACCGCGCCCGATCTTTGCGCGGCCCAGATCGCATGCAGAAAAGGCAACGATTTGCCCTGCTACTACAACGCGACGACGGTTGTCGGGCCGGACGGCAAAACGACCGAGGAAAGCGCCTGCAAGGAACTGACGAAGTAGCGGGGAGACCATGAAGGAACTTTGGCTTAAGCTTCGTAACAACCGTTGGTTTGTGGCCTTTTACACTTCGCTTGGGACCGTCGTCTTCGCGCAGGCGTCGGCCTATTATTCCGGCGGAGCGTTCAGCACGTCCTCGCAGTTCTGGATTAAGACGCTGGTCGGCGCCGCGCTGGTGGCGACTGCGAGCGTTTACCACGTCAACCTGCCCGCACCGGGCGCACCACCCGCACCGAAATAAGGAGTGCCATGAATCGCAAGAATCTTCACATGCTCGCCGGCATCGCGTCGGCGCTCGTTCTCACCGCGCTTGTCGCAGCGCCTTCGCTGCGCGCCCAGGCAGCCACGCCGACGCCCGCACCTGTTGCCGCATCGCCCGCTGGCTTTGTCGCATCCTCGGATGCCTTGGCCATCAACTGCAACGGCAGTTGGGGGTCGGGAAACCTCACGACCGAGGCCTATGATCTGCTGGACTATGGCACCACCAAGTCGAACCGCGTCTTTGCACAGGGCGTCGAGTTGATGGCGCCGGCCTGCGGGCTTTCGATGTACGGCGGCGGCCTGATCTGGCAGCCGGACATCTCCGCGTTGCTGGCGAAGACCAACCTGCCCTCGGGTAACTTCGTGCTCTTCTTCGACGGCTCGGCCGGCAACGGGATCCCGACGACCGGCAGCGATCGAGTGACGGGCATCGTCGGCGGCGGCCTCAAGTACATCATGAGCGACAACCTCACCTGGAACACGGTCCGCTTCGAAGAGGTCTTTTTCGGCGCCAATCGTTACGCGGCCGTGTCGACGGGCATCTCCGCCTACTTTGGCGGCACACCGGCATCGCCGACCATTTCGACCAACGTGCGTACGTCCCTACTGAAGAAGGTCGCCAAGGCGACGGCCAAGCTCGCCGGCCACTAAGAGTTTCGCGCGGCAGCTCTTGCCACTGGCGGCTGCGCGGATAGAGCGGCGTCGGCAGGATCTCGATCCCCGCGTATCGACCTCCCCGGCGCCGCCTCAAGAGGTGACCTATGCTGCGCGCGGACCGCATTGCTCTGTTGGTGATGGCTGGGCTGTTCTTGTTCGCGTGGCTGTCGGCGTTGCTGGTAGCGAGCGTTGAGAATCTGAGACTGCGCCGGCGAGATCGCTGGTGGAAGGAAATATCGGCCATGCAGTTGAATCTTTCGCCGTCGCTTCGGTCGTTTCTCGATCTCATTGCCTGGAGCGAGGGCACGAGCACCTCGGCGGTGACTCAGGATGACGGTTACGACGTGATCGTGAGCGGCGTCGACGGGCCGCATCGGATGGTCGATTACGATGATCATCCGTTCGCCGGCGGACGTCCGCCGGTCGTTGTCCGTGAGACTCCGCGGCTTGAATCGACGGCCTCGGGCCGCTACCAGTTGATCCTCTCGACCTGGCGCGCCTATAAGGAGCAACTTAGCCTGGCCGACTTTGGTCCGGCTGCGCAGGATGCGGTCGCCGCCGAGATCGTTTCGGAACGAGGCGCCGCGGAGATGCTCGCCGCCGGAAATATCGAGGGGGCGATCGCTGCATGTTCGAATATCTGGGCAAGCTTTCCCGGGAACGATTACGGACAGGGCGGCAAGAGCATGGCGGCTCTGGTCGACAAATACCAGCAACTCAATCAAGCGAACGTCTAGCCGGAGGGCGCAATGGCGAGCGATAGAGAGAAGTGGATGGCCGATGCCTTCAAGAAGTCGCACAAGGGCCGGCTGCATCGGGCGTTGAACGTGCCCGAAGACCAGACGATTCCGCAAGACAAGATGAGCGCCGCCCTGGCCGGGCACAAGGGTCTGAAGGTGCAGCAGATGGCCCAGGCGGCCCACAACGCCAACAAGTAGAGCTCGATCAACCAGCGAGAGGAGGCATTGCGATGCACGAGGTTAAAACAGCAGTCAAGGGCGGGCTCGTCGCGGGCACGCTTCAGAGTTTCGAGTCGGCCGACGGCAAGATCGTTCGCGCCGGCCTGATCGTTTCGGTGGGGCTGCCGGCCGTGCTGGGCCTCGGACACACGCGGCTCGCTCTGGCCGGCGGCTCGCACGTAGACGTGCCGCGGACGTGGGTCCACAAGTTCAATCCCAAAGCGGGGAATTATTACGTGCGAACCTCTGCCGACGGCGTCGAGCCTGTCGAGGCGGAGCTCGCTGAGAAGGATGCCTTCGAGGCTCTCTACACGCCCTATGAGATGCCTGCCGCGGCGGCGTCAACCGATGGGCCGCAGACTGACTACCTTGCTCTCGTTGCCAGCCCGGCTTTCCGCGCATGGTTTGCCGATCAAGCCAACCGTGAGGCGCTCGACAAAGCGCTGAGCGAGGCCTACCTTGCCTCGCATCCGGGAACGATAACAGCGGATACAGGAGGGCAGCCGTCTGCAGCGGATCTCGACGCGGTTACGGACGAGGCGAAGGTTGCCGACCTGACGGGTGCACCAGCGGCATTTCCAGGGAATGCCGCGACGGTGGAGGGCCAGCCGGTGGAGATCGCCGGACCCGTTGCCGTTGTCGAAGCGGGAGCAACCGATGCGCCAACGGCAGAAAAGCCGGCAGAGTAGCCGCGGCGCCGGCGTCGAGATCGTGACCATTGCGGAGATGCAGTTCCTGCGCGACGCGCTCGAGCGCGTCTCCGCGCCTGGCACCGATCCCGGCAGGCAGGCCGCCGTGATCGCTTCTGCGGCGAGATTTCGCAACGCGTATTACCGGACGGCCGCCGGCTGTTTGCGGCGGGTTTTTCCGAAGAGCGGCAGCAGGCAGGTTTTCGCAGGCGTGGCCGCGCAGCCCTCGAGTCTCGCCATCATGCAGCATTTCTCGGGCACCCAGGAAGGAGCGGACGATGCCGCAGACCAATCCGAAGCGCACACTCTACGCGATCAATAACAATGCCGGCGCCTTCACGACGATCAGGCTGAGCTGCTTTGCGATCTACGTCGAGATCACCGAGGACCTCTCACAGAACGGCGGCCAGCAGCAGGGACTGCAGTATTACGCGCTCGATCCCTTTGCGCAGTCCGCGAACATCCTGGCCAATGCCGAAGGACCCTTCGTCGCTCCGGCCGGCGGCCCAGGCGGAGCGCAGGCAAACGGCGTTCCGATCACGCCGCAGATTATCTTCGGCGACAAGCACCAGATCCATTCGGTGAGCGCGCAGCCGCTGGGCGGTCCGGGCTCGGCCGGAAATATCGATGTGCCGGGCGGCGTTGTCACGCTGGGCACGCCCCTACTCGCCGTGCGCACCAACAGCGCCACCGCGACCAATGTCGTGGTAACGGAGTACGTGTAATGTTTGGTCTGGTCCTGCGATCGCGGCTGCTCGAAGCGGAGAGGCGCGTGGTCAAGTTGAAGCTTCTTCTGCAAACGGCCAACGAGGGCCAAAGAAGCGCGCGGACGGCGCTCGGTATCGTGGAGTCGGACCTGCGCGCGGAAAAACAGTTGCGCCAGCGTGCTGAGGCCGAGGTCGACCGGTTGCACAAAATCATCTATGAGAACCGGCATGACGAGGCCGAAGCCGAGCCTGCGCAGGCCAAGCCCGCAGAACAGCCATCGAACGATATCCCGCGCGTGCTGACCGGCATCGAAGTGGTCGCCCGCGCCACTCGCCACCGCAACGAGCACAGCAAGGCAGCCGAGAGATAACGCATGCTTCCTACGCCCGCGACTCCCATCTCGAGCAGGACGGCGCCAGGCGCCGGCTACGCCACGCCGGGCGAGCAGAACCCGAGCTCCGCGCTGCGGCAACCCGGCTCGGGGCAGCCGGTCGATTACTTTTCGACCTTCGGCGTGACGGACGAGGAGAAAAACAAACTCGTCGCGACGATCGCCGATATGCGCTCGGGGTGGATGCAGGACCGCATGGAGCGGATCCGCGTCTGGATGCTCAACATGATGTTCGAGAAGGGCATCCAGTGGGTCGGGTGGGATCAGACCCAGCAGTGCTGGTTCGACGCGCTGTCGGAGATGCGCAATAACGGCCTGGTCGAGGACGGGGAATCGGCTGAGCTCGAGCGGTGGATGAATAACATCACCCTCATGTTCAAGCAGGTCTTCGTCGGCAACCTGACCCGCGCGCTGCCTCACTCGGTGGTACGGCCGCAAAATGCGGAAAAGCCGGCGGATTCGCAGACAGCCAAGGCCTCGCAGGACCTGATCCAGATTCTCGATCGCAAGAACCGGGTGCGGAAGTTGGTCCGCACCATCTACGAGTACCTCTACACCTTCGGCTGCTATTTCCGCTACACGCGGCCGGTGCTCGACGGCGTCGAGAACGGCTACGACAACGAGATGGTATTTGAGGATCTCGAAATCCAGATGCCGGCACGCAAGAAGTGCATGAGCTGCGGCCTGGAAACGCCGACCAGCCAACTGCCCGCCGATCAGAACATGAGCCCGTGCCCCGGTTGCGGTACGCCGATGGGTCCCGAGAGCTTCTACGCCGCCGGCGAGGGCAACCGGGTGTCGCTCAAGTCGGCGGGAATGCAACGCGTGCCGCGCGCCTCGGTGCGGCAGAGTATTCATTCGCCCCTTGAAGTTGACCTCGACCCCAACGTCAAAGAGTGGTGGATGTCGGAGCTGCTCTCGTTCGACCGCGAGATCGGTTACGGGGAGAGCATCAAACTGTTCCCGGGTTTCCGCGAGCAGATCAAGCCGGGCGCCACGGTGGGCACGACGCCGAACGCCGACTGGGAGCGCCTGATGCGCATCCAGATGAAAAGCGTGACGGCCGGCTATGCTTCAGATCTGGGGCTTTCGCGGCCCACCTACTCCGAGAACTGGCTGCAGCCGTCGGGCTACTGGCAGCAGGGCGACGAGGTGTTTGCGAAGTCGATGGAGCAGAAGTTTCCCGACGGGCTGAAGCTATCGTTCATCGGCGCGGTCGTCGTCGACATCCGGCCGGCGGTGATGCGCAAGGAATGGTCGAGCGGCCGGCTTTACGAAGCATACGGCCCGTATTGCCCCTCGATCGCCGAACGCGTCGTGCCGTTCAACCAACGGTTCAACGCGGCCATGCAGGTGATCGACGATGCCTACCAGCGCACTCCGACCGGGCTGAACGTAGTGGCAGCCGAGCGGCTCGACAAGCAGAAGGTCGACAAGCGGCCGCTGGTGCCTGGGCACATCCTCGAGGTGCCGATGCGCATCGGAGGCGAACGGGTCGGCCTCGAGCAGGTTTTCGCGCACTACGAGATGCCGCTCGCGGTTGGGCTGCTCAACTACCCATCGATGCTGATGACCATGTGCCAACTGGTTTGCGGGATGCCGCCGCAGATTTCGGGGCAGGGCACGATGCCCGGCGTCGATACCGGCATGGGCCAGGAGCAGATGCTGGGGCAGGCGACCGAGGCCCTGGAGCCTTACTGGGAGAACGTAAAGGACGAATGCGCGCAGGGCTCCTGGAACGCGATCCTGTGCGCGAAGAAGTTGATGGAATGTGGCGCCATGCAGAAGGTCTGGCAGGCAGAGGAAGCCAAGGGCGCGGGCTGGCGGAACAAGGTTGTGAACTGGCAGCAGATGCAGGGCGAGGTCGAGGTTTTCTCCGACGAAGACCAGGGGCTTCCGGTTTCGCCGGACGAATTGCGGCAGACCTTCCAACTGATGTTCAAGGAGCTCACTTCCGGCAATCCGGCGGCACAGGAGTGGTTCAAGGTGCCGGCCAACCAGGATCAGGTACTTTCGACGATGCTGCCCGGCTCAGTCTCGCCGGTATCGGCGCAGATCACCAAGACGCAGATGGACATTCAGATCCTGTTGGCGAAGCCGGCGGCGATGATTGTGGGTCCGAATGGTCAGCAGGTGCAGAAACTCCCCGTCGAGCCCGACAAGTTGGTCGAAGACTATCCGACCGCCAAGGAATGCATGCGCCAGTACATGCTGGAGGAGTGCGATCTGCGCTTCTCCGATCCCGATGCCTGGGACCGCCTCAACCAGTACATGGAGATGCTCGAGGACCTCGACGCCGAGATTGCCGCCGAACGCGCGCAGCGGCAGATGAAGGTGAACCAGGCGGGGCAGCCGCCTCCGCCGCAGCAGGATCCCGGCCAGCAGGCACTCCTCCAGGAGGTGCAGTCGCTGGGCACGCAGATGATGGCCCGGCTCGGGCAGTTGGCCATGCTCGATCCGATGCAGACCAAGGGCACCGCCAGCGCGCAGGTGTCCGCAGCAAACGATGTGGCGCAGCGCGCGCTCGAATTAGCAGAGGTGATGAATGGAAAAAAGTGAACTTGAAAAGTATCTTCGCGAAACCTATGCGATGCCGGAACACCGCGACGTGCATGATTTTGCCCTTGAGATGCTGAAGACATCACGGGCGAACCTGGAATATCACCAGCGGCGGAACGGGCGAACCTGGAATATCACCAGCGGCGGACACAGACGCTGATAGGCGCGCAGCAGTTACAGTACCACATCCACGAGGTGCTGAGACAGTTGGCGGAGGCTAACGCCGAAGCGATCAAGCTCTCAAAACTCACCGCAGAAATTACTTCCCAGAAATAAGCAGCCCGGCAGACATAACCGAAAAGGAGAAACCATCTCATGGCATCGCCAGCAGCGCCTGTATCCGCACCGCCCGCCGCAGCTCCCGCAGCCGCACCTGTCGCACCGGCGCCCGTAGCGCCCGCAGCTCCGGCCCCAGCACCTCCAGCACCGGCTCCAGCCGCGCCGGCTCCCGTAGCGCCCGCAGCCCCGGCCCCAGCACCTCCGGCAGCTGCTCCCGCAGCGCCGGCAGCGCCGCAGGGACCGCCCAAGAACACCGACTTTCCCCAGACCGAGGAGGGCATCGAGCAGTTTATCGAGGCCTCGGAAAAATGGAAGGCGGAGCATCCGGACGAGGCCGCCCAGGCCGCAGAGCAGGCGCGCAAGGCCGCCGAAGCCGCCGCGCCGGGCGCGCAGCCCCAGGAGGAGCCAGCACCCGCACCGGAGACGCCGAAGGCGCCAGAGGGAGCCCAGCCGCCCGCGCCGGTCGCTGCCACGCCCAAGGCGCTTGATGATCTGTTCAACGCAAAGCCGGCCATCAAGGCCGCCTTCGACGCGGATCCCGAAGCAAAAGCCGTGCTGATGGAGACTGCCCGCTTTGCCGAGACAGCGAAGCCGGTTCTCGACCTGGTGCCTACCGTCGAAGAGGCGCGCGCCGCGGTCGAAGGATATGGCCAGTTCATCGGGCTGCAACACTCGTTCGCGATGGCCGCGGAGAATCCGGAGATCGGCGAGCGGGGCTTCCAGCAGTTTCTCGATCTCTTCAAACTGCGCGATGACAAGGGCCAGCCGGTCATGAAGGACGGCGCGCCTGTCATGGCTGAGAGTTTCGACTTTCTGACGCAGCGCATCGCCAACGGTGCGCTGGCCGGCACCGTCGACCAGACGAAGCGCGAATTTAACGCGCTTACCGAGAAGCTGAAGTCGGGGGTTTACCCAAGCGAGGCAGCTAAAGAAGCCGACCGCGTGGCCGCAGTCGACCTCGATTACAAGATTAAGGCGTTCGAATACGTGGCGGAGGTCCTGAAGGCCGAGGATAGCGGTTTGCCGGAACTGCCGGCGTTGCCGGAAGACGCGACCCAGGCGCAACGCGAGTTTCAGGCGCGGCTCGAACAGGAGCGCAACGAGGCGCTCAAGACGCGCGGGGCCAGCGCCAAGCAGCAGCGCATCCAGGCGCGGCAGGCCCTTGAGAACGAGGTGAATGCCGACTTTGGCGCCGGCGTGGGCTCCTATGTGGAAAACGAAATCAAGGCGCGCAAGGACCGCGGCGAGGCGATTCCGGATTTCATCCTCGAGCGCAAGTGGATCAACCCAGCAACGCAACAGGAGACCAAGTTTCCCGACTTTGCCGTCCGGATCATGAACCGCTTTGCGGCTAAGATCAACCAGATCCCGAGCGTGGCCAAGAAACTGCGCGATCTAGAGATGAAGGGCGCGCCGGCCAAGCAGGACCGGATCACCTATAACGCCGAGTTGCGTAAACTGTACCTGCCGGGCATCATCAACGATGAGTTCGACGCGATTTACAAGGGCATCCGCGGCATGCAGGTGGAATCGCAGCAGCGGCAGCAGCGGGTTGCCCAGGTGGCGCGCGTCGAGCCTTCGACTGGTGGCGCACCGCCCGCAGCCTCGGGGCTAGCGGCGCTGACCGGCGCGGCTCTGCAGGCCAAAGTGCAGGAGAATCTAGCCAACAATCCCGAGTACTTGCAGGCCAGCCGCTCGGAAAAGTTGGAGATGGAGATTGTCGAAGCCGAGCGCTTGCGCGCCGGCCGGTAAAAGTTCCGGGCGGCAGCGCGGCGTGGCGTCAAAACGCTGTCTCAGGCATTGCGCTGCTCGGATTTGAAGTTTTAAGGTAGGGAACAACCGGGCGGAGGGCAAAGGCTCTCCGCCCGCAACGCTTTGCATCGCCCCAAGGCTACCGGCTTAATTTGCGACGCCGGTGGAGAAACCAACCATGGCACCTCCCAACAATTCAACCGCGCAGGCCCAGATCGCTCTCATGATCCAGGTGATCGACGAGAACATCGAGACCGCGCAGAACCTCGACCAGGGCATCGACCGCCGTTTCCAGATGGCGACCGCCCGGGATATGGGGAAGGAAAAATACCGCCACCCGATCGAGTTCGACGTGGGCGGTCAGTTCGCTTTCTACGATCCGGATGGCGGCCCTTACATCCAGGGCAACGGGCCCGGATACAGCCAGTTCATCGTGGTGCCCGTCGCCGGAATCATGGGCGTGGCCCGCACTGAGCTGCTCGCCCGCATTGAAGGCGCCGGCACCGATCGTTTGCTGATCGCGAAGCCCATCGCCCGCATGCTGGCCAAGATGAAGGACAAGTTCGCGCACACCCGCAACGCGCTCGCCCAAGGCTATAACCAGGGGCTGCTCGGCGTGGTGGATGCGAGCTACGCCGGCGGCACCGTTGTGCAGATGGCCAATGTGCCGTACGGCAACCGGCTGCTCGACTTGAACAACCAGTACCAGATCACCGACGCCAACTTTAATGTGTTGGGCGTCGTGACCATCCTGGCCAAGTCGCTGTCGACCGGCGGCGGCATCGACACGATCACCATCGACCAGTTGCCGGTGGGCGGCATCGCAGGCGGCTATCAGTTCATCCCGATGAACGCGGCCTCCGGCGCCCCGCTCGGACCGCAGGGCCTGCAGTACCTGATCTCGAACTCGCAGAACGGCGACAACTGCGGCATCGCGCGCACGGTTCCGTACGTGCAGGCGCCCAGCGTCAATGCGACCTCGACGCTCAACCTGGGCATCATCACCGCGATGAACCAGCGCCAGAATCAGGCGCTCGGTTCGGATCAGGACGATCAGAAGCGGTTCTACTACACGCATTACGTGCAGCAGGCGACCGCGGATCTGCTCGGCTTCGCCAAGGTGATGGTCACGACCGACGGCAAGGTACCGCGCTTCGACATCGCGCCGGCCAAGAACCTGCCCTGGATGATCGGCAACCAGGAGGTGCTGACCGACTCGATGGCCGGTGTCGACAAACTCTACGACATCGCGCAGGGGCAACTCCGCAAGGTCAGGTACCCCGGGTCGCAGAAGATGATGATCGGCATCCTCGAGGGCATCTGGTGGCCGCGGTATCAGGGCGGCCAGGCGACCTCGGAGTCGGACGCGCTGTTCCAGGACGCCTACAACTTCTATACGAAGCTGCCCTGGGCGCACGTCTACGCCTACAACATCTATGTCAACCCCGTCATGGCGGCCGGCACGTAAAAAGCCGCTTGACGCGCACCGTCCGCCCGGGTCAGAGATGGCCCGGGCGCTCTTCTATGAGGTCTAGCCGATGGCCAGCAGGGAAACGAAGGAGCAATACGTTGGGCGGATTTTGTGTCTCCACCCGGAACTCGGTGTCACGGCCGGAATGACAGCTTTTGTGCTGCCGAGCGGTCGCCGGCGCTTTATCGAGCCCTGTGGCCCAGAGTGCGATTTCGAGGAATGCACAGGCTGGCGCGCGCCGGTTTTGGAGTCCGAGGAGCATCTTTGTGTACGGTGACAATGCCGAGCTGAAAACGCCGTGGGCGGTCCGCTCGATGTTGCGGGAGTACGGCGGTCTCACGCCGCATGGATGGCCGATGTGGCGCCTGGTGCGGGCGGGCGATTGTACGATCCTGTGCCAGGGCACGATGCACCAGTGGCCGCGCAAGGGCCGGGCATCGCGGCCGGAGAGGATCACGGCCGGCCGCATGCTGCAGCCGCGGTACCGGGACATCCCGCGCGAAAGCTGGATTTTGCAGAAATGGTTTCCGCCCAAGTTGTGGGGTACCGCCGCGCAATGGAAGGAGCACCGCGCCGAGGATATCGACACGGCTCTCTTCGTGCAGGAGTTTCCGGTCAACGGCGACTATTTCATGATGGCCGGCCCGTGGGCCACGATCGAGGAGGCTGGCGACCTGCGCGTCGCGATCCATCTTTACCTGATGCGTGAGGCAAAAAAGCCGCGCGACGCCGAGAACTACATCCGGCTGCTGATGAGCATCGAGTACTCGGAGCGAGAGAAGAGGCTGCTCGAGGCGGCCCGCGAGATCGACCGCGCCGAGACCGAACTACAGGCGACCCTGAAGAGCGTGAGCGGGGACGCCCAGCGAGTGAGAGATCGAATAGCCGCCCAGGCCGGCCTCGAAGGCCATCTGGGCGCGTCCGAGGCCTGGGGTTAAAACGTAATAGTGCGATAACCCTCTAACTGTTGGGTCGAATCCCGAGGAGCACCGCAATGCCCGAAGTCGAAATCAGCGCCCAAGCACCGCCCCCGAGCCGCGACGATATCGCCCGTAATTGGGGAGAATCACAAATCAGCCGCACGCCCGGCCGCTCCGCCAAGAAACGCCAGTCCCAGGTACAGGCACTCGTGCGCCGCATGCAGGCTGAGACCCGCCGCGCGCCCGACGGCCGCATCGAAGGGCCGCTCCGGCCGTGCACTGTCGTAAACTTCAACCCGGTGGCGCTGGTCGTCGAAGGCCAGTTGCGCATCACGATACCGAAACCGGGCACCACCGCCCACCACCAGATACGGATGCCGTACAAGGGCCGCGTCGTGCAGGGCCACTACTGCTACATCGCGAGCGCTCATATTGTCGATCCGCTAGCGCAGCCGGATCAGCAGCCGATTTATTACACGGTGACGACCGGCCATGAGGTCGATTCAATTCTGCCGATCGACGTGCCAACGGTCGCCGCGCGGGTTTTCTCGCCGCACTCGATCGCCTGCGAGCTCTGGAGCCAGTACAATTCGCCGAGCCACAAGTTGATGGGGGGGATCCTGCTTTTCGACCAGGGACCACATACGCTGAAGGCCGCCAACCTCGCCCACACCGGAAACAAGATCTGGGTGCCGACGCGCAGCATGATGGAAGACGAGGGGCTTTACACCTACGGGTTGCGTGAGACGCTCCTCGAAGACGAGCTCGATCGGATTTTTGAGGTGCAGCGCAGCTACTGCGACGTGATACTGCAATCGGCTCACAGCCTCTGGGCCGAGCAGGATGTGGCCTCGCGGAAGATGGTGACTGACACGCATCGCGAGTGGGCGCGCTGGGCGCTTTCGATGGGCTATCTCCAGCAGTTGCCCGAGTGGGTCAATGCCAAGCTGGTGCTGGGCGCCGACATCACGGAGTTGCGGGTTTGCCGTTACTGCGGCACGCAGCAGGCGAATGAAACGGTGTATTTCTGCCACAAGTGCAACGCACCCTTTAACCCCTTCAAGGCCTTCATGGACGGTCTCGCGGTGCCGGAGAGCTACCTGATGACGCTCGAGGGCGACGAGCTCGAAGCGGTGCTGCGCACCCTCGAAGAGCGCAAGCGCCGATTTGCGGGCGGCCTCGCCGCGGCTGCTGCGTCAACTCCAGCCGAATCGGCAGAGAATCCGCCAGCCGGGCAACCGGGGCCGGCGACCGGCAAAGCGGGATCGAAGTCGAAGGCCAGAGCCGGCAAGAACGGCGCCGAAACTGGCCGCGCCGAGACGGGCCGCGCCGAGACGGGCCGCGCCGAAGGAACGGGGATAGAGAAGCCGTGAGAACGATAGGCGACGCGCTCGGCAAGGTCAGATCGTTGCTTGGTGATCCGCGCGGCGGGTGGGTGAAGGACAGCTACGTGCTGCCGATCATGGATCTGTCTTGCGCCGACATCATCCTCGACATGAAGGCCGCCTGTTCCATGAATCTGGCGGCCGTTGTGCCCATCCTCAATGTGCCGCCGGGCACGGCGAGCCTCTATCCCTGGCAGGGTGCGAACCTGAAGCCGGGAGACGATCCCAACAAACTCAACCCGGTGCCCGTGTTGGCCGGTCTTTCGGACCCCGTCCAGGTGTTCGTGAAGCCGGCCGGCTCGCAGCCGGAAAACTACAAGATGATCCGCCAGCGCACGACGCTGCCGCACGTGAACCCGCAGTGGAATAGCGGCAATTCGGTGGGCGCACAACTTACCTGGAGCTGGGTCGGCAACCAGCTTACGATTACACCGACCAATCTGGCTCTCGATATCGAGGTCACCGGACGTTTCAGTGTAGCGCCCCTGGTGAATTCGAATTTGCTGGTGCCGGGCGGCGAGGACCTGTGGATTCCGCTGGTCTTCGACACGGCGGCAATCGCCGGCATCGAGCGATCGAACCCGCAGATTCTGGCGGGCTATGCGGCCCGCGCTCTCGCTTCGAAAGATAACCTGCGCGCCGATCTCACCCGGCAGGGCCAGGGTGAGCCGGCGCGCTTTCAAAAGGTCAGCCGCGACAGCGGCAACGGTTACGTGTCCTGGTTCTGGGGACTCTAGCCACTACTCAATAAGTAAACACGGAGGAAGGTCATGACTCTTCAGGCAACTTTGGTCGGCACGGACGCGGCCGACAATCCCAGCCGTTTGCAGGTGCTGGTCACGTTTATCGGTAACTACGGCGTTAACGGTGTCGGCGACCTGCTCAATCTGGCTCCCTATGCGGCGGGGCTGAACCCGACCGGCATGCTCAACCCCAACAATTTGCCGCTTCCGGCGCTGCCCGGCGGCGGTCTCGAGATCGCACCTATGGTGCAGGCCGAGAACCTGGGCGGCTATTACATCCAGCCGAACCCTCTGGTTGCGCCAGCGGCGAGCGAAGGCGTTGCCGGCAGCATCATCATGCTGACCGGGGTGCACCTGAGAGTATTTGCCCCGGGCGGCGCGGAGTTGGCCACGAACGCCGGCTATGCTGCAGACGGGCTCACCGCAGCCGGCATCGGGGCACTTCTCGAAGTGATCCTGCCCAAGGACCAATAGCGCCCCGCCATGCCTGCCGCTTATCTGAAAGCGCCGGGCTTCAGCCTGATGCGCCGGATCGAGCGCTGCCGCAAGGTGGCGTTCGAAAGCCGCGCGCAGGCGAGCTCGGCGCTCAAACGGCTCAATCTTGCCGGCGGCAACGGAATGCGCGTCTACCGGTGCGAATTCTGTCCGGGCGAGGTGTGGCACCACGGGCACCCGGGCGAAACGACAGACCGCCGGCTGCTGCGCGCCGCGCGAGCGGCTCGCCAGCCTTCTCAGGCCGGACTCGTAGGAGATCAACCGTGAGACTCAGAACTCTTATCGCCTGCTCCCTGCTGGCGCTCGCACTGTCGAGCGCTGTGGCCATGGCCGGCCCGGTATCGCCGTTGCCGCCCTTCCCAGCCGAGAACGGCTGTTCATGGGATTTTGTTTTCGAGGGCTGGATCGGTTGTCTTCCGGTCTTCGGATGGGTCGAGAACTGCTGAAGGGTTAGCGATGCAATGGTTCGGAAAGCCCGTCAATTTCAATCGCTTTCTTGGTCAGGTTGACCAGGACGACCCGACCAATCTGCCCGTAGGCCTGGCCGCGCTCTGCGAGAATACGGACTTCACACGCGACTCTCCCGGCGTGACCTGCGCCAACACGCGCGCCGGCGTGAATCTGGCCATGCAGCTCGTTGCGACCGACGGGACGCCAGCCAAGGATCCGGCGACCGGCGGCATCTTCTTTCAGTACGAGCCGGAGCTGGCGAGCGACGCTCAACTGTTTCCGCCCACGGGTTTTTTTCAGATGCCGGTCTTATTCGAAGCCGGCGGTTGCCTGCAACGAGAGTTTCCCGTAGGCACCGGGCGCTGCCAGAAGTTGCCGGCGGGTACGCTGTTTACTCCTCCGGCTAACCAGGGCGCGCACATGATCGGATGCTCGGCCGGCAACAAGGTCTACGCCGCTTTCAGCAACCTCAAGACGCCGCTCTCGGGCGGCGCTCTGATCGACCCAAAGGCCGTGCTGACCGGTGCCGCGAACGCGGTATCGCCGCTCGGGCTCAAGCCTTTTGGCTGGCTTTGGCAGCCGAATACGCCCGTCTTCGCCGGCGAGGTCTGCTGCCCACCTACGCCAAATACGGGCAATGGGCACACCTACGTCGCGCAGAATAACGGCACCACGGCCGCGGAGATCGGCGCTGGGTATTTTCCGCTGGTTGAGAGTGCGGAGTTTAACGACAACGGCATCGTGTGGGAAGAGCAGACGATGGTGCTGGCTAACCGGCTGCCGGCGCCGGCTGCCCCTGTGCTGGCGCTGGCAGCGGGGGCTGGCACCTTTCCCATAGGAACAACGGTCTACGTCGCGCTGACTCTCGTGAACGGCATGGGTGAGAGTGTCACCGGACCGGCCTCTTCGGTTACGACGACGGCCGCAGGCCAAGTCGTGGAAGTGACTGTGCCGACGTTAGCCCAGATGGCTGGCTGGCTGGCCGAGCTCGCCGCACCCTACGCTATCACCGGCGCCAACATCTACATCGGCGACGTTCCCTCCGGAAATCCGGCCCCGCCCCTCTCCGCATACGAAAAATTTAATCTCGCACCGGTTGCGCTCGGCTCGGTGCCGGCGGTCTCCGGTCCGGGCTCGGCGGGAGCACCGCCGACCTCGAACACGGCGCGCGTGACCGCGGGGCAGTTGCCGGTGCCCGACGTGCAGCCCGTGATTCAGCGGGTGCCGGCGGGCGGAGCATTCCCCGCCGGCCGCGACGTCTACGTGTTGCAGACCTACACCAATTCGGTCGGCGAGACGACGCCCGGACCGGCCAATTCCGTCGTAAACACAGTACTCGACGATGCAGTCCAGGTCACCATCCAGGTACCCGAGGATGACAACGGCGAGGCCCTCTACGCGATTCAGACGGTCGGGATCTACGAGGCCGACGTGGCCACCGGCACACCCGCGCCGCCGCCATCCGCGTACAACCTGGTCGGCTATTATGCCGTGGGTGCGACGGCTGCAATCACCGCTACGGCCGCCGGCCAGAATCCTCCCACGTCGAACGGCAGCGGGCCCGGCGGAGCGATTGCCCGCGATACAGCCACGGGCGGCCCCAACAATGGCCAGGGCTACCGCTACGCGAGCGTGCTGTTCATGAACGAGAATGAAACCTTTTCCGGTTTCACCGTGGCCGGCGCCTCGAGCTGCATCGTCGACGAGGATGGGTGGGAGCTCGCGGTCTTCAAGATTCCGACCGGGCCCGCCAACGTGCTCGGCCGGGCCATCATCTTCACGCCGGCCGACGCCTCGCAACTGGGCGGCCCGTGGAACTGGATCGGCACCGTCAATCTGATCCTGCCCAGCGCCAACGTTGTGTACCCACAGACGATTCCCTCGGGCACGATCAACGAGACGGCGACGATGATCCTCGACAATGTTACGACCAGCGCGGTCTTCAACTTCGATGATACGTTTCTGGGTCAGTCGAACCTGGCCGACGATCGCACCGATGTCCTGCCGCCGTTTCAGGCCTGCCGCATCGATTACCTCAAGACGGTGAACTGCATGGCCTATTCGGGTGTGCTCGGCTACACCGGCGGCGGCCTGATCTCGATCGCGGGTGACTACGAGAGCGTATACGCCGATATCGGCCCGGTGCCCTTCCCGGCCGACGGCAAGAAATGCTTTGGGTTCACGGATGCGTACAAGAGCACGATCTTCGCGCTGCGCGAAGACGGCGGCTACGCTCTGCAGCCAAACTCCGGCTCCGCGGGCGGATGGAATCCGGTACAGCGCTGGACCGACTTCGGACCCTGTGGCTTCCGGGCGTGGGCGGCGATCGGCAAGTTGATTTTCTTTGTGCATCGGGCCGGCGCCTTCAAGTACGACCAGAGCGACGAGGACATGATGTCGAAAGAGGTGCCGCAGCGCTGGTCGACGATCAACTGGGACCACGCCGAGCAGATCGCAGTGACCATCGACGATGACACGCACACGGTCCGGATCCACGTGCCGACCGGCGCCTCGACGGTAAACAACGAGGAGTTCGTGTTGAGCTATCTCGAGGGCTGGCAGAATCCCATCCATTTCTCGACTTTTTCCGGCAAAGAGATCTCGATGGATGCGGCTCGCCGCTGGAGTTTTAATAACGTGGCCGCCAACTTCTCGGTACGCATGGACCGCCAGTTGCCGAAGCAGGGGCCGGCGTTCATCAACGGACCGAACTGGGAGACGCTTTCGAATACGGCGGCCTACCGCAACAGCCAACTGCTCTTCTTCTCGTCGGGCGATGGAACCGTGCAGGCCCGGACGCCGGGCGTTTACCGCGACAACGGCCGCGGCATTCCCTGGAAATGGCGCTCGACCTGCGCCGGCCAGATGCAGATGGTCTGCAAGCCTGAGGGCGTCAACCTGAATTGCTCAGGGGTCGGCCGCATCTACGCGAGGATGATCGCCGCGCGCGCCCAGGATACGGACGACCAAGAGGACGATCAGGGCGACTTCGAGCCGGATATCGTGCCGCTTGACGTCGGCTACTTTGATCTCGTGCCCTCGCAGAGCCGGGGCATCACGCTCAAGTGCGAGCCGGTGGTCAACGAGTTCTGGTCGGTCGAATTCGACAACGGCGCGGCGCCCGATGTCTGGTGCTCTCTCAAGCAAATGAATGTCTACCTGATCCCATTCACCGTGGGTCGCGATTCGAACACGAGATAGCATGACGACGACCTCGCAAAATCCGGGCACCAACCAGTTGCAGGTTCTGACCGAATCGATCTGCCGCTCCCTCGACCTGGGCCAGATGCCCGACACGGAGGACTTCCGGCAACTGATGAACCAGGTGCAGAGCGGGATCACGGCTGCGCTCCCAGGCGGCCAGTGGCCCACCGCGGGCGGCACCAAGGCGACCGGGCAGACCTACCCGAGCGGTGTCGGTTTCAGTGTTACGGGCTCGAACGGCAGCTTTACCGCATCGATGACCAACTCGACGGCGAAGGCCTCAGGCACGCAGGGGCAGACGGTCTGGTACCAGATTCGATACTCGCCGCTCTCAAGTTTCACGGCGAACGTGACCACGATGCCCGCGACGACGGCTACCTCCGTTGTCATCAATGCGCCCGGGGAGACGCTCTTCTTTCAACTGCGCTCCTCGTTCGACCAGGTCAACTGGTCGCCCTGGCAGATGGCATCTTCGACGGCGATCTCCTCGGGGCTGGTCTCGAGCGCGGCCACATCGAACGCCGGCGCGCTCAACCAAACCAACTACGGCGTTGTGACCTCCGTCGCGGTGGGCTCCTCGGCCGAGGTGCAGATACAGGGCGCGAACGGGCCCTATACCTCGATGGTGGCGCAGAAGGGCCCGGTCCAGACTGCGCTGCCCGGCGCGACGATTGTCGGGGTAACGCCCGGCTCGAATCTGTTTGTCGGCTGGGACGGTTCGAAATATGTCTTACGCGCAACGCTCGCCGACGTGTTGGGCGATGACGACTTCACGCCGATCGGCAAGGTCAGCGTCGTCGAAACCGGCGTGCCCGTTCTGCCGGCGGTCTCGCTGGTTCTGGGCGCGGGCGGCTCCGTCATTGCGTGGAACGTAACCAACCAGGGGAACGGTCTCACCGGCGACGTTAATCTCGCAATCGTTACCGGGACGGGCGCGGGCGCGACCCCGGGCATGCAGACCATTCAGAACGGCAAGTTGATTTCAGTCGCCCCGGGCAACCCGGGCGCAAACTACGGCGGAGGCGATACAGTGACGGTGACCGGCGGCATCGGCGCCGGGACGCCGGGCGGCGGTACTGCGGTCGGCGGAAACGGCGGGAGGCTGACAGCGGTATGAACAACGACATAATGAAAAGGCCGCATTTTACGCGGGCCTGCTGGCCATTCACCTGTAGCGAGTGCCTGGAAGAGATGCCGGCTGAGTCGCTCATGATGGTCGTAGACAAAACGCCGCTCAACAAGTTAGGACGATCGACCCTCTGCGAGACCTGCGGCAAAAAGTTATTGGAGACCACGTGACCTGGCAGATCGAAGGCGAAGAGCTCGACCTCGCAGAGTACGAGCATCGGACGACGTTCATCGAGCCCAGCGTGATCCTGCGCAGCGGCGAGCCGGCGCGGCACTATCTGCACATCGGCTTTGGGGCTGGAATCATTCCGCACCATAACTTCACGATGAGCGAGAATGGTGAACTGCTCGATGCCGACGGCAAGGTTTACGACCATCGGGCCAAGCAGCAGGCGGTTCTGAAGACGTTGAACGAGAAACATGCGCGGGCCCGGGCCTGGGCACGGGCGAAGGGCGTGCCGCTCGCGAAGGGGCCGAGAAAGTGACCAGCACCATGCAGATGGTCCGTCCCGAGGACGTGCCGGCAATCTGGCAACTTGCGCTCGAGCAGAACGAGCGCAACGGTACCGACATCGGCGTGCCGCGGCTCTTCGATGATCGGAATCGGCTGCTGCCGAGTATCCCGCTGGCACTCAAGCAGGTGATTAACGGCCGCATCGTGCAGGCGCACATCTTCGAGTGCCAGCCGGAACTGTTGACGTTTGGCCACCACCGCCGCGGCGCTGAGCTTTCGCTTCGCGATCTGCCGGCGGCGATGTGGTTTCTGGAGACGAGGGGCTTTACCGGATTTCATGCACTGGCGCCGATTAGAAATCTCGGCCAGTGGGAGAAAATCTGGGGGAACCGCCTAAACCTGGTGCGCGACGATGCGCGGGTCGCCCACTACTACCGCAGTTTTCGGGATCCGGGTGGGGGCGCACGATGACCAAGAGTCAGAGCAATCAGGCCTTTCAGACAGGGGCCAGCCAGCAGGCGCAATCGAGCGCCAACGCGCAATCGAGCTACAACGCAGCGCAGGGCGATGTCGGCGATTATAAGAGCCAACTTGCCCAGTACGCGGCGGCGAATCCCTACGTTGCAGGCGGGCAATTTCAGACGGCCCAGAATCAGCAACTGGCTGATACTGCGGCAGCAGGCTCGACCGCGGCGCAGCAGGCGATCACCGGCTCGATGGTGCGCTCCGGACTCAATCCGACGGCGGCGGTCGCAGCCGGCGAGCAGGTCGCCGAGAACAATGCGCGGAGCCAGATGGGCGCGGAGGCCGGAGCCAACGAGGCGCGGCTCTCAGGGCTGTCGAACTACGGCAACAGCGTACTGAATGCAACCGCCAAGCCCGAGGAGATGGAGCAGAGCTTGATGTCGACGCAACTGGGCGGCGCCAACTCGGCGCTCAGCGACGAGACCAACGCTTCAAAGACTCCGAGTTTCTGGCAGGAGCTTGGCCAGTCTGCGGCGCAAGGAATCGGCGGCGCCGGCGCGTCGATTGGTTCTTTCTACGCCTGCCCGGCAGAGGGCTCGCTCTACCTGATGGCCGATGGTACCGAGCTGCCAGTCGAGACCCTCGAAGTCGGAGACCGGGTGCGCGGCATCGACTTCGAGTCGCAGACGATTGAAGCGATCGAGCGGGGCATGGCCAAGACCATCATCGTGGTGACTGAGGGAGGCCATGAGCTGAGGTGCTCGCGGGTGCACGCCTTCGCGCTGCCGATGGGCGGCTTTGTTGTGGGCGTCAGGGCGATGGGCAAGCGGCTCGTCGTGAAAGAGGAATCCGGCCTGGTCGTGGCCATCCTCGACGGCGGCGAGGCGATGGTCTATAACGTCATCACCGATGGATCGCATACCTATCGCGCCAACGGCATCTGGTCGCTCGGGGTGGGCGAGGCCGAGCGGCAGGTGAACATGGACGAATGGAACCGGATCGCTGAAAGGGTAAGCTAATGGCACAAGACTGGAGTAACCTCGGCGATGCGTCGGTCTTTGACGGGCTTCCGAAACCCGCCTCCCCGATCAGTTCTTCCGGACAGGATCCCGACGAACTGCGCGAAAGCCTGCGGGCGCAGGGCATACCGCTCCAATTCGGATATCCCCAACCTGGGGACGATCAGGCCCAGCAGAATCCCGGCATGGCGCGAATTGCCCAGGTCGAACAGGCGCAGCAGCAACCGCAGGCCTCGCCCATGGCCGCCGGACCCACGCCGACAGCGGCGGCAGGCGGCGGAGGGCCGGCGACCCAGTTTGAGCCGCCGGGAGTCAACGCCGATGTGGCCCGCCAGGCGATGAGCGGGGAGCTCGAGTCGGGGCGCCGGCTGATGGACACGGCCGGCCAGATGGTGCCCGATCCGCAGATAGCCGCGCTTGAAAAGCAGCGCATGGCGGACGAGGCGGCGGCGCCAAACCCAGCGAACTATAAGCCGGGGTTTGGTACGCGCGTACTGCGCGGGCTTAAAGCCGCCGGGTTGGGCTTCGCTGAGGGAGGGATCAGGGGTTCGATTCTCGGCGCGATCGATCCGGAACTGATCCGCGGGGGGACCGCTTACGGGGCGCCCACGGATGCCTACGACGTGGCCCTGAATAAAAACAAGCAGCAGTTGGCGACCGATGCCGAGTCTTTGCAGGACGCGCAGAATGCTTTCACTGAAGCGCAGAAGCTTCGCGAGGCGCAGGAGAAGGGGTACTCCGACAGCGATACGGCCTTCAAGGGCGCGGGGACAACCGCAACGGCCCAGGAAGGCGAGGAAAACAAGGTCGTCCAGGCTGGCATCGACCAGAGAAAGGCAGACACTGAGGCGCAAAAGGTTTTCAATGAGGGTCCCGACGGCAAACTGCAACTCAACCAGCAGCAGATCGACCAGCGGACGCGGCAGGCGGATGCGATGAGGATGGCGCCCGGATACATGCGTACCAGGTACATCCTCACCGGAGAGATGCAGCCGGGCCGCGAAGCGACCGCCGAGGAGATCGCCGTCAACCAGGTTCTGGGAACCTACCGTGCCCAGCACGGCGGCCAGGGACCGCAGACGGTGGCCGACTGGCAAAGCATCTACTCTGCGGCCAAGGGCGGCGGCCAGGGCGGGGACAACGGCAAGGACCTCCGCGAAGCCGCGAGTCTCGCCGAAAAGCGGGTCAAGGATGCGACGGCTCTGATGGGCTCGAAGGGCGCGGTGCTCTGGGACGCAAACGAGAGAGCGCAGCACCAGCGCGATCTCGATGACGCGAAACAGGAGCTGGCCGACCTTCAGCAGCGGCTGCAGGGAGCCGGCGCCGCGCCGGGCGCGGGAGCGAACCCGCCGGCAAACGCCGCTGGCGGACCGCCTCCCCAGGTCGCACCGGAAAACCAATTCTCGCCCGACGGGCGCTTCTATTCGATGGGCGGCGGCTGGGTAAAGGCGACCGGCGATGACGGCAAGGTGCGCATGCGGGTGCCGAATCCGGCCGATCCAAACAAGCCGCGCTTTGCTAAGTTTCCGCCGGACAAGGCCGCAGCCGCGCAGAGAATGGGCGCAAGCTTTGCCGGCACGCCGGGACAATAGACGATGGGCGGAGTAGCCGCGGTAACGCCGACGCCCGCTGATCCATTCGCGGCTCTTGGCGCACAATACGAGGACCAGCCGGCTCCTGCGACGCGTGCGCCGGCGCCCCAGCCGGGCGGCGTGCCGCAGGCTCCGAAGGATCCCTGGAGCGCTCTCGGTGCCGAGTGGGAGCAGCCCAGCGCAGCGGCAGCGGCTGCGCAGCCACCGGCACGGACTCCCATCCAGCAACAGATCGCGCAGGGGCAGCAGGAAGGCTGGATGCCGCCCGCGCGGACGGTGCATCAGGCCGTGCCCCCGGCTGTGCCGGTTGCTCCCCAGCCGCCGGCTGCGACGGCGCCGGCCCGACCCGTCAATCCTGATGAGCCCACTGCGTTCATGGCGCTCGGCAAGCCCAAAGGGCTAGTCGAGCCAGGGAACATTCCGATTTGGAATAGGCCCGCAGTCCAGAACGCGGACGGGTCGCATAGTTCCGAGCTTT
>Ga0335074_10002492_pt1 | contig 25095 bp, 27 predicted proteins | sample Lox_Sample_23_FD_206715 | JGI IMG/M metagenome (GOLD analysis project Ga0335074, IMG submission 206715) | Soil microbial communities from Loxahatchee National Wildlife Refuge, Florida, United States - Lox_Sample_2.3 | ecosystem: Environmental > Terrestrial > Soil > Wetlands | place: USA... | reverse complement strand
GTCGACCACAGCGTTTCTGGCGCTTGAGGATATCGCCGACAATCTACCGCCTTACACCGAGACCGTGATCCCGTGCGATATGGGAGAGGAGCTTGCGGATGCCTACGAGGAGCTCGAAAAGGCGCTCCGCAACGCCATGGCGGAGAACCGGGGAAACAAGAGCCTGATGAGCGTTCTGCTCAATGCGCTCCTTCTCTATCCCGATCATCCTTATGGCTTCGACGAGATCTGGGCGCGGGCGCTCGATCCGGCGACGAAGGAGTACTACAAGTTCCTCGTTGCGAGCCCGCGCGAATTGTCTCGGGACTGCCTCTATCCCAAGGAAACTGCTCTCATCGAAGACATTCAGGAAGAACTGCGGCAGGGCCGACGCTGCCAGGTATATGCGACGTACACGGGGGAGAAGGACGTCAACGCGCGTCTGGAACAGGTATTGTCAGCCGCCGGGTTGCGCGTAGCTGTTCTGCGTGCGTCTGTACCGACGCAGAAGCGGGAGGAGTGGTACGACCGGCAGCTCGAGTCCGGGGTCGAGGTGGTTGTCTGCCATCCGAAGCTGGTGGAGACGGGCCTCGATCTTCTTGCGTTTCCGACGCTCTACTTCTACCAGACCGGCTATTCCCTCCATACGCTCCGGCAGGCCAGCCGCCGGTCCTGGCGGATTGGGCAAAGACATCCTGTGCGGGTGAAGTTCCTCACCTACAAGGGGACCATGCAGGAGGTTTGCCTGCGCCTGATGGGCAAAAAGATGCTCGTGGCCCTCATGATGGAGGGCAAGTTCTCGGGCGAAGGTCTTCAGTCGCTCGACGCTGACGAGGATCTGATGTCCGCAATGGCGCGGGAACTGGTGGAGAAGGCCGGGGTCGGCGAATCTGCCGATCAGGTCTGGCGCCAGCTCGATCGCGAACGGTCGACGCAGATGGGGCATGCGCCACAGGAATTCGAAGAGGGCCCAGGCGACGGCGCGCTGACTCCGATTGGTGCGGCGGAACTCGGCGAGTGTATTCATTTAGTTCCGCCGGCGAGGGGGAAGAGACTTCCGGATGCGCCTCCCTGGCCGGCCACGGCGACGGGCGAGCAGCCGATCCAGCTCAGCCTGTTCGGCTGAAACAACAATTAACAGATTTGAGAGGTGAACCGATGTGCGAAGAACGCGCAAAGACTCGTTGTATGCAGTGTGAACTGGTCCAGTGGGCGGACGGTGCGAGGTGCCGGCGCTGCGGCAAGAGACTTCCCGCGCCGATCGTGAACGTCGTGGAACGTGTGGTGGAAAAGATCGTCATCCGCCCGGACCCGGAGTGCCTTCGGAACCTCGATCAGGCCCGCAGGTTGATTTCCGCCGCGTCGGAACGACTGCAGGAGTCGCGTTCGATTGAGAAGGTTCCGGCGCATTTGCTTCCGGTCGCCGGCGGCGAGTCTTTTCCCAGCCTCGAAGAGGTGGAACGGGCAATGCTCCTTGCTGCCTATAAGCGGTCCAATCGCAGGCCGGTCGAAGCGGCGCGCCTGCTTGGTATCGGAAAGACGACCTTCTACCGTAAGCTGAGGGATATTAAATCCGCCGCGGCGGCATGATGGCTCCTGGCCTGCGTTCGGAGATCGCGTGGCCGTCGTGAAGCAGCTGTGTTCTTCCTCATTCCGCTCCCCTCGACAGGCTCGACCGCCGATGCGCGCCTCTCCGGCATATGGGCCGCTACCTCGGTGCATTCCACCAGCATCATCGGAATCGTCCTCCATCGCAAAAAAGGTCGGCTGTATGCTGGACTTTGAGGCGACGAGCCGCCTCGTTCTGAATTCCTGCAGCTGGAGCCTTAAACTCGAAACTCTGCATTTCACCGGCATCCGGACCCGGAGAACCGCCTTTGCCCGCCATCGACATCCGCGCCCAGGACGCCGGCCACAACCGCGGCCGCGGCATCGCTCTGATTGTGACGGGATTCTTCTGGGCCGCCGTCATGGGTGCCGTCACCAAATCCCTGCATCACGTCTCGCCACTGCTCACGCTCTTTTTCCAGTACGCGATTGCCTTCCTCTGCTTCCTTCCCTCCGGCGTGCGCATGGGCCCGGCGGCCCTCGGCACCCAGCGCGTCGGCCTCCAGATCTTTCGCAGTCTCGCCGGCTCCGCCTGCCAGCTGCTGTTCTTCTTTTCCCTCGGCTCGCTGCCCCTGCTCGACGCCTCTCTGCTCTCGAACTCCGCCCCGCTCTTCATCCCGCTCGTCGTCTGGCTCTGGTTCCGCAAGCCGGTCAGCCGTACCGTCTGGTTCAGCCTCCTCATCGGTTTGGCCGGTGTCGTTCTCACCATCCATCCCGGCCCGCAGCTTCTGCGCAACCCCGCCGCGCTTCTCGCCCTCGCCTCCGGCGTCCTCTCGGCGGTTGCACTGGTGGCCACCAACCGCCTCGCGGAAATCGATCCGCCCTCGCGCACCCTGCTCTGGAACTTCGGCGTCTCCACCGTCCTGCTCATCCCCGTCGCCGTTATCGTCTGGACCCCGCTGTCGGCGCGTGCCTGGCTCATGCTCCTCTCGGTCGGCGTGCTCTACGCCCTCACCCAGTGGTTCATCATCCTCGCCTACCGCTATGCAGGGGCGGCCGAACTCTCGCCGTTCAACTATTCGGTGGTCGTCTTCTCCGGAATCCTTGGCTGGATGTTCTTCGCCAATGTTCCCGGCCTCAGCGCCGTGGCCGGCACCGTCCTGATCTCGGCCGGAGGCATACTCAGCATCCGTACCGGCCACCCGGAAGGCAAAGGCGCGTGGTTCGGGGTCGGCCACTGGCACTGGCCCTGGAAGCTCGCTCCCCGCATCGGTTTCGCCCCTCCCATCCGGCTCCCGGGAGCGGAGTGAATCCGTGCGAATGCAGGCGCGCCAATCCGGGCGGAGCGTCTTGGCGCGGCGCGCCCGCTGGGCATCGGCAAGACGACTTTCTGCCGCAAGCTCAGAGAGATGCGTCAGATAGGGGCGTGACCCCCGAAGGCGCGATTGAGCCCGTTTGACCGAAATTCGATCCGGGGGTACAACCCTCTTCGCTGGAAACACGGCCGCGCCGAGTCCAGCATCGGCCTCGATTCTGGCAGGAGGATGAAAATGGATGCCTACAGAGCGGCTCCTCACGATTCGGGTGAAGAGAATTCACGGACGGAGATCTCAAGCATGAGGGCCACAAGTGAAGCACCGGAAATGCCGCCACCGGGACTTTCAGGCCCTCCAGCCGCCAACCGCCATCGTCTTCCCGACGAGCGCCCGGCGATTACTCACCACTTCGCCGTTGGAGGCCACGAGGGTTATCTGACGGTCGGACTCTATCCCAACGGTCAGCCTGGAGAGATCTTCATCCGGATGGCCAAGGAAGGATCGACCATTGCCGGTCTGATGGAGTGCTTCGGGACTGTCGTGTCGGTCAGCCTGCAGCATGGTGTGCCCTTGCGGGTGCTGTGCGACAAGCTGTCGCACACGCGCTTTGAGCCATCGGGCTGGACGGGGAGCGCGGAACTGGGCTACGCAAAGTCCATCATGGACTACCTATTCCGGTGGCTCGAACTCCGCTTTCTCTCCGGAACGCAACTGGCCCTATTTTCTGCCTCCGGCAATCACAACAGCCTTGCGGCTGATCCGGGGAAGGTTGTGCCGATTTCGTCACAGGGATTTGAAGCTGGCGACGCGCCGGCCTGCCGTTCCTGCGGCGCTCTGATGAGTCCAAATGGAAACTGCTACGTGTGCAGAAACTGCGGCGGGACGAGTGGATGCTCCTGACGCCTGTTGGAGCGCTTCGTCATTGAAGCTGACACTTGTATGTCGTCCCGCCACAAATAGACGGACCCTCGCGCAACGGCACTATTTTTTGGCAGCTTTCTTCTGAGCCGCCCAGCGTTTCCTCTGCGCGGCGGCGATTCGCTCTCTGGCCTCGGCGCTGAGGTGGCGGCGTTTGCGTGGCTTTGCCTCGTTCGCACCGAATGCGAATGAAGTCGCCGCGTGTGTGAGATCACCTTTGGTGCCTGTCAGCAGACTGCGCACCTGCTGCAGTCGGCTGATCTCGTCGTCGAGAGCTGCAACTATTTCGTTGATTCCCATCCCGGTCCTTTCGAAATCACTGATTCCTATCCATTGAATCAGATTTCAGGCATAAATCCCATGTCGACCCATTCTCGACAAGCAAGGAGAAGCTATCCATGAGTGGTCTCAAAGTTGAAGCCCTGCAGCGCGAATTCTTCTATAACGGAACTCGTATTCCAGATCCTGCGCCGAATCTTTCGGTCGAACAGGTGCGCGAGTTACTGACCCCAACCTGGCCGGAGATTGCGACGGCTACGCTTGACGGTCCGGAAGACACCGGCACCGCGCTCCGCTACACCTTCAACCGTGCCATCGGATCGAAGGGGTAGCCGTGCGCCGCTTGCAAGAGAGCACGGAGGAACTGATCGCCGCGTTCCGGGCCGGGGCCGCGGTCCCTCCGAACCGACAGAATGAGCTTCTGGTGAGGCACCTCCGATGCAAAGAATCCCTCGAACTCGCCGACGCCGTGACCAGCGCCCTTGCTCGCTATCACGCGGACAACGTGCGGGCACTGCCGGCGCCCACGGAAATCCTGCCGCCGCTCCAGTAGAAACGCTCGCCCCCGCCTGCGCTGTGGCATTGCCATCCCTCGATGCTCAGCCCGTCAACTACACCCACGAGGTCAATGGGGAAATGCTCTTCGAGCTGGGCGCGTCTCTCGTCCGGATGGAACTGGGCACTCCGGATCTGTGGAGGGAATGCGGCGAAGATCCACTGGCCTTTGCCCGGCGCTCCATCGTAAATCGGATCGGCAAAGAGACCATTGCGCTGCTCGAACGCAACGTCGAATATCACCTCGAAGTGACCGACGTTGTGGGTGCGGACAGCGCCGGCCTGAGTACGGGACAGCTGGCGATCACGATTGAATGCAGCGGGTGCGGCTTTCTGAAGATAGGTCCGGCATTGGGGGCCCTCGAATCCGAGGAGGAAGGTCTCGGTGCGGCCTTCTACTGGACGCTCATCCGTTCGCTTTATCGCGTGATGAGGATCTACGACCACAGCGACGCGCAAGCCTACGAGGAGAACCTGATCGAATATGCCAGGGAGGATGATCCGGCCAATCGCGATCAGTATGAGTTTCCCGAGGTCGAGAAGGCTCTGCCCGAGTGCATCTGGAGGAGTCTCAAGCACGAATCGGCGCACTGGCGTCTCGATTACCGACGATTGCTCTGGCGTCACCGCGATGGACGCTACCGGAACTGGATTCGGCACGTTGAGACGATTGCCAAACTTGCCAGGGTCAAAGCGAGATCGTTTGAACCGGCGGACTACGACGGGTACTACGATGGGCCGCCCTTACCCGCGCTCTTAATTGTCTTCGGGGAGCATGATGCGGTCGCGGCCTGTTTCGACGAAGAGAGCCAGCACATGCTGGAAGGCTCCGCGGAACCGGCCTTCTGTGCGGTGTTCACCCTCGACGATGCTGACCAGAGCACTGCGGCCATGCGTGCCGCTGAGCGGTTTGTGCTCACAAACCGGTCGGTCTGTGAGCTGATCGAGGACATACAGGCCTGGGAGAAGAATGGAAATGAAAGTCGAGATCGCGATCGGGGAGATGCATCGCTTCGAGCTGCGTGATGCGCTGCTCATCTACCGCGAGAACCGGCGCAGCTTTATCACCTGGCATACGGTAACGGCGCAGCAACAAGGCCCTCCGTTGCTTGGGCCCGCACAGCCTTTGACGACCGGGTTCATCGAGGAGCTGGCCGAGTCGCTGTCCGGCGGGACCGCGGCCGAGTTCCTTACGGAAAATATTCTGGCAAAGTCGGACCGCATGATCACCTGGTGGACGCCCCGGCGTGTGCGGCGCATGTTCTTCGAGAACGCCGAAGGCAAGGCGCAGCAGCTCAACGGAAAGGTATTTCCGCAGCCGCCCCTGGTGTGGAGGGTAACGCAGGGAGACCTGAAGATCCGTGCGCTCTGCGATATCAGGCGGCCAAACGCAAAAACCACGCTTGCCGTCGCTCCCTTCTGGAACCTTTCGGACGACGGCCGCGTCTGCCTGGGCACGATGCGCAGCCCTGAGAGTGTTTCCGTGGCATCAATCGGAGCCTGGGAGCAGGGATTCTACGAAAGTGCCTTCACGCACGCCAATGTTGGGCGACTGACGCGGCACGAAGGAGGCCATGATGCTCTGTGGGGCAAACTCGCAGATAAGCGGCGGCCGTTTCCGACCGATGCACTGATTCGGCTGCCGCAGACTCTCGCCCAGTTTATTCAGGGGAGGTAGCGTCCGATGCGCGTCGAGCATCTTCTCCCATCCGGTCTACTCGGCCGCCAGCCCTTGCGAATTCTCGTCGTCGGCGCCGGCGGCACCGGCAGCGCCATTGTGATGGGCTTGCCCTATCTCCACCAAGCAATGAGGGCATGGGGTCACGTTTACGGCCTCGAAGTCACGCTCATGGATGGCGACACTGTCTCCGAAACCAACTGCGTTAGACAGCCGTTCTCCTGGTCCGATGTGGGTCAGAACAAAGCGACGGCCCTCGTCAATCGCATCAACCTGTTCTGGGGAACGAAGTGGAATGCGCATCCGACATGCTTTGACGATTCAACGCTTCTGTCGAATCATGACCGAAATCCGGATCTCCTGATCGGGTGTGTGGACACGCGGGCGGCGCGCGGTGTCATCGAGCGCAGCGTGACCAGGAAGTCGAGCTACGTTACTTACTGGCTCGATCTCGGGAACAATGCATCGAGCGGCCAATTTGTTCTGGGGCAGCCGCTCAATGCCAGGAACCGCCGGAAGGCGGAACGGCTACGAACGGTCTGCGAGCTGTATCCGGAGATTGTCGACGCAGCGGGCGAAGATCCCCTTCCGAGTTGTTCCGCTGTTGAAGCGCTTGAACGGCAAGAGCCGTTCATCAATCAGACGCTCGCGGCGAGCGCCCTGGCCATGCTGGCGAGGCTCTTGCGGTACGGCAGGCTTTGCCATCATGGCGGATTCTTCAATGCTGGTTTCGGGCTCATCAGCCCTCTGCCGGTGGACCCTGATCTGTGGCGAAGAACACGAAGAAAGCGATGGGCGGATCGCGAATCCGTTCGGCGAACTGTTTAGTTCATGACTCATACCCGTTCGACCTGCCTCCAAGCCTAGCTATCTTTCTTTTTTTGCTCCACGGAGCCGCCTACACTGTCCATCTCGAAGCAACCGACGCCTCAGTTTCAAACGAGTTCCCAAACGTCTCATCGAGAAGCGCCGTTCGCACCGTTTCGCGTAACACAGCCTCCAATCGCTCATAGAGCGCGTCGTGTTCGGTGCGAGGCAATATTGCGCCCAAACCGTAAAGAAATTCCTCCGTGTGAACCAGCTTCGATCTAATCTCGTACGCCGCGGTCAGCTGGTCCTGCGTGATGGGGATGCTCAGAAAATCGGCAAGCTTCTTTACGCGAACACGAAACTGGTGCTCGCTATTGCCGCGACCAGTGTTTATCAAGGCGTCCAAACCTTCAACCACGAACATCCATCTGATATCGACATAGTGGGAACGCATGGCGTATTCGTGATTCCAATAAGCACGGTGAACGCGTCGATGCATCACCTTATCCTCTGAGGCCCAAGGCATCAGTTTGCGAAGTTCCTCGCCGTCCCGCCTTGTAAGCCAATCTCGACTGTTCGGCCCGAGAGTAACATCAAGGCTCGCTCCCCGGTATTCAATCGAGAGGACAGCGGAATCTTTCAAACCGAAATGCATCACCTGTGCACAGTAGCGGTCACCTGTACTCGTTGGGTTCACCAAGCGCGACAGGGAGATCACCGAGTGGAGGATTTGCAGCCCGTCGTAACGCGTTCGCTGCAGCGAAGGGACCTGCATGACAAACGCGTAGAGATGTCGATCCCAAATCTCTTTGTTGATTTTGTAATGGGCTGGTTCACACGCCCGCTGGATGTTCTTCGAAGTAGACTCATCGAGTCGCTCAATCCAGATATCCGCACTCAGATGAAAGCGCTCGCCGTTACCCACTAACAAGCCATTACCATTTGCTTCCTGCTCGCGCGACGGTCCCATGCCGACGTGCAGAATGACATAACAACCGCGGGGAAATTCGGTGGAATTCGAGACCAAAGGTGATTTCTCCACAGCTGTCTCCTTAAGGTTGAAACAGAAGGCTAGAAAGAGCATAGAGGAGCGTACGCTTCCTGGACCGCTCCATCGACAGCAGCCAAAGGGCATCGACGGTCCGAATCGCGATCATTGATCCCATAGACTTCAGCATTTCAGGTCAACACAGCGTCTGTGAAGCGCCACACCACGAAAGACACAATCGAATTCAACCGCAAAGGACTATTTCCATGTTCAAAGAACTCGCGCCGCTCGTGCGGCATCGCGCCGTCCTGTTCACCGTGAGCCACGTCGAAGACGACCAGTTTCGCGTGAACGTTATCCCAAAGAAGATTGCTGATGGTGAGAACGACGCCCTCACCACGCCGGTCAGTGTCAGCGGTACGGTTGAAGATCTCGACAAAGAGCTTCCCGAAACTCTGCTCCATTTTGTCTCCAGCCACCTCGAACTGAAGAACTCGCTCGAACGAGCCAAAGCAGAGATGGAGGAGGCGTCCAAAGCCGCCCGGGCCGAAGCGAGAAAGAAATCCGGAAGCCCGATCACGAAGAAGGATCCGGCCGGAAATTCTTGCAAGCCAACCGTGGCGCCGGAAGCGCCGGCTCCGGCAAAGGCGGAAGCTCCCAAAGCGGCTAGCCTGTTCGACACCGCGCCGGAGCCAGTGAGATTTCGCGGAGACGATGGATCGACTGACGCCAGCGCGCGGCCTGCCGGTGTGGCATCGAAGACCGACGAGGATGAAGAGATCCTCCGGGAAGCCTGCGCTGAGCCCGAGGGCGAGGAAGACGACGAAGCGGCCTGAAGAGGATCGGAGGCGTCCGGTTGTGCCCCGCTTTTCCAGGTGAAATCCACAGACGTGCGGACGGGCCAGCCGCAGCCGAAAGCAAGAGAGAAGCGCAGAGCAAGTCGCATAGATCGTGCAACTTGCATAGAATGAGACGCCAGCACCAATGTGTACCGGCTGCCGCATGAAGCAGCCGAACTTCGCTGATCCGATTGGGCTAGGGCCATTTGCTGTCTAGCATTTCGCTTTCTATTCGCCTATGCTTTTATCCATGTTCCAGGGACCGTCAGCCCGCAAGACCTTCGTCGTTGCCTGCAAGAAATGCCGCCGGGACGTCCCGACCGGTGTCGGTGAGTTTCCGTTCCAGTCGTTGTCGTCGAGTGCCCGCTATGCGGGGAAAAAGCGCCGCTACTTGCCATCCGAGGTATTCCTCGGACGGGTCGATCAGCTGGTGAATCGCCAGAAGCGCGCGGGGCTGTCTGATGTTTGACCCCGACGCACACCTGCCACGAATCAATCGCGGAATGATCTACCTGGGAGCCTGCCTGATTGCCGGAATTCGGCTTGCCCGGGAGCGGCAGGTGAACGTGCGGGTCGTGCCCACGCGGCAAGCAATCGAAGAATCAGTAGATCTGGCTCACGAGGTCTATAACCGGGTCTTCCGCAAGGTGCCGGAGAAAGTGAAGGAGCTTCACTGAAACATCTGATCCGGCATCGAAATCGCGTTGGACACCGACTAATCGTTTCGGCGAGCTATGTGCGCAGCACGAGATTCCTTAACGTGCGCAGATATATTTCGTCGATTAGACGGCCGTAGAGCTGCTCTGTTCCCTCAAAGAGATAGCGGTGGCAGAAATTTGCAAACAGGATCTGATCGATAACTTCGAAGCTCACAAACGATCGTGTCTCCGGAAAACTACACAGCCCGCCGAGTACGACCCTCCCTTGCTCCTGTTCGGCGCCAACAATCATGAAATGATCAATTCCGTGAGCGTGCATCTCACTTTGCAGTATAGCTCGAGCTTTCGTAGCGGTGCTGTCAGCGTCCAACGGATAGAACAAGACCGGTGGAGATACAAATTCGAGAAGGTGCTCGACGTAGAAGTCGGCCCGATATTGAGCCCCCTCAACGTAGTCTCTAATCAACTTGCGGCGGGCTTCGTATAGCGAGTGATGAAGATAGGCGAGTTCGTCGATAGGAAACTCGCAGCCTTTTAGTCGGGATGGATCGAGGGGTTCATTCGAGACAGCATCTACAAGCCAGTCGCAGTAGACCCGTTTCTCAAATTCGTCCTCGTTTGGAAACGGGTTCGAGAGCCAAGATGCAACTTCAGCGCTCAGCATCGTCCTGTCCGCGGTCAACGTCTCATAAAATGAGGCGAGCCGAGTCACTGGATCGTCAGAGCTGTAGAGCGATAAGCCGAGCCCGCAATAGAGGGCATCGGTGCCTCGAACCAGGTCCGAATCGAAAAGCGCTACGAAATGTTGCAGCAGAGACCGGTAAAGCGGTTCCGCATTCCTGACAACTTGCGTGTAGTAGCGCTTCATCGCCTCCACTCCGTGAACCGCATGGAGATGAAGGAGCTCAGTCGCAATCGCACTGGCTTCTAGAAGATGATCTAGCTCGATTTCATCTGTTCCAATCACGGCTCGGGTGTAGAGCCCAGGGCTTCGGTCGTACGCATTCTCATCGGCCTCGTCAATGATTCGCTTGAGCAACGCGAGCTCGGGATCAGCCTTCCAAATCGGGTCGTCCACAGAGTTCGGCAGATGACCTCTCCTTGCGAGCCGGCTTATGATCTGCATCACGGCCCAAGTGAGTTTGTTTTGGCGTAAGAACTGTTCGAAGAGCGGCCGGCAAAGAAGGGCGTCGTGGAAGTGCTTGAGTTCATGGAAGAGCGTGGCAAAGCGCTCGAAAGACACCGCCGCGGCTGCATCGAAGTGCGAGTTTTTTCTGGCTCCGCCATCCTCAGCGATCAGCTTTAGGTAGCTGTCGGGATTGTCGCCGTCGCGGAAGAGGATATCGTTCTTGAGGAACACAACTGGGATGCCCCTAACGAAGTAGCCGAAGGTGCGGCGGAGCGGATTGAGGACAGGAGGTTTCATCCTTGCGAGTCCACCACCTTGAAGAACTTGTAAATGACCGATCGTAAATGATCGTCGCAAATCCCATCTTTGTCGAAGCAGCCAATGATGAAGTCGACCTGTTGCGAGGATCGATGCGGCAGGGTACCCGCCTGTTTCATCTGTTCCGTTGTCAGGTGTTTGGAGAGGTGATCGTATGGGTCAGCCCCCGCTTGTGTCCATAGCCCGATCATGGCTTCGTAGCTCAGCTTACCGTGTTGCCATTTAACGGCTTTACGACAGGCCTCGTAATCCTTCACCTTCATTGGCAAATGTTCTTCCACCGCGTTCAACAGCCAAGCGTAGAATTCTTCGAGCTTTTCTGAATATCCGCGAAGAAGCTCCATCACATCGCAGGTTGGCCCGAGCTGGTCGAGATATGCGCGTGCCTTCGCGCTTAGTTCTCCGTCGGCCAAGAGGTCCTCACGTTTGATGATGAAGTGCGTGCTTTTCGCCCCATCCCTCCATCTCTTCTGCCAGTTTGCACGGGAATGAACCTGATGAAGTACCACATTTCGAAGCTCCATGATCAGGGCGTGCTCGCCAGAATTGAACGTTTCAATCCGTTTGGCATCGAACGCCTTGGCACTCACGAGGTCTTTGATTCGTCGGCTGTATTCGATTAGAGTCTTTGCCGCTCCCAAGGCTACAAAGAGCTCTTTGTTGACGCGGATGGAGACCTCGTGTTCACGCTGTTCACGAACGGGGCGTTCATCAGGATGGCCTATCTCTGGAAACGTCTCAATTGCCGTACCGAGATCCGAAATTGCTTGACGGTACAACTCCAACATCGAGCGTACCGATTGAATGTTGCGGTAGAGGGGGTACCCGGGATGCTTGCGGAGGACTGTCTCCGCATCCTCAGGTGACAATGAGCGCAGTTTGTCGAGGGTTTTCTCGGAAGCAGGAACGGCCTGCAATAGTTCAGTGACCGTCTCCCGGTCGCGGCGTCTACGCTCTTGCTCGGAGTTAACAAACCATTGGAATATTACACGGTCTTCTGACGATGTCCATCCCATTTGCCCATGATAACGAGGGCGACCCTCTAAGGCTTCTTCATGAGTTTTCTTCCGATTTCCTTCCTTTGAAAGGGAACGTCAATTCCATGAAACCAACACAACTCTACGAGGCGCTTCATGCGCTGATCAGTGAACGTGTGCCCCTGCACATCTGGGGTGCCTGTGGCGTCGGCAAGTCACAGATCGTCGCCCAGGTGGCCGCCGACCGGAAGTGCGAGTTCCTCGACATCCGGGCCGTGCAACTCGATCCCGTCGATCTCCGCGGCCTTCCGCGGATCTCCGCCGACCGCGCCGAGTGGGTGCCGCCGAAATTCCTCCCGATCGATGGAGAGGGCATTCTGTTTCTCGACGAGCTGACCTCGGCACCCCAGATGACCCAGGCCGGCTGCTATCAGCTGGTGCTCGATCGCAAGTTGGGCGAGTACTGGCTGCCAGATGGCTGGGTGGTAATTGCGGCCGGCAATCCGGCATCGGAACGCGGCGTCCATTTCTCCATGCCGCGGCCGCTGCGGAACCGGTTCGTGCATCTCGACCTCGAGCCCGATTTCATGGACTGGTGCAAGTGGGCGGTGAAGGCCGGGATTCGCCCGGAGATCATCGCCTTCCTGCGCTTCAAGCCGGCACTCCTCCACGATCCCGACGCGACATCCGAAGTGAATGCCTGGCCCACGCCGCGGTCCTGGGAGATGGCTTCGAATGTCCTGAATGGCTTTGCCCGCCGCCAGCAGAGTGGCTTCTTCGCGGGCACTACCGAGATCGAGGCGCAACTGCTCGAGGGAACGATCGGAGAGGCGGCAACGACGGAACTGGTCGCCTTTCTGCGTCTCTTCCGGCAGCTGCCGTCGATCGACGAGATCCTGCTCAATCCTGACGCGGTGCCTCTCCCCGATGAACCTTCCGCGCGGATTGCGATCGCCACGGCCCTCGGCCGTGCACTGACCGACCATTCGATCGCGAAGGGGATCCGGTATCTCGACCGCATGCCGACGGAGATGCGGGTGCTCGCCATGCGCGATGCCGCCGCCCGCGACCGGGCCATTACCCACACGCCGGAGTTCGTCCGCTTCGGCGTAGAACATGCGGAGGTTCTGCAATGATCACTGAACGCGCCATGCTGGCCGCCGTCCACATCAGCATCTGGACCGCGATCAAACACGACCGGAAGGTCAGCCGGGAGGTGGCCGAGCAGCACGGAGCCTATGCCGGCGCCGGCCGCTACAACAAGCAGCTGCTTCGGGAGGCGGAACGGCTGGAATCCCTGCGCTCGCTCTCCGGGCAAATCCGTCAGTACTTCTACAAGATCACATTGCCCTGGTCCGACGAGGGCTATCGCCTGTTGCCGGCGCACTTCTACTTCGAGCTGACCACGAAGATGCGGGAGTTCGAGCAGGCCTTTGCACAGCAGGTGGAAGAGTTCCTGGCCGTCTACCCCAGCTACATCGAGCAGGTCCGGCCGGAGCTGAACGGGCTTTTCCGGGAAGAAGATTACCCATCGAGGGACAAACTGCGGAACAAGTTCGGGGTCAAACTCGAGGTCTTGCCCATTCCGAGCGGCAACGACTTCCGGGTGACGCTGTCCGAGGAAGAACAGGCGCGGGTGGCTCGCGAGATCGATGAGAACGTCCGGCAGTCGCTGCAGAGAGGGACCGAGGACCTTTGGGCGCGGCTGAAGGGTGTCGTTGCGCACATGGTCGAGCGCCTCAATGAACCGGAGTCGCGCTTCCACGCGTCGCTGGTGACCAATATCGGCGAACTCGTCGAGTTGCTGCCACGTCTCAACGTGAACCAGGATGAAGAACTCAACCGCTTCGCCGGAGAAATCCGGGATCGGCTCTGCGGCTTCACCGCTCGGGATCTCAAGAAGAACGAGATCCTGCGCGCGGCGACGGCTAACGATGCCGCGCAAATTCTGACAGAGATGGATGCGGTACTGCGCGAGCGCGGACAACAAACGGTGATTGATTGTTCGCAGAATGCGGCGAGTGCCGACGACATCTTTGCGCACATGGCCGCCTACATGGAGGCTCCAGTGTCATGAACCACCCACTTCCCTGCGACTTGCGCATTCAGAAAGCGCGGACCACGCTGCTTCTCGACCATCCGTTCTTCGGGACATTACTATTCCGGCTCGGCGGCAAGGCGTCACGGTCCGTTGCGACAATGGCCACTGACGGAGTGTCGCTCTTCTATAGTCCGGAATTCGTAGACACGCTGAATGCCGCAGAGCTGGCCGGCGTCCTGGCGCACGAGGTCATGCATCCGGCCCTGCAGCACCATACCCGCCGCGGCGACCGGAATCCGACGCGGTGGAATATGGCCTGCGACTATGCCATTAATCCGATTCTGGTCGATGCCGGTCTGACGCTGCCCAAAGACGTTCTCATTGACAACCGGTTCCGAGGGATGAGCGCGGAGCGGATCTACAATCTGATCGAGGGGGACGAAAAGCAGGACGGCTCCTCCGGCCAGTCTCAGAGTCAGTTAGGAAATGGATCAGTCGGGCCGGAGGACGGCTCTCTTGAGAACAATGAGGCCCGAAGTCAGCCCCAGGCGCCTGAGACTCCTGGCGGTGTGGGCCAGGTCCTGGACGCACCGGAACCGGAAGCACAATCGGACCCTTCCGTCGAGGAGCAGGCACGCGAGTGGCAGATCGCTGTCGAGCAAGCGGAGACTGTGGCGAGAGTCGCCGGCAAGCTCCCGGGAGGGGCTGTCCGGGCCAAGGAAGCTTCACAAGCCGCTACATTGGACTGGCGCGAGCTTCTGCGCCGAGCCTGGTCCCATACCATCCCTGCCGACTACAGCTGGACGCGTCCCAACCGGCGCCAAATCTGGTCCGGACTGTATCTGCCGGGAGTCACATCGGAAGGAGTTGGCGAGATCGCGATCGCCGTTGACTGCTCCGGGTCCGTCAGCTCGCGGCAGCTGGGTTTGTTCGAGGCAGAAATTCGGTCGATCCTGGCCGGACAGCGGCCCCGGCTGGTGCATGTGCTCTACTTCGACGCGGCTGTACAGAAGGTCGAGACGTATCAGGCTGGGCAGCCTGTTTCACTCTCTCCCGTTGGGGGAGGTGGGACGGATTTTCGTCCGTGCTTCGACTGGCTAGCCGAGAAGGGGATCGTACCGCAAACGCTTCTGCTCCTCACCGACCTCCACGGCTCTTTCCCGTCTTCCGGGCCGCCTTATCCGGTTTTATGGGCTGCCACAGGCGGTGGCAAGGCACCGTTTGGTGAAGTGATCCCTCTACAGGCGGCGTAATCGCGAGCAGCCTCGGCGCCCAGTTGTGTCAGCCATCCGCGGGGCATCCGCCCTTAGGCTTGGGGCACCTGCGCCCTATTAGCCGTGACATGCGGCTGCGGTTTGAAATACGAGACAACGAGCAAACAACGAACCACACGAGGAGTTGTGGACAAGGCTGCGGCCGCCGGGGAGAATTCAATGTTTGGAATCAATTGCTATCGCTTCTTCCGCACCCTGGAAATTATGTTGCCAATCAGTTCGTCGGCAGCTAGCAAGGAATTTGAAGATTCGTAGATCACATCAAAGACGTCGGCAAGGACTCGCCGCTGGAGCGGAGTAAACCCAGCTAATGCTTCCTTTGCCGCCCCCCGCTGCTCGAGCGACGCGATTTTAGTCCGTAGAGTCTTCATTCGGACTTCAATTTCGGATCTCTCATCAATTGAGAGGAAGCCACGCTTTGAACTAGGTTCCAATCGATCAAGGCAGCTTCGGACATCATTTGTGAGCGCTTCGACGACCCGGCCCGGCGTGCGTCTCTTTGCTGCGATGGAGACCTTTTCTTCGCATTTGTGAAGTTCGTCATCAATTCGTGCACGCAAATTCCTGTTGATTGAGCTTGTCCGGCACAGTTGAGCAATGTTGCGAGTGTGTGGAGTGAGGCGTGTCAGAAGATCTGCGAAGTATGCATTGTGTTCGAAATTATCGCGCCTGCCGTTCGGAATTATTTTTCGATCAAGTACATGAGATTCTGCGACGGTCCAGGAATTAAAACGCGACTCCGGATAGAGATCTTCAATCAAGTTGGTCCCTCCAACCTGAATGTCCCCCGAGCGAAAACGCCACCCGCTCACCATCGAACCCTTCGGAAGGGCGCCGATGTAGCCATGGTGCAAAACCCAAGATGCTGTCGAGGTGTTCCCGTTTCGATCTTGAGTGGTAAATGTCTCAAGATTGGTGAGACTCAGGAATTTGTCATTCCCTAACGGAAGCTGATCGCGATGCGGTCGAAAGACGCGGCCTGCGCCGGCGATCTCGATTTCAAGAGGGATGCGGTGTGCTCCATGAACCCGAAGAAATTCGAGTAGCTTAGGTCCAAAAGAAAAATCCGGGTGAAAGGGAACCGGAGCGACCTGACTCAGATATCGGGTTACCTCGATGGTATCGAGTAGGCGGTCATTTCCGTGGCGGACAACACCCCGAAGTTCCACTTCGAAGAAATGTTCTGGAGCATCCGCTCCCACAATGGTTCTCGTTTCTACACTCTCTGACACGACCTGCGCCAGATCAAGCAACGTATCCTCGGACCGAAGAAGTTCCCTGATCTTGCGCGAGTCCCACCGCATCTCCTGGATGGCCCGCCTGCCGCGCGGGCGTGTCCGGAATATCAGTTCTTGACAATATGCAAGTCCGGCTAAGCGCCCAACGCCGCGGAAACCGCGAGCCCCGGTTCCTCGTTTCCTGCTTCCGCCGATAGAAGTAAGGCGCTGATAGAATGCCTGTTCCTCAAGGCCATATCCCAGGTCCGTTATAACAATGCGGCGCTCCTTCGGGTCGATCCGAATATCGACTCTGCCTTCTACTTCTGACGACTCCGTTTCGCGCACCTGGTCATAAGCATCCGCGGCATTCTGGATATACTCTCGGTACATCGAGAGAGGATCGACGTACATCGAACTGCTCAGCAACTCGAGAACGTCCTTGCCAACAAAGATCGGTTCTGATTTTCGAGCCCAGGCAGGCTCCTTCGATTTCAGACTCACGAGAGCGGACGACATTATGCTCGAACCTCCACAAGGTCATCCTGCGATTCCTGTTCCACGAAATCTTCGACGTCTTCATTGAGCCCAGCGTCTTCAACCCGTTCGTCGTCCGGTACTGCGGCGACCGCACGGGGCGCCTTCCAAATTTGTGCTTCATCCGATTTGGCAAGCGGAGTGTAGAAACGAAGAATCTTGCGAACGCGAGGCGCAGATGCCTTAGCTCCAAGTCGGCTGAAGCCTTTTGGGTCGGTTGACGAAAGCAGGTGCAACAATTCCGCCCGTTCGTCGGATTCGAGAGCGGAGAATTGAACCTTGAATTCTTCAAATTCAGGCTTGCCGCCGTGAAGCTCGTACCACTCCCGATTAAAGATAAAGTGATGCGGAAGCATTAGGATGCTTTCGAACTCCTCATGAGTGTCGCCGAAGGCGTGACTGAAGAATTCCGGCTGCCCGCTTACCACTCCGTGCGTGGCTTGGAGTACGAGCTGCATCGATCGGAGCTGATATCTGCTCCAGTGCTCACCGACATAGGTCCTGTCCTTTCGGTTCGTAGGCTGAAAACGCATTGGGAAAGACCATATACGGATACCAAGATCCTCATTCAACGCCACATTGAGACGCATCCTTTCAAACAAATCGCGGGGGGTATCGTGAAAGTTGTAGAGCATGTAATTTGAGAGTTCCGTGAGTCCGAATTCATTAGCATATCGAATAGCCTGCTCGTATGGCTTCTTGAGACCGATGTGGTCAAAGGCGATACGGAGCGGACGCAGGCAGATTGTAGAGAGCTCGCGCAGGTACATCTTGTCCTGGCACAGAATGCGTGCATCCACACCCTGATTGAAATCGACACGGCGTTGGACAGCTAGACGTCCTCTCTTCAATTTTGCCCCGGGCGTAAAACCAAGATCTCGAATCTCCGCGATGATCTCCTTGAAACGCGCCGAGGCAACAACATTGTTGTCCATCAATGTGAGATCTTTCTTCGCCCCGTAGAGCTTCTCGACTCCGCGCACGATACCCGTGATCGATTTCGCGTCACGCTGATCACCCTCTAGCTTCGGCACGCCACAGAAGCTGCATTTCCTGATGCAGCCTCGCGAGGCATAAGTAAAATAGGCGTCGCTGACCGGGTACTTGTATTCGATCTGTTCGAGAATGCTGTAATCAGGGATCAGATCTTCAATTGGTGTTCCGTAGTCATCCTCCGCGTAGAGCTCATCGGAAAAATCATCAAGCTGTAGCGACTTTGCGGGAGCCTCACTGAGGAGTCCTTTGATGAATCGAATTCCACGCCATCTTGCCTCATCCACGAAATCGTCGTGCATTAAAGATGCAGCAATGCCACCAACAAAGACCTTGTCACGGCGTCCCCCGGATGCCTCGATCGCGAAGTCGATGGTGTCGGCGATCCGCTTGTACTCAAAGGAAAACAGCGTCGTCACATAGATACGGTCCCATGCCTGGCCGAGTGCGCGCTTATCGAGTCCCTTTATGAATACGACCTTGTCCCGCATCCCGTTTGCCCCATGGTATTGCGCAATCTTCATCAGGCCCAAAGGCGGATACTTGTTCTTGTACCCCGGCTCGATAAGGAGTATTTGGTTGTTAGCCATTCGCCACCACCTTCAGGGCACGCTTTGTCCTGGCTTGCCGGATCATTGCGACTGCAGACGGAACTCCTCCCAGACCACCGAGCCCCTTCATCGGTCCGGAACTTCTCCAATCCACATCGGGGAGAAACTCCGCGAGCTTGGCGAGATAGAATCTCTTGTCGCAGGGGTGACCCTGGTTTTCGGAGTAGAGGTCGGCGGCGATCTGCATCAACGCATACACCCCTATGCCTTTGCTGATGAGAAACGTTCGTGGAGATTTCCATTGCTCCGGCAAAATAGTTGCGACGGCTGCCCAGAACGAGATGACGGTCTCGGCTGCAGATTCCGGCGTCTCCGTTCGCAATAAGCGAGTCTGTGTAAGGAACGTCTTGACGGCCTTTTGCATCATTCTCAGCGAGGCGCGACGCTTGAGCCCAGATGTCGACCTTCCACCTAGATCGAGCTGCTGACACCACGGAGATTCGGAGTTTGAATTTAGCTGCAAGGCAATGAAGAGCTCCGGCCGATGCTTGCCAAGATCAGCCGCCATTGCGGCTGCATGGTAATCGAGCAGGCTATTATTCAACCCTTTCGCCTTACTATTGATCACGCTGAAGATTTCCATCTCAGCTCGCTGGTCGAGATTGAGGAAAGACATGAAGGGTAATGAAACATCCACCTCGTCGAGATAGCCTAGCCGATGCTGGCAATCCACTTGAACCATTACCTTGCCGGCACCGGGCTCAATCTGCAGGATTGCTCTCCCGGGACCTACTTCGTGCAGTCTCCAGCCGTTGTCTGATCGCGGCCGCAAATTGAAGGTCAGCGGAATGGTGGTGCTGTTCGGTTCATTTATGTATTTGCGAAAATCCAAGCTATGCTTTTCATTGAACCGCCGCTGATAGCCCTGTCTAGTGTCCTCATTCAGGACGTCCGGGAAACTCAATGAAAAAAGAAGTTTCGCCGGCGCGAAGCCAAGAATGACCTGCCGGTGCACCGAAGTGCCAACTTCGCAGGGGATTTCGATAAGTTTCTCTGGCATGGGAATCTGCATTCTTTCTCTGCAATTGTTGCACAGATCCACTGCAACTCCAACGGAGAATTTCTGCCAGATTCTAGCAGGTGCCGAATCCATTTCCTTGGATTTTCAAATATTTAAATAGATCTGGCGATCAGTCGACCTTCCTGCGCAATTGGTTCCGCGGCCATTTGGGAGCTCGAAGTGCGGTTACCTTTAGGCTCTTGACACCGAAGGTCTGGTACAGTATGGTTTCCTCAGTTTTCATGGGTATCCAATACAACACTGATACTGAGGTAAACGGATGAATGCGAAAGGCCCGTTGAAATCTCCTGCGGGATCCAGTGATTCGGAGCAGGTGCTGATTATCGAGGATGCAAGGATCCGGGTCGAGCATCGATCTATGCCTCTCGATGAGGTGCAATTGGATCCGAGCAACCCGCGCATCCAGCACGCGGTGCGGCAAAAATTCAAAGATGCGCCGGTCAGCCAGGACGATCTTCATCGGCTCATCATGGACCTGCCCGGAGTACCGGAGCTTCTCAAGTCCATTCGAGACAATGGCGGGCTTCGCGAACCAATCTACGTCCGTCCTGACGGACGAGTGATCGAGGGCAATTGCCGTGCGGCATGCTACTTGAAACTCCGGTCTGTCTTTAAGGGGAGGGACCCGCGATGGAACCGGATTTCGGCCTTCTCAGTGCCGTCGATTACGGATCGCCAGGTTGCGGTGATGCAGGGCCTTGACCACGTGGCCGGCAAGAACAAATGGCAGGCGTATGAGAAAGCCGGGCACCTGTACACGATGCGGACTGTGCTGAAAATGGATGATAAGGCGATCGCGCGGTCTCTCGGCATGCGTGAGAGCGAGGTCGCCAGAGACCTCAAGGCATACGAGACCATGAGGAACGCACTTCTGCCACAAATAAAGAGTGGCAACGGTCTCGACAAATGGAGTTTTGTTCAGGAACTTTTCAAACGAAAGGACCTCGAAGAACATCGTAACAAGCCGGAGTTCGTGGATAAATTCGTGTCGCTGGTAGTGACGAACAAGATCAAGCACGGCGCCGACGTTCGCAAGCTAGCGAAAATACTTAAACATCCCACCGCCACCAAGGCGCTCGAGAAGCACGGTGTGGAGAATGCCATTTCGGTGGTCGGCAGAGTCGATCCGACCGCCGATTCCAGCACATTCCGCAAGCTCAAAGACACCACGCGTGTCCTTAAACACCTTGAAAGCAAGGAACTGCAGCGCCTAAGGGAAGATCCGAATTCCCGCGTGATCCTGCAGGATCTGTTCTCCGCGTTGAAAGATGCCGCGAAAGCGGCGGGCGTGAAGCTGTCGTAATGGGTAGAGAATATATGTCGCGAGCCACGAGTTCAGCTATCCCCTTGGTCGTCGATGAGATAACTCTCGACGGTAAGCGGGTCCAGGTGCAAAGTGTCGACCTGCCACTCGATCAGGTGACGCTGGACCCTCGCAATCCGCGCATCGCAAACACGGTTTCAATCTCGATCTCCGAAGAAGGAGAGGCACTTCAGAGAAAGCTTGAGTCCCTCCTCTGGGACGATCCTGATGTCCGTGACCTCTATCGTCAGGTGCTGATCAACAGAGGATTGGTCGAACGAATCATCGTCCGGCAAAACGGCACAGTAGTTGAAGGCAACTGCCGCACAGTCGTCTACCGAAAGCTTCGAGAAAAACAGCCAAACGAGCAAGGATGGAAGAAGATCCCAGCAAGACTTCTTCCCGCGGATATCGGCGACCGCGAGGTGGCCATACTTCTTGGAGAAATGCACGTTGCCGGCAAGAATACTTGGACCCCATTCGAAAAGGCCGGGCATGTCTATCGGATGCACAATGACTTCGCCCTCATTCAGGACGAAATTGCCGTGCGGCTTCGGATGTCAAAATCCAAAGTAAATCAGCTAATCCGTGCCTTCGACATGATGAAGGCGAAGTATCTTCCGAAATATCCGGGCCCTGCCAACAGCCGGAAGTTCAGCTATTTCGAGGAACTGTTCAAGAAGCCGCCTCTACGTGAATGGGTAACGTCAACCCCGGGCGCGGAGGACCTGTTCGTCGATTGGATCGGAACCGGGAAACTCGATCAGGGAGTTCAGGTTCGCGACTTGCCTTCAATCATAGAGGACGAAGATGCCCTCGCCGCTCTCTCCAGTGAGGGATTCGCGGCGGCGCAGCGTGTACTTGCTGAAGACAATCCTGCGATCACTTCGAAACTCTTCCGGAAGATGGTGGAAATGACTGAAGCGCTCAGGAAAGCTCAGCTCGAAGACGTCCAACGGGTGAGGCAATCCCGAAGCACAAAAGCGAAGAAGATTGTGAATGAACTCAGCGAGTCACTGAGACATTTTGTCGAATTGTGCAGCATTGAAGGTTAGGAGTTCAAATGGCAAGCTACACCCGCAATATCCAGGGATACTCGGTTGAGTTGGCGCTGATCGAGGTCAATCCGAATGAGGTCATTCTCGATCCCTCCAATCCCCGCATCGGGTTCTCCATGCGTCAACTGGAAGAAGAAGAGCGGAACGAGGCGGCATGCGTTCTTCTACTAACCAGTCAGGAGGAAACCGAGGCGCTGCGCCGCTCGATTATCGCATCGAGCGGTGTACAGGAGCCAATTTATCTGCGCGCTGACGGGCGCGTCGCGGAGGGCAATCGGAGAGTAGTCGCCCTGCGCGCGGCCCTTGAGGAGTTCCCGCACGAGCCCAGGTTTGCCAAGATGCCCGCCTGGCAGATCCCGGAGGATATTCCGGAGCACGTTGTGCAGGACTTACTGAATGAAATTCATCTTGGATCGGTACGGGGCTGGGCCCCTTATGAGAAGGCGCTCCAAATGCGGGCGCTCGTGGAGGGTGGACTCATCGAAGAGGAAGTTGCTGAACGCTACAGGATGGAGGCACGTGACGTACGGCAGCAGTTGTCTGCCATTGAGTTTATGGACCGACAGTACTTTCCAATCACCAAGGATCCCACGGATCCGGAACATCGGTCCAAGTTCTCCTACTTTCTTGAATTTTTCAAGAACGGACGCATCCAGGCCCACAACAACGAGATTCCTGACCTCCGGGACCGCTTTGCACGCTGGGTAAGAGATGGCCGGATCAATACCGGTGCGCGTGTGCGCCGGCTTCCAAGAATTCTTGATTCCGCAGAGGCGACTCGCTTGCTCGATGTTGTCGGCTTCGATGCCGCCGATGAGTATCTTGCCAGGCAGCACCCCGAAGAGCAGGAACTCTACGCCCTCATCGAGCGCACGCGGGGCCGCCTGGAGACGATGACAGTCGTCGAACTGATGGAATTAAGCAGCAGTCCGGAACGCAAGGCGATTTTTGGCGCTCTCAAAGATGAACTCACACGAATCCTCGATGCTGTGGAGCGAGTTGGAGAGAACTGAGTATGCCAGCGTCGAGTGCCCACCAAGAACTCGTATTGTGGATTGCCCGCAAGATGACAGCGGATGGATTTCTTGTGCTTGGTTCGGACGGTTCATCTCCGCGCGATGGGTTGTGGGGAGCCCTTCCATGGCCATTCGAATTGAAGAACAGGCGACCGGACCTTTGCGGCATAGCTCCCGAGATCGGTGAAATCGCCATCGGCGAGGCGAAGACATGGGACGATATCGACACTGCGCATACAAGGAGCCAACTCCAGGTTTTCGGGAGGGTGCACAACCGCGGCAAGGAAAATCGCTGCCGCTTGTATATCGCTGTTCCTCGGTCGGCGTCGTGCACCCTGGATCACGTGCTCGTAGACGTAGGACTTCTCGGGGCCCGTCATGTGTCTCGACTCCACATTCCAGATTGCTTCATCACGGCCGAACAGCTTGAATATGCCTGACGCCGCCTTTCCACCGCTTCCCCATCAACAGGAAGGAACTAGCTTCCTGCGCGACCACGAGGCTGCCGCGCTTTTTGATGAGCAAGGCTTGGGAAAGAGCAAGCAGCTGATCGACGCAATCCGCCAAGACGTTGAAGCCGGGGCTCTCGATGGAGCCTTGATCGTTTGTCCTAATAGCATTAAAGGAACCTGGGGAGAAGAAGTCGAACGTCACTCGAAGTTGCGTTATGCAGTGTTTGGCTCCGGTCGACGTGCGAGAAGGCTGGCGTTCCAAAGCCTGAAGGCGATCTTCTACGTCATCAACTACGAAGCCGTAGCGGCCGAGCTCCCGTCGCTGCGGGCGCTTCTTCGTTTTAAGAGGATGGCCTTAGTGCTTGACGAAAGCCACCGCATCAAAACGCCGGAGGCACGAGTCACGCGCGCTATTCACTCGCTCCGCGCCGATGCCATTCGACGCTACATTATGACGGGAACACCGGTCGCGAATAAACCGGAGGACCTATGGGCCCAGTACTTCTTCCTCGATGATGGCGTTACTCTTGGCCGCACATTCGAGGCATTTCGAAGCCAGTTTTGCACGAGCCAAGGCGGTTACATCCACATGGAAGAGCTGCGACATCGCATCGCGGCGCTTTCTCTTCGTCGAGAGAAACAAGGCACCATCGAGCTTCCCTCCAAAACCTTTGCGCGTGTCCCATTAGTCCTCCGCGGTCGGCAGCTGCGCATGTACGAGGAGATGCGGAACCAGCTAGCGCTCTGGATTCGGGACCTTTCTGGAGAAGAGATCCTGGCTCGAGCCGAGAATATTCTGACTCGTCTGATCCGGCTTGCCCAGCTCGCATCGAATCCGGCACTCATTGACGCCGGTTACGATGAAGTTCCAGCAAAGTTTGCAGCGCTCAGCGAATTGATTCCGGCTTATCTCGAAGACGATTCGGATAAGGTAATCGTCTGGACGTCTTTTGTAGGCAACGTTCCTGCATTGCTGGAACGATTCGCGACACTCAATCCAGTCGCGTTGTACGGAGAGATGGACGGAGAATCGCGCGAGAAAGCGATAAGAGCATTCAAGACTGACAGGACCGTGCGGCTTATGGTCGCCAATCCCGCGGCTGCTCGAGAAGGCTTGACGCTCACTCAGGCCCGCACAGCCATTTACATTGACCGGACTTTCAATCTAGTGGATTTTTTACAGTCGCAGGACAGGATTCATCGCCTGTCGCAGACCAGAGCCTGCGAGATCGTCCTCCTCACAGCCGAGCGAACCATCGACGAATTTATTGATTTCAGTATCAGCCAAAAGCAGCGGCTGGCCCGTTACACTCAACGCGATACGGAAGAAATCAGCGACGCCGATTTGGCTCTTCAGAAGCCGGACTTGCTCCGAGCGCTGATTGAACCCGTAAATGCGGACGGGCACTGAAGTGCTTTCTTAGAGTTGAGACTCGCAGAACAACACCAAGCGCAGTTTGGAAACTAACTAGAGGCTGTTATTAAGTTTGAGTAAGCATTTTGAAGAGGGTGGCGAGCATGAGGCAGGCGCAGGCGAGAAAGTGGAAGGCACCGAGAGTGGTCGCCAGGCGTTCGTAAT
>Ga0335074_10002491_pt1 | contig 25096 bp, 25 predicted proteins | sample Lox_Sample_23_FD_206715 | JGI IMG/M metagenome (GOLD analysis project Ga0335074, IMG submission 206715) | Soil microbial communities from Loxahatchee National Wildlife Refuge, Florida, United States - Lox_Sample_2.3 | ecosystem: Environmental > Terrestrial > Soil > Wetlands | place: USA... | reverse complement strand
ACATTATTGCACACTGACGAGCCGCATCCCCATGTGCACATGGTGATCAAAGCCGTAAGCGAGCAGGGGATGCGGCTGAATATTCGGAAGGCGACGCTGCGCACGTGGAGACAGGAATTCGCGCGGCATCTACGGGTGTTGGGAGTGCCGGCTAATGCGACGGAGCGACCAGTTCGGGGCGAGAACCGATCCCCCAAGCTCGATGGACTCTATCGAGCTGAGCAGCGCGGAAAATCCTGGCGTGTACGGACGCAGGCAAAGCAAGTAGACCGAGAACTCCTTATGGGGAGGCTCCGAGCTGAGCCTGGCAAGGGGGCGCTGATCGAGACCCGGAAGGAAGTCGAACACGGATGGTGGGGGGTCAGCGAAATCCTGGCGGCTCAAGGGCAGAGGGATCTAGCCGCTGAGGTGGTGCGGTTCGTCAGCCGTATGCCGCCTCCCAGGTCTGACCGGGAGATGATCGCCGATGATCTGCGCAATCGTCATCGGGATACGCGAGCTCGGGAAGGACCGGCAAGGTGACCGGGCCATCCAGGATCATAGCGTCATAAATTCGTCGAAGGAGATTGACGCACCGCCGTGCTCGACCATCACCGCCCTCAGGTCGACATCCTCGGACACAAGCGTAAGACCACGTGCATACGCGGTCACCGCAAGCAGAACATCTTGCACGTTATTCCTCTTACCACCATTCTTCTGGGCAAGGCTTGCCATCATCGGCTGGAACATTCCGTTTCCGTGCCCGAACTCCGCCTCCCCAAATGGCGACACACCCCAGACTGCGGCAGCCGTCGCGACTCTCTCCTGCTCGACCGCATCAAATGCGGCCAGTAACTCAGCGGCACGATCGCTCCCGCGTGTCGCCGCAAGCTCGTCTCGCTGCACATGCGTGACAAAGATTGGACCCTTGGCGCGTAGTGCACCCGGGTCGACGCCCAGGTCCACGACCCGGTTAAAGATGTTAGTGTCCAGAAGGAAGCCGGGCATTTGAGAATGTCAGCCACTCGTCAACATGACTATTAACAGACGTGGAAGCAGCACATGAGCGAGGCGCGCGAGCCTCGCTCCCTGTACATCTACACTCGATTTTAGCTGTCGTCCAGATCATCCGGCGGAAGTTCATCCAAGACCTCTTTCACCAGCGCACTCGCACCCAGGCGCTCGACGCCAACGATCTTCAGTGCCTGATCGACGAGCGCCCAGCCTGCGGGCTGATCGAGCGCAACCGAGTCAATTACGTCGAACTCGGCCGGCGGCGTAAGCGGCGGAGCATAGAAAACATAGGCCGTTTTTGCGGTGATTTGACGTGAGTGCCATGAAAGACCTGCCGCTCGTGGCGCGGCAGTCAGCAACTCACGCGCCGCCTCGTGAGTCTGACCATAGTCCTGTTCCGGAACGACGCAGAGTCGTTGCCACTCGATATGCCGTGCGGGGTTCGTGCTCAGTCTTCGAAAATGAGGCGCCCGCAAATCCAAGATCGCAATCTCTTGTAACAACCTCAGTTGTGCGATCGACCGACCCTCTACGAGTGCGGTATCAACATGCTGGGGCTGTTTGTCGTCCACAACGAGGTTGCGTAACACCGCTTCCCACAAGGCGCAAGCGGAACTGTCGCCGGCATAGAACATCGCCTGATCCGGCGGAGGAACTAGCGCGAAGCGGTTACGCGAACTGGAGTTGAATGTTCGTGGCGCATATTTGGATGGGTAGACGTGCCAGAGCACCGTCCCCGCCGGCAGCAGAGTGTAGTGCTCGCGGAGATCGTTCTTGACCCCGCTACCACCGCTCATCGTTAAGTTCGAAGTCGCCGCGTGCGGCCTTTATGACAGCGTCTGGATCGTTCTGGAAAACATCTGCGGGCCGCTTGCCGTCAAGTTGCGCGTGACGCTGAAACAGCCACAGGGCTTGACGCCAACCGCTGCGATCCTTCGGAAGGATGGAAAGCAGTGTCTTCATCTCCGGCATCAAGCGGCCGGTGTCTGGCTGAAACTGGAATGTTGGGTGCAGGAACTCACGACCATTCCAAGCTCCGAGTAACTCCCCGCCTCTGCGTAGTCTGCTTGCGGTGTTATTGATGCCCTGAGAGTCGGCCCTACCGCCCTGCTGGACGTGCACAGCCGGCGCATCAATCCATCTTTCATCTCGTAGCAATTGGTCGCGCCGTTCGCGTGCGAGCTGCAGTTGCCGCTCGGAATCAGCGTCGGCCGGCGGGTCCTGATCGGCACTATCGACGGGTGCGAGCTGCGAGAGAAAGTCGATTGCCGACTCGAGCTCGCGATCAAAGTTCGTTCGTTCCGCCACCGACCATCGATGCAACTCCTTATCGCACAGCAAGACAGCTTGATCGTGCGCCTGCGCCTTGCGGATAGATTCCACGAGCGTCTTCCCCGTCATCTCTGGTAACAGATGATCTAGGAGAATGATGGAGAGGGGGAAGCTCTCCTGTTTTCGGAAAACCTCCCGAATGGACCGACAGGCGCGCAAAAGCTTCCGCCCCCCGCTCAACTTTTCCGACGTGGCGACATACAAGACGCGTCGGCTCGGCGCGGAGACGGTTTCCTCTGGTTCATTGAAAGGGCGGAGATGCGGCGACTTACCGAACTCCAGCGCAATACCTTTGGCGGCAGCTTGACTCATAGAGCCTTTACAATGGCTATCGACGCTATCGGCATTATAGCCACTATCGGTGTCGAGCAGTTCACTGGCTTGACTTTAGGAGAAAGTAGGTCCTAAATAGGACCTACGCTCAAACGGAGAGAACACCAATGTCGCTGTCCTCGTCGTCCGCTGCTAATTCTCAGCCTGTGCATCCCGCGTTTTCCGATATTCATGCGGCGGGCGACGCCTGTCCGCTATGCGACCAGCCCATCCCCCGCGACCGCTTTGATGAGATCAAGCAACGCATCGAGGCCCGGCAAGCGGCTAATGAGGCGACGCTGACCGCTCGATTGCAAGATGAGTTCGCACGAGAAACAGCGGAGGCGCTTCGACAGGAGCGCGAGGCTGCGTCTGTCCGACTGGACGCCAGCGTCTCCAGCGCTCGACGGGAGGAGCGAGAATCGGCCGAACTCGCGGCCAATCAAAAACTCGCCGCCGCCGAAGAGGGCCGCAGGGCCTTGCAGGCTCAGCTGGATCAGTCGCAGCTGGATAGCCAGGCAGCGATTCAAAAGGTCAAAGAGGAAGCTGCCGCCAACGCAGTAGCGATCCGTGAGGAGTCAAAGAGGCAGGCCGAAGCTGAGGCACAGGCGCGCATCGCCGAGCTCCAAAGCAAGCATGAGCAGTCCGAGATCAACGCTCAGACTCGTATCAAAGAGGCCGACGAGGCCCGGACGACCGCCGAGCGATCCCGTGCAGACTTGGTAACGCAACTTGACCAGGCGCGGCGGGATCATGAATCCGCCATCGAAAAGGTCAGGCAGGAGAGTGAAGCCAACGCAGCCGTAGTCCGTCAGGAAGCGAAGAATCAAGCTCAAGCAGAGGTCAAAGAGCAAATCGCCGCGCGGGAACGTTCACAGCAGGAATCCGAAGCGGCTCTGCACGCACGTCTCAAAGAAGCGGAAGATGCCAAGGTGGCTGCACAACAGTCCAACACGGCCTTGCAGGATCAACTGAATCAGGCACGAGCCGACGGCGCAGCGGCTATCGAAAAGGCCCAGCAGGATGCGGATGCAAGGGTAAACGCCGCGCGCCAGGAGGCAACCGCCGCGGCCGAAGTCGCCATGCGGGAGAGGGTTACTGGCGCGGAGCTCGCGAAGAGTGCCGCCGAATCCAAGGCCGCTGCCGCCGAAGAGGCGGTGCGCATACTCAAGGAAACGCACGAGTCGGAGACGGAGGCCCGCGTCAACGAGGTGCGGCTGGCGATGGAAGCCGACAAGCTTCAGGCAGTCAATGCTGCGAATGCCGCCCGCAGCGAAGACAATCGAAAGATGTCCGAACAGCTCGCGGACCTGCAGCGCAAGCTCGATCAGAAGACCGCGGAACAGCTCGGCGAAGGCGCCGAAGTCGACCTTTATGACGACCTGAAGGCACGGTTCGAAAGGGAGGGTGACAAGATCGAGCGCGTCGGCAAGGGCAAACCGGGCGCGGACGTCATCCACACGGTCAAGCACAACGGCATGGTGTGCGGAAAGATCATCTATGACTCCAAAAATCACGGCCAGTGGCGCTACGACTTCGCGGAGAAGCTCGCGGCGGACAAGATCGCCGAGAAGGCGGACCATGCCATCCTCTCCACCCGCAAGTTCCCGGAAGGCATGAAGCAGCTCGACGTTATGGATGGTGTGATCCTTGCGAATCCCGCGCGTGTCGTGGCCCTCGTGCAGGTCGTGCGCGAACATATCGTGAAGTCCCACACGCTGCGCATGAGCAACGAAGAAAAGGCTCTGAAGTCCGCCGAACTGTATGCATTTATCACGTCAACGCAGTACACGGACCTGCTCGACCGTATCGACACTCAGGCCCAGGAGCTGCTGGACATGAGGATCAAAGAGCAAAAAGCCCACGAGAAGATGTGGAAGGACCAGGACATCCTGTACCGCTCCATCCAGAAGACGGGCGCGGAACTGAGCAACCGTGTGGACATCATCCTCGGCACCGCAGGAAAGGCTGATGAGGCTGTTAATGAGTAGCAACGCCGCGCCAGTCGATTTCAGCAATGTCGCGTCTCTGCAGGAGCGCAGGCTCGACCGCACGGTCCTGCGCACCTACCGAAAAACGGCGGACATTGATGACATCGTGCCGAACAACAACCAGCCGCGCATGGGACCGAAGACGGACGAAGAGTTGCAACGACAAATTGAGGCCAATGGTGGGTTGTTCGAGCCGCTCCTGGTTGAGCCGCATCCTGACATTCCAAGTAAGTTACGCATCATCGATGGAGATCGACGCTGGACAAACTCGCGCATCCTTGTCGAACAGGGGAAGGAGGAATATCGGAAAATCCCCGTTGAAGTCACCGACCGCACGCTCTCCGAGGAAGACCGCCTTCGCGTCTGGATATACATTCACCGTCAACGCAAGGAATGGGACGCCAAAGAAAAGGAGATGGTCGCCTACCGGCTTGTCGACATGATGGGCCGCGCGAGCGCAGCCAATATTCTCGGGATTACGGTTAGGGAACTTGACAAGCTCGTTGACATATTCGAGCTTTCGCAGAAGTTCACGACCCTGCGCGATCCGAGCGCGGCTATTACATGGTCGCGTGAGCTGATGGGCGTCAGCAAGAAATTATTGACGCCCAGTGTAGTCGAAGCGGTCGTCAAGAAAGTCAATCAGAAGCGAATAACCAATTCCAAAGATCTGCGTAAGCTTCGCACAGTCCTTCCAGATCCCGTCGCTCGGACCCAGTTTCTGAGCGACGGAGGAGACATTGAATCAGCGATGCTCCGAGTGGCTCCGGTGGTAAAGCAATCTAAAACGGGATTGCCTGGCAATCTTGAGGCGGCAGTCGAGGCCATGAAGGGCGTTCCATGGACTGTGCTCCAGGAATTAAAGGGTGATCCCGATATTCTGAAGAAGATTGACGACGCGGAAGCTCTCCTTCAATCCTTGCGGAAGGCACTGTCATGACGACTCGATGTAGGCGCCTCTCGGGTGTTGCTGGATGCTCGGGGTGCTTGCTGTCGGACCGCGCGACGGTCGTCAAGTTTGGAAATCGGCTTTACTCGCTTTGACATGGGCACGCATGAATTCGACAAAATCCGAACAGATCTCTCCGGGGGTAAAGATACGCGCGCAGATTGACGCCGAGATCGTCAAGGGCCTTCTGTTAGCAAACGGCGGCGGGGCGGTGGCCCTGCTGGCATTTCTGCCGAAGGTGCTTGGCAGCCCGCTGCTTTCCCTCTTAGCCCTCCCGGTCATTGTTGCGCTCTTCACCTTTCACTTGGGCATCGTGGCCGCCATCGTCCATACACACTTCCGCCGGAAGTGCTCGCTGGTTTACGAGCAGTACAAGTTCGCCCCGCCGGCAGGCACCTTATTTGGCCGGACACTCTCACAACCGGGTATTTGCGTCGCAAGCCTTTGTTGCATGTGGGCATCCGTCGGGGCATTTCTGGCCGGTGGATGTCTTGTTTTCATTGGCGCGCTCAGGGTAGTAGCAAATTGAAGAGCGCTCAAGACGACTTCGAGTCCGCCGTTTTGGCCTATCAGAGTAACTGCGACTGAATAACCTCAAAATGGCGTGGGTATCCATCGACATCTATGGGAAATCCGCCGTGGAAATTTTTTGATCTGCCATAGGAGCTGCCATACGGAGCTCGAAGCAGTTTCGCGAAGGCGCGTAAGTACTGGATTTTGAATGGTGGGCGGTACTGGGATCGAACCAGTGGCCCCTGCCGTGTGAAGGCAGCCCATGTCCACCGCCGTCCTCCATCCGCCATTGAAGTCGACGTCCGTCTCGGGGCGGCAGCCACGGGAAAAGCTCGTCCGGACGGTACCCATCGATCATCTTGGGTGAGCGGCGGTAGCGGTCAAGCAGGGTACGTTCGACGCACCTTCCGCTCTTTGCTTCCCCGCTGCCGTGCAGACCGACAGCACTCTGCACCGTCCCGCGTACGCGGCGAGATACGCATGACCCATGCCGCTGTCGAAATAGATCGAGTCGCCAGCCCTTAGGTGCACGGGCATGTAGAGACTCGTGTGGAGATCGACCTCGCCCTCCAGCACATACGCGTACTCCTCTCCGGGGTGCCGGACCAGGTCTCCAAGCTCATCAGGCCTGTGTGCACGCAGTTCCGCCACGACCGGTATCATGCTCTTCTCGAGGAGGTCGCAGGCGGGGTAGAGATTGAATGAGTTCTTTGTCTCGATCGCTTTGCCTTCCCCGCCGCGCATGATGCTACGTCGTCCATTAGCGTAGTTCTCCGGTCGGCCGTCCATCTCGCCGAAGAGGGCGAAGATATCGACGTGCAACCCGGCGCTGAGGCGCACCAGCTTTTCGAAGGTGAGTGAGGTCTTGCCGTTTTCCATCTTCGACAATGTGGAGGTCGTGAACCCGGTGAGTCGACTCACGTCGGCCAGAGTCCAGCCGTATTTGACCCGCAGCGCCTTGAGCATCGCCCCAGGCCTCGAGATGCACGTTGGCTGGACGAACTGATCCCTGATCATAGCCATTATTTTGCGGGTCGAAATTCGACGGAGTCGGCGCTTCTGGCTTAAAGCTGGCTGGGTTCACCGGTACTCCGCTAGGGAGCAACGACTGGAACCGGTAGAGGGTCTCTTCCGCGCCGGTCAACCCAGAAGAGGCACAAGCAGACGAGGAGCAACGGAGGAATCGCAAGTAGGCCGATGTAGCTGATGAAAATGGGGTCCTTGGCTCCGGCGAACCATAAAAGCGTCAAGCCTCCGATCGTGTTGGTAGCCGCGTGCGCGAGGCTTGATGCCCAGATGCTGCCGCTTCGCGCGCGAATCCAGCCGAAGATATACGCGAGCGGAACCGCGCATACCGTCAGCAGCAGCGATCCCAGTATCGGGTGGCCGGGAAAGTCGTACCCTCGCAGCGTGACAGGGAAGTGCCAGATTCCCCAGATGAGGCCCGTGGCGATCGCAGCCGGCACGGGTCTGCCTACAAATATCCTGCTCTGCAGGTAGCCACGCCAGCCAAACTCCTCGCCCCAGAGCACAGGCGTCATGACGATCGCCGCGGCCATGAGTTCCGGCACAACCCATATGCCAGGATTGCTCATTCGGGCGAGGCTATGACCTGCATCACCATGGGCGATCGCCGCAATGAGCGTGAAATCCGGCCGAGCGACCCCGAACGCCATAGCCTCGGCGACGATCACCGGCACCACCGCCAGGGGCAGCAACCAGGCGAACAGGTAAACGGGCCAGCGGGCGGCATGCAGACCAAGGCCAGCATCGGAGAAGCCCTCACGCGTGATCCACTTGCGCACGATGATTGCGGCGATGGCCGGTGCGAACGCGCCGGGCAAGGCGCACAGCTGAAATCGCCAGCTGAGTACCGAGACTCCGGAGCCGATGGCAATTTCCCAGCTGATCCAGGCCAGTCCGAAGCAGATCACCAGGTACCAGATGATGCCTTTCATTTCGCGGCCTCCCGGTTAGGGTACGCTGCATAGTAAATGAGCGCTCACTCATTAGCAAGCGATCTATCTCAGGCCGCACTTCCCAAATGGATTTCGACTGAAAGCAGCCTTACATTACGTACCCTCTCCAGGAGTCCGCTGTAATGTCGGTACCGGCAAAGCGACGACGAGAAGATCCGCAGGTCCGAAGGAGCCAAGTTCTTCAGGCTGCCAAGCGCTGCTTTCGAACCTTCGGCTTCCAAGCCAGCACCGTGGACCGCATCGCCGCTGAGGCACAGGTGAGTGTCGGGCTGCTCTACCGTTTCTTCGATTCCAAATCGGAAATCATTAAAGCCATCATTCTCGAGGATGTCGAAGCGCAGCTCGAACAGGCGGGAATCGCAATAGAAAGTTCCTCCGGAGAGGGGTCCGAGACTTCACGTGCGATAACGAGCCGACTCGTCGAAAGCACCGCTGACCACGATCGTATGGCACTGATGCTGGAGATAATGGCCGAGGTATGCAGAAATCCAGCGCTACGATCGTTTGTTCAGGCCAAGCGCTCTCAGATCAAGGATGCGATTGTGAAGAAGCTGGAGAAGAAGGGAATCAGCAAGAAGAAGGCCCTGCAGATGATCGAGAGACTCGAAGTCAGTAGCGCGGTTGCTTCGGGCGCGGCCATGCACGCGATGCTCTATTCTTCCGGTTCTGCGGAGAGCAGCATGAGATTGATCTCAAAGTTGATCGCTGCTGTGGACGGAGTCTAAGAAATGGCAATCGACCGCCCCGCAGCGCCTACAGTGTGCGGCTGACTGGATTGACGCAGGTACCGCGCCCCCTACACTTGATCGGTTATTCTTCTACAGCCCGCTTTAAGGAGGAACAAAATCAAAATCTGGGTGGGGGTCACGGATAAGGACTGGTTCGAATCTGTAAGTCTGCTGGATGCCGACGAAGTGAACTTCTGGCAGCCCAGCGGCTCGCGGGAATTTCGAGCCCTGCAGCCCGGCGAACCCTTTCTCTTCAAGCTGCACAGCCCAGACAACTTCATTGTCGGCGGCGGGCATTTTGTGCGCTACTCTGCGCTGCCTGCCTCGCTTGCGTGGGATGCTTTCGGCGCCAAGAACGGGGTCGGCTCTCTCGCAGAGCTCAACTTCCGGATCAAGCGCTATCGACGGGAGGACACATCGCTTGACCCGGTGATTGGCTGTAATGTGCTCGCAGAGCCATTCTTTTTCTCCCGGTCGAGCTGGATCCCATGCCCAGATGACTGGGCGCGGAACATCGTGCAAGGCAAGACCTATGATACGGCGACGACGAACGGACGAAATCTCTGGGAGGCTGTTCTCGTTGGTTTCGATGGGCCGATGGTCCGGGACGCTGCCCCCGAGGGATTGCGCGACGAAAGGCGCTTCGGCAAGGAGTATCTAACGCGCGGTCGCCTAGGGCAGGGGGCGTTCCGGGTGCTCGTGACCGACGCGTACGCGCGCCGCTGTGCCGTTACGGGAGAGAAGACCCTCCCGGTTCTCGAGGCGGCCCACATAAAGCCCTACGCGTTGCAGGGGCCCAACCAGGTAAGTAACGGAATACTTCTGCGCTCCGACCTCCATAAGTTGTTCGATCTCGGATACGTAACGGTCACGCCCGATATGAGGCTAGAGGTGAGTCCGAGGCTGAAAGGAGAATGGCAGAATGGACGAGAATATTATTCCCACCATGGTCAGCCGTTAGTCGTCCAGCCCTCTGACCCGGCAAATCGGCCGGCCCCCGAATATCTGTCTTGGCACAATGAAAATCGATTCCGTGTTTGACGGGACCTCGCAGTGCCTGGCATTTATGAGCAAGGAACGGCAGATCGGGCTCTCAGATGTCGTCCCGTAGGTAAGCCACGATGTCCGCGCTAGACCGGGGACTGTACGAAGTCGTCATTACCGAGGCATTGGAAGCCCAGCTTACCCGCCTCGAAGACCGTCTGGTCGCAGTTCGAGCGGACTTGAGAGCTGCGGAAGCTGCGGATCGGATTGCGATGCATATCGCGCGCGTCGTCGAGCGTGCGGTAGCGGCAGTCGATGAGAAGAGCCGCGCCAAAGTGGCAATCGATCTCGCGCGTCACCTGATCAATACGGTAACCGACCTTCTCCCGGATAGTCGCGATCTCGCGACGGAGCGACCTTCCGAGCTTCCCGAACTGTTACGTAGCATCGTGGGCCGATTGCCAGATGGGCGCGCGGCGCCGCTCGAGGGGCCACTGATCCCGCTTCTCGATACGACCTTACTCACGAACTCACCTGGGGAGCCACGGGTAGGACATCAAATCCTGACCGAGATCCGGTCAGCAGACCGGATCGATGTCGTGATGGCGTTTATTCGTCGTAGCGGCATCGCTCCGCTATTGCCATCACTACGCGATCACTGCGCTACCGGGCGGACACTTAGAGTTCTTACGTCTACCTACACAGGAACGACCGAATCGCGCGCTCTCGATGAGCTCAAGAATTGCGGTGCTGATATCCGAGTCTCGTACGACACCAGCGGAACCCGTCTGCATGCAAAGGCCTGGCTGCTGCACAGGCAGTCGGGATTCTCCACCGCCTATATCGGATCGTCCAATCTGACTCATTCGGCTCAAGTCAGCGGGCTCGAGTGGAATGTCCGCGTCTCGGCCGCCCGGAATCGAGACGTGGTCGATAAGATGGCCGCGGTTTTCGAAGGCTACTGGAACAATCCGGATCTGCGGTCTTACGACAGGGATGAATTTCGCGCGCGTATTGAAGATGGGGTTGAGGCGCGGACCACCATCCTCCTTGCACCGACCGAGCTGCGTCCGGAGCCGTTTCAGGAGCGGCTGCTCGAGCTGATCACGCTTTCGCGGCAGCAGGGTCACCATCGTAATTTGCTCGTCGCGGCGACGGGAACAGGAAAGACCGTCATGGCTGCGCTGGACTACGCCGGGCTGCGGGAGGCCCTGTCACGGGCACGGCTGCTGTTTGTCGCGCATCGCGAAGAGATCCTGCTTCAGAGCTGTGCGACTTTCCGCCAGGCGCTTCGCGACCCCTCGTTCGGCGAGCTTTGGGTGGGCGGTTCTCGGCCGGAGAGATTCGAACACGTGTTCGCGTCCATTCAAAGCCTCAACGCCACGGGGTTCACCCACCTCGATCCCGCTCATTTCGATGTCGTCATAGTCGATGAGTTTCATCATGCGGCGGCCGATTCGTACCGAGCGCTCCTGGATCACGTCCGGCCGGTCGAACTCCTCGGGCTTACCGCGACGCCGGAGCGAAGCGACGGGCTACCAATCCTCGATTGGTTCGGCGGCCGCATAGCCGCGGAGCTGCGTTTATGGGATGCAATCGGCCAGCAGCGCCTTGTGCCCTTTGTCTACTACGGTATTCACGACAGCACGGATCTGCGCGAGGTCCCATGGCGGCGGGGTCGCGGTTACGACGCCCAAGGGCTATCGAATCTCCTTACGGCGAACGACATATGGGCCCGATTTGTTCTCCAGGAGCTCGAGAAACGCGTGGATGATCTCGGGCGGATTCGGGCGCTCGGCTTTTGCGTCAGTATCGACCACGCGCGTTTCATGGCGCGAGTCTTTCGCGAGGCTGGCCTCGCCTCGACGGCTATCTGGTCTGACACGGCAGAGTCGGAACGCCGTGCGGCACTCAGCGATCTGGCCTCGAGACGCGTAAACGTCGTATTTTCGGTTGATCTCTTCAACGAAGGCGTCGACGTGCCGGCGGTCGATACATTGCTGATGCTGCGTCCAACGGATAGCCCGACACTGTTCCTGCAGCAATTGGGCCGAGGCTTACGACGCAGCATCGGGAAGTCTACCTGTACCGTGCTCGACTTCGTCGGGCACCATCGCAGCGAGTTTCGGTTTGACCGGCGCTTCCAGGCGCTGCTGGGGGGAACCCGTAAGACGCTGATACAGCAGATCGAGGCGGGGTTCCCCTTCCTGCCGGCAGGCTGCCACATGGAGCTCGACCGCGTAGCGACGGAGATCGTGCTCGAAAACGTTCGTACGGCCGTGCCGTCTCGGTGGACTGAACGCGTGGACGCTCTGCGAAGGCTGTCAGCTCAAGGCGCGGGTTGCAGCCTGGAGCGATACCTCGAGGAAACCGGCCTTGAGCTCGAGGACATCTACGGCGGCGGTAAGAGCTGGTCGGATCTTCGCGAGGACGCCGGTGTTATCGAGCGAATGGGCGGTCCGAATGAGGAGGCGCTGAGGCGCGCTTGCGGGCGGCTGCTCCATGTCGATGATCGGCTGCGGCTGGAGGTCTATCAGCGCTTCTTGCGATCCGAGCAGCGGCCGGAGCCGCAGCAACTTACCGAGTCAGAGCAGCGCCTGCTGCGCATGTTAGTAGGTTCGCTGGTCGGTGGATCGACGCCCAAGGGGGCCTCTCTTGCCGAAGGCGCGGCCATGCTCTGGGCCCATAACCGAGTGCGTTCCGAGCTACTCGAGATTTTGGAGATCCTTGGGAATAGGCTCGAGCACGTAGCCGTACCGTTGTCGACCGACCCGGCAGTCCCGCTCATGGTGCACGCGCGGTACACGCGAGTCGAAATACTCGCAGGCTTCGGCGTCGGCGAAGGTGCCAAGGTTGCGCCCTGGCAGACGGGTGTGTACTGGGCTGCAAATGCCCGATCCGATCTTCTGGCCTTCACGCTCGACAAGACGACGGGGCAATTCTCACCGACCACCCGCTATCGCGATTACGCGATAAGCACTGACCTCATCCACTGGGAGAGCCAGTCCATCACACGGGCCGACAGTGAAACCGGCCGTCGATATCAGGATCATATGGCTGCCGGTACCCACATCATGCTGTTCGCACGTGAGCGAAGCGACGAGCGGGCTTTCTATTTTCTGGGGCCTGCGACCTATGTGAAGCATGAGTCCGAACAGCCGATGGCAATCACCTGGCGATTACAGCAGCCGCTGCCTGGCGATCTGTTTGCCGCCTTTGCTGCCGCGGTAGGTTAGCTGGAGAAGCGGGTACCTACGGCGGACCCCTGTTATGGGTGTGCTTTGATACGGAGTTCACGGGCGATGCCGACGTTCGAGTCTATTATTCGTGGTGGATTGGGAGATCCACCAGGACCGACGTATGGCAACTTACCTACCTTGGATTATGGCGGTGGCTGTTCTTGCAGCTGCCGCTGCAATGGCGGGACCTCGCCGTCGCGTAGCTCGCGGACGCGATCGGCCATGGCCGCTCGAACCCACGCCGACCATTCTTAGCGAGCCGGAACAGGTGCTCTACCGGCGTCTGGTCGAGGCGCTTCCTGAATGTCTTGTGCTGCCCCAAGTTCAGTTGGCGCGGGCGTTGCGATTCAAGCGTGGTCAGCGCGATCACGCCGTGTGGAACAGGATTTGCCAACTGTCGATCGATTTCTTGATCGTGAGACCCGACACGAGCATCATCGCCGCGATCGAGCTCGATGACTCCAGTCATTTCCGAGCGGATCGGCAGGATGCCGACGCGAGAAAGGGGCATGCGCTCGAATCAGCAGGGGTTCCGCTGATCAGGTGGCGAGTGGCGAAGATGCCTGATGTAGTGTCGATTAAATCGACGATCGCTGGTTTGGGCGTGGGAAGGGTGGCTGATTCCTGCACGGACATGGCCGTGCGTAAGGCCAGAACTGTCCCCCTTTCGGTGACGAGTTCGAAGAACGGCTAAAGATCGAATGGAAGATCCAGACAGTTCGTGTCCGGCATCTCATCGCCGCTGTACCGAGCGTATCACGCAGACCTGGCAGACCTTTCTCGCGGCGAGATCCGATCGGCTGCGGCACGGGGGCGAGACGGAGAAGGTCGCCGAGGCGATCATCGAGGATCTGTTCACCGGCGTGCTCGATTGGAGCAAGGGCGATCTCATGTACGGGGTCGGATACGCCGACATTGTCGTCAGCCATCATCTCGCGAAGTATCTGGTCATCGAGGTGAAGCGCCCTGGGGCACTCTTTCCCGGTCGGCGGGCGCTGGAGAATGCCATCGCGCAGGCGCGGCGTTACGCGGGGGAGCAGAAGATACCTTCCGTGGCCGCAACCGACGGACGGTACCTCTATGCGGCCGATGTCAGGGATGGCGGCCTGATCGATCGCATCATGGTCGATCTCAGCTCCCCGGATGCGCCGGTTGAATTGTGGAACCTGAGTGTCTACGGAATTTATCGCGCGCCCAGCGGTTCAGTCGGACGCGTTCAAATTCTTGCGGAAACATCGGAGGAGTCCGCGCAGAATCAGGTCGAGCTCCTTCTCCATCCGAGATACAAGCTGCCGGCGCCGTGCTTCGCGTATGTGCCCGATGCCAGCCGTCCGGGCACGTGGAAGCTGCCATACCTTTTGGCCGACGGCACTGTTGATCCCAGGCGCCTTCCCATGGCCATACAGGCGATTCTGGGTAACTACCGCGGAACGCGGGTCGGGGGGATCCCGGAGGCGGAGATGCAGGCGGTGTTGATCCGGCTTGCGCGTGCGGCCTGGAGCGAAGGCCGAATGCCGCCGCAAGCGCTCTCGCCAGCTCCCGCCTACCAGCAGCTTGCCCTGGTGCTTGATCAGCTTGGATTCTCTGAGCAGATGGTCTGCAACGACACCGGCTCATGAAGTCGTGTTCGCGCGCGGGGCGAGATCAGGCTTTTGCCCCGAGCAGCCGCAGCAGCGCGTGGTAGAGCACGAGCGCAAACTCAAATCCGAGGGAGATGCCGAGCACCAGGAAGAACGGGAAGTGCGGCGGTCCGACGAGCTTCCAGAAAAACGCCGTGAGGACACCGAGCAGTGCCGCTGCGCTCAGCACGAAGCTGACGAGGGGCTCGAGGACGACGAGCAAGAGCAGCACGGGCAGGCGCACGCACTGCCAAATGAGCCAGAGGATGCCCCAGAGAACGCCCCGGATGAGGTCACTGGCGGCCGGTGATTCCGGCTCAACCGGCGCGATGAAATTCGAGGCGCTCACGTCCGCAAGAGCCCACCGCCATCCACCCATTTCCGTACGGAAATCTTGGCGCGGTTTTCCGTACGGAGTCCGTACGGAATCGACCAAGATCTTGTAAGTTATTGAAATACTTGGCGCTCCCTACCGGATTCGAACCGGTGTTACAGCCTTGAGAGGCGTAAATCGGATACTGCCGGCAGCGCTACGACGCGCGGTGGCGCCTTTCCCACTCAGTCCAATTCACCTCTTCCGACTTCACGACCTCGAGCTTGTCGCCTGGTGAATGCTTGTCCAGAAACAACATCAGGTTCTCGCACTTCCATCGCGCCGATGGCGCGATGAGGCCGTCGCATTCGAGGAAGGCAACGGCTGCGCCGATCTCCCGTGTCCGCGCGTAATTGAGGGAGCTGTACCCGGCGTCATCGACCCCGAGATCCTTGAGGTCAGCCCATAGCAGCCGGAGGGCCGAGCGCGCGGCAACGCGCAGCTCATGGAGCTGCACCGGCTTGGAGGGCTTCGGGGTCAGCTGCGAGAGATGGTACGCGATCTCAGCCATCGCGCCGTCGCGCTCGAGGCTGGTATAGAGTACCTGGACGATGTCGCGATGCGCCCAACGTCCACCGGTAAAGGATCCCGCCAGGGGATTCAGACCGAGGCGCGTTGCGCGGAAGGCTATGTCATCGAAGCGAATCGGCCGGAAAGCACTCAGACGGTCCAGCAGATCGCGATCGTGCAGCATCTCCCTGTCCTGAGCGCGTTCAAACTACACGTGCACGGAGTCTCGGAGCTGATCGATCACCGCGATCACCTCCGTGGCCTTGCCCTCGCGGATCAGCTCGGCTGGGATCGCACCCTGAAGTAGCCTCTGTCGGGAATACAGCCACACCCGCGCTTCCTTCGGGTCGTAGAAGTCGGCGAGCTGCTCGACGATGTAATAAAGGTCGAAGAGGATCCGCTGCGCATCCGAGCGCGGGAAAGCCTTGCCCTGCTTCCATCGCGAGACGGTTTCCGGCCGAGCCTCGAGCACGTTAGCCACGTCGACCGCGCGCATCGCCGCCTTCTCTTCAAGAAGGTCGAGCTTTCGTGCGATCACATTGTCATTCATGACGACCCCCTTTGCTCTGTATGAACTGATGGGAGCACATGGTCAACTGGCAACGGGCGGTTGCTGGCGTCCGCCACGCTCGACGGAACGCGGCGGCACAAGGGCCATTGAGCGCTCGTCCGCGGGTTCCTGCGACAGGCGCCCGAGGGACTCCCGCATGCGGTCGAGCCGCTTGCGCTGAGCTTCCATGCGCCCGGCAATCGTCGGATCGGGCCAATGAAGTCGGCTGGCGGTGAGGATCTGGTCGGTGGTCGAGCGCAGGTGCCTGTCTACGAACCGGGTAGGGCGCAGATCCGCGGGGACACTGCTGATTCGCGTGACCTCATCAATCCGCTGGCGCATGAAATGCCGGGCAGGGTTGGCCAGCATGTCGACAAGGCTGCGAGGGCAGCACTCCGTGTCGTGGCAGGCGAACAGCGCCTTAGGTCGCGCCCCGAGATCGAACAGCATCCGGGCTTCCTCGGGCTTGAGCAGCATGTCGAGCGCCGGCACGTAGATGCGCCGGGACAAGCCAAACGGTTTATTTGCCCGCGGTTGCCGCCAGTGGCTCGTGTCGAACCGCTCGCCGTGAGTGATTCCGTGGGCGAGGCCGCCGACTCCGCCAAAGGCGAGGAAGGCGAGTCCGACGACGCCCCCCGCGTGGTCGGCGACCAGCGGGAGCTCCAGCCGATGGAATTCGAGTACGGCGTCGAGGTAGGTGCGCACGGCCGCAGGCGTGCTCTGTGAACCGACGCCGTCCACCGCCAGCCAGACACCATCGACCGGAAGGTTCTTGAGCGTTCGCGCCAACGCGCGCCGCTCGGCTGGGTCGCGCAACATGGCGTACGTGATCGCGAGCGAGTAGAGGAGCGAGATGTGCTCCCCGCCGATGCGATTGAGCTCGTTGCGCAGATCGAGCGTGACTTGACGATCGATATCCAGCCAGTCATCCGCGGCGGAACGAAGCAGATGGGAAGGAGTCAGGATCTGCGTGATTCCGTTCTCGAATGCAAACCGCGCCAGGGTCGAGACGACTCGCCGCCCGCTCGCGCCCTGAAAATCATCGTCCCGGTGCGGGCGGCCTCGTCCCCAGGGCAGCGCTCCCAACGATTCGTTGAAGCCGCCGATCGTCGCGGACGCTTGAGTACGCGGGTCGAGGACGACGTCGAGGCGGCGCGCGGCGGTGCGTTCGAGCAGCTCCTTCTGAAACCGAACGTTCGTGGGATCGCACACGATCCCGAAAAACCGCGTCTCACCGGAGGTAACGAGCTCGAGGACCTCACGGTGATCGTTGCGACCGATCCGAAAGTAGAGACCGAGCGGCTTGGGTGCCGGGTGGAGCAGTCGCGGCACTAGCGTGAGGGGCACAGCGGTATTGGCCAGCATGGCATCTCCAATGAATTTAAAGGCGATTTTACTCTTGACATTTATATTGCGCAATTGATTGACATCAAGCATGATACCGCGGCCCGAAGCTCTGTAAGTTGTTGATATATATTGGCGTAGTACTTGCTCCCAAGTCCGCGCCGCCGCATGAATTGATGGCATCTTATTCAGCAGCGGCCATAGATCTATAAAGTCAGTTAATGGCACTTACCATGCCTCTGTTCGACGGGTTTCTGAAGCGCGCGGTCCCGCGAGCAGACACCGCGCACCGGGGGTCACTGACACATGGCGAACGGGGAGCCGCTGCAAAGTAAAATCGGAGAGCGGATAGCCGCGCAATTCCGGCGACTCACCGGTCCCGGCGCGATTGTCGTAGTCTTCGCGATCCTCGGTGTCTGCACCTTGCTCGCGACAATCGGCGGCTATGTGGTGCTCGGCAGGTTCCGCGGACCGCTATCGTCGAACTCCGGTGATTGGTCTAACTTCGGTGCCTACGTCGGCGGAGTCGCCGGACCCTTTTTGAGCCTTCTTGCGCTTCTGGCAGTCGCGTGGACGGTCAGACTGCAGTACAGCCTGCTGCAACGAGACTATGAGCGGCAGCAGGCTGATCAGCAGACTCGGTGGCTCGATGCGATATATCAGGACATTCGGGAATTACTGGATGCTCCTCTGGCGTCGACCAGCGGCTATACGACGCTCCGGGCGGCGCTGAACGGCGAAGTCCGAGACGGAATAGAGGGCGCCGTGCTCAATCGGCGCATCAGCGAGCTCTTGAAGTTGTTGACCCAGTACTGCGAGGCGGTGGCCCTCTATCGGGACAACGTAAGCAGCTTTTTCGACGCGAGAATTTTTGCCGATAGGGGCGCGCGGCTTCTGGATCGCCTCAAGCCTTATCTCTCGCTGCTTGACCCCGCGGCGGCCATCACCATCGAGTTTTGCGATATGCACCTGCGGGGCGTTCGTGAGCGGAAGCGTCCCGAAGCCCTGCACCGGAGCTCACGGGTCTAAAACCCTCGCTGACCAAACGAGGCCTGAGTCGCTTGCAGCAGCGGGCCCAACGGCACCCGGGCTTGCGCCGTGCGTCCCGGTTCCCCAGGATACCGCCTGGATGCGATCTTGATTTGCCGTCGTTCGTGAACAGGATCGCCGCATAGTGAATCGCATCGGCTACGATTTGCACATCGTTCTGCTTGGGGAGGAAACCTCATGCGCGAATTTAAAACGCGCGCTGAAATCAGTGCGTGGCTAAACCAAGAGCTTCACAAGCACAAGGGGTGCGAGGAGGCGCGGGCGACCGTGCAATATGAAACCCTGGAGCCGGACGAGGATGGCTGCAACTGGTCGCGAGACCTCATTATCAATTACGGAGGCGATGATAGCGAGTTCGTCAATCAACACCTGCGCCCGCTGTTCGAAGAGGCACGACACCGCTTCAACGTCCGCGAACCTTGATCCGAGAGGCAACCATGGGTGGCGCTGTGCCTCGAAATTTTCACGAAGCCGCTCCCTAGGAGAGTCTGGTGAATTCTCTTCTCTCGAACTGCGGTGCGGTGATTCCGGTACGTCGCCAGAACGATTCCGGTCTGGATCTCTACTGTAGCCTGAATAAGGACATCGGTCAGCGGTTGATACGAGGCGAACGAAGGCGGGTTCCCTAGCTCTGTCAATGAAGGATCTCGTGCTCGCTCAGATGCAAGACCTTGAGGCGTGCAAGTCGTGACGTCGTTATGAGACTGCTGGACATCGTTACCTGCGCTCGACCGGTTCTGTTTGCGAATGACAATCCCGAGTTCCCATTCTCCGTGGGCGGAACAGCGTTCATCGTGAATTTTCAGGGCCGCAGCTTCGTGATCACAGCAAAGCACGTCCTAAATTTAAAAAACTTCGCCGCGAGCCAGTTTTCCATTCAGTATCGACCGGATGGCCGCGATTTTCTTCCGCTCGGCGCGCTGCATCTCGCGCGCGGTGCAAATAAGGACGATACGGACCAATATGACATTGCCGTACGCGAGATTGACGATGCCGCCGTGCACGAGCAACTATACGGCACGTATCCACCGTATGCGCTGCTGCAGATGGACCGCCTGACAATGTTCAGCGAGCGCGGCGCATATATCTATCGCGGCTATCCAATTGCAATGCGCGAGGTCGACTTCGGGAACCACCATGTCGAGCAGGGTGCGGTTACGACTAGAGCCGAGTATGTAGGCCGCACACGGTATGAAGCCATTCACGAGCTGCGGCTCCTGGATCTGGGACCGCTGTCGAGCATTGACGGATTGAGCGGCTCCCCGGTGTTCCAGGTTCACAACGATGAGGGCACGAAGTACGGCCGAGAAGCATTCGCCGGCATGCTCCTTCGAGGCTCGATCGAATCGGGCCGAATCTTTCTCATCGAGCACCGTCGAATCATCGAGGTCTTAACCCAGATCGCCTCGAGCGCCAGTGGGTAAGCGAGTACGCGACCGAAGACGGTTTGGTGGGCATCCCCGTGGAACGGCAGTCGCAGATTTCGAAAATGTTGCGTGTAAACCTGTCCAGAGGCGGCGCGGGAGGGCTCCGGCCGGCTGAAAGATGGCTGCTTCAGTTGGGCTGCCGGAATCGCCGCGTTGCGTGCAGCGGGATGTCTTATGAGAGTGAGCGACAATCTCCGAGAATGCGATGAAACGCGGCCCGTCGTGGCTGCAAACTGCACTCGAGCCTTTGGGATCAGATTTCGGGGGTAAAGCTCGCGTCTGGTATTGCCGAAATAGTCCGCAGGCGTCTAGGTGTGATGGAATGAAGTGGGGTAACGGACGGGGCTACCGACAAAGCTGAGGCACCAAAGATTCACAACCTGCTCAACGATCTGCAGTGTTAATTCGAGTCCGCCTGGCGACATATATAGAACACGGGGGCCTGTCAGATGGACCGACCTTCAAGGACCACTCGATCCTCAAAATGCCCGGCAGGTCAGAATGGCGCGTATAAAGCGCAGTCCAGCTTTTCGAGTTCATATTCGGTTGCCCGATCGGCAGCTCGTGATAGCTGCAGGGCAAGCTCCGTGGCACGCTGCTCGTCATCGCCTCGCCGCTTACTCGGGCCCGTTCGAAATACCGCCTCTTTCTTTGTGAAACGGCGTGTACTGTCGGCCGGTAGCTTGCTATAGAGTTTCTCGTGGAACGAGGCGCCGTAAAAGCCCGCGTAGTTTAGGACAAAGCCTTTCTGAAGTGCAGTACCGGCATTAAAAGCTGCCTCAATCAACCGGCGCGCGTCGGCGGTTCGCACATTTCTGAGCCAATAGAACACGGGAGCGTGACGAAGCAACGAATACAGCGCAATCCACTCCCGTTGCTCGGGGGCGAGATCTTGATCATCACGGACCGCGAAGGCCTCGAAGAGAATCCGAGCATCGACTCTCTCGCTGTCAGTCGGTTCCACAAGGGCGCTATACATGCTAATTTTGTCCGCAAGCGACTTTGCCGTGAATGTGAGTGACTTTCCCACCAGCTCTGAGCCGACCGGGGCATCGACAACCTGCACGCCAGGTTCTCCGCGAGCTCCAACCACTTTCGCGACCGTTACGATTTGCGTTTCTGGAGCCGCATTTACAACTCGCGCAACCCCATCAAGTATTCTCTGACGATAGCGCGTGATACGTCGCTGCACCAACGCTTCGAAGTCGGCGGATGTCAAAACCTGATTCGAAGCAGATCGCCTAATGTAAAGTGACCCCTTTGATACGAGCGGTACTGCCCTTCCTGCTGGCGTCATCCAATCACGGTTGGATTCGAATATGTGCGTGAAGTCGTGGCTGGCGGGAACGTGCACGACAGCAAAGTTCCTACCATCCATCGCGAAAACACGTGTCCTCGCGCGAGTTATAGGGGGACGAAGATCGCCCCTGTTGATCTTTTCAAGGACCACCTTCGTGTCTCTAAGTGCGTTCGCGGCTTCGCTAGCAATCCCGACAGGTTCCCACGTACGGTCTCGAACGCCAATAACGATGAATCCCCCATCCGTGTTAGCAAACGCCGCGCAGTCGATTGCAAGTTCAATCCACGCCTTGTCGATGTGTGGTTCAAAAGCGACCTTGAAGTCAACAAGGCCATCTTCCTCGGAGTATCCAATGAGAGAACTGCAGGCCTCGTCAGACAATGGATCGCTGCTGAGAAGCAGGTCAGATGCAGGAAGCCGTCCGCTCATTGATCACTCCCTTGCGCCTACGTTGACGGGACCACATCAGAATCATTGACTAAAGATCGTTGATAATCTCGAACAGCTCGCGCGCGATCAAGCGAACGAGCCTCAGGTGCTACGCTTGCTGCGCCTGGCGACAGACGCGGTCCACTGAGTCCGAATCCCGAATCGCTGCGATTAAAATCGATGTCGTCGCGAGCCGCTGCTGCCCATCGGCGACCTCGAGTCGGCCGGCGTTACCATGGGTAAGAACCACAGTCCCGAGAAAATAGGGCGCGTCTGACCTGCCGGGCATTTTGAGGACCGAACGATTCTTGAGAAAGTCTCCGTTTGAGACCTCTCGATCCATGACTCGCAGTTCGTTTGTGTCCATGGTCATCCATCGAAATCCGTCGCTGGAAAGCTTTTGGTCTGCCATACGAGCTGCCATACGGAACTCGAAGCAGTTTTGCGAGATCGCGTAAGTATTGGATTTGAATGGTGGGCGGTACTGGGATCGAACCAGTGGCCCCTTCCGTGTGAAGGCAACGCCGTCCATTGGCAGCCAGCAGCGTCCATTCGTGTCCGCGCGTGTTTCGAGCAATGAAACCGATGAGGACGAGGCCCGAGCCGGGAAAGCTGCCGTTGAGACCGGCCTCGGTACTCACCCTGTCGGCCCAAAACGCGACGTTCGCCCGATTGTCTCATTTCCCGTACCGGGTCTTGGCTAAAGCGCACGCCGGCGATGGCACCGTCGCCGACCGATCAGCTGGCTCGATCCAGGTTCAACCGACGTACGCGCTGAACAAGGTCCTCTGCAATAGAGCTGGTTGCGAGCGGGTTTCGGGAGGTCGGATTTGGCAAGAACGAAATTTTTTGGCCGAACTCACTCGGTACCTTCAACTGCATAGTCACTTTTGTCGGGGGGCCTGATTCGAGGGAAACTTCCGAGACGTTGGCGAGCTCGATGCGAGCCTGGCGCTTACCGCGACGAATCACCAGGTAGTCTCCCCCGTCGAGGACTTGATCGGCTAAGCCCCACCTCCGTCGCTTGAAGACCACGACCATTATGACGCCTACGATGGCGAACGTGACAGCGAGTGTCGGGTAGTCGGGATGTGGTTTCTTGCTTTCATCCGAGAGCATCCAAGCACACACACCGGCGTACATCGCCAGCGGGAGCACATACTTAAAGAAGGGCATGTATCGGGTGCCGGATATTCGCTTCAAGCCGCCGATGTCGACCGCAGACGGGATCAGGTCATCGGGCATGCTTACGCCTCCTCGCTGGTGCGGCGATCGGACCGAGTGGCAACTCGCACACTTCGCGTCTGCCGTCGCCTTGCGCGAGTCCCTAGGATATCGTCGACCTTGGAATTCCAGTACTCGACGTACTTCTCGTAGGCACGAGTGGAGGTGAGGAAGGCGACATGCTCGGGGCAGCGGATTCGGTAGGCGGGAATGCTCGCCACGCCCTCGCGCCGGGCCTTCGCCACGCGGTGATTGCCGTCGATTAGGTTGTATCGCCCTGGGGAAATCTCCGCGAGAATCACCGGACGCGAGAGGTCTGCGGCGGCGATAGTCAGCTCGTTGAGCCCTGGACTGGTGCCGCCGTAGGAAATGTCGTCGAGCGCGACGGGTTCGGTACGGAATCGACCCGCAGCGACAATGTAGGCAGAGAGCCGGGTGATGTTGAACTCGAAAGTCCCATTGGGATAGAGCTCATCCCCAGCCACTGTTTCGCAGGGCTGAAAGGTGGGGTCGAGGTCGAGCCGCAGCGGCGGCGGATCAGAGCACGGTAGACTCGGCATTCATGTTTTCCGGAATAGTCTTAAGATGAGTCCGCGAAGCCCTTCGGTGCCGGATTGCGAGCCGGAGCCGGCATCACCGCTTATCGATTCTACCGCGGAGTGGCTGCGGCCGCGTTTAACGAGGGCCTCCAAGGAGGAGCTTGTCGCGCTCGTGGAGCGCCTGGCAGGCGGCTCCGAGGATATCGCGGCGCGGCTCGACTATCTCACCAACCCAAATGCGGCAGCTAAGGCATTGCAGCGGCGCATCGCTGCCATCCGTAATGGCAAGCGGTTCGTCGCATACGGCGAGACCCGTCAGGTGGCTAGCGAGATCGGCTCGATCGCCGCGGACATCCGGACCGATGTTCTCCCGCAGGATCCGGAAAAAGCGGTGGTGCTCGCCGAGAAGCTCTTCTGTCTTGATCAGGTGATCTTCGAGCGGGCGGACGACTCGGATGGCCGCATTGGCGATGAGCTGCGCGACGCCTGTGTGCTCTGGCTCGATACCGCCGCGGCGGTTCGCGCGATGAAGGGAGATGCCGGCACGGACTGGCCCGCGATGCTGTACGAGCTCTACCAAGCCAACGACTACGGGATTCGGGAGCCATTGCTCGAGGAGGGGCAGCGTCTGCTGCACGAGGAGGAGTTGCGAGCACTGGCGGCGGGCTTCGAGGCTGATGCACGAGGGACGCTGGACGCTGCCAGGGCGGGAAAAGTCGAGCGCCACCGAGTATTCGCATCTTCCAGCGCCATGGGACTAGTAGCCCGGGCGCTGCGCGACCCGAAGCTTTACGAGCAATCGATTCTTGTGCATTCGCCAGAGCCGAATGAACTCCAGGCGAACGACATTGCTAAGCAGTATCTCGCGTGCGGTGACGGTGCGGGTGCGCTGTGCTGGCTTCGTGTCCCGGTCGGAGAGGACACGCGATTCGAGCGGCTCGATTTACTCGATCGAGCCTACGGCCTCTTGGGCAAGCAAGCCTTGCAGATCGAGATCCGCAGGGAGCTCTATCGGCGGGCGCCGGGGATTCACTCGTACCGGGCGCTGGAGGAAGTACTGCCCGCGGACGAGCGCGGCGCATTCCGCGCACGCGCCTGTCAGGATGCGAAAACCGGTCCGCATGTAGCCACGGCGGCTGAGCTGCTGTTCGCGCTCGCCGAGCCCGCACTCGCGGAGGAGCTGATCGTCGAGCGATCCAGAGAGCTCGACGGCCGCAATTACATCCTCCTCACCGCGCTCGTGAAGATGGCCAAGGCCAACGGTCGGCTATTGGCGGCAGCCCTGATGTGGCGGGCCCTTCTCGATGCCATTCTCGACCGCGGCTATGCCAAGGCATACGGACACGCCGCGGAGTATCTTCTTGAGCTTCGCGCGTTGAACGCGGTTCTCGAGGACTATCGCGGCCATCCCACGCACGAATCCTACGAGCGCGCGCTGCTCCTCGCCCACAGGAGGAAAGCAAGCTTCTGGGGGCGGCTGAGTGCTGCTTCCTAACACGGTCGTGCCTGCAACGTGTGTGCACGCATCCATCCGTGGCTACCTTTGCTCACCCGCAAAAAGTGGAACCAAAACTGGAACCAATTGTCATTTTGGACCTGGAACCAATGGTCTTGGCGGGAAAAAAACTTCAATGAAATCAATGGTCGGGGTGACAGGATTTGAACCTGCGACACCTACGTCCCGAAAAGATGAATCCACATTCCAGAGAGA
>Ga0335074_10002490_pt1 | contig 25099 bp, 17 predicted proteins | sample Lox_Sample_23_FD_206715 | JGI IMG/M metagenome (GOLD analysis project Ga0335074, IMG submission 206715) | Soil microbial communities from Loxahatchee National Wildlife Refuge, Florida, United States - Lox_Sample_2.3 | ecosystem: Environmental > Terrestrial > Soil > Wetlands | place: USA... | reverse complement strand
ATCGCGCAGAACGCCCTGACCGCGCGCACCCCGCCGATGCCGAGCAGCAGTTCCTGCCGGAGCCGGTGCTCGCTGCCGCCACCGTAGAGGCGGTCGGTGACCTCGCGCAGCGCCAGGTCGTTCTCCTCCACGTAGGAGTCGAGCAGCAGCAACGGGATCCGGCCGATCTGTGCGATCCAGACCTGCGCGGCCACGGTCACGTCGCCCGCCAGGGGCACGGTGATCCGGACCGGTGCGCCCTGTCCTCCCCCGAGCCCGCCCTCTCCCGGCCCCTCGCGCAGCAAGGTCAGCGGCAAGCCGTTCGGGTCACCCGCCGGGTAGCGTTCCGTCTGCCATCCCTCGGGCGACAGCGCCTGGGTGAAATAGCCGTGCCGGTACAGCAGGCCCACGCCGATCAGCGGCACCCCCAGATCGCTGCCGGCCTTCAGGTGGTCGCCGGCCAGGATGCCCAGGCCGCCCGAGTACTGCGGCAGCGCGGCGGTGATCCCGTACTCGGGCGAGAAGTAGGCCACGGCCGCGGGCGCCCCGGCCAGGCCGTGGTCGGTCTGGTACCAGCGCGGGCCGCTGTTGTACTCGCGCAGTTCGTCGACGGCGTCGCCGAGCCGCCGCAGGAACCGCCGGTCGGCGGCCAGGCTGGCCAGGCGCTCCGGCGGGACCTCGGCCAGCAGCGGGACCGGCTCTCCCCCGGCGCGCTCCCACCCGGCTGGATCGCTCGAAGCAAACCGGTCGAGCGTCTCGGCATGCCAGGACCAGCGCAGGTTGAGCATCAGGCCGCGCAGCGGGGCGAGCGGCTCGGGCAGCAACGGCCGGATCGTAAACCGGCGGATAGCTTTCACGGAGAGCGACCCTAATGGGTGTCCGGCGCGGACCGGACATCGGCGCGCCCGCTCTCGCAGAGAAGGGGGAAGGGGAGGTGGGCGGGGGAGATGGAGCATGGGGCGGGCGGCGGCGGGTAGTTTGTCCTCGTGATCGGACGTATCCCGATAGTTGACCTGCAGCCACTCGTTGCCTGCGGGCAGCGCCCGGTCAAGGCGGTCACCGGCGAGACCTTCGAGGTCAGCGCCACCATCTTCCGCGAGGGGCATGGGATGCTCGGGGCCGGGGTGGTGCTGCGCGGGCCGGACGGCCGCCGCCGCCCGCTGGTGCCGATGCGCGAACTGGCCATGGGCACCGACCGGTACGGCGCCGAAGTGACCGTCACCTCCGAGGGCCTGTGGCACTTCGAGGTGGAGGCGTGGGGAGATCCCATCGCGCGGTGGCGGCATGATGCGGCCATCAAGGTGCCGCTCGGCCAGGATGTGGAGCTGACGCTGGCCGATGGCGCGCTGTTGTTCGAGCGGGCCGCCGGCGAGATCCGCGCTCCGCGCTCGGGCCCGGCTGAGCGGCGGCAAGAGGCCGTGACCGCGCAAGCCGCGCTCAAGCACCTGGCCGCGACGCTCCGCAATCCCGCCCGCAGCGCCCTGGACCGCCTGGCCGCAGCCGCCAGCGAGGACGTCACCGCGATCCTGGCCGCCTTTCCGCTGCGGGACCTGCTGACCCGCTCGGGCCGGTTCCCGGTGATCGTGCACCGGGAACGTGCGCTCTACGGCTCCTGGTATGAGTTCTTCCCCCGGTCGGAGGGCGCCGTGGTCGACCGGGCGCCGGGGCAGCGCCCGAAGTCGGGGACGCTGCGGGCCGCGGCGCGCAGGCTGGACGCCATCGCCCGGATGGGCTTCGACGTCGTCTACATCCCGCCCGTCCACCCGATCGGGACCACGGCCAGGAAAGGGCCCAACAACTCCCTGCACGCCGGGCCGGGCGACCCTGGCTCGCCGTGGGCGATCGGGTCGGCCGACGGCGGCCACGACACCATCCACCCCGACCTGGGCACGATGGCGGACTTCGATGCCTTCGTCGGCCACGCCGCCGAACTCGGCCTTGAGGTGGCCATGGACCTGGCCCTGCAGACGTCGCCGGACCACCCGTGGGTCACCGAGCACCCCGAGTGGTTTACCAAGAGAGCCGACGGCACGATCGCGTACGCGGAGAACCCGCCCAAGAAGTACCAGGACATCTACCCGCTCAACTTCGACAACAACCCCGAGGGGATCTACGCGGAGGTGCTCCGCATCGTCCGGCACTGGATGTCCCACGGGATCAGGATCTTCCGCGTGGACAACCCGCACACCAAGCCGCTGCCGTTCTGGGAGCGGCTGCTGGCCGAGATCGCGGGCACCGACCCCGACGTGCTGTTCCTGGCCGAGGCCTTCACCAGGCCGGCCATGATGCACAACCTGGCCGCAATCGGCTTCCACCAGTCGTACACCTACTTCACCTGGCGCAACTCGGCTGCGGAGCTCACCGGCTACCTGCAGGAACTGTCCGGCCCGGCGGCCGCGTACATGCGGCCGAACTTCTTCGTCAACACCCAGGACATCCTGACCGAGTACCTGCAGCACGGCGGCCCGCCAGCCTTCCGGGTCCGCGCCGTGCTGGCCTCGATGCTGTCGCCGACCTGGGGCGTCTACTCCGGCTACGAGCTGTGCGAGAACGCCCCGCTGGTCCCGGGCAGCGAGGAGTACCTGGACTCGGAGAAGTACCAGTACCGCCCGCGTGACTGGGAGCACGCCGAAAGCGTCCCGCCTCCGCAGGCGGACATCTCGCCGTTCATCACCCGGCTCAACATGCTCCGTAAGTCACATCCCGCCCTGCATCAGCTCCGGAACCTGCGCTTTCACTACAGCGACCAGCCGGAGATACTCTGCTTCTCGAAGAGCGTCACAGCCGAGGGCGGGGGGGGCGAACCCGACGCAGTACTGGTCGTGATAAATATCGACCCGCACCATCCGCGGGAGGCAACCGTCTGGCTCGACGGGCGGGCGCTCGGCGTTGGCGCTGGCCAGGACTTCACCGTGACCGACGAGCTCTCCGGCCAGGAGTTCCGGTGGGGTCAGGCGAATTATGTGCGGCTCGACCCGGCGACGGCTCCGGCGCACATCTTCACCGTGAAAACAAGCCCGGCGGTCGGTCGATGAACAAGCACGTAACGATTTGCAGACATGTAACGAACAGCAGCACAACAGGCCCATAGCCTGAGCGCACCTCGGACCAGGGAGACCGTAGTGGGGACACAGCCATGGCCAACGTCACTCGGGACGATCGGCCAGCCGCTGCCTGCCTTCAAGCCCGGCTCGGCCGCCGCGCCAAGCGAGCCGGTGCCCGACTCGTTCTCGTTCGCCAAACCGCGCGATCCGCGCTGGTACCAGCACGCCGTCTTCTACGAGGTGCTTGTCCGCGGCTTTCACGACTCGAACGGTGACGGCACGGGCGACATCCGCGGCCTGACCTCGAGGCTCGATTACCTGCAATGGCTGGGCATTGACTGTATCTGGCTGCTGCCTATTTACGACTCGCCATTGCGCGATGGCGGATATGACATATCTGACTTCATGACAATACTTTCCGAATTCGGCAATATCGGGGATTTCGTTGAGCTTGTCGAGCAGGCCCACGAGCGTGGTATCCGGGTCATTGCCGACCTGGTAATGAACCACACCAGCGATCAGCATCCCTGGTTCCAGGCATCGCGCACCGACCCCGACGGGCCCTTCGGCGACTTCTACGTCTGGTCCGACACCGACGACCGCTACGGCGAGGCCCGGATCATCTTCATCGACACCGAGCCGTCCAACTGGACGTTCGACCAGGTTCGCGGGCAGTACTACTGGCACCGGTTCTTCTCGCACCAGCCCGACCTGAACTACGAGAACCCGAAGGTCCAGGACGCGATGCTCGAGGTGCTGCGGTTCTGGCTGGATCTCGGGATCGACGGGTTCCGGCTGGACGCCGTCCCCTACCTGTACGAGCGGGAGGGCACCAACTGCGAGAACCTCAAGGAGACCCACGAGTACCTCAAGCGGATCCGGGCCGAGGTGGACCGGCTCTACCCGGACCGGGTGCTGCTGGCTGAGGCCAACCAGTGGCCCGCCGACGTGGTCGAGTACTTCGGCGACGCCGAGACCGGCGGGGACGAGTGCCACATGGCCTTCCACTTCCCGCTGATGCCCCGCATCTTCATGGCGGTGCGGCGGGAGCAGCGCTACCCGATCTCGGAGATCCTGGCCCAGACCCCGCCGATCCCTTCCGGCTGCCAGTGGGGCATCTTCCTGCGCAACCACGACGAGCTGACCCTGGAGATGGTCGCCGACGACGAGCGCGACTACATGTACGCGGAATACGCCAGGGATCCGCGGATGAAGGCCAACATCGGCATCAGGCGCCGGCTCGCCCCGCTGCTCGACAACGACCGGGACCAGCTTGAGCTGTTCACGGCGCTGCTGCTGTCGCTGCCCGGCTCGCCGGTGCTCTACTACGGCGACGAGATCGGGATGGGTGACAACATCTGGCTCGGTGACCGCGACGGCGTGCGCACGCCCATGCAGTGGACCCCGGACCGCAACGCCGGCTTCTCCGTCTGCGATCCCGCCCGGCTCTACCTGCCGCTGATCATGGACCCCATCTACGGCTACCAGGCCCTGAACGTCGAGGCGCAGGAACGCAACGGCGGCTCGCTGCTGCACTGGACCAGGCGGATGATCGAGATCAGGAAACGGCATCCGGTCTTCGGGCGTGGCGGCTACGAGGAACTGAACTCTTCCAACCCGAGCGTGCTGGCCTTCGTCCGGGAGTATCAGCATTCCCCCGCGGCCGACGCGCCGGACGCGGAGGCCGAGGCAGAGGCAGAGGAGCTCGACATGATCCTCTGCGTCAACAACCTGTCCCGGTTCCCGCAGCCGGTCGAGCTGGACCTGCGCAGGTTCAAGGGCATCTCGCCGGTCGAGTGCATGGGGGGCGTCGTCTTCCCCTCGATCGGTGAGCTCAGCTACCTGCTGACCCTGCCCGGCCACGGCTTCTACTGGTTCCAGCTCCCGCCGGTCCCGCCCGCCAGCCCGTCGGCTAGCCGCCCGCCGCGCTGACCTCGGTCACCCGTGGGCACCAGTCGTCGCCCACCTCGGCGTCGGCCATGGCCCGGCGCATGGCCGCCGATGGCCTGGTGACCGTGTCCGACCGGAGATCAACGTAACCACCCGCGGCTGGCCTCATCCCCGATCCCATCTGATTGACTGATCTAGACCGTAACGCGCCAGTCCGCCGTCTGCCGGATTACTAGCGAAGCACGGGGTAGACCAGCTGTCATGACATTTGCGGACACACTAGCGGTGTGGCTCCCAGCTCAGCGCTGGTACGCGGGCACTGGCGCTACGATGCGTAGCCTGACGATTACCGCTGATGCCACCCTGGCCGCTGGCGACCCGGAGCTGCGCCACCTGATCGTCACCGTGTCCTCGGGCGGCCAGACCGCCCGGTACCAGGTTCTCGCCGGCGTCCGCTCGCACGTCCCCGATTCGCTGCGGCACGCGGTCATGGGACCGGCCGACCGTGGCCGGACCGCCTACGAGGCGCTGCACGACCCGGCGCTGACCAAGATCCTCCTGCAGGGCATGGCGGAGCAGGTCACCATCGGCCGGATGCGTTTCGTCCGGGAGCCGGGGGCGGTCATCGACACCAGCCTGGACAGCCTGATGCTGACCGGCGAGCAGAGCAACACCAGCCTGATCTTCGGCGAGTCGGCCATCCTCAAGGTGCTCCGCAGGCTCTTCCCGGGCCAGAACCCCGACCTCGAGGTGACCCGCGCGCTGGCCCGGCGCGGCTCCGAGCACGTGGCCGAGCCGCTCGGGTGGATCGAGACCGTTTCCGACAGCGGGCCGATGCTGCTCGCGATCCTGTCCCGGTACCTGCCCGGGGCCTGCGATGGCTGGTCGCTGGCCGTCACCAGCCTGCGCGATCTCTATTCCGGCGACGGCGCGGCGGAGCCGGGGACGATCCGGCCGGATCAGGCGGGCGGTGACTTCGCCGGCGAGGCATTCCGGCTCGGGGCGGCCACCGCGGAAGTGCACGCCGACCTGGCCGCCGCTTTCGGCGTCGCCCAGATCCCGTCCGGGGCATTCGCCGACCTGGCCAGCCAGATGAACCGCAAGCTGGACAGCGCCAGTGCCGAGGTGCCCGAGCTGCGCCGGTACGTCAGCAAGCTCCGCGGTTACTACAGCGACCTGGCCGCGGTTACCGGGCCGATGCCGGTACAGCGGGTGCACGGCGATTATCACCTGAGCCAGGTGCTGCGCACCGCGACGGGCTGGGTGGCCCTCGACTTCGAGGGGGAGCCCGCGGTCCCGCTCGGCCAGCGGCGAGCGCCCGGCGTGGTGCTGCGGGACGTAGCCGGCATGCTCCGCTCGTTCGACTACGCTGCCCGCTATCAGCTGCTTGAACGCCCGGACACCGAGAAGCTCCGTGAGATCGCCGACGCGTGGGTGGAGCGCAGCCAGGCGGCGTTCTGCAAGGGCTACGCCGAGGCCGGGGGGATGGACCCGCAGGCCAACGGCGCGCTGTTGCGCGCCCTGATGCTCGACAAGGCGGTGTACGAGGTGGTGTACGAGGCCCGGCACCGTCCGTCCTGGCTGCCCATCCCGCTCGACTCGATTGCAGTGTCCTGATGCCTGAAGAAACCAGCCAGCAGCCCGCTCCGTCCGAGCAGATCAGCCAGGCCGAGATCGACCGGATCGTGGACGGAACGCACCACGACCCGCACTCCGTCCTCGGCGCGCATCCGGGCCCGGCCGGCACCACCGTCGCCGCGCTCCGGCCGCTGGCGGCCTCGGTCGCGGTCGTCATGCCCGACGGCCGCCGGTTCCCCATGCAGCACGTCCACCAGGGCGTCTTCGCGGTCACGCTGCCGGTAAGCCATGTTCCGGACTACCGCCTGGCGGTCGCCTATCCCGATCCATCTGTGAGCTTCGAGGGCGGGCGGGGCGGCGAGGGCGGGCACAGTACCGCCGGCATCGCGACCCTGCCCGAGACGGTCACCGACGACCCCTACCGGCACCTCCCGACACTGGGCGAAATCGACCTGCACCTGATCGCGGAGGGCAGGCACGAGCAGCTATGGCAGGTACTCGGCGCCCACGCCAACGAGAAAGCCGACGGCACCGCGTTCGCCGTCTGGGCGCCGAACGCGCAAGGCGTGCGGGTGATCGGCGACTTCAACCACTGGGACGGGCGCGCCCACCCGATGCGCTCGCTGGGCCGCTCGGGCGTCTGGGAGCTGTTCGTACCCGAGGTAGGCCCGGGAACGCGCTACAAGTACGACATCTGCGGGCCGGACGGCAGCTGGCACCGCAAGGCCGACCCCATGGCCGCGCTGGCCGAGCGGCCGCCCGCCACCGCCTCCGTGGTCTATGACTCCCGCTACGAGTGGGACGATCAGCCCTGGATGACCACGCGAGCCGGGCGCGACCCGCTCGCCCAGCGGATGAGTGCGTACGAGGTCCACCTGGGCTCGTGGCGGCCCGGGCTCTCCTATACCGAACTGGCCGACCAGCTCACCGCCTACGTCACCGACCTCGGGTTCACGCACGTGGAGTTCATGCCGGTCGCCGAGCACCCGTTCGGCGGTTCCTGGGGTTACCAGGTGACCTCGTACTACGCGCCATCGTCCCGCTTCGGCACCCCGGATGAATTCCGCTACCTGGTGGACCGGCTGCACCAGGCCGGCATCGGCGTCATCCTCGACTGGGTGCCCGCGCACTTCCCCCGTGACGAGTGGGCGCTAGCCCACTTCGACGGCACGCCGCTGTACGAGCCGGCCGACCCGCGCCGGGCCGGGCACCCGGACTGGGGCACGCTCATCTTCGACTACGGCAGGCCAGAGGTCCGCAACTTCCTGGTGGCCAACGCGATCTACTGGCTGGAGGAATTCCACGCCGACGGGCTGCGGGTCGATGCCGTCGCCTCCATGCTCTACCTGGACTACTCCCGCGCCGAAGGCGAGTGGGTGCCCAACGCCCTCGGCGGCCGGGAGAACCTGGATGCCGTCTCGTTCCTGCGGGAAGCCAACGCCACCTGCTACAAGCGGGTGCCGGGCATCATGATGATCGCCGAGGAGTCCACCGCCTGGCCGGGCGTGACCAGGCCGGTGCAGGTGGGCGGGCTCGGGTTCGGCCTCAAGTGGAACCTCGGCTGGATGCACGACACGCTGTCCTACCTGTCCACGGACCCGGTGTTCCGGCACTACCACCAGAACGAGATCACGTTCTCGATGGTGTACGCCTTCAGCGAGAACTTCGTGCTGCCGCTGTCACACGACGAGGTGGTGCACGGCAAGGGGTCGCTGCTGCAGAAAATGCCAGGCGACGAGTGGAAGCGGTTCGCCGGGCTCCGGGCCCTGCTGGCCTACCAGTGGGCCCACCCAGGCAAGCAGCTGCTGTTCATGGGCTCGGAGTTCGGCCAGGAACACGAGTGGTCAGAGCAGGCAGGCCTCGACTGGCAGGCGCTGGGTGACGGCAGCGGGTTCCACGGCGGGGTGCAGCGGCTGGTCAGGGACCTGAATCAGGTGTACAGCGACAGCCCGGCGCTGTGGCGGCACGACTTCAGCCCGGACGGGTTCAGCTGGATCGACGCGAGCGACTCCGGCGGGAACGTGCTGGCGTTCCTGCGGTTCGCCGGCCCGGGCGAGACCGGCCCAGGAGCAAAGACCGTCGCTTGCCTGGTTAACTTCTCCGGCGGCCCGCACCATAACTACCGCATCGGGCTGCCGGCCACCGGCCGGTGGCGCGAGGTGCTCAACACCGACGCCGCCAGCTATGGCGGCAGCGGGGTGGGCAATCTCGGGGCCGTCGAGGCCGTGGGCGAGCCGTGGCACGGCCAGCCCGCCTCGGCCGTGTTCAGCCTGCCTCCGCTCGGCGTGCTCCTGCTCGCCCCCGAGAGCTGATCCTGGCCCGGCAGGCCACCTTCCGCTGGCTGGCTGGGCAACGGCAGCAGTGTGGTGGTGCCCACGCTGTTGCAAGAGGAACCGCAAGGGTCCCTTCACCCCGCTGAACGCCGATTCCTTCCCAGCCCGGCTCAGGTGACCGCGATGATGTCCGCGGCCACCAGCCGGCCGGCCTCGATGCGCAGCACGCCAACGGTGCCGCGGGGCTGACGGCGGCGGTCGGTGGGTGACCCCGGGTTGAAGATGCGCAACCCGTCCGCCTCAGCGTCCAGGGGTATGTGGGAGTGGCCGAACACGACCAGGTCCACGCCGGGAAACTGGCGCCGCAGCCGCCGCAGCCGGCCGGGCGCGGCGCCGCTGTCGTGGATCATCGCGACCCGCAGGCCACCGAGGTCGGCCAGCAGCGTCGGCTTCGCGCCCCAGGCGGCCACGTCGGGGCCGTCGTTGTTACCGGCCACGGCCAGCACCGGGGCGTACTCGGACAGTTCGTCGAGCACGGCGGCGGTGCACACGTCTCCCGCGTGCAGGATCACATCGGCCTGGCGCAGCTGCTCAGCCACCAGCGGCGGGCAGGACTTCCACCGCCGCGGAGCGTGCGTGTCGGCCAGCGCCACCACCCGCGTCACACGCCCGGCCGCAGCCGGGATCGAGCACGTCGCCGCCATAGACCGTGCGTACCACAGGCCGCGGGTCCCGCCGGCCGAGGGTCCCGCTCCGGCCCCCAAGCCAGCCCGTCACCCGGAACCGTTGCGGCTCCGATCGCGTCAAAGTGCCGTGAACTGGAGAATGCCCGGCTCGTTCGTCATCATGGCGGGCGTCATGCTGGCCACGGCGTGCGCTGCGTGCGCGGGGGGCGCCGCATCGGCCACAGCACCCCGGGCGAGCCGGTCCCCGGCCAGGCTGACCGGCGTCGCGGCGAAAGGGACGCCGAAGCAGCGAGCCGCCGCCGACGCCAGGGAGATCCTGTCGTCGTTCGTTCCGCCACCCGGTGCCGTCCGGCTGGCCAGGAAGCCGCAACTGCCCGGCGGCGGCACCATGGGCATGAACTCCACCGCCCAGGTGGACGTCGCTGACTACTGGGGGCAGCCGGTCGCGGTGGCCAGCGGCCCAGCCGGATGTGGCGTGATCGACCTAACCCTGTACGGCCAGAACGAGCCGGACCTCCAGCCGCCCGGCTCCTATCTGGCCACGGTCCTGAAGATCGCCGGCCTGCACTGGCAGCTTCCCTAGCCGACGGAGCCGCCGGCGGGCACGTCCCACCGCACGTGCAGCTCGGGCGGCTTGCGGAACACGATCCCCCGCGCCGCAGCGGACTGCGAACGATCCAGCCGCAACCCCGGCAGCCGCAGCAGCGCCAGCACGGCCGCCCTGGCCTCCAGCCGGGCCAGCTGCGCACCGAGGCAGAAATGGGGGCCGTGCGCGAACGCCAGGTGCTGTCTGGCGTTCGGGCGGTGGACATCGAACCGGTCCGGGTCGGGAAAGAAAGCCGGGTCGCGGCCCGCTCCGGCCAGGGATACCGAGACGAAATCCCCGCGCCGGATCCGCGCCCCGCCCAGCGAGACATCGGCGGTGGCGTAGCGGTCCACGACCGCGGCAGCCGGCTCGAGCCGCAGCGACTCCTCCACAGCGTTCGCCACCAGCCCGTGGTCAGCGATCAGTTCGGCTAGCTGGCCGGGATCGGACAGCAACTGCAGGACGGCGTTGCAGATCATCCCCTCGGTGGTCTCGATGCCGCCGAAGGCCATGACCGCCGCGTTGGACACGACCTCGCCGCCGTCCAGCCCGCCGCGGTCCCTGCGGCCGTCGTCCAGCCCGCCGCTCTCTGGTCTGCCGCCCGCGACCGCCGCGATCAGCGAGCCCTCGTCCCCCCGGGCCATCACCGCTTCCAGGCTCTCCTTGAGCTGGCCGAACGCCTCGGCCCCCCGGGCCGTGCGCTGCTGGCCGCTCCCCGGCCCAGGCTCCGCGGCCCCTCTCCCCGAGCCCCCGCCCTGCCCGGACTCCCCGGCCAGGGCCGAAACCGCGCCGACGATCTCGTCATACCAGGACAGGAAGACCTGCGGATCCGTATCGCCCAGCCCGAGCACCTCGGCGACGACCGCGACGGCCAGCGGCCCGGCCAGGCCGCGCCGCAGCTCGGCCTGGCCGACATCGGCGAACCCCGACACCAGCCGCCCGGCCTCGGCGTCAACGAACTCCTCCAGCCCGGCCTGCACATCGGCCAGCCGCAGCCCGTCGGCGAACGGATCGCGATGGCGCTTGTGCTCGGCGCCGTCCAGCGACAGCATGCTCGGCCCGACGACCCGGGCGGTCGAGAACCTGGGATCATCGACGGTGAACGTCTGGCTGTCGCGCAGCACGCGCAGGGCCAGGTCCCGGCGGGTGACCAGCCAGCCGCCGAGGACGGGCAGCCACGACACCGGCTCGCTGGCGCGAAGCCGCCGCAGCACCGGATGCAGCTCGCCATCGAGATCGCGCATGGTCACGGCCGCGCCGAGCGGGAACGGGCCCCGGTTGTCTCCAGGCCCGCCTGACCCAGGCGCGGCCCGCCGAGCATCATCGGGCGAACCGGGCATGTTCCCGACGCTACCCCACCTACCTCCCGGCCCTCTTTCACCGGGAGACCGCGGTCAGAGCTGGCCCAGCAGCCAGCGCGGCCCGGTCACTGACGCCCCGGCGGCCACGCACCGTTCGCGCAGCTGCCGGTCGGCGGTCACGACCAGGCGGCGCCCCTCCAGCTCACCGGCCACCGCCGTGATGGTGTCGTCGCCCGAGCCGGGGGCGGCGACGACCCGGACCCGCCCGCCGCCCGTACCCGGCGCACCGTCGCCCGAGCCCGGCGCACCACCGGGCGCGCCGGATCGGTCGCCTCCCGGCGAGCCGGCCGCATGGGCCGCTGCCACCGGGCGCGCCGCGCCTTCCACCACCAGCACGATGTCCGGAAACCACCGCTCCAGGGCGGGCGCGTCGATCGAGTCGGGAAGCGACGGGACACCGTCGGCGGCCAGCCCGGCGAGCTGATCACGCAGCCTCCGCGCGGCGCCCGCCCGGTCACGCCACCAGCCATCGGGGCGCGAGCCCATCACGTTGGCCGCGTCGACGATGACCGTCAGCGGCTGCAGCGTCTCGCGGAGCAGCGGCCAGGTCTCAGCGAAGCCCGGATGGAGGTCCAGGGCCGGGACGTCGTGAGCGGCCACCCAGGCGGCCCGGCTGGTCTCGCTGCTCGCCGGGCGCACGGGAAACGGCCCCGGCGCCGACGCGATCACCGTCTGGTACGACCAGCCGCCGTGGTCATCGAGGAGAATCCCGAGCACGCTGACGGCGTCGGGCGGCATCGCGCATTCCTCCTCCGCCTCGCGGAGCGCGGCTGCCACGGCCGACTCGTGACTGTCCCGCGCGCCGCCGGGTGGACCCCAGGCGCCGCCGTGGTTGCCCCACCAGCTGCGGCGCTGCAGCAGCACGCACGTCTGCCCGCCGGCCGACGCAAAGGCCAGCAGCCCGGCCGCGCCGAACCGCCCCCAGTGCCGGTGCCCCCGGCTGCAGCCAGTCCAGCCGTTACCGTCGCGATTGACCATCGCGCCGACCATAGCTCACCCGCCGGGCGACCACACGCCCACGACGGCCGGCAGAGCCGGCGCCGCATAGGCTGAGCGCATGTCGCAGTCGATGCTTGCCGAGCAGCTGGCCAGATTGCGCCGCCAGCGCACGGCGCCACTGATTCTGGAGCTTGACCTGACCGAGGGGGTCACCGAGGAGCCGCCGGCCGACCCGGTGTCCGCGGTGCTGACGATGCGCCGGTCCAGGCTGGCCGACCTGCTGGACGGATTGCGCCGGGCCCGCAGCGACCAGCGGGTCAAGGCGCTGGTCGTCAAAGTCGGCGGGCGGCCGATCGGGCTGGCCACGGTGCAGGAGATGAGGCGCGCGGTCGAAGAGTTCCGCGACGCGGGCAAGCTGACCGTCGCGTGGGCCGAGAGCTTCGGCGAGTTCTCGGCCGGCAACGTGCCGTACTACCTGGCCACCGCGTTCGACACGATCTACCTGCAGCCATCAGGTGACCTCGGGCTGACCGGGATCGCCATGGAGCGGTACTTCCTGCGCGGCACGCTGGACCAGCTCGGCGTCGACTTCCAGGTGGCCAAGCGGCACGAGTACAAGAGCGCGGCCGAGCAGCTGACCGAACGCAGCTTTTCCGGGCCGGCCCGCGAGGCCACCGAGCGCCTGGCGGCGTCGGTCACCGGCCAGCTCACCGAGGCCATAGCGGAACGGCGCCAGCTCGACCCGGCCAAGGTCAGGGAGCTGATCGACCGCGGCCCGTTTCTCGCGCAGCATGCGCACGAGGCCGGGCTCGTGGATGAGCTCGGCTACCGGGACGAGGTGTACGCCCGGGTCAGGAAGCACGCGGGCCCGGACGCGATCTTGCAGCACGTGGGGCGTTACCAGCGCTCGCGCGCGCTCGCCGAGCGGGCACGCAGCCTGCCGAGCCGGGGCGGGCACCGGCACGTCGCGCTGGTCTATGCGACCGGCCCGATCCGGCGCGGCCGCAGCGGCCGCGGCCCGCTGTCCGGCGGCGCGATGGGCTCGGACACGATCAGTGCGGCGCTGCGCTCAGCCGCCGACGCCCCCGGCGCCCGCGCGATCGTGCTGCGGGTGAACAGCCCCGGCGGTTCCTATGTCGCCTCCGACACCATCTGGCGCGAGGTCGTGCGGGCCCGCAACGCGGGCAAGCCGGTGGTGGTGTCCATGGGCGACGTGGCTGCCTCTGGGGGCTACTTCATCTCGATGGCAGCGGACGCGATCGTCGCCCAGCCCGGCACGGTGACCGGCTCCATCGGAGTGCTGTCCGGCAAGCCGGTGCTCAGCCAGCTGCTCGGCCGGGCCGGGGTGACCACGGACTCGGTCACCGAGGGCGCGCACTCGGACATGTTCAAGACCACCCGCCCGTTCAGCGAGGACGAATGGGCGCTGGTCAACGACTGGCTGGATCACATCTACGCGGACTTCACCGGCAAGGTGGCCGAGGGCCGCCGGATGCCCGCCGACCGGGTACACGAACTGGCCAGGGGACGGGTGTGGACCGGCGCCGACGCGCTGGCCAACGGGCTCGTCGACGAGCTGGGCGGCCTGGACCGGGCGGCCGCGATCGCGCGCCGCCGCGCCGGCCTGCCCGCCGCCGCGCAGCTGCGCATCTACCCGCGGAACACGCCGCTCGAGCGGCTGCGGCCGGCGGCCGGCGACGCCCGCCCGGCGGCCGCGGTACCCGGCGCCTCGCTGCTCGCCGAGGCCTGGGGACCCCTGTGGCGGCTGGCGACCCAGGCCGGACTGTCGCCCTACGGCCCATTGATGCTGCCGGGCAGCTGGACATTCGATTGACCGAACGGGTAGGCCCGGCCGGGTCCAGCCCGGCCACGGCCGGCGTGGCGTCGGCGTTCGCGTCCGGGGTCACCCTGGTCACCGTGGCCGACGGCCGGGACGACGTGGGAACTACAGTGAGCGCGTTCTGCCCGGTGTCCGCCGACCCGCCGCTCGTGCTGGTCTCGCTGATCGCGGGCTCCTACCCGGCCGAGCTGCTCGGCCGGGTAGACCGGTTCGCCGTGACCGTGCTCGCCGCGGACCAGCGGGTGCTGGCCGGCCGGTTCGCCGCGTCCGGCCGGCCGGGGGCGCGGCTGCTGCTGGACGGGGTGCCGCACCAGCGCGGAACGCTGTCCGGAGCGCTGATCCCGGCCGGCGGCCTGGCCGCCCTGGAGTGCGAGGCGACCCAGCGGGTCGCGGCGGGCGATCACTTGCTGGTGATCGCCCGCGTGCTGGACGTCCCCTACCTGGCCGAGCGCGGCCAGCCGCTGATCAGGTTCCGCGGCAAGTACCCGCCGCTGTCCCCGGGCTCGCCCGCGTCATCTGGTCCCGGCCCGTCCTGACCGGCCCCGTACCGGTGATGGGGTGATCACGATCTCCTGGGCCCCTTTGACGTTGACCGGTTTCCCGGCCGTGTTGGTGGCGATCGTGATCGGGGTCACTGTGCTGCCGTTCCCGCTGATGATGTAGATCGTCTTGCCATCCGGGGTGATCGCGAGGGAGTTGCCTTCGGGGAGCTTATCCGCGGTGACCTTGACCGGTGTTCCAGGCGTGTTGGTGGCGGTCGAGATTGGCGTCACCTCGATCGGCCCGCAGCTGAGGGGCAAGTTTCGGCCCGGGAGTCGGCACCGGTGCTGGCTGGCCACGTAGGCGGTCTGCCCGTCTGGCGTGACCGCGATATCGTAGGCCATGCCTGCGACGTTGATCGGCGGCCCGGGCGTGTTGGTGGCGGTCGAGATCGGGACCACGTCCTGCCCGTTGCCGGCGGCGACGTAGAGGGCGCTCCCGTCGGGGGTCATCGCCATCGCGAACGCCCGGTCGGCCACGACAGAGATCGGCTGCCCGGGCGTGTTCGTGGCGGTGGAGACCGGCGTGATGACGCCGTTCTGGTTCAAGACGCCGCCGACGCCGAAGACGTATAGGGTGCTCCCATCCGGCGTGATGATGATCTGGTCGTCGAACGTTTGCTCTTGGCCAGCGACCTGGATCGGCTTCCCGGGCGTGTTCGTAGCCGTTGAGACGGGGATCACGGTGTTGCCGGAGGCGACGTAGAGGGTCTTCCCGTCCGGCGTGATCGCCATCACATCGGGTCCTCCGACTCCGGTTCCCGTTCCGGTAATGGGCTTCTCCGGCGTGTTCGTTGCGGTCGAGATCGGCGTCACGCCGGAGTAGGTCGCGACGTAGGCGGTCTGCCCGTCCGGCGTGAACAGGATCTGGCTCAGGGCGGGGCCGTCACCGACCTTGACCGGTTTCCCGGGCGTGTCGGTGGCTGTCGCGATCGGCGTCACCGTGTCAGGTTCGCTGGCGACGTAGAGTGTCTTCCCGTTGGGCGTGAGCGCCATGAACTGGGAATTCCGCCCGACCTTGATCGGCTCTCCCGGCGTGTTCGTCGCGGTCGAGATCGGCGTCACCGTGCCGTCGTCGCCCAGAACGTAGACGGTCTGCGCGTTCGTCCCGTCTGCCGCCGGGGTGCCGGGCGCCCCGGTGACCGCCACGGCGCCGGCGCCGATCACCGCGACCGCCGCTGCGCACGCGGCGCCGCCCTGCACCCGGCGGTGGCGTCGCCGCCTGAGGCCCGCCCGCAGCGAGTTATGCGCCACCGGTCCGATGGGCGGCTCGTCAGCGATGGCCCGCTCCAGCAGCTCGTGCAGCCATGGCTCATCCATGTCAGGCTCTCCTTGTCTCGTTCTGCGGTATCCCCGCCCGGCCGGGCGAGCCGGGTCCGGCCGGGGCGTCGCCCAGCAGCGGCCGCAGCTTGTCCAGCGCGCGGGCGCTCTGGCTCTTCACGTTGCCCGGCGAGCAGCCCAGCAGCGCCGCGACCTGCCCGACGCTCATGTCCTCCCAGTAGCGCAGCACCACCACCGCGCGGGCCCCGGGCGGCAGCGTGGCCAGAGCGCCGAGCACTACCATCCGCAGCTCCGGCGCCTGCCCCTCGGCCGGGCGCTCGGGCAGCGTGTCGGTGAGCACCTCGTCGACGCGTTTCCTGCGCCGGCCGGCGAGGTAGGTGTTCACCAGCGTCCGCGTGGCGTAAGCATTCGCCGCGTCCGGCCGGCTGATACGGCGCCAGGATCCGAATACCTTCGCCAGCGTCGTCTGGGCCAGGTCCTCGGCGATGTGCCAGTCCCCGCACAGCAAGAACGCCGTGCGCCGCAGCCGCGGCGATGCGGCCGCCGCGAACTCGATGAACTCCTCCGCGGATGTCATCTGCTCAGCGCTCCTCCATGACGGCCTGGCCCGAGGCCGACATACAGGCCCCGCGGGCCAACATGCCGACACTCCTACAGATGCGCCGAACCCCGCAGCAGGTTGCAGTCGGCCCGCGTCAAGCGCCCTGGCGACCACGACAGAACAACTAGATGATCAACTTTGGCTAAGCGCCATTGCCCCACACCCGACCCGCCCGCCACGGTTTTATCGCTAATCCTCACCTGACCCAGCGCCCAAACCGGCTGGCCAAACTGCGCCTGCTGGATGTACCGATAAAGGCGTGCAGCCGACTTTTTGTCGTTAAGGTCGGTGCCCATGCAGAAAAACCAGTTCGCGTTGTTGCTGGCTTTAGGCGTAGACAATTTCGGATCTGGTTCGTTTATGCCAGTCGTGTTGCTTTATGTGACCCATGTTGCCGGGTTGCCGCTCGCGACTGCCGGTGCGGTTGTCGCGGTAGGGACGGTAGCGGGCCTGGGCGTACCGCCGGTGGCCGGCCGACTGGCCGACCGGGTGGGGGCGCTGCGGGTTGTGGTCGCGGCTGAGTCGCTGCAGGCGCTGGGGGCGCTTGTCTATCTGGAGGCCCGCGGCGCGCTGGCCGTCGCGGTGGCGGCCGTGCTGCTGGCGGCGGGCCAGCAGTTGTTCTACAGCTCGCTATATACCTTGATCTCCGATGTGGCCGGTGACGGCCCGAAGGACCGGCCCTTCGCGGTGGCGGCCATGGTCCGGGCCGCGTGTTTCAGCGCGGGCGGGCTGGCCGCGGGCGGCCTGCTGAGCGTGGCCGGACTGACCGGTTACCGGATCGCGGTGGTCGTGGACGCGGTGAGCTTCGTGGTGTGCGCGGTGCTGCTGGCTCTGATGGTGCGGGTCCCGCGCCCGCATCAGCCCGACTCCCAGACAGCTGCGGCGCATTCGGCCGGGATCCTTTCCGACTGGCCTTTCCTGGCCGTCATTGTGGCCACCGGCCTGGCCGCGCTTTCGGTTGATTTTTTCCTCAGCGGCATGTCCGTCTACATGCTCGGGGAACTGCATACCCGGCCGTGGCTGCCCGGTGCGACCCTGGCCATAGCCGCCGGGCTAACTAGCGTCGGGGCCACAGCCGTCCTGCGGGTTACTCGTCGCATGCGCCGCACAACCGCGATGGCCCTCGGCGCCGCGGTTTATGCCGTCTGGTGCGGGGTCTGTGTGGCCGCGCTCGCGATTCCGCCAAGGTGGCGGCCTGCCGAGTTGCTGGGGGCCACGGTGGTGATGGCGATAGCCGTGCTGCTGTTCCAGCGGGCGAACGCGCTAGCCGAGGCGGTCGCGCCCGCTGCGCATCGGGGGCGGTATCTGGCTGCTTTTCAGTACGCGTTCACGGTGCCTGGCGCCCTCGCGCCTGCGGTGGTCGCGCTGTACTCGCTGGCCGTATGGCTGCCGTGGCTGCTCGTCGGGGCCAGCGCGGGCCTGGCCATTCTGGTTTTGCGCTGGCTCGCTGGCCACCTGCCCGCCGACGCCGTGGGCACCGGTCTTTAAATCCGGCCCGGGCCGAGAGCTCCCCGGACCGTACCCATTTCGGATAGCCGTTTTTATTCTGCCGCTCCGTCCGGATTCAGTCCTGGTGCACATATCACTTATTCGCTACGGACAAATCTGGATATACATATCGTGATCATGACTGGAGCGAGTGAAAAGTCGTGCTGACCAAGGGCTACGCCACGCGCTCGCCCGCCCGCCACACCGAGGTGATCAGGGGGACGCCGGGGCGGTAGGAAAGGTAGGCGTGTGAGGGGGCGTCGATCATGATCAGGTCGGCGCGGCCGCCGGTGCCCAGGTGGCCGACGTCGGTCCGGCGCAGCGCGCGGGCTCCGCCGGCTGTGGCCGCCCACACGGCCTCCCGCGTGGTGAGGTGCATCTCCCGCACGGCCAGCGCGATGCACAGCGGCATGCTCGAGCTGAAGCAGGACCCCGGGTTGCAGTCGGTGGCGAGCGCGACGGTCGCGCCGGCGTCCACCAGCCTGCGCCCATCCGGGTAGGGATGCCGGGTCGAGAACTCCACCCCGGGCAGCAAGGTCGCCACGGTGTCGGAGCACGCCAGCGCGTCGACGTCGGCGTCGGTCAGGTTGCTGCAGTGATCGGCGGAAGCGGCGCCGACCTGCACCGCGAGCTGCACCCCGGGACCGGCGGTGAGCTGGTTGGCGTGCACGCGCGGCCGCAGGCCCGCCGCCTGGCCCGCGGCCAGCACCGCGGCCGCCTCGTCGCGACCGAACGCCCCCCGCTCACAGAACACGTCCACCCACTGGGCGTGGGGGGCGCAGGCGTCCAGCATCTCGCCGCAGACCAGGTCGACGTAACCGTCCGGGTTCCCATCGAACTCCGGCGGGACCACGTGCGCGCCCAGGTAGGTCACCTCGGGCGTGAACTCCGCGGCGATCGAGACGCTGCGCGCCTCGTCGGGCACGGTCAGCCCGTACCCGGACTTGCACTCAAACGTGGTGATCCCCTGGGCCAGCATCTCCGCGGCCAGCCTGCGCAGGTTGGCCCGGAGCTCGTCATCGGTGGCATTCCTGGTGGCGGCGACCGTGGTGCGGATGCCGCCGGCCCGGTAGGGCTGTCCGGCCATCCGGGCGGCGAACTCCGCGCCGCGCTCACCGGCGAAGACCAGGTGCGCGTGGGAGTCGACGAACCCGGGGAGCACGGCCCGGCCGTCCGCGTCGACCATCTCGTCCGCGGCGGGCGCCCGGGACGCCGGCCCGAACCAAGCTACCCGCCCCTCGTCGATCACCAGCGCGGCGTCGCTTATCGCCGCGAACGGCCCCGGACCGCCTGACCCGGCACCCGGGCCGGCCGGCCGCCCGGAGCCCTCGCGCGCCGCGTCGGCCGCACCCCGCCTGGACACCTCGCCCGGTACGTCGGCCGCACGCCGCCCAGGCACCTCGCGCGCCCCGTCGGCCGCACGCCGCCCAGAGTCCTCGCCTCCCGCGTCGGCCGCACCCCGGCCGGTAACCTCGCGCGCCGCGTCGGCGGCACGCCGCCCGGCCACCGGCCCGGCGCCGCCCGGGTCGAGGTCGGCGTCCCGTTCAGGCTGATTAGTGACAAGTTCACCGATGTTGGTGATCAGGACGCTCATGACTGCCTCCGGTGCGTATGCTGCCACGGGTTCTGCAGTTGACATCCGGGGGGTATCCAACCCGTGGCGCACGAAGATGCTGGTCTTTCCCCCGAGCTGCTGCAGCTCGCCGCAGCCCGGTTCGGGTTGCTGGCGTCGACCATGCGGCTGCACATCGTCTGGGTGCTTGCGCACGGCGAGATGGACGTGGGCGGCTTGGCCGACGCCGTGGGCGGGAGCCTGCAGGCCGTGAGCCAGCACCTGGCCAAGCTGAAGCTGGCGGGACTGGTGCGGTCGCGCCGGGAGGGCCGGCGCCACGTCTACCTGGTCGATGATCCGCACCTGGTCATGATCGTCAAGCTGGCGGTCGAGCAACTGCTCCAGAGTCCGGCCGACCGGGAGCAGCGTGGTGCCCTCGGCGCCTGACCCGCTGCCCAGCCAGGCTGGACCGGAACCAGCCCGGCCACGGACGCCGGCCGGCACCGCGGCCGCGCGGCGCGGCCTGGCGGCCTGCGCCGTGGCGCCGCCGTTGCAGGTGCTGCGCAGGCTGGACTCCACCCCGCGAGGGCTGGACGAGGCCGAGGCCCAGAACCGGCTGGAGTGGTTCGGTGAAAACGTCATCGCGGCCGGCCGCCAGCCGAGCTGGGGCATCCGGGCGCTGGCCGCGATCCGCAACCCGTTCGTGGTGATCCTCGTCTGCCTGACCGTGGTGTCGGCGGCCACCGGTGACGCCGACGGCGCGGCCGTGATCACGGCGATGGCCGTGATCAGCTGCCTGCTGCGGGTCAGGCAGGAGTGCCGGTCGGACCGGGCCGCCACGGCCCTGCGGGCCATGGTGGCGACGACCACGACCGTCGTCCGGCGGGCATCGGCCGGATCGGCAGCCATGGCTCGTGAGGTTCCCGTCGACCAGCTCGTGCCCGGCGACGTGGTGCGGCTGGCCGCAGGCGACATGGTGCCCGCCGACCTGTGCCTGCTGCGGTCGGCCGACCTGGCCGTGAGCCAGGCGGTGTTCACGGGCGAGTCACAGCCCGCGGCCAAGCGCGCGGCCTCGGTGATCACTGACGGCCGTCATGACGCCCCTGGGCACGAGCCGCCCGGCGATGAGGCCTCGATATTCGACTCCCCTGGTCTGTGCTTCATGGGCACCAGCGTGGTGAGCGGCTCGGGTACCGCGGTCGTGGTCGCCACCGGGACGTCCACTTACCTGGGATCGACCCACCATGATCTGCCGCGCCGCGGTGCCGAATCCGCATTTGACCGTGGCGTGCGCGACGTGACCTGGATGCTGATCTCCCTCATGCTGGTCTGTGTCCCCGCCGTGCTCGCGGTCAACGCGTCGATCAGGGGGCACCTGCTCGAGGCGCTGCTGTTCGCCGTGGCCGTCGCTGTCGGCCTCACGCCCGAGATGCTCCCGGTGGTGGTGACGAGCGCGCTGGCCCGCGGTGCGGCGGCCATGGCCGGGAAGGCCGCGATCGTCAAGCGGCTGCCGGCCACGCACAACCTGGGCGCGATCGACATCCTGTGCACCGACAAGACGGGCACCCTGACCGAGGACCGGGTGTCGCTGGACTGTCATCTCGACCTGGCCGGGCGCACCGATCCGGAGGTGCTGCGGTGGGCCTGGCTGAACAGTCACTTCTCCGCCGCCGCCGCGGACGGAGCGGTCACCGACGTCCTCGACCAGGCGCTGCTGGCCTGCGGAGCCGACCGCGGCCTGGCCGCCGACGATCGCATGGCCATGGTCGACCTCATCCCGTTCGACTGCGGGCGCCGCCGGGTCACCGCCGTGACCCGGACCGCCGGCGTTCTCGGCCAGCACGAGCTGATCACCAAGGGCGCGCCGGAGGAGGTGCTGAGCTGCTGCAGCCGCGTCCGCTCCGGCGGGCGCGATGCCCCCCTGGGCCCGGCCGAACGGGCCCAGGCCATCGGGCTGGCCGACACCCTCGCCCGGGACGGCGTGCGCGTCCTGGCCGTGGCCGTGGCCACCCGGCACGGCAAATCCGGTCGCTACCGGCCGGCCGACGAGCACGGCCTGACCCTGATCGGCCTGGTCGGCTTCCGTGACGCGCCGCGGCCGTCCGCGGCCCTGGCCGTGGCCGAACTGGCCGCGCGCGGCGTGGCCATCAAGCTCATCACCGGCGACCACCCCCTGGTCGCGGCGCGGGTCGGCCGGGACGTCGGCATCGGCGCCGGGCGGGTGGTGACCGGTGAGGACATCGCGCACACCGATGATGCGGCGCTGGCCGCTGTCGCCGAGGCCGGGACGGTGTTCGCCCGGGTCGACCCCACGCAGAAGGCCAGGCTGGTCCGCGCGCTCCGGTCGGCCGGGCACACCGTCGGGTTCCTGGGCGACGGGGCAAACGATGCGGCGGCGCTCCGCGAGGCCGATGTGGGGATTTCCGTGGCCGGCGCCTCGGCGGCGGCCAGGGAGTGCGCCGAGGTCATCTTGCTCGGCAAGAACCTGACGCTGCTCGGGCAAGCCATCGTCGAGGGCCGGCAAAGTTTCAGCAACGTGGTCAAGTACCTCAAGATCACGATCTCGTCCAACTTCGGCAACGTGCTGTCGATGCTCGCGGCCAGCGCCGCGCTGCCGTTCCTGCCCATGCTGCCGCTGCAGGTCCTGGCCCAGAACCTCTGCTTCGACCTGTCGCAGCTCGCGCTGGCGTTCGACGCGGTCGACGAGCCGTCACTGAACGCGCCGCGCACCTTCGACCGTCGCGACCTGGCCAGGTACGTGATCTGCCTCGGGCCGGTCAATGCGCTGGCCGACCTGGCGACGTTCGGGTTCCTGTGGTGGATCATGCGAGGCCACGCCGGCCCGGCCGGTCAGGCGCTGTTCCGCACCGGCTGGTTCACCGAGAACCTGCTGAGCCAGGCGCTCGCCGTTCACCTGCTGCGCAGCCGCTGGCTGCCGTCACCACGGCGTCACGCGTCCCGGCCGGTGCTGCTGGCCACGCTCGCGCTGGCCCTGATCGGCCTGGGCCTGCCGCTCACCCCGGTCGGCACCGCGCTGGGGCTGCAGGTTCTGCCGCTGATCTACTATCCGCTGCTGGCCACCGTCCTGGCCGGCTACGGCCTGGCCATCATCGCCACCCGATGGGCGTACCTCAGGCGGCGGGCTCGCTGGCTCTGACCTGCCCTGATTCTGATTACACGGGCTTGGCGTGCCGACCTCATAGAGGCTGTATCCTCTCACTTGCATCATTGCGCAATGGTGTAAGAATCGGGCGGTCGGCGCGTTAGTCACCGATGCCGGGCACCACGAGGTATGCAGCGAGCCCTGGGGCATGAAGCGGGAACGGGAAGCGGGCGGGTGCCCGGGAAGCGAGCGAGGAGCACGGCATGAGTGAGGACTGGCCAGACCGGGAGGCGGCACGCCCGCACTGGTCGCCGCCGCGCGGCCAGGCAGCGCCGGGCCGGGCAACCTCGCACCGCCAGGCGCCACGCCGCCAGTCCGCACCGCCCGGCCGGCCGTCGGCCCGCGGGCCACGGCCCCGGCGGTCGTGGCGGGCCCGCTGGCGCGGGCTGAGCACCCTGGCCAAACTGGGCTATATCAGCGCGATCGTGCTGACCACGGGGGCGGTGCTGATCAGCCTGACCGGCTACGCGCTGTACCTGAAGCTGAACCACAACCTCACGGTGACGAACGTCGGGGGGCTGACTCACCGTTCAGAATTCGGTGTGCAGAACATCCTCATCCTCGGGTCGCAGACACGTAACGGGCAGGGGCCGGGCTTCGGCTACGACCCGAACACCAACCTGTCGGACAACCTGCTGCTGGTGCACCTGAATGCCACGCACACGCACGCGATCGTGGTGTCTATCCCGCGGGACACGATGGTGTACGAGCCCGCCTGCAAGTCCAGGTTCGGCAACTACACGGTGGCCGCGCAGCCGCAGGCGATCATCGACGGCGCGATGAACCTGGGCGGCCCGACCTGCGCGGTGGCCACCGTGGAGCACCTGACCCAGATCCCGATGGATCACTTCATCGAGTTCGATTTCAACTCGTTCCGCACCATGGTGGACACGCTCGGCGGTGTCGAGGTGTGCCTGCCGCAGGCGGTCAACGACCCCTACAGCAACCTGCACCTGAGTGCGGGCAGGCACCTGATCAGCGGCAATCAGGCGCTGGCCTTCGTCCGTACCCGGCACGGCGTCGGCGACGGGACCGACCTCGGCCGGATCGAGCTGCAGCAGGAGTTCTTCTCTTCGCTGATCCAGAAGGTCGAGAGCGACAACACGCTGGAGAACCCGGTCGAGCTGTTTGACATCGCCAACACGGCCACCAAGTCAGTCACCGTGGACCCCGGCCTGGGATCAATCTCCAGGCTGCTCTCGCTGGCCTCGACCCTGCACAACCTGCACACCAAGGACGTCACGTTCCTGACGATGCCCACTATCGAGGACCCGGCCAACGACAACCGGCTGCTCCCCGAGGAGCCGGAAGACGACATGATCTGGCAGCTGCTGCAGGCCGACACGCCCTGGCCGGGCCATCTGCCCACCACCCCGGCCAGCGGCGTCGACGTGACCGTGCTCAACGGCACCGGCATCACCGGGCTGGCCGCGCGGACCGCGGCCAGCCTGCGATCGCTCGGCTTCGACGTGACCCGGGTCGGCAACGCCCCGGACACCGCGGCGACCACCGTCACCTACCCGGGGCCGGCCCAGGCTGGCGGGGCTTACAGCCTGATGGGCGCGCTGCAGCAGGCGCCCGACAACGTGCAGGACGGCGCCTCAGGGCCGGTCACGCTGACGCTCGGCACCGACTTCACCGGGGTGGTGCCGCCGCAGCCCACGACGGTCGCCAAGCATCACAAGCACCCTGCCGCCCCCGCCTCGACCACGCCGGACGCTGGCCAGCAGCCGGACGGTACGCAGCTCCAGATTCCCGGCCAGGCGGCGACCACCGTCGAGTCACGCAACGCCGCCGAGGGCCTGTGCCAGGGCGTGCCGGACGCGAACCCGGACACGGGCTCGCCCTGACCGGCTAGCCCAGGACGGCCCGGATGGCCGCCGTCAGCGCGGCGGGCACGTCCTCGATCAGCAGGTGCCGCCCGTCCCGCACCAGATCCTGGCCGCCCACCACGACGTTCCTGACGTCGGCGGCCGACGCCGCGAAGACGACCGACGCCAGCGCCGTGGTCCGGGTCACCCCGGCCAGCCGCGGCGAGTCCAGCCCGACCGTGACCAGGTCGGCGATCGCGCCCGCGGCGATCTCCCCGGCGTCCGGCCAGCCCAGGCTGGCGTGCCCGTCGGTGGTGCCCGCCCGGGCCAGCTCGCCCGCCCGGAAGTGCCCGCGCTGGCCGCTGGCCAGGCGTTCTCCCAGCTCGACCCGGCGCGCCTCCTCGAACAGGTCGATCACCGCCTGGCTGTCGCTGCCGAGGGTCAGCGGGCAGCCCGCGGTGGCCAGCGCGCGAGCCGGGCCGATCCCG
>Ga0335074_10002489_pt1 | contig 25101 bp, 18 predicted proteins | sample Lox_Sample_23_FD_206715 | JGI IMG/M metagenome (GOLD analysis project Ga0335074, IMG submission 206715) | Soil microbial communities from Loxahatchee National Wildlife Refuge, Florida, United States - Lox_Sample_2.3 | ecosystem: Environmental > Terrestrial > Soil > Wetlands | place: USA... | reverse complement strand
GGACAAACCGGCAGTTTCTCGTATAACATCCAGACGCCTCCTGCCGTTTCCTCCGGTGGCGTGGTGGATTCCGCATCCAACAAAAGCCCGGTGGCGCCGGGTTCTTACGTGAGCATTTACGGCTCCGGCCTGAGCAATTACACGGACGTTAACGAGTCGATCACCGATGCTCTCGCCGCCAACGGCACTTATACCGTTCTGCCGCTGCAAATCGACTATGTGAGCGTCACCTTCGATGTGCCCTCGGCCTCGCCGGCCATCAGCCTGCCGGCGCACATCGTCTACGTCAGCCCGGCCCAGGTGAATATTCAGGTGCCTTGGGAGTTGCAGGGCCAGTCCTCGGCAGAGATGAAGGTGGTGCTGGATGGCGACCTCTTCGGCAACGTGGTGACGGTGCCGCTGACTAACTACGCCCCCGCGTTCTTCACCTACAGCACGAACATCGCCGATGCCCTGGACTCCAATTACAATCTGATCACCACCAGCAACCCGGCCAAGCGCGGTTCGTCCATCGCGCTTTACGCCAATGGGCTGGGGCCGGTGAGTAACCAACCCGCCAGCGGCGACCCGGCCTCGGCTACGTCGCTTTCCCAAACCACCCAACCGGTCACGGTGAACTTCGGCGGCGTGAACGCCACAGCGTCTTTCGCCGGCCTGGCGCCGGGCTTCCAGGCTCTGTACCAGATCAACGTCACGGTGCCGACGGGCGTTACCCCGGGCAGCGCCGTGCCGGTGAGCATCACGGTTGGCGGCGCAACTTCGGCGCAAGCCACCCTGCCCATCCAGTAGGTTTGCCGGTTCGTATATAATGCTGATAGCGGGGACTGGAGGCGAGTCCAGCCCCCGCCACGGGACTTACTTGTGGCCGTTACGGCGCCACACGATCAGTACCGTGATTCGCCCAAGGAAAGCGTGGACGACTTTTACCAGCACTTGGACCATAAGCTGGTCCTCCTTTCCGCTTCGATTGGAGAGCCCGGCCAGTTACCGGGCTTTCCTCAGTGAAGCATCCAGAGAAGACGCCGCTTCTCCAACCTCCGCGGCAGGAACGCTCATTGTAACTGGATTGTGACGGTGCGCAAACCGGCCGTCCGCAAGGGGCGGCGAAAATGCCTGCCCCACGGCGACGGCGCTAAAGTTCCAAAACTGAGGCTTCCGGGTGCGGGTTGAGCCGCGCGCCACGTGTTCGATGATACAATTATGGTTTGCCTGTCCCCACTTCCGACGTAGGCGAATGGCTGCTAGACTCCGGAATCCAGGAACCCGGCGGCGGTGTCGCGCGCTACCACCGCGCCGATCTCGGCCGTAACCTGCCTATTTCGGTGGAAATCACCGGCTACGCCGCCAGCGCTTTGGTCTATCTGCACGGCGTCACCGGTCAGGAAGTCTACCTGGAGCGCGCTTTGGCGAGCGCTCATTTTCTGACCCGGACAGCCTGGAATCCGAGGGCCGCCGCCTTGCCGTTCGAACTCGACCCGCCGGCGTTCACCTATTTCTTCGATTGCGGCATCGTCGTCCGGGGGTTGCTGGCCGCGTGGCGCGCCAGCGGCGATGAGGAGTGCCTCGCCACCGCGATTGCCATCGGCCACGCGATGGCCGCCGATTTCCGGGCCTCCGATGGCACGCTCCACCCGATACTGGCGCTGCCCTCCAAACACCCCGTGGGGCGGGACCCGCGGCGCTGGTCGCGTTCCGAAGGCTGCTACCAGTTGAAGGCCGCCATGGCTTGGTGGGAGCTCGCCGAGGCCACCGGCGAGGAAACCTTCCGCGAGCCCTATGAGCATACACTCGATCAGGCGCTCCGCACCTGGCACAGTTTCCTGCCCGGACACCCCGATGGCCAGCATGTGATGGATCGGCTGCATGCCTTCCTTTATTTCCTCGAAGGCCTGCTGCCGGTGGCCGGCGATCCGCGATGCGCCGCCGTCCTTGCCGAAGGCATTCGCCGCACGGCGCACTATCTGAACGACCTCGCGTCCGGCTTTACGCGCTCCGATGTGTATGCCCAGCTTCTGCGCATTCGATTGTATGCCGATTGGTGCGGCGCGGCCCATTTGGATCGCCACGCGGCGGACTCCGAAGCACGCCAGTTGGCCCGATTCGAAGCTCCCGGCGGCGGCTACTACTTCGGCCGCAAAGGTGGGCAGTGGCTGCCCCACCTGAATCCGGTCTCGGCGATTTTTGCGCTACAGGCTCTCGAGCTGTGGCGAACCGCCGCGGCAGGCGGTCCGCCCGTGCATCACCATCTGCTGATCTGAAGTTGCTTTCCGATTCCCAGGTCGCCTTCTGGTATAAAGCCGGACGTTTGGCCGGCCTGGTACGGCCGCGCTGGCGCCGCCCGTCGCCCCTCGCGGCGCCCCAGGCCGAGGCTCCTCCGGGCATCTCGCTGGTGATCCCTTCGCGCAATGGGCGCGAACTGCTGGCCGCCCAGTTTCCCGGAATCGTCCGCGAGCTGGCGTCCCTGGCGCACGAGATTCTGGTGGTGGATAACGGTTCCACGGATGCCACGGAGGCATGGCTGCATAGCGCCTGGCCGGCAGCGCAGGTGGACGTTTCGCCCGCGCCGCTGTCCTTCGCGGCGGCGGTCAACCGCGGCATCCGCCGGGCGCGCTACTCGCACATTTGCCTGCTGAATAATGACATGCTGCTGGAACCCGGCTTCTTCGCAGCGCTGTGGCAGGCCTTCGAGCGGGTTCCGGGGCTCTTCTGCGCCACGGCGCAAATCCGCTTCCCGCCCGGCGTGCGCCGCGAAGAGACCGGCAAAGCCGTCATGCGCTACGATTCCGCGGTCGATTTTCCGGTTCGCTGCGACGAGCCGCTGCCCGGAGAGGATCTTACCTATGTGCTGTACGGCAGCGGCGGTTGCTCGCTCTACCATGCCGCCATGCTGCGGCAGCTCGGCGGCATGGACGAAGCCTACGCGCCGGTGTATGTGGAGGATCTGGACATCGGCTATCGCGGCTGGCAGCGCGGCTGGCCCAGCGTCTACGTGGCGGGCGCGGTGCTGGAACACCGCCACCGGGCGACCTCTTCGCGCTACTTCACCGAAGAGCAGCTTGAGGAAATCCTGGAGGTGAACTACCTGCGGTTCCTGGCGCGCGCCATCTTCAGCCCGTCCGTTTTCCGGCGGCTGTGGAAGCAGGCGCTGGTCCGCCTGCTGCTGCGCGCCGGCCGCGGCGCCGCTCCCCGCAACGCCTTGCGAAAGGCCGCCGGCATCGCCCTGCGTGGCGGCCCCTCCCTGCGCCCGCGCGATTCCGAAGAGATGCTGCTGGCGCTCACCGACGGCTCGCTGGCGGTATTTCCCGGCCGCGCGCCCGGAGCCAAGCCGCGCAGGCTGATTGCCGCCGCGCTGACGGCTGTACGCCCGTCGGCGGATTGCGACCAGATCGTGGTCACGTGGGTCGACAAGCTCGCTCCGCCCCCGCCGGAGGTCCTGGCCGAGGCGGTGGAGGTGGTAGTGGTGCAGGGCCACGAAGATTCGCCATCGTTCCGAGCCGCGCGCCGGCAGACGGCAGAGAAATGGATGGGGCAGGGAACGGACGCGGAGGCGCGGAGGCGCTGAGAAACCCGCGGAGCACCAGCAATCGGTTTTCTCCGCGTTTCCTCCGTTTTCTCCGCGTCTCCGCGGTGAATCCACGCCCCCTTCCCTGCCGCAGGCCGGAAGCGCAGAGCCGCTGAGAAACTCACCGAGCACCAGCATTCAGTTTTCTCCGCGTTTCCTCCGTTTTCTCCGCGTCTCCGCGGTGAACCCACGCCCCCCCGATCTCTCAGTTCCGGAAGCCGTCGCCCAGCACAACGAACGCGGCCCAATAGAAAGGATTGCGGTCGCCGGGGGAATTGCGCACTTCGAGCGCGGCGGCGCGTAAGGCGTCGGCTGGCGAAAGGGGACGCAGCAGGTTCCGGTGAAAGCCCACCATCAGGCGCGAGGTGGCGGCCGAATCCACCTTCCACTGGCTGATCACCGAGGCGGCCGCCCCGGCTCCCGTCAAGGCCCATCCCATGCCCAATAGTTGCTCGCCCGGCGTGGACTTGCCGCGCGCCGTCTCGCAGGCCGAAAGCACCGCCAGATCGGCACGCAGCGGAATCCGCAGGATCTCGGCGGCCGCCATGGGACCGGGGTCGGCGGCGTCCTTGCCGGCGCTCAATTGCAGCATCGAGTACATGGCGTTGAACGGGTTGAGGTCGGCGTGCGTGGCGATGTGAATCACGGCGGCCCGCGGCGCCTGCTGGCGGAACAGATCCTGGCGGGCGTCGGCGGCCGTCAGCACCAGCGTCTTACCGGCGGGATACAAGCGGCTGATGGCGCGGACCTCTTCATCGGCGGCCGGGAGCGCAGGTCCCGGGCCCGTGGGGTTGCCCATGGCCAGCAGGCGCAGCGGCGCGCCGCCCTCCTGCGCGTGCCGCTGGCGGATGGCCCAGAGCGCCGTCAGCGACGGCGTGTAACCGATGGCGCGCGTTTCCAGCACATGCTTGCCGCGGGCATCGATCAGCGCCTGAAACGGCAGCTCCCATAGCGGCCCATCGGGCGAAAGGATCCAGCGCGTGGTTCCCCCAAGCCATTTCTCGGCCGGCGCCAGCAGTTCCCGGTACAGCGCGCTGGCGGTGACGGCATAGTCCAGGTCGCGGGCCGCAAGCTGCGCCCGGAAGCGCCCGGTTTCGGCGGCCAGGGCGTCCGGGTGAACTGGCAGGCGCACGATTCGGACGCCGTCTTCCCGCACAACGAACAGCACCAGCCCGTCAGTCAATTGGAAGTACTCCAGCAGGGCGGAACCGGGCGACGGCAGCAGCTTGCGCCACTCCGCCGGCCCCGTGGGCGCGAAATCGGCGCGCTGCAGCCCCAGCTCGGGATGGCGATCGTAAAGCCCGCGGCGGAACAATTCCAGGTCGGTGATGGCTTCCTGCGATTGGCGGTTGCGGGCCGCGGCCAGCCGTGCCACCTTGGCCGAGAGGGTACGCTCGGTCTGGCGTTCTTCTTCGCTCATCGCGCTGTGCTCGTCGAGGTGGCCTTTGAGCAGCAGGTCGTTCAAAACCCGGGCCTTCGATTTTTCGGCTTGCCGTAAGGCGGCTTCGGCTTGGCCCGCGGCAACCAGCCGCTCCACCTGCAACTGGTAGACCACATAGCCGTCCTGCAATACCGTCTCCAGGGCGGTGGGATCGCCGGGCGCCGCGTTGCGCAGCGCTTCCATCACCGTTTCGGCTTCTTCCAGTGCCGCTCCGGCTGCCTGGGTCTGCCCGGCCGCGTTGTAAACACCGCCGGCCGCGGCCAGAGCGGGAATCAGGGCGACGGGCGATTCCGAACGGCGCGCCAGGCCAAGCGCTTCCTCAGCCTGCTGGCGCGCCTCCTGCGGCTGTCCCAGTTTGAGCAGCACGTTGGCCAGGGTTGCCCGGATTTGCGCTTCCAGGGCCGGGTCGCGGCCGGCCGGGCTGCCCGCCAGGGATTGCTCCAAGCCAGCCCGGGCGGTGGCCAGTTTTCCCTGGTCCAGATCGAGCATGGCGATGTTATAGAGCAGGGAGATGCGCGTGCGCCAGCTTTCCGGGCGGTCCATATACCGCAGCGCGGTCTGATCGTCGGCCTGCGCTTCCGCCAGCCGCCCAGTCACCTGTTCGAGGTTGCCCAGGTTGGCATACAGGCGCGCCCTGCCGTCGTGATCGCTGGGCGAGGCAACCGCCATGGACTCGCGGAGGTAGCGGATGCCGATTTCCGGCTGGCCCAGGGACGCGTAAAGGATCGCCAGGTTCTCAGTGGCGCCGGCCTCGCCCAGCGCATAGTGGTTGGCGCGGGAAACCTGCAACATCTCCTCGAAGATCGGCAGCGCCAGGACGTTCTCGCGAACATCGCTGTGGAGAATACCGACCTCGGAGAGTTCGTTGACCAGGTGTTCGGGATGGCCGCAGGTTCGGGCGAGTTCCAAGGCATGCTGAGCCGTCGCGAGCGCCTCGGCATGGCGGCCCTGGTGACGGAGCGCCGTCGCCAGTCCGTGGAGATTCTCGCGCAGCATCTCCTGGTCGTGCGCCTTGGTGGCGGCGTCGGCGCCGGAAGTATACGCCTGGAAGGCCGCTTCGATATCGCCCGCGCGGTACGCACAGATGCCGATGCGTCGCTCGAAGAGCGCGGTTTTCGGCCAGTTCTCCGCAGCCCGGACGGTCTCTAGGGCGGTTTTGTAGAGCTGCGAGGCGGTGGTGCAGTCGCGCTGGTCGAACGCCTGGCCCGCGCGTTTCTCCAAGTCGCCAGGAGAGTCCTGCGCCCTTCCGGCAGCCACCGCCAGCAGGAATGCCGCTCCCGCGGAGCCAATCACCCACTTGGCCATAGGTTCTACTATAACTGCTGCGGGTAACTGCCCGATGACATAAATTGCGTGCCGGCGTGGGATGGGTGGTCTCCGTTTGCCCCGTGGGCCGGCGGCCCAAACCTTGGCTGGGTTTGCGACACTCGGTAATTATGCGCAAGCTTATCGCGATTGCCGCTCTTCTTTGCCTGGTTGGGGTTGCCCAGCAGACCCGGCATGAGGTCACCAACTCGTCGGGCGCCGCCGACGCCAAGCCGAATAGCGCCGCCGTGCCGGATGTCTATGCCATCGGCGCCCAATTCCAGCGGGTGATGATTTTCCGCTTCCGCTACGACACCGACCTGCTGGCGGGGCTCCAGAAGATGGTGAAAGAGAACAAGATTCAGAACGCCGTGATTCTTTCGGGATTCGGGTCGGTGCGCGGCTACCAGGTGCACCAGGTCAGCAACCGGACGTTTCCTTCGAAGAACATGTTCGTCCAGGACCCCACCGCGCCGGCCGATATCGCCGGCATGAGCGGCTTCGTGCTCAACGGCCGGCTTCACCCGCACATCACCCTGGCCAACCCGGAGAAGGCCTTCGGCGGCCACCTGGAGCCGGGAACCCGCGTGTTCACCTTCGCGGTGGTGACGCTGGGAGTGCTCCCGGATAACCTGGACCTGAGCAAGCTGGACGACAAGAACTACCGCTAGCGGTCCGGCTGACGGGCCAGGCACGGCGCGCTGGCGCACCCGGCCGGTGGTTCCCTGGCAGCGGAGTATAATCGGCTTGAGGAGCGACGGCCGATGCCCCAGCGGGCGCGCGGCGGCAGCGGTTCAGAGAAGCGCACCTCTCTTTCTATGCTTTTTCCTTCGCCAGAAATACAGCAGCAGAAGCGGAATATTTTACGGGATCTGGAGGCCGGCACAATCGATATGGGCGTTGCTGTGGATAGGTACAGCCAATTCGGCGAGGATCCCTGGATCTGCCTGGCTCGCGGTAACGACCGCCAGGAGGCCGGCGACCTGGATGGCGCTGAGGGCTGGTTTTGGAAGGGCCTCGACTTGCAGCCCGGCCAGTTCACTTTTTACCTGTCGCTGGCCGACACGCGCAGGCGCCGCGACCCCCAGGATCCCCTGGCGCCCCTGCTCTTCGAATTGGCACTATGGAAACTGGGCGACGCGCCGGAGATTCGCGAATCGGTGGCGGAACATTTCCGGAAGTATCTGGGAGGCCAAGCCCTGGATTACAGCGATCCCGAAACGTACCAGATGCTGGCCACGGTGCAGGAGATCCGGCGGAAGAAAAAGGGCGGGGATGCCGGGCTGGAAGAATCGCCCGAGGCACTCGAACGCCTGCGGCCGTACCTTCTGTTGAACGATCTGCAGCGCCAGGCGCCCAAAATCGTGGAGCACCGGGTGGTCCGCCAGATCCAGGAGAATGCGGCGCGCTGCGCCCCGCTTCTGTGGGCGGCGGTGCGCGATTGGGCCCAGCATCCGCATCCCGTGCAACCCAAGGCCATCGCCATGTTTGTGGCGATGCTGGGGGAGATCGGAGGCGTGGAGCTGCTGCCGGACCTCCTGGAACTGGCGATCAATCCGAATCGCGAAATTCTGCTGCACGCCAACTGGGCGATCTGCCGTTTGGGACAGCGGTTTCCCGTGGAGGTATTGGAGGAATTCCGAAAGCGGGCGGATGCGCCACTGGCGGTGCGCTGCGTCATCGCCGAGCAACTGGCCCTGGCGCCGGCCGAAATGGATATCCCGCCCGTGGCTCACGCCTTGCTCAACGGCTTCCGCGGCTTTGCCAAGCAGGGGGACGCGCCGTATCTGCTGCTGACCTTGGCGTTTGCCTTGGAGTTGTGGCAGGCCGGCCAGGGCGCCCCTCTGATCCGCCGCTATGGAGAGATGCTGCCCCGGAAAAGCAAAGACTGGTTGTTGCCGCAAATCGAATCCGAGGACTTCGTGCCACGGCTGGCACAGCATGAGATTGACCAGTTGGATATCGAGAACGTCTGTATCGATCGTGCTCTGATGGACGACGAAAACGACGACGAAGACGACGAAGACTTCGAGGACGACGAAGACGAGGACGAGGATTCCGACGAAGAGGACGAAGACGACGACCGGGACGACGAGGACGAGGAAGAAGAAGAAGAGGAAGACGAAGAGCTGGACGAGGCGCCCTTGCCGGTGATCGCGGCTCCCAAGCCCGGACGCAACGATCCCTGCTGGTGCGGCAGCGGGAAGAAATACAAGAAGTGCCACCTGGCGGCGGATGAGAACGCGGCGCGCGGCGTCCGGCGCTCGTCCTGACGGCGCTTTGAACCCTCTGCGTCTCACCGCCGAGCCGGACGACGCCGGCAAGCGGCTCGATCACCTGGTGCACGAACGCTTGCCGGACTATAGCCGCTCGCGCATTCAGGAGTGGATCCGGAGCCGCCGCGTGCTGGTGAACGGTGCGCCGGCGCGCCCCTCCCACACGGTGCGGACCGGCGAAGCCATCCAGATCGAGCCGGCCGAAGCGCCTCCACTGCGCGCGGTTGCCGAAGAGATCCCTCTCACGGTGCTGTGGGAGGATGCCGACGTGGTGGCCATCGATAAGCCCGCCGGCATGGTGGTGCACGCCGGTGCGGGAATCCATTCCGGAACCCTGGTCAACGCGCTGCTGCACCGCTTCGGGGCCCTTTCCGGGGTGGGCGGCGCGCTGCGGCCGGGCATCGTACACCGGCTGGACCGCTTCACCAGCGGCGTGCTGCTGGTGGCCAAGAACGACCGCGCGCACCAGGCGCTGGCCGCGCAATTCGCCGGCCGCCAGGTGGAAAAGACGTACCTGGCGCTGGTCCACGGGCGGGTGGCCGCCGGGAGCGGGCGTATCGAGCGGCCCATCGCCCGCGATCCGGTGCGGCGCACGCGCATGACCTCCCGCCTGGCCGAAGGGCGCGCCGCCTGGTCCGCATATCGCGTGTTGCGGAGGTTCCAGGGTTTCACCTTGCTCGAAGTGCGCATTGGGACAGGCCGCACCCACCAGATCCGTGTGCATCTTTCGAGCATCGGCCACCCCGTGGCGGGCGACAAGCTGTATGGCGCACCGGCCCCCGCGAAAGGCCAGACGCCGCCAGGCCGCTTTTTCCTGCACGCGCACCGGGTCCGTTTCCGGCGGCCTTCGGATGGCGAGGAAATCACAGTGGTTTCCGCGCTGCCGCCGGAGCTGGAGAGCTGGCTGGCAGGGCTGGCGGCCCTCGACGAGCAGCCCTGAGCGCCAGGTGCCATAATTACCTTATGAAAAGCTGGGCGGCGATTGTGCCGATTAGCGTGCTGGCACTAGCGGTGTGGGCGGCCGGCCAGCAGGATCTCTCTTTGCCCAAGCCGGCCCCGGCGCAACAGGCCGACGATCCAACCCGCATCCTGGTGGAAGTCACCCGCGTGAACCTGCTGTTCACCGTGACCGATAAGAAGGGCCGCTTTGTCACCAACCTGACCAAACCCGATTTCGAGGTGATCGAGAACAGGCGCGAGCAGACCATCCAGGACTTCAGCGCCGAAAGCGATCTGCCGCTGCGGCTGGCCGTCTTGATCGACACCAGCAACAGCATCCGCGACCGTTTCAAGTTTGAGCAGGAAGCCGCCGTGGAATTCCTGCGCAACGTGGTGCACGCCAAGCAGGACAAGGCCATGGTGGTGAAGTTCGATAGCGTTCCGGAGCTGGAAACCGACCTGATTGACGACTTCGCGGAGCTGGAACGCTCCGTGCGCGACCTGCGGCCGGGCGGCGGCACCTCCATGTACGACGCCATTTACTACGCCTGCCGCGACAAACTGGCGCAGGATCAGCCCAAGTACAAGTTCCGCCGCGCCCTGGTGCTGCTGAGCGATGGCGACGATAACCAGAGCCGCTACACCCGCGACCAGGCGCTCGAAATGGCGCAGCGGTCGGATGTGGTGATCTACGCCATTTCCACCAACATCACGCGCGACGAAACCGAGGGCGACAAGGTCCTGAAATACCTGACATCGGAGACCGGCGGCCAGGCGTTTTTCCCGTTCAAGGTCGAGGACCTGGTGCAATCGTTCGAAAACATCTACCACGAGCTGCGCCACCAGTACATCATTTCCTACCGTCCCGACCCGCTGATTACCGATGGACAGTTCCACCCCATCGACCTGCACGTGCGCGGTCGGAAGGAACTGATCGTCCACGCGCGCAAGGGTTACTACGCGCCCAAGATGTAAGTGGTGGAGGCGTTGCGTTAAGATAAGCCAGTCGCGAAGATGACCAGGTGCGGGGTTCCGCTCTGCGGGGGGCTTTTGCGACTCATCATTACTAATACGGATTTCGGGCGGGAGAGGGAGCCAGGCAGTGAGCCGCTCAGCCTTATTTCTTCCAGGCTGTACTGAATCCGAGTGATCGGTAGACTTGGAAGGGGTTCTGGCAGGTTACACCGAACGTATTGCATACATCGGGTACTCGTCGGTTCTGTCGCTGTTTTCCTGGTGCGCTGACTTCTACGGTAACGACGCATCGTTCGCTGGGTTTTGCGAGGGCGTATGCGATGAGAAAGGGATCGCGTCCGATTTCTTCGAGTTGGTCGTCGGTGAGATCTGGTGCGTATCCTTCGGTGACGACCTTGTTCACGATTGTGGGATCGACGGCTTCCTTCAAGCGCAGGACGTCTTTGTGGTCGGTCATCCATGTCAGGAGGGGGTCTTCCCTTTTGCTGCCCGCGAGCACCTCGTCCATGATTTCCACGGGGAGTTTGATCTGGCCGTTGGTTGCTTGGTGATCAATCCAATCCCAGAACTCCGGTATCTGGTCGATGGGGTAGTAGGTGTTGCTTGCCGTGATAAGGACGTTCGCGTCGAAGAGGTGCAACACGGCTATTTACCGCGCACCTCGCACGGAAAGTAGCGGTTCCACATTCCTGGGCTTCACCCCGAGGACACGACCGGCCTTGGTGTACGTGATGGTGCCTTCATCCAGCGATCGGCGCACGAGGCTGAGGAGCGCACCGCCGATGCGGTGCCGGCGGACGACGTAGTAGTTCGGCCCTCCTTCGGCTTTCTTGTTCCTTTCAGCTTCGCGCTGCTTAGATGCTTGCCGTTGCTCCTTGAAATGTTCGTCGAGTGCGGCCCAAGTCGTTTTGCCGATCATGTCGGTCCGGTAGAGTTTGTATGCGACCATTGGTCTGCTGACGCGGTGGGCCGCCGCGAAGGTGCTGATCTCTTCTGCGATGGTCGCGACACTCAAACGCAGCGATGGCGCGAGTTGTCGTAGTTCCATCGCGGGGAGGAGGAACTCTCCGGCGACATCGTTGCAGTAGCGCTCGACACGGTTTTCCGTGTCCGTCCCGCTGATCCCGGTTTGTCCGAGCCAGAGGTGCGCGAGTTCGTGCACGGCCGTGAACGACCACGCTGTTCGTGCATCCTGATCGTTGATCACGACGAGTGGTGCGATCTTGTCGGCGAGTGCGAACCCGCGGAACACGTCTGTGGGGATGTTCGTGTGGAAGCTCCCAAGGTTCCCGAGAAGGAGCACGTACACGCCGCTCGCCTCGATCGTTTCCCGCAGATACGCGAATGCCTCATCGGCGTTCTTGGCGTCACGATATCGCCCTAGGTTGAACTGGAGGCGCTCGGCGATCTGTGCCGCCATTGGCCTGACGGGCATTTCCATCGTGGCCGAGCCGATGAAGTCCAAGGGTTCGGCCTGGTCGTCTTCAAGCATCGACCGGATGAGACCCTGCCGTGCCTTGATGTCACGCACAAGCGCGTCTAGCTCCGGGTTGAATTTGTCCTGCCCCGGGAAGGTCCGGAAATCCTGTCCCCGATCACCCCGCCGCGGAGGCTCTGCCAGGTAGAAGACCAGGAGGGGGCGGCGGTAGACCTTTGCCATCTTGCCGATGAGCGAGCGCGATGGTTCCTCCTCGCCGAGTTCCATGTTCTCAAGGCGTTGCACGCCCGTCTTTCCTCGTGCACTGGTCAGGCCGAGCGCCTGTGCGGCACTTTCGAGCGACAGTCCGGCCGTCGTTCGTGCCCACGTCAAGAGTTTTGGCTGTATCGCGCTCATGCCAAGGGCCTCTGCTTCTATTAAACCGTAGCCCCTTCCTGGTGATTATAGCCGCTAGCTCACCCGTTGGTCAGAAAGCGCAGAGCGAGGTTGGTGGTGCGTCGTAGAAAGGCCCAAAGTCATCCGGCTTGGGGCGCATCGTCCCCCACCGGGAGATTGGGTGGAAACCGCGGCCCGGGGAGACGTACTTGCGCACAAACCCGAGATTAGCTCGCGCGCAGGCGGGGCGTGTTGCCAACGGCCTTGTTTTACCGCCTATGCCCGCTGTCGCCCAACGCTCTGCGTCCCTCTGCCGTGTTACGCTGCCTGCATGTACCGCCCACTGTGTCTGGCTCTCCTCCTGCCGGGGATGCTGGCGGCCCAGGCCTCGCCCGGCGCCGGCCGGCCATTGACCTCCCTGCCATACACTCCCAGCCTGGAACCGGCCTTTATGGACCGCTCGGTCGATCCGTGCGTGGACTTCTTCCACTACGCCTGCGGCAACTGGATCAAGACCAACCCGATCCCCGCCGACCAGCCGCGCTGGGACGTCTACGCCAAGCTGGGAGACGACAACCAGCGCTTCCTCTGGGGCCTGCTCGAACAGGCCGCCCAGCCATCGCCCGGGCGCACTCCCTCGGAGCAGAAGATCGGCGACTACTTCGCATCGTGCATGGACGAAGCGGCCATCGCCAAGGCTGGCGCCGCGCCCCTGCGCAAGCTGCTGGGTGAGATCGCGGCCCTGAAAAGCACCGCCGGACTTCCGGAGGTGCTGGCCCAGATGCAGATGGAGTCCTTCGACAGTCCTCTGTTCGGATTCGGCTCCAACCAGGATTACGCCGATTCCAACCAGGTGATCGCCTTCGGCTTCGCCGATGGGCTGGGCCTGCCGGACCGCGATTACTATCTGAAGACCGACGCCAAATCGCAGGAGACGCGTACCCGCTACCGCGAGCACGTGGCGCGCATGTTCCAATTGCTGGGCGATCCCGCGGCCACCGCGCGAGCCGAGGCGCAGACGGTGATGGATATTGAAACCGCGCTGGCCCAAGCGTCTCTCACGCGCGTCGATAAGCGCGACCCCTATAAGCTGTTCCACAAGGTGTCGCGCGCCCAATTTGTGGCGGAGACGCCCTCGTTCGGGTGGGCGGCCTACTGGAACGCCATCGGCTTGCCCGCGCCGTCGGAGATCAACGTCACCGAGCCGGAGTTTTTCAAAGAGGTCGAGCGGCAGCTCCAAACCCGCCCCATCGCCGACTGGAAGGTTTATCTGCGCTGGCACCTGGCACACGGCCGGGCGGCCTACCTCTCGCCGGCCTTCGACCAGGCCAACTTCGATTTCTACAGCAAGTACCTGCGCGGGGTCGCCCAGATGCCGCCGCGCTGGAAGCGCTGCGTGCGGTTGGTAGACCGCGACCTGGGCGAGGCCCTCGGGCAGGTGTTCGTGGCCAAGACCTTCAGCGGCGACACCCGCGAGCACGCGCTTGCCATGACTAAGGAGATTGAGAAGGCCATGGAGGCCGACATCCATCGGCTCACCTGGATGGGCGACGCCACCAGGCAGCAGGCCCTGGTGAAGTTGCACGGGATGGTGAACAAGATCGGCTACCCCGACCACTGGCGCGACTACAGCTCCGTCCACATCGTGCGCGGGGATTTCGCCGGGGACGTGGCGCGCTCGGTGGCCTTCGAATCCCGGCGGCAGTTGAACAAGATCGGCAAGCCCGTGGATCACAGCGAATGGCAGATGACGCCGCCCACGGTGAACGCCTACTACGATCCGCAGATGAACGACATCAACTTTCCGGCTGGAGTGCTCCAGCCGCCGCTCTACGATCCGAAAATGGACGATGCCCCCAACTACGGCAACACCGGCGCCACCATCGGCCACGAGTTGACCCACGGCTTCGACGATGAAGGCCGCCAGTTCGACGCCAAGGGCAACCTGCGCGACTGGTGGACCGAAAAAGATGCCGCCGCCTTCGTGAAGCGCTCGGCCTGCATCTCCGATCAATACGCGCAGTACACCGTGGTGGACGATATCAAGATCAACAGCAAGCTGACGCTGGGAGAGGACGCCGCCGACCTGGGCGGCACCATTCTGGCCTACATGGCCTGGAAGGACGCCACGCGTGGCGAGGACCTGAAGCCCATCGGCGGGTTCACCCCCGGCCAGCGCTTCTTCATCGGCATGGCCCAATGGGCCTGCGGCGATGAGCGCCCCGAAAGCAAGCGCCTGAACGCCGTCACCAACCCCCACTCGCCCAACGAGTACCGCATCAACGGCGTGGTGTCGAATATGCCGGAGTTTAAGGAGGCGTTCTCCTGTAAGGCGGGGCAGCCCATGGTCCACGTGCCGGCCTGCCGGGTGTGGTGACGGGCACGCTCGGACAGTATGGTCAATTCCACGGCTGCAACACCACCTCAGTGATTCCGAAAACCCGCGGTCACTCTTCAGCGTCGGGCGTCAGCTTTTCTACCTCAATGGCCTTCTGGCGGTCGAGGATCTTGCGTGCCTCGGTGGCCCGGTCGCCGGAGACATCATGCACCGTCACCAGGGCCCCGCCGCGCTTAACCCCTTCGGCATAGAACTCGGCCTCCTCGTGCGATAACCCCTGGTCCCGCAGCAGTCCGATGAACCCACCTGCCGCCGCCCCTACCCCCATTCCGCCGATTGCCCCCGCCAGCGGACCCATCGCGATCAGCGGCCCGATTCCCGGCAGCACCATCGCAATCGCCCCCGCCGCCAACCCGGCCACCCCGCCAATCCAGGCGTCTCGCGGCGCCTCCGAGAGGGTCCCGGTGGCCGCTACGGGGCCGACTGCCGGCGTCTCATGGCCGCGTGTGTCGCCGGTGAGTAAGCTGACTTCGCCCGGTAAGTAACCCGCCGTCAGAAGCGCGTTCCGAGCGGCTTCGCCTTCCGCGCGTGTACGATAAAATCCGCTGATTTGAGTCTCCATGACGCTACCTTCGGCACGTTGGCCGCCAGTGTGCGCCGCCAGCCATTCCGCGGAACACTGCGACTCTCGCGTCCCAACCCGGAATCAGCCGTGGCTCCCGCGGCCGGTTTCAGCGCCGCGCGCATCCGCCAGCGCTAACCGGGACAGCGCCTCATGCGCCCCGTCATGTAAAATTTTGGGCGGGACCGGTCGATCCGGCCTGGTCCTGACGTCGTAGACACGGGGAATCATCAATGCCGAACGCTTTCGTACACGTGGAACTGAATACTACCGATCTGCCCAAAGCTAAAGACTTCTACAGCCACCTCTTCGACTGGACCCTGGAGGATATGCCCATGGGAGCACACGACACTTACACCATCATCAAAGTCGGCCAGGGAACCGGCGGCGGCATGCTCAAACACCCCATGCCGGGCGCTCCCTCGGCCTGGCTGGCTTACGTGGGGGTCGATGATGTCCGCGCGTCCACCGAAAAGGCCAAGACCTTGGGCGCCAGGCTCCTCGTGGATGTCACCGAGGTGCCAGGCATGGGTTGGTTCAGCATCCTGATGGATCCTACCGGCGCCACGTTCGCGCTCTGGCAGCCGAAAATGTAGCTCGCCGGGCGCGGCCCGGGAACCGGGGCGGAGCTGGTCTCCGCCCTACCCGGCCTTGCTCTTGCGCGTGCGCTTCTTGGGAGCGGCTTCGAGCGGTGCTTCCTGCTGCGCGCCGGGCTGCTCGTCGGCGTCGGCATTGCCGGCGGTCGCCGTCGCCACCTGCGCGGGCTTGCGCTTCTCCGCCAGGCTTTTCTTCAGCGCTTCCATAATGTCGATCACCGGCGCCACGTGCTCGCTGGGCGCGGCCACCACCTTGCGCCCTTCAATCTTCGCCTCGATCATCTTTTGCAGATTCTCGCGGTATCCGTCGTGGTATTTCTGCGGCTCGAAATCGGCCTCCAGCGAGGAAATCAGCATCTTCGCCATGGCCAGCTCTTTTTCCTTCACCAGGCTGGTATCTGTGCGGAATTCATCCACCTGGCGGATTTCGTCCTGGAAATACATGGTGTGGGAAAGAATTCCCTTGGCGCCCGGCCGCAGCACGATGATGTGCTCGCGGTTGTGCATGGCCACCTTGGCCAGCGCGTAATAGGACGATTCGCGCAACGCCTGGAACAGCAGGGCGTACGGTTTCTCGCCGCCTTCGTCCGGCGCCACGTAGTAGGAGCTTTCCAGGTAGATCGGGTCCACCTGCTCGGCCTTCACGAATTCCAGGATTTCCATCACCTTGGCGGTTTTGGGCGCCACCTTTTTAATATCTTCGTCGTCGATCTCCACGTAGTGGTCTTTTTCGTACTCGTAGCCCTTCACCAGCTCCGTCCGCGGTATCGGCTTGTCCTCCGCCTGGCAGTAAGTCACCTGGCGAATGCGCGAATGGTCTTCCTTGTGCAACAGATTGAAGCTGATAGTTTCACTGCGCGCGGCGCTGAACAGCCGCACGGGAAACGAAACCAGGCCAAACGTGAGGTGGCCCTTCCAGACGCTCGATGCCATAATTCACCCTCAGTGGGCAAGGGGTCGCCTCACCCAATCCGGCTTTCAACATACTACAATGCCCGATAGGATGTAAACCGAAAGGGACAAAGGGACTTATGCCGCTTGAGGAGTACGCCGCCAAACGCCGCTTCGCCAATACTCCCGAACCCCCTCCCGGAACTCTTCCGAGCAACCAGGGGTCCAATTACTTCTGCGTCCAGCGCCACGATGCCACGCGTCTCCACTACGATTTCCGCCTGGAAATCGACGGCGTGCTGAAATCCTGGGCCGTCCCCAAAGGTCCCACGCTCGACCCCGGGGTGAAGCACCTGGCCGCGGCCGTGGAAGACCATCCGGTCGATTACGGCAGCTTCGAAGGCAATATTCCGGCGGGCAACTACGGCGCCGGCAGCGTGATGCTGTGGGACCGCGGCTGGTTCGAGCTGATCGGCGAAGCCTCCGGCGCCGAGCAGATTGCCCGCGGCGACCTGAAGTTCCGGCTCCACGGCGAAAAGCTCAATGGCGATTTCGCGGTGGTCCACATGAAGAACCGCGGCAAGGGCAACGAATGGCTGCTGCTGAAAAAGCGCGATGCCTTCGCCGTGCCGGGCTGGGATGTGGAGGCCCACGCGTACAGCGTGCTTTCCGGCCGCACCCAGGAAGAGATTGCCCGCAACCTGCCGGCGCGCGAAGCCAAACGCAAGACCGCCGGCGCGGCCGACCGCGTGTGGGAAAGCCGTCCGGCCAAGCGCGCGGCCAAACCCGCCACTGCGGCGGCGCCCGCCACGGCCAAAAAAAAAAGCTCTGAGCACAACCTGGGCAAACTGAAGGGCGCCCGCGAGGCGGCCATGCCGGATTCGATTGAGCCCATGACCGCCACCCTGGTGACGCAGCCGCCCCGCGGCCAGGATTGGCTCTTCGAAATCAAGTGGGATGGCGTGCGCGCCATCGCCTTCGTGGACCACGAAGAGCTGCGCCTGCAAGCCCGCAGCGGCCTGCGCTGCGAACGCCAGTATCCCGAGTTGGCGGTGATCCCGCACCAGCTCGCCGCCCGCCAGGCAATACTGGATGGCGAAATCGCCGTGCTGGACGCCAAAGGAGTGGCGCGCTTCCACCTCATCCAGCCGCGCATCGCCAATGCCGACCCCAACGCCGTGGCTCACCTGGCCCGCTCCACGCCGGTGGTGTACTTCGCCTTCGACCTCCTCTATCTCGATGGCTACGATTTGCGCCAGGTGGCGTTGGCCCAGCGCCGCGAATTGCTGGAAGCGCTCGTCACCCCGGGTGGCGTCCTACGCATTTCCACGGCATTCCCGGGCGCAGGCGAAGATCTGCTGGCCGCGGCTCGCGAGAACGGCCTGGAAGGCATCGTCGCCAAGCACGCCGGCAGCGCTTACGAACCGCGCCGCAGCCGCGAGTGGCTGAAAATCAAAATCGTTAACGAGCAGGAGTTCGTGATTGGCGGCTACACCGCGCCCAAAGGCGACCGCTCATATTTCGGCGCCCTGGTGCTGGGGGTGTACGACGAGGGCGAGCTGCGCTGGGTGGGCAACGTGGGCACCGGATTCGACCAGAAGATGCTGGCGGCCCTCCACGCGCGTCTGGCGCCGCTGGTCACCGAGCGCTGCCCCTTCGCCGAGCGGCCCACCCCCGATCGCGGCATGACCTGGGTGCGCCCGGAGCTGGTCTGCCAGGTGAAGTACACCGAATGGACCCAGGACAACCGCCTGCGCGCGCCCGTATTTCTGGGGCTGCGCAACGATGTCGGGTCCCGGCAGGTGAGCCGCGAAGCGCCCGCACCGGCGGCGCCGCCTTCCGAGGACCCTAACCCTCCCGCCGCGGCGTCGGCAGGCGCGGCACGCGCGCCCGATCCGCCCGACCCGCCACAACCGCCCGCCCATCCGTTCCTCGCGGACGTCAAGGAGGCCACCTGCCGCATCGGCCCGCACACCCTGAAATTCACCAACCTCAAAAAGCTCTTCTACCCCGACGACGGCTATACCAAGCGCGATGTGCTGAACTACTACGACGCGGTTGCCGGCCTGATTCTGCCGCACCTGAAAGACCGCCCGCTCTCGCTCAAGCGCTACCCCAACGGCATTAAGGAGCAGTTCTTTTTCCAGAAGGACGCGCCCGAAAGCTTCGCCGACTGGCTGCGCACCGAGTGGATCGATTCGGAGCACAACGGCCGGCCCATCCGCTACGTGTTCGCCGAAGATCGCGCCAGCCTGCTCTACCTGGTCAACCTGGGGTGCATCGATCAGAACCCGGCGGAGAGCCGCATGGCCACGCTGGACCACCCCGACTATGTGCTGATCGACCTGGACCCGCAGGAGTGCCCCTTCGAGATGATTGTGGACGCCGCCCTGCTGGTGAAGCGCATCCTGGACCGCATCGGCCTCACGGGATACCCCAAGACCACCGGCGGCGATGGCATGCACGTGTATATCCCGCTGGAGCCGATCTATAGCTTTGAGGAGGCGCGCAACTTCGCCGAGCTGATTTCGCGGCTGGTGGTGGCCGAGCGGCGCGACCTGTTTACCACTCCGCGTTCGGTGGCCAAGCGCCAGAAGAACCGCGTATACTTCGACTATCTGCAAATGGGAAAGTCCAAGACCATCGCCGCGCCGTATGTGCTGCGGGCCTATCCGGGCGCGCCGGTGGCCACGCCGCTGGAATGGAGCGAGGTGCGTCACGGCCTGCTGCCAAGCCAGTTCACCATCGCCAACGCGCTGGCACGCTTCGCCGCCAGGGGCGACCTGTTTGCCGGCGTACTCAACCGGCCCCAGCGGTTGGATGAGGCGCTGGAGAAACTGGAGAAGTTATTCCAATGAACCGGCATCTTAGCCGGCGGGCATGGCTGGCGCGGGCCGGCATGGCGGCCGCCGGCGTGGTTGTGGCAGCCAAGAGGGTGCGGGGCGCCGGGCCCGTTTCTTTGTTCGACGGTAAGTCGCTCCATGGGTGGAGTCAGATCGAAAACAACGCCACCTCGCTGGCAAGCAGCAGTATTGCCGATCCGGCCGCCTTCGCCGCTAAGTTGGCTAATGGGACGGATGCGGTCTCGGTATATCTGCGCAGCCGGCTGCAGGATTCGGTGAAGGCCAGCCTGGCCGCGTATTCCCCATCGGCGGAGAATGCCAAGACGGTCCTTTCCGCCTTAGTCAAAGATCTGAATTCCATCATCTCCGGACCACCAATTTATGCGCCGGTGCGATTCCATAACATCGTTCTCCGGCCCGAGACAACTCAGTTACTCAAACACCATCCCAGCGGCCAGCCACTCGCGCGGCTGAATAAGTTGCTGCTGGAAGACGCCTACGCGGGCGAGTTAGCACCCAGTGGGACCACCGGCTGGGTAGTGAAGGATGGCGCTATGGCCAGCACCGGGTCCGGCCGCGGCGTCATCTACACCGCCAGGGACTACGGCCGCTTCCGCCTGATGTTCACCATGCGGCACGTCTCCGGCAATCCCGACCACCAGGCCTGCGTGCTGATCTTCTGCACCCGCCCGCGGGGCCAGGAAAAGCCCCTCGATGCGCTGGCGGGAATCCAATTCCAGGTCCCCAATGGCGGCCACTGGGACTACCGGCCCGGAATGAATAACAATGGCGGCGCCGAATTTACCACAATCAATAAGACCCACTTCGATGCGCACGAGTGGAGCCGTGTGGAGCTACTCGCCGACGCCTCCACCGGGACCGCCCGCATGGCAGTCGCGCACCCGCTGGGGAGCCAGGCGGTCGAAGTACTGGCCTTCCACGACCCCGCCGCGGGCAAAGTCGGGCCAATCGCCTGGCAAATGCACAACGCCGGCTTGTTCGATGAGTACAAGGATGTAACCATCGAGTTAGACCCCCATGGCGACGAACTGATCATGGCGAAGTAGGAACTGGCGGCCGAATGAACCTCATCTTCGAGGAGGGTATGTACTCCCTGACCAACGACCTGGAACAGCTTGTCAAAGCGTTGCGGGATGCCGGTGTGCAATTTGAGATTGTTGGTGGCGTTGCTGTCAACGCTCACATTTTTCTGGAGCACCGCAGCCGTTCCTTCGTGACTCGGGACATTGACGTATTGATCCGCCGGAACGATTTGGAGCAAGTCGCCAAGGCAACGGAATCGCTCGGCTCTGAAGCGGTGCACCTGGTTTTCGCGGGCGAGAAATCGAGAACCACCCAGGCGCAACCCCATCCGGAGCTGCACCCGGAGGAGAAGCACCTGTCCGGCATCGCCATTCCGGTTGCCCCGCTCCGGGACCTTCTGCAAATGAAGTTGAATGCCTTTCGCCTGAAAGACCTGGTTCACATCGAAATCCTGGATGACGCGGGCCTGATCACCCCCGCAGTAGAGCGGGAGTTGCCCGAAATTCTGCAGCAGCGGCTGACCGAAGCGCGGCAGCGGATTGCAGCCGATAAACCGGATGTCGAAGGATAGCGGCCGGATACCTCACTCCCACCGCTTCACCTGCGGCCAGATCTCGCTCAGCGGCCGCTGGAGGCCGCGGCAATAGAAAATATCGAAGTGCTCATACGGCATCGAATAAGGATGGTAGACGCTCGCAACCTTGTGCACCTCGGCGAAGCGCGACTCCAACTCCCGCTGCTCTCCATCCATCACGATGACGCTTTCGCCCGTGTACCCGCGTGGTCCCCAGAGGAAGTAGCTCTGGTGGCCGCTGATGGCCGGCGGTAAGCCATACCGCGGGCCGAACAGGTCCACGGCCCCGGCCTGCCCGTAATTCTGCCCGAAGATGGCGGTCTTGGCGCGCACATCCGGCGGCAGCCCGTTGTACACGCGCGCAACCGCGCCGACCATTTCCGGCCAGCCAAACTGGTCGGCAAAGATCTGCGGCAACGGGCCCAGCCGGTGCGTTTCCAGCCTGGGCTGCTGCAGATGCAGCGCCTTGGTGTAGCGGATATAGGTCTCGGCCGGCAGAACCGGAATCGCGATGGGCGCGAGCAGCGCGCCGCACACAACCATCACAGTCGGATAGGCGAGCTTGACCCAGCCAAACCGCGCGCCTTCCAGCCACGCCTCCCACATCACGCCGCCCGCCGCGAACAGCAGCGGGAACGCCGGAAACAGATAGTAAATCCGCGGGCTCACGATGACAATCACGCCCGCCGTGAAGACCCACGCCCACCCCAGCGCGCGAAACGCCTTGCCGCGCCGGGTGAAGAAAAACCACAGGCCGGCGAGCCAGATCGGCAGGGTGAGGGGCAGCATGGCCAGGGTTTCCTGGGCCAGAAACGCCAGTGGGCCCAGCGGCACATCCCGCCCGCTGCGGCGAATATTGGCCTGCAACTCCAGGAACGGAAAGTGGTGCTGCAGATTCCACAGCAGGTTCGGCAAAAACAGCACGAACGCCACCGCGCCGCCGATCCAAAGCCAGCGGCTCCGCAGGGCGCCGCGCTGGGGCGTCAGGAGCAGCCCGAGCACCATGCCGGCTCCGAAAATCGCCATGGAGTACTTGTTTTCGAGACCCAGTCCCGCCAGGATGCCGAACCAGATCCACAGCTTCCGATCGCCGGTCTTCACGATGCGGATGGCAATCCACGCGCAGCCCATCCAGAAGAGCGGCTCAAAGGCGTTCATGGTGAGCAGGTTGTCCAGACCCAGGATGCCCGGCGCCACCAGCACGGCGAGGCCCGCCAGACCCTGGGCAAAGCGCTTCCCGCCGAGCTCGCGGGCAATCAGCGCGGTAAGGGCAACCTCGCCCGCACCCGCCAGCGCCGGCAGCAAGCGGATCGCCGGCAGCGAGTCACCCAGGATCCTCCGCACCAGCCAGGCAATCGCCGCGATCAGTGGCGGCTGATCCACGTACCCCCAAGCCAGATGCCGGCTGCACGCGAGGTAATACAGCTCATCCACGAAGTACCCGTAGTGCCTCCCAGCGTAGAGGTGGATCACCAGTTTGCCGGCGGCGAGGCAAAGGACCATAGCCGTGGCAGAGAATGCGAATCGCCGGGCGCTCACATCTTTAGTACGTGCCGTCTACCCTGCCTGTTCCGTACTAATCCCCCGCACCCACCCCAGGTTAAACGGCAGCTCCTTCATCGGCCCCTGCCATTGCAGTTCACGGTCGATATCCGGGTGCATCCGGTAGGCCTTCTTCACCTCCGCCACCTGGGCGCCGATCACCGTGATCCTCGCCGGGTCCCACTGCCCCAGTCCGATTTGCCCGCAGTACTTCACGTAGCCCAGCCACTCCGGGTCGATCCCCATCGTCTCGGCGGCAATGCGGTCCACCGACACAATATCGGTGGAGGCCAGCGCGATCCGCGACGGGACCGGCGTCCCCGAATTCGGCCCGTTGCCTTCCATGCCCTCGAAGCCATCGATCACCGTGGCGCCCCAGTTCAGCCGTTGCGCCGTGACCATCATGTTGTAGTGCGTCTGCCGCAGGCCCACATGGAACTTACGCTTCTCGTTCCAGTGCGGCGTTTCGCCGGGCGCCTGGTGCAGCGGCGCGCCCAGCACCACGTTCTTGATTCCCAGCGACGCGATTACCGTGTTGTGCGTCTTCAGCATGGCCGCCGAGATCACCAAAGCCTCCGGGTCCAGCAGCCGGGCGGCCAGGCGGCACGGCACGATGTGCAGGTCCTGGTCCAGCAGGGCAATGCGCTCGAATTCCGCCTCTTTGTTCAGGTCGATCAGTTGCAACTGCTGCTTGCGGTACTCCGAAGTCAGCGCGGGGTAATTGAAGTTGTCATAGCCCCGCTGAGTGTCGCCGGCCGACGATTCGGCGATCTTCACCGGCCCGCGGAAGCTCTCCGCCAGATAATCCAGAATCCCGCGCATGGCGTCCGGGTGGCTGGCCGCCAGTTGGTTTTCCGTGTTGACGAAGTTGGGCTTGATGACCACGTACTTCTTGCCCTTCATCTTGGCGCGCAAATCCTGGTCGATGGCCTTCAGCGCCAGGTACACGTTGCGGCGCCGCTCCGGGCCCTGCTGGAGCGCCACCGTTGACCGCCGGTCGAGGCCCGGAAAACCCTCGGGATTGGAACCCGACCCCATCCTCCGCTGCGGCTGTGCACCGGCATTCCCGCGCAGCAACGCCGCCGCGCCGGCTAACTGGAACAGCGTCCTTCTTTGGACTTTCGCCATGCGGACCTCCCGGGAGACCTCGGCCTGCCGCGGCTACTCTGAAATACCGCCCCACGTCTCCACGAATTAAGATATTATCATCTTTTAGATTGATATGGAGGTTTTGAGATGACTCGCTCCGCCTCACGTCGCAACTTCCTGGCTGCCGGCTTGACACTTCCGGCCGCCGCCTCGGCATCGCGCTATACGGATTCCCCCCAGCAGCAAACGGAACCGCCCACTCGTCCCGCCGCCCCCGGTTTCCACTACCGCATCCTGGGCAAGACCGGCCTGAAAGTGACCACCATCGGCTTCGGCTGCATGATCACTTCCGATGGCAGCGTGGTGGAACGCGCCGCCGATCTCGGCATCACTTATTTCGATACCGCGCGCGGCTACCAGCACGGCAACAACGAGCGCATGGTCGGGGCCGCGCTCAAAAAAAAGCGCAACGACATCACTCTCTCCACCAAGACCGATGGCGCAACCAAGGCCGAAGCCCTGGCCGATATCGACACCAGCCTGAAGGAGTTGGGCACCGATTACGTAGACATCTGGTACCTCCACGCCAAGATCCGGCCGGAAGAAATCACCGACGAGCTGATTGATGCGCAGCAGACCGCCAAGAAAGCCGGCAAGATCCGTTTCGCCGGCGTCAGCACCCACAGCAACCAGGCCACCATGATCCCGTTCCTGACGAAACACGAGAACATCGACGTGATCCTGACCGCCTACAACTTCACCATGCAGCCCGACGTCACCGCGGCGATTGAAACTGCCGCCAGGGCCGGTAAAGGCGTGGTGGCCATGAAGATCATGGCCGGCGGCGCGGGTGGCGGGCGTGGTCGCGGAGGCCCCGGTCCCAACGCGCAGCGGCTCCAACAGCCCGGCGCCATGGCCGCGGTGCTGCGCTGGGTGACCCGCAATCCCTTTGTAGCCACCACCGTTCCCAGCATGACCGATATGGACCAGTTGGATCAGAACATCCGCGCCGGCTTCGACTACTTCACGCCGGCCGACGCCAATCTGCTGGCCGTCCACCGCGAGTTTCTCCGTCCTTTCTACTGCAGCATGTGCGGCCAGTGCGAGGGCCAGTGCCGCTATGGCCTGCCGGTGCAGGACGTATTGCGCTTCGTCACTTATGCCGATGGCTACGGCCAGTTCGCTCTGGGCCGCGAGCGCTTCCAGGAATTGTCCGCCCAGTATGCCTCCGTGCGTTGCGCCGATTGCCCC
>Ga0335074_10002488_pt1 | contig 25103 bp, 19 predicted proteins | sample Lox_Sample_23_FD_206715 | JGI IMG/M metagenome (GOLD analysis project Ga0335074, IMG submission 206715) | Soil microbial communities from Loxahatchee National Wildlife Refuge, Florida, United States - Lox_Sample_2.3 | ecosystem: Environmental > Terrestrial > Soil > Wetlands | place: USA... | reverse complement strand
GCGGCGGCAGGCCAGCTCCAGGTAGCGCAGCCGCTCGGGGTTCTGCTGGGACGGCACGGCGGTATGGATGAGGCTCGCCGGGGTCGCGACCCAGATGTCGGCCGAGACCAGCTCCCGTGCCCGGTAGTGGCGCGGGCACTGGTGCCACAGCGGGCAGCTGTGCCGCTTGCTGCGTGGCCTGCCGTCTCCTTCCTCGTCATCGGTCGGCGGGGCGAGTGCGCCGTCGGCGGCGGAGATCCTGGACGCCATCAAGGCCGCCCTCGACGAGGGCGTCGAGCCGGGCTCGGCGAAGTACACCGCCCTCGCCGAGCGGCTGCGCCAGCTGCGGAACCGGATCATCCAGAACGCCCAGGACGCCCTGGACTTCCTGGCGGAGGCCCTTCAGGTCGCCCGCACCGTCGTAGACGCGGCCAGGAACCCCGATCAGGCCGTCGTCATGGACGAAGACCACGTCGGCGTACTGTCCAGGATCATCCGCGACCACGCGCCGGAGGGCCTCACGGTGACCGAGCGGAACCTGGCCGAGGAGATCGACCAGGTCGTCACCCGTACCCTTGCCCGCCCCTGGGACAACGCCGACGCCCGCAGCCGAGGTGTCCGCCGCGCCACCGCAGCGGTCTTCCGCCGGTACATGCTGAAGCCGGTCGGCGAGCCCTACGACTCGACCGTCGCCTACATCGAAGCCACTACCTAGTTGACTGACCAGCGCCCGCTGCCACGCAAGCCATCCGAGCAGTGCACGGGCACCGTGTCAAAGGATCGTCGGCACCGATGTCGGCGACTACTGCCATGCCCGGGAGCTGGCCGACGACGCCGAGCGGACGTCTGACCGTTGCTTCCGGTCGTTAGCTTTTGTCAGGACAGGGTTCGGCTGAGCGGCGGCGCGAGAGGTAGCACGTGCCGCCATGACCGAGTCCGGGGCTCAGGCGGTCTCGGCGCCGGACGCCGACGGCAGGACGAGCGGCAGCTGGAGGACGCGGGCATAGATGAGGGTCTCCGGGGCGGTGTCGGCTTGCTGCTGGAGGTCGCTGAGGACCTGCCCGGGCGTGTGCTTCTTCGAGGTCCGATGCCGCCCCTGTTTTGCAGGTTTGGCGCCCTCTTTCGGGAATCCCTTGTACTTGGGGTGCTCGTGCTCGGGTGAGTGGAAGTAGCCGACGAGGAAGATCCCTGCCCAGCCGGGTTGCAGGTAAGGCAGGAGCTGGCCGGTGACGCCGGTCAGGATGTCGCGGTTCCAGCAGCCCTTGACCTCGATGACGACGGTGAGCGGCTCGGCGGCGCCGTCCTTGGGGTCGGCCGCCTGGACGTGGACGTCGGTCCGGCTTCCGTCGATGCGGGACGGCCAGATTTCCACCTCGCGGTTGATGACCAGCTTGTGTCCGGCGAGGTGCTCGCGCAGGAACGCGCAGACGAGGTTGGACAGGGTGTCCTCCCAGGCGGGCCACCAGCCTTCCTTCGCCTCTTCCGTTTCCCGGTTCCACAGGAGCATGGACCAGCCGTGCGACCGCTTCGCTTGCTCCTGGAGCACGTCGAGGGCCTCCAGGACGACCATGGTGAGCTCGGTGATGTCGCGGACGACGCGTGTGGTGGCGTCGGTCGTGAGGGTGGTGAGCTCCGCGAGGGTTGGGGGGCGGAGGTTCTCGCTGACCCGCCGGGCGTGATCGGCCGCCAGCTTCGTTAGCTCGGGGTGCCCCGGGTGCGTGGCGGCGAGCCGCTGCAGCTCCTGGGTGGCGGCGTCGGTGAGGTGCGCGGCGATGAGTTCCGGGAGCCGGTTGTGGATACCGCGCCTGCCTGGCCCTGAGATGTCCGCCACGGGCCGGGGGGCTGGGAAATCGAGCGGGCTCCGGCGGGGCGGGAAGTCGACCTGGCCGCAGGCGGCGAGCCGGGTGTAGAGCTGTCCGGCTTGCTGCGGGGTGAGCATCAGGTAGGCGGTGGGCCAGAAGTTTACCGGGGTGTGCGCGTACAGGCTGAAGCCGATGTCCTCCGTGCTGGCCTCGGCCCAGGCGACGGTGGAATCTGCGGAGTCGAGGATCTGGTGCCATCGCGCCGGGATCTCGTCCAGCGGGCCGTGCAGCAGCATGAGGTCGACTGCGTGCGCCCAGCGTGCCCGGCTGTCGCCGTCGTCTGGCGGGAGGCTGCGGTCGGCGATGAGGGCGAGGCTGGCGAGGACGGGCAGCGTAGCCCGGTCATGGGGGGCCAGTGCCTGCGTCGTGTCGCTCCAGACCTTGACGGGCCGGTCAGGGGAGGTCACCCAGGCGAGCAGTGCCTGGTCTGCCTGGTCGCCGAGTGCCGTCTCTGCCAGGGTGGCGGCGACGTTCGCGGTCCACTGCGGTGAGATGGCCGACAGCGCCGCGGGCAGCGCCTCGGCGAAAGCGGTCCCGGCCCGGCCGGCCGCGAGCAAGAGGAGAAGGACGCGCTGGTCGTGGTCGGTGGCGTCGCAGTTGGCGAACGCGAGCACCAGCGCGAGTCCCGCCCACCGCTCGGGCGTGAGGTCGGTGGGCGGGTCGAGGAGGGACAGGGCGGTGACCTCGCAGGCGTCGGCGAAGCCCACCACCCGCGAGATGCCCGCGGCGGTCATGACGGGCGCTTGCCTGACCGCGTGCAGCGCGGCGGCCTGCAGGGCCGTGCGGAGGGGGCTGCCAGGCGGCGGGCAGGACGGCGCGGCGGTCAGGTCCAGGTGGACCGGGACGGGATGTTTGTGGAACTTCTCGGGGTCCCGGGCGAGCCACTGGACGAGCGTCCCCCACCAGGGGCGGATATTGTCCGCGCCTGGCCGCTCGGCCGCCAGGCGCTCGAGCTCGCCATTGATCTGCGAGCTGCGCTCGGCGGCCCGCTGCCTGGCTTCCTGGAGCCACGCTGGCGGTGGTGCGAACCAGCGGGCGGTGACCTCTTCCAATTGCGGATTCGATGCGCGCTCTTGGCGCAGGTGGTCGAGTTCCGGGATGTCCCCCGGATAGGGCAGGGGCAGCATGGCGGCGAGGCTGCTGGTGGTGTCGGCTGCGGCTTTCCTGGCCCAGTAGATGCTGTCTTCCGGGGGGAACAGCGCGAGCTGGTGCTGCTGCAGGGTGTCGAGGGCCGTGGTGTCAGCGGCGGTCAGCCGCGCGATGACCTCCCCGGCGAGGAGCCGGCGCCAGGCGGGGACTCCTGCCCAGGAGTCGGCGATGTCAGCGAGGTGGACGTCATAGGCGCGGTCACTGCGCAGCAGGAGGACGAGGACATCGGCTAGTTCGGCGGCAGCGGGCTGCTGCGGTTCCTCGCCTTCAGCGGGCCGCAGGGCGGAGCATGCCCAGGTCAGCAGCCGCATGACTCCCGCCGGGGAGTTCACGGTGCCGTCCATGAACTGTGCTTGCAGCCAGGCAAGGACGGCTCCCGCGTCGGCGGTGCCCAGCCGGAGGGCGATCCGCTGCCAGGCCGTCTCCGGTGCTGAGGTCGGCACGCGGGGCAGGAGCGCCTCGGTCGGCAACTGCTGCGGCCACAGGGCCAGCAGAGCGCCCACCGCTACCTCCGCTTCCGGGGCGGCAGCCAGCGCGTCCAGTCGGCTAGCCGCCTGTGGGGCTGTGGCCGCTTCCGGAGGAACCGCCTCCAGCGCGGCGGTCCGGATACCGGTGGGTGTCTCGTCGTCTTCGGCCACGTCCAGCAGCGCCCCGGCCGGGGCCTGGTCCGGGCAGGCGCGGGCCAGCAGTATTGCTGTGGCGAGTTGCACTTGCCGCAACGAGTCGCCGGGCTGCCAAGCTGTCTTCGGGGTGATCTTCGCCGCCAGCTGGCCGCGAAGCCCCGGGTGGTTGACGCGGTGCAGGTCCTGGCCGCGGGGCAGCCTTCTTATGCGCGCCGCATGGGTGAGCAGCGCATCAGCGATCTGCGCGCGCACGGCAGGGGGCTGTGCGGGCAAGTCCGGGCTGAGGAGCGGCACGGGGTCGAGCGCCAGGATCTCCTTATAGACCTCAGGCCGGTACCAGGCGAGCCACCCGGCGAGGTCCTTGTGCCGGGGGTGTACGTACCGCTCCCGGCCGACACCCGCGAACAGGAGCGACTGGACGGTGACCGGGGCGAGCCGCCGGCCCTTGAGGTGGGTGGCGGCAAGGAATCCCTGGAGTGCCTGGCTGGCGAACTGCCACTGGTTATCGGACAGGCTCCGCAGCAGAGGAGTCGCCGTCAGCCAGGACAGCGCCTCTTCGGCCACGGCCCCGGCCTCGGGCCTGATGACGTCGGCCGCGTCAACCAGCCGCACAGGGGTGCCAGCGATGGGCTCAAGGCTGGTGGTGAGGATCCCGCCGCCGCAGAACTCCAGGATCGCGGCCAGGTGCGCGGCGCAGCGCATCAGTTCCTGCAGGCCGAGTCCCGGCGGGCGCTGCCGCCACGGCTGAGGCTCTTCGCACAGCTGCTCGCACGCCAGCCGGTAAGCCTCCTCAGCACTTTCCGGAAGGGGACGCCCCTCCGCAGCCCGGTCCAGCAGGACCTTCAACGTTACCGGGAGGGCCGCCACGGGAACCAGGCTGCGCTTCTCCAGCCCGGCCACGAACCCTTCAGGATCGGGCACGCCCCTCGCCGTGGCCGCGAGCAGGACGTCAGCACGGCCAAGCGGGGCCACGTCCCGCACTACAACCGCGTCCCGGGGCCAGTAGCGGAGGAGCACCTGCTGCAGCTCCGCGTTCTGCCGCACTCCCGGGCGGGTGGCCAGCCGCAGCCGCAGCCGGCCGCGGTCCGGCTGCTGCCCCAGCCACGCGTCCAGCAGGGCGACCAGTCCAGGCGCCGGGAGGAGGCTGAGGGCCTCATCGAAGCCGTCCAGCAGCACGTGCCAGCAGTCCCCGGGCAACGGCGAGGGCACAGCGGCCTGCGCAGACAGCCAGGCGGCGGGATCGGGCTTCCCGGCCAGGTCCTTCAGGTCGATCAGGCAAGCGGTACCTGCCAGGGCCTGGTACTCCTGCGCCAGGGCAGTGCTCTTCCCGGTGCCGCCAGCGCTCATCAGCACGATCACCGGCTCGTCACGCACCCCTGCGAGCGGCGCGAGGAAGCTGCGCCTGCCGGGGAAGTGCCACGCCGGCAACGGCACGAGCCAGCCGTGCTCGTCCGCGTAGCCGCCATCGTCCCGGCCGCGGGGATAGGTCAGGCGGGTCCAGTCGTACCGCGGCCCGCTCGCCGCCGTCATGCTCACCGGACAGAATCTAGGCCATTTGAGCCTGATAGCGGGCCGCTATGGCGCCGACAGCGGGGACGTGAAGCTGGCCCGAACGGCCGGGACGAGGAGACAGAGAACCGGGACGGCTTCGGGGCCATTCTCTGGACAACTCGGTGCGTCCCTGCTTGCCGGCGTATGAGGGGACATCAGGAATGGGGAACCTACCACCACCCCTGCTGGCGGCCAGCGCGGGCGGCGTCGCCGCGACCTCACGCCGCTCCCGCTGGCGTTAACCCGCCACGCACGGTGCTCGTTCACCGCTATCGTCCCCGGAGGCGCGAAAACACAGCCGGGCTACCGCCCCCTAGGGAGAACAGCATGGTGACCAAAGAGCCGACAGCGAGCACCTTCGTGTTCCGCCGGGAAGCCGGAACATGGCTGACCGCCCTGGTGTGGCATCCCCGCCTCAAGTGCTGGCTGCCCAGCGGCGGGCACGTCGAGAACACCGAGAACACCGAAGAGGCGGCCATCCGGGAAGCGCGCGAGGAAACCGGCCTGGACATCCTGCTCCTGCCCGGCCCGGCCGCGCCCGTGCCAGCCGGGTACCCGCACAAGGTCTTGTGCGCCCCCTGGTGGATCACGGAAATGGGGGCCTCGCCCGACAGCCACACGGCTTCACGGCACGTCCACGTGGACCACGTCTTCGCGGCAGTCGCCAGCAGCGCCCAGGCGGCCGGCACCCCGGCGCACACCGTGCGATGGTTCAGCCGCGACGACGTCACGGAAGAGCCCGGCATCTCCCAGGACTCGCGACTGCAGGTGCTCGAACTGCTCGCCCGGATATGACGGCGGCGGCGCCGGTGACCGCGCTGCCTGAAATGCGCTGGCAGGCGCAGGCTCCCGCGATGTAGAGGCGTTCGCGCCGCACCGCCAGGTTAGCCGGGGGCGGTGGCTGAGAAGAGGCGCTGGGCGACGGCGGTCGCGGTGGCCAGCGCGAGCATGGCGTGCTCGCGGGTCCAGGCGGTTGCCCGCAGGGCCGGGTCGGGGTGGGTGGCTGAGCCGTAGTCGAACAGGGACTGGATCAGCTGGCGCTCGGCGTCGAGGATGGCGGCCTCCCGCTGGTCGGTGTCGCGCTGCCTCCTCGGGCTGAGGTGCTCGCCGTGCATCCCGCGGAGTATCTCGACGGCGTCGCGGGACGCGCGGATGCTGCCTTTCCAGTCGCCTTTGTCCAGCCGCTGCCGTGCGTCGGTCAGGTCCCGGATCACGGTGCGGTGGTCGTCGGTGGCCGTTCCCTCGGGGAGCTTGACGACCAGGGTGACGGCGGCGGCCTGCTGCCAGGGGGTCAGGACCTGGCGTGCCCATGTCTCGGCGGGGATGTCGAGCTGTTCCTGCCCGGTGTGCCGGATCGGGCTGTGCGGGCTGGTGTTCGGCCGGTGGACTCCTTCCGGCCGGGGGTACAGCCCGGGGACCGACTCGCCGTGGTTGAGGAGCACCACCTCGGGCGTGACGGACAGGGCCAGGTTGCCGCCGTCGCGGACGCGTTCGAGGTGCTCGACGTCGGCCTGCGTCAGGCGCCAGCGGGCGAACTCGCTCGTCTTGTACGGCGTGTCGTCCTCCCGCCAGCCGAAGCCGAGCTGGGTGATGATCGTCTCGGCCTTGCCGAGGTCAGCCGACAGCCTGGCCCCCTGCACCTGGCAGGAGGCCAGGATCATGGCTGCGACGCCTGGGGCGAACCCGTCGGCCTGGATCTTGAGCTGGATCTCCAGCACGGGACCGAGGGGCGCTATGCCGCGCACGATGCCCGCGGTAACTGCCACGTACCCGTAGTAACCGGTCCCGGTGTCCATCGGCTGCTTCTCGTTCCCCCTCGTCACGGGCGAGTACCGGCCCCGCGATCGAAGGGGGCTGAGCCGCGCCGCCGCGCTCGAGCCCCGGAGACGTCCCGCCCGTCGTCTCGGGCCTGACCGCGCAGCAGGACCCGGGTCACGGCGTGCCCGGAACCGGCCCAGCCTGGCTGCCGGCCCAGAAGGGCACTTGCCGGGTCCACGGACCGAGAACGCGGGCGAACCCGTCGTCGTCGCGGGGATCGAGTTCGCCGAGGCCGGTCTGCTGGGTCGGCTTGCCGCGGTGGCTGGTGACGGTCATCGCCGCAGCCGGGCTGGTGCCCCACGAGTTGCGGAGCCCGTGGTGCGCGCTCACGTAGATGACCTCGTCGTCTTCGTCCCGGCCTGGTTGAGGGATGACCAGGTGAGCCAGAAGGGGGTCATCCTGCGTCCCGGCCCGGCCGCCGTGTGCCTTGCACGCCGCGACGAGCTGCTCGATGCGCGCCAGCCGGTCGCGGGCGGCCCACCGCTCGGCCGGCCCGAGGTCCGGCCCCCACGAGCGGACCAGCCAGCCGGCGGCCCCTTCCGGGAGCGGCCCGACCTGGCCGTTGCGCAGGGACCTGGTGACCTCGCACATCTGCCACGCCCGGGAGTGCCCAGACGCCGGGTCGTTACCGGAGGCCAGTACCCTGGCCGCGCTGGCGCGTTCAGCGGCGTCGGCGGCGAGTTCGTCGGCCACGGTGAGCCGCTGGGGGCGGGTCAGGGTGCTCAGCGCGGCCGGCGCATCGGACGCCAGCACTTCCGCCGCGTCGGTGAAGCTCCACTGGCCGGTGTGCCGGCAGCCGTCGGCGGGGATGGTTACCGGCTCGATCTTGGCGGCCGGGCCGCGCAGCCGCTCGATGAGCGCGCCGATGGCGACTTCCAGTGCAGGGGAGGCGTCCAGGAACGCGGCGGCGTCCCAGGCGTCCTCCGAGATCCGGGTAAGGGCCGAGGCGAGGTAGGCGGCCTGCTCGCTGTCGGCGAGGGTGGTGACGTTGGCGCTGTGGTCGGACCACGCTCCCGGCCAGGTGGCAATGACGATCGCGCGCTGAGCCGAGCGCAGGACGCTGTAACTGGTCATCGATGTCTCCGGTACACGCACCGCCTGGCAGACACCGGCAGGAAGGCATGCCGGATCCCCAGCGGAAGAAGGAAGCAAGAAGGAGATAATCGGTAGCCCCGCGGCCCGACCGCAGCGCCCGTCCGTGTCTCGATCATAGCCTTGCTGGCCGTTCAAGGCGGCCGACACCCCCGGCGACCGCCGCGCAACCGCGTGACCGACGGCGCGGGCGCCGCGGAAGATCCCGGACCGGGTCGGCGCGAGACCGCCGTAGAACGCGCGACGGCCGCCACGCGGGCGCCGACCGCGGCAAAGAGCTTACCGTGAAGAGATTCCGCTAACTTGACGGCGTCGAGGCAGCTAGTCCGCGGCCTTGCTTGCATCAACAGATGCCTATTCGCCGTCCGGGCCGCTCCTAGACCCAGCGATTGCGGATGCTGCCTTGATCAGGCTCGTGAGTTCCCGCAGCACATTTAGCCCGTGGACCTTGTCTTTCCCGGAGAGCCGGAGAACCTTGAAGTAAAGCAGGCCGGTCCAGGCAACTAGCAGGATGAGCGCGAGCCCCACGGCGCCCGCCAGTAGAGCCAGCGGCACGAAGGAAGCGGGCATCGTGAGCACATCTTCAGAGATAGCAGGCATGCGGGACAGACCCTCCTTGGGTCAAGCCCGTGCTGCGCTACTACACGGAGATGTTCGTCGAGCCACGTACGCGCTGCAGGTATTCCGCTTTCTGATGGGAGCCTAGCATGCCGCTCACGCTCTCGTTGGCGCAGGGAAGTTCCAGGGACGCTCAGCGGTCAGGTGCTCGGCGCAGTCATGGCTCCGGTCGCCGCAGTACGACACGCGCGACGCGTGGATGATATTTCGCTTCTGGCGCTTGTTAACTACGTACTTGCCGGTCGCGTAACTGACGGCGAGATAGTCGATTACATAGGTGGAACGGCACCTGACGCAGCTCGAATAGGGCCCGGCCGGGTAGGCCGTGAGGATCTGCTCCAAGGTGTGGGCCTTGTAGGCGCCGACGGGGTCGTGGATCTGGAACATGGCGTCTGGGAAATTGCGGGCAGAGTTATCTACGGGAGCATCTGACGGGCTGCGGCTGGCGTTCCCGTCGCCTGTCGCCGAGGGTTCTTCCTCGAGAGCGAGGTCTTCGGTCATGATCGCCACTTCTGTGTGCCACTGCTCGGGAGAGTACCTCTCGCCGAGATGCCAGACCCAGAACTCATCTCGCAGCGGATAGACCGCGGCGAGCAGCCTGCCGTCGTTACGGCACCTGGCTTCGACGACAGGGTGCAGCCGCTTTCTATTGGCCCTCAGGTATGTCCATACCTGTATCTCCCGCTGGGTAGTGAGGATCATCGCAGTCTCCGGTTCAGCAAAGCTGCCACTGGGTCGCTTGCCAGGAGTTGACCAGGCCGTACGCGGGAGCTGAGGCAAGCGCGGGGTCTCTTCCTTCGGGAATCACCCGGCCCGGCAGGACTATCACATTCCGGGCGGCCCGTTCGGCGGCGGCTTTGCCCGCCGCGTAGATCATCGACCTGTACTCGATGAAATAGGTCAGCCGGCATTTAGGGCAGCTACTGAAGGTGCCCGTCAGCTCGCGGTCCGCACGGCTGATCTCCGTTAGGGAAGATGCCCGGTAGAACCGGACCGCGCTCTCAAGATCACTCAGCTTTTCCACTCTGGCCTCGGGTTCGCTCCTCTCGGGAAAGCGAAATTCTTCCTCGCTCGCTCTCCCGAGAGTCGCCGCCCAGGATTCCGCCCGGTCTTCCCCGTTCTCGATGAGCGTGTCGTATTCGTCTGCGGCATTCCCTAGGTACTCCCGCCTGCTCTCCTCCGGAGTGAGGCGTTCACCTCGATGCCACAACCAGGTGCCGTCCTTGAGGACGTAGACGGCTCCCAGGAGCCTGGAATCCCGCCCGCACTGGGCCACGGCAAGCGGCCGAAGGCCCTGGCGCCTTTCGGACAGCTGGCGGTTGACCTCGTCATGCCGGTCGAACCACTCGCCTGCCGTGCCCGCCATGCAGGGCATTATCGCCCATACCGTGCCGCAGCCGCGCCGCCGCGCGGGTCGGCAGGCCGACTGGCGCTCCCTGCGAGGAAAGCGCCGGGTCAGCGCCTGATGCTGCTTTCCCGTATCATCCCGGGCGTGTTTCCTGGGCCGGGGGCGCCGCAGCGGCTATCGATCTGCCGGGCTTAGGGGGTGACGTTGAACCGGCGGAACAGGTCTGCGAAGAACGCTTGGAGCAGGGTGAAGGCGGGTCCCGAGTCTTTCAGTTCGGTGGCGCCGAAGCGGAACACCTCGTACCCGCTGAGCTTGAGCTCGCGGTCGGCGCGTGCCATGGCAGCGTAACGGGCGGGGGCTGGCCGTGTGCCGTCGGGGGATGAGTAGTGGTGGGATCCGTCGACTTCGAGGACGACGCGCTGGCCGTGGGGGAGTAGGAGCAGGAAGTCCATGCGGTGGCCCAGCAGGGCAGCCGCCCCGCGCTCGCGGACGGTCTTGGGGTCCCAGTGGAGCCATACCTCGGGAAGCAGCGCGGGGAGGGCGGGTACCGCGGTGCCGTGGATCTTGTAGTAGAGGTCGAACAGGTTGCGCTGCGGTGGGGAGTTGCCGGGCAGGGCGCTGGCGAGCCTCTGGTACAGCGACCGCTTCGCCTCCTCATCGCCGCCGGGCTGGCGGGTGTCCTTCCACCATTCCTGCAGGTCGCGCCACCGGAGGCCGTCACTGCCGATGGGCCTGTCGTAGACGAGGACCTGGTCGGCGTTCTCAAGGATCTCGATGTCGTTGCTGATGGCATCGCTGATCCGGATGTCGGGCTTGACCTGGGAGGCGAACACGAGGTTCTTCGGCTGCCGGTGACGCGCCGCGCCGACCGGGACGACGCTGAATACCGGGTAGCCGCCGTCAGCGCCCGTTTCGCGTAGCTCCGCCCCGGCCTCCCGTAGCCGCAGGTTGACGAGGTCGGCAATGGCCCGCTGCGCCGGCTCGTCGGGGATCAGGTCGGCGGAGAGCAGTCCCTCAATGAACCGTCCGAACCGGGCGTCGCCCGAGTCGAACGCGCCGAGCCGCTCGAACAGGTCCTCAGCGGTCCAGTCGCCGGGGTTGCGGATCACGTGCTGTTCGATCTGCCCGCGCAAGCTTGTGAGGTCGCTCGCGAAGAACCCCAGCTGGCTGTTATTGATGTTCCACAGGCTCTCCAGGAGGGCCATGAACCGTTCGGCCTTGCGCGTCAGGACATCGAGGACGCCGTCGAGGTCCCGCGCGATCTCGCGCCTGACCCGCTTCGGTACCTCGGAGACACCCCGGCCGGCCCAGAGCACGTCCTCGATCGCGAAGCGGGCCGCCGGGCCCGACGACAGCGGCATCGTGCCCGAGACAATCCGCTCCGCAACCGCCGGGAGGCCAGCATCCGGCAGGGCTGCAAGGCTGCGAGCAACCCGCACGCGCTTCGAGCACTCGCCTTCGGGAGGAGGCTTAGGCAACCCGAGGCGCTCGCACTCGATGCTGATGTCCCGGTGCCCCCACAACCCTGCGAAATCGTTGAGCACGCCCTCGACCAGCTCGCGTAGCACCTCTAGGTCCATGCCACCGGACATCAGCCGATTGTCGCAGAGATCTTCTGTGCTCGGGTCGCGAGACGCGGAGCGCGAAGGCCGTGACCGCGCCAGCGCGCAGGGGATGAGCGTGTCCGCGCATGCTGACCTGGCACTTACGCGCTCAAGGAGCGCTGAGCGCCGCGTCGCTACGGGCGACCGACTTGCTCGCCCGGAAAGGCAGTGAGCGCAGTCACGTGCCGTAGCCACCAAGCGAGCGCAGAGGTCTAGTCTTACGCGCGTGAATGACGAGGACAGCCGGCTCCTGGCCGAATTGCTTCGGGTGCTCGGGGAGTCCGACCCCAGGATCAAGCGTGTGAACTCAGCTGTCGGCGAGCCAGGGCCGGCCGCGGGCAGTCCCATGCGGGAGGACGACGACCGCCTGAAGCCGTATCACCTGTCCCATGCTGCCCGGCATTCCCTCGCGCACGCCGTTGACCACCTCATCTGCTTGCAGGCGCCGCTCGGGGCGCCCCGGCTGATCCCCATGTACGCGCCGTTCTCGCTGGTGCGGGCGGTGCTGGAGAACTCGTGCGCGGCGGTGTGGATGCTGCAGCTGCCGCGCAGGTCTGAGCGGATTACCCGGCGCCTCCAGTTCGCGGTCACCGACATCCGCAACGGTGAGGAGGCCAAGGAGATAGTCCAGCAGCCAGGCCCGCGAACCAAACAGGACCGGCTGGATGAGGTCCGCGCCATCGCGGCCGGTGAAGGTATCTCCTGGAACTCGGTCAAGAGCGGCAGCGGGTACAAGGACATCGTCCAGGCCGCGGGCGGCGGGACCGTGGCTGCCGCCGACGTGATCTACCTAAGCTGGAAGTTGTGCAGCGGCATGGCGCACGGCGATTTCTGGCCGACCTGGAGCGGCATCGACCGGGTCGAGCTTCCCGGGCAACGCCCGGGACCGGGGCATTCAAGATCGAGGCGAACGTCAAGCTGCTCTTGTACGTCACCGGGCTCGCGGTCAAGATGACCGGCCGCGGCTTCGAGCTCTATGACGAGCGCTGCCGCCCGCCTTACTGACCGCCGATGGCGGGAGGTTAGTTAGGCGGCACCGAATTCCAGTGGCTCGGATGCGGCTAGCCTTGAACCCGTGACGGACGTTCAGCCGGCCCGGGGAGTCTTTTCGGACCCGGTGGATCCAGATACGGATCCAGCGCGTCCCAGGGCCCTTGCATGGGAGCAGTACTCTGACCGGGTACTTTCTGAATGGTATCTGCTCCTTAGCAAGGAACCCGAGGAGGCTGAGGTCCAGCGGTTTCTTGAGCTGCACCCGTCGATGATTCCGGGGGGCAGTGGCGACATCGGGCCGGGCGGTCACCACGGATCAGATATGGGCGCAGTATTCCGGCGGCCTGATTTGATCGGCGCAGGCCGCGCTTTTCAACCGGATTTCATGTGGGTCACGAGATCCACCAGCCTGGTCACGCCGATCCTCGTCGAAATCGAGAAGCCGTCAAAACGCTGGTTCAGAAGAGATGGGCGGCCGACTAGCGAGTTCACGGAGGCTCACGACCAGCTCAATGACTGGCGATCATGGTTCGCTCGTGACGGAAATAACGCGCTGTTTCGTGAGAGGTTCCTCTTCCTCGGTGAGAAATATGAGGATCGGCCGCTCGAACCGCAGTATGTGCTGATCTACGGCCGTGAATCAGAGTTTGGGATCGGCGGGGGCCACGCCAATCCTAGGGGGCTGCGCTACAAACGCGACCAGCAACGCGGGATGAATGAGTCGTTTATGACTTTCGATGCTCTGCGCCCGCGCTTCGATCACTCCAATTCAATGACGCTCACAATGACGGCCCGCGGCCCGGAGATTCACGCTTTTTCGCCCGTGTACGGGACGAGTACCGGTGTCGGAGAAGGGGCGCTCCTCTTGGGGGATCCTCATGATGCCCTCTACCGGTCTGTCATGATCTCGGACGAGCGTCGCGCATACCTGGCAAAGCGGTGGTCACACTGGCAGCAGCGCGAGCGCCAGAGGAATGCAGGTCCCGGCCATGCCTACGTTCGCCAAACCGGGATCGAGTGAACTACCTCTTGGTGCCTATCAAGTAGGTCGAGCGAGGACCGTGAAGTTGTCAGTTCCTGTGGCGGCGTGCCACGGTCGTGCAGGCTGTTGCGCGATAGTGTGTCACGCGAAACCAGCAAAGGCTGGGGCACCCGAGGTCGGCTTATTCACCAGTCCCGGGCTGGAAGCTTCTTGAGGCGGAGATCGGGGCCGACTTCCCAGTTCAGGTCCTGGTCGTCGGAGAACCTGACGGTGAACTCCACCGACGGAAATGTCTCGACGTCGAAGGACCAGGCGAACGCCGCATCCTCGCCTGCGTTGAGCAGGGCCTGGCGGCTGCTGTTAGCAGCTAGGGCGAAGCTCTCGGGTATGGCGGGACCACGCTGAGCCGTCGGCTCGATCCTGCCCACCACGTCAGCGGGCTTCCTGCCTGGTGAGACGCTGCCCAGGACGTTGATCTCCGCTGCGAGGTTGCGGATGGGCCGAGGGGAGGCGTTCGTCACGACGAGCATGTGGACCGGCTTAGACTGGTCCCCGGGCAGCACGCCGGCTTGCCCCCCGTCAAAAGTCCGGGGCTGAACCTTGATCTCGCTGGCCTGCTTCTTCTCTTCAGGCCCCGCCCCGGTCGCTACTTCATAGAGCAGCGTCCACGGCTCGTAGCCCTCACGGCGGCAGGTGATCAGGAGCCGGACCGGGTGGCCTTCGTAGTCGTCTTGCCACTGCTGCTGGCTGTAGGTCGACATCCAGTGGCCGGGCCGGGTGCGACTGAGCGGCAGCAGGTCCCAGTTCTTGCCGGTGACCCGCGAGTACGCCCGCGTCTGTGACATACGGTTGGTGGCGATCTGGACGCTGGCGTTGGTGTTGAATTCCCACGGTCCCCAGACGAACGCCTCTGCCTCTTCCTGGGTCAGCCGCGGGGGCAGCCTGCCGGACCAGTGCTCTTTGCCGGCCTCGTCCAGGATCGTGAACGTCACCTCGTCCAGTCTCTCTAGGGCGCCGCCCGTCAGCGTCACGCGCAGGCTCGCGTCGTCGCCCTCGGTCTCCGTGAACTTCAGGTCGAACACCGGGGCAATCTCGTCATGCCGCCGCCCCCGCTCGATCGAGGCCAGCGATCCGGCGGCAGCGTTCGCCTGGACCGCTGCATCGTGCGACTGCCTGGCCGCCCAGGCCGCGATGGCCGCCGCTATGACCGTGCCTGCCGCGCCGACCGCCGCCCACCACGTTGCCGCGTCCATGAACCCGCATGGTACCGGGCACATTTCAGCTTGCGCGGGAATCGTAGGCTCGCTGCGTCCGCGTGTCCGGCCCCCCTCCCACCGGCCAGGTGCGCTCCATCAACCTCCACTGCTTGAGGAATGAGAAACCCGCTCAGGGACTCCCGTGTGCGCTGTAGTAGGACACCGCAGTTGGGCTGGAATTTGCCTTAGCCGTCGGCTGCACCTTCGAGTCCACCAACATGCAGCGGCCCGGCCAATACGGCCACCGACGACTACGCGGCGGGACCGACGTCTTCGCCGGTTCCCCGCAGCCGAGTGTCTCTATCTCGCAAGAGCCGATCTTCCGGCAGCACGTGAAAAAAGGGGCTGAAAACCCGATTTCTGTAGTAGCGGACAAAGCGGCGGCACGCGGGGCCGACCCGGCCCATGACAGATCCTTCTGGCAGTGCGGCGCGCTGGCGGCAGGCTGGCACGCCCTCGTCAGGCTGTCTGGCGGCACGCAGCGCTAATGGGACGGTGGCGCGTGCCGCGCGGGCACGCGCCACCGTGCCCCCTTCGCTGTACCCGGCCCATGCCCAGCCCGTCCCCCGGGGCCGTGCCCTTGTTCGTACGGGGCTGGCACCGGCCTGTATCGACCCGTGGCTCGGGGCCGGGTGTCAAGCCCGTCCCCGCCTGGGACCGGGCGGACTTGACCTGGCCGGCAGAGGTGCGGGTTGATGCGTGCGGTCCCGGGCGGGAGGCCAGCCCGCCCCTTCGGCCAGCGGCCGGCGGGAGTGTGCCGTCGGCCACCGTCCGGGATCCCGCGCCCGGCCCTGCCGGCCTTCCCCTCCGGCAGGACCAAGCCACCCGCCAGGCCACGCGCCCCCGCCCGCCGACGCGGCCCTTCCTTCTGTCCTGTTTCCCTGCAGCCCCGGGCCGCCGTCCGCCGTGGCCGGCCGGGCGGGGGCCGGACTTGACGCGGCGGGCAGAGCGGAGCGTCCGTCGTCGCGGGCCCACGGACAGGCCGCCCCCGGGAACGCCAACCGCTCCCGGTCGGCCCGCCGCCACCCCGGACGGAGCACCCGGCGCCGCGGATGACCCGCTGCTGACGATCGAGGAGGTGATCGCCGAGCTGCGGGTGTCCCGGGCGGCTTTTTACCGCTGGCGCCGGCAGGGAGCCGGGCCGCCGGCGGTGCGGCTGCCGGGCGGCGGGGTGCGGGTCCGGCGCACCGCGCTGACCGCGTGGCTGCGCCGCCTGGAAGAACAGGACACGCAAGACGGACAGGAGCAGACAGCAGATGGACAGCTACGACATCAGGTTCTGGGACACCAAGAAGCTCGGCAACGGCCCCGGGGCGCGGTACCGGGTCCGGTGGGCGGTCAACGGCCGTGAGCACTGCAAGTCGTTCAAGGCCCGCCCGCTGGCCGACGGGTTCCTCACAGAGCTGAAGGACGCGGTCCGCGACCGGCGGCCCTTCGACCCCCGCACCGGCCTGCCCGAAGCCGAAGTCACCGAAGACGAGGCGGTCACCTGGCACGCTCACGCCCGCGCCTACACCGAGGCCAAATGGGCGAACCTCGCCCCGGTCTCCCGCCGGTCGGTCGCCGAGGCCCTGGTCACCGTCACCATCGCCCTGAGCAAGAAGGAACCGGGCGCCCCCGAACCCAAGGTGCTGCGGCAGGCGCTGTTCTCCTGGGCGTTCAACCCCGCCACCCGCAACACGGACCCGCCGCCCCATATCGCCGCCGCCCTCGACTGGGCCGAACGCGCCTCGCTCCCGGTCACCGACCTGGAAGACACCGCGACCGTGCGGCTGGCGCTGGCCGCCTGCGCCACGACCCTGGCCGGCAAGCCTGCCGCTGGGTCGACGCAGCGGCGCAAGCGGTCGGTGTTCTACAACGCCCTCGGCTACGCCGTCGAACTCGGCCGCCTCGGCTCCAACCCGGTCGACCGGATCCAGTGGACCGCCCCCGCCGTCGCGGCGAGCGTGGACCGGCGGGTCGTCGTCAGCCCCGCCCAGGCCGGGACGCTCCTGAACGAGGTCGGGCGGCAGGGGCAGCGGGGCGAGCACCTGAAGACGTTCTTCGCCACCCTGTACTACGCGGCGCTGCGCCCGTCGGAGGCGGTCATGCTCCGCCAGGCCGACCTGCACCTGCCGAAGTCCGGGTGGGGACGGATCGTGTTGTCGGCCTCGGCATCGCGGGCCGGGCGGGCCTGGACCGACGAGGGCACCGCCCGGCAGGAACGCGGCCTGAAGCACCGCGCCGGCAACGAGACCCGCACCATCCCCATCCCCCCGGTTCTGGTCGAGCTGCTCCGCGCCCACATCAAGCGGTTCGGCACCACCCCGGACGGGCGGGTCTTCCAGACTGCCCGGGGTGGCATCCTGCAGGATTCCGGCTACAACGAGGTCTGGGACCAGGCCCGTCAGGAAGTGCTTACTCCGGCCCAGTACAGGTCACCGCTCGGCCGGCGCCCGTATGACCTGCGGCACGCCGCGGTGTCGCTGTGGCTGAACTCGGGTGTGCCCGCGACCGAGGTCGCGCGCCGCGCCGGGCACGGCGTCGCGGTCCTGCTGAAGATCTACGCCCACTGCATCGACGGCCAGGCCACCGCGGCCAACCAGCGCATCACCGACGCCCTCGGCATCCAGGATGCCGAGGGCGATCTTGGTGACGAGGACGACACCGGGCAGGCTGCCGTGCCGGTCCGGTGACGGAGGGCTCCCGGGGGAAACCGTGTCGGGTATCGCCTGGCTGGTGCGGCTGCGGTGGCTGTCAATGTCACGGACAGGCGCTTCATGCCTGACTAGGCTGGGCTTCCGCGTGATCGCTATCAGCCTGCTGGACCGATTCCGGAGGATGTGGATACCGTGGCTGTTTCCCCGGCCGAGATGATCACTACCGCGGCGAACGGCGTCAGGTGGCGGCGGCTTCCCGGCGGTACCAGCTCGGCGGAGGAGTTCCTGGCCGTGCTGGCAGGCCCGGACGGGGACAGGATCGCCCGTGAGTGGAGCCTGTGGCGAGAAGGCGAGCCGCGGCGTGAGGACGACCGCCGGCACGCGGTGCTCTTCCAGTGGGAGCACGCCGACCCGCCGCCAGGCCCCTACCCGACGGCCGGGGAGCTAGAGGCACGGTTCGACGCCCGGTGGGCTGAAACCCAGCGGCAGAGGGAAGCGCGGGCGGCAGGGTACGACCACGACCGCGCGATGGCGCGCCTGAAGCTACTGAGCACACAGGCCGACGCGGGGTTCATGCGCCATGTCCTGGCAAATCCCGCGAGCGACGCGCAACGCGACAAGGCCGCGGAGTTCCTGGCCGCCGCCGAGCAGGAGAGCAAAGCGCTTGAGGCCCAGGTGGGCGATCCCGACGCGATCCCGGATGAGCACGGTGACCTTCCGGCGGCACGGCGCGGGTACAACCTCGACTCGCACATGAGGCTCTTCCGCCACGAGGCTCTCCGCGCCTGGTCGAAGGGGCAGCGGCCCCGGTTCCGGCAGCTGCTGGCCATGCCCGTGCCGCAGCCCGCTGACATGTGCCCGGAGTGCCAGGCGCCGGCTGACTGGCACACCTACGGCGTGTCGCTGCGGCTGTTCCGGCCGGAGCCCGAGCCCGGCTCGCAGGCCGAGACGATAGCCCGCCTCATGCCCGGATGGCGGGAACGGTGCCCTGCGTCCACGAGCATCCAGATCCGCCAGCAGTGGGGCCAGGGGCTGCCGGACTTCGACGGCGCCCGGTGGCGGGCCATGCTGACCTCGCTGCTGCGCGCGATCTTCGCTCCCGCCCCGCCCCGGCAGCGCGAGAAACCGGACCAGCGGGCAGTCCTGGAACGGCGGCTCCGCAGCGCGGAGGCCGAAGCCAGCCGGATCCGGCGCGAGCTCACCGGACTCGGTCCCGGTACCGGCGAAGGAATGCGCCCGTGAACCTGACCAGTGCCCGCCTGATGGGCGGCGAACTCCGGTACGGCCGCTATGGCTTCTACTGCTCGAACGGCAGGAAGCACGTATTTCATCATCTCTTCCCGGAGAACAGCGGGACGAGCATGGACATCGGGCCCTGTGAAGGGGACTCCTGTCCTTTCGCGCACACGCACGGGTCCCACAACTGCCAGTCGTGCGAAAGCTGCCTCGATACCCGGCGGATCACGCTGGACAGCGGCCGCGACCTCAAGGTGTACTTCCACCCGCGCGGCGGCTGGCAGGGGAGGGGGAAGAACCGCCGCCGCACCGGCACCGTCACCATCATGCGCGCAGGCAGCCTTGAGCCCGGCTGGTATCACGAGCTAGCGCAGCAGGCGGAAGCAGCGGACGGGCTGACAGCCAGCCGACCGTCCGACTGGCTCGGATGCAAGCGCGCTCGCGAATGCGCGGCTGACGAGAACGGACATCACTGGGCATTCGAAGACGGCGAAGGAACGACCATCAAGCACCCCGACGGGCGGCATGTCCTGTACCGGGACTCTGACAACCTGGCAGCCGATGGCGCGGTTCAGCGCAACTGCAGCCACTGTCACGAGACGCAGATGAAAAGACCTGACGGACAATGGAGCGGCGACCGTGAGGGCTGCCCCTGCTGTGAGGAATTCCCAGCAGAGCACGCCCTGTACTACTGCAGACGATGCAGTCACGGCGCTCCGCGGTCGCTCGTAACCCGGCAAGAGCGAGACTACTTCTCCAGCCACGACCGGGCGGGCGCAGGCGCAAGCATCATCATGAGCGTTCCGGCCGGCCTGCGCAGGGACACGAAGGCGAGTTATCCGCACGACGCCAGCCTCCGGGCGCATCCCACCGGAACCACCGGCGTCCCGTAGGAGTCCCGATGGTCCCGCTCAATCAACGCCAGCTCGACGTGCTGCGCTGGATGGGCGACGGCTGCCCGGATCGCGACTGGCCCGGCCAGAGCCACAAACTGACGGCGCGCTCGCTGGCAGGCAGGGGTCTGGCGGACGTCAGGCGCAAGAAGAAGATCTGGACGGCCACGATCACGGCCGCTGGCCGGTACTACCTCGAGCACGGCGAACCGCCGCCCAGCCCGGAGCCCGGCTTCGAACCGGCGGCTAGGCCGGCCCGCCGTGGGCAGCCGTCCGTGCCGCCGGACTTGCCACGGCTGGACGCGACAGCCCGTGCGATGCGCCGGGTTGCCGCCCGGCCGAGGACGACCATTGTCAAGCAGGCAGAGCGACAGATCAGGGAGACGTACGTGCGGTACAAGGTCGTGGTCACCCGTGTGCAGGTGGCCGAGCGCTTCGTCAGGGCAGCCAGTGAGGAAGCGGCGGCGGCCAAGGTGCAGGAGGAATTCGGCCGGCCGTACGGCTACTTCGGGTCATGGAAGACCACAACCTCTGAGGTAGATGTCGTTGAAGCCGAGCAGACAACCGTCATCGGCCCGGTGCACCTGTCGGACGAGGGACCGTATCTGCTGAGCATCAAGGACGCGGCCAAGGCGCTCGGCATTAGCTACTCCACGCTGTACCAGATGACGACCCAGGGAGACATTGAGTGGGTCATGATCGGCTCCCGGAAATACATCTCACGCGAGTCCCTGATGGACTTCATCAAAACCAACACGCACAAGGGATATTACGTCGCCCGTTAAAGGCGGCGACGTACCCATGTTGTCTGGGCCGGTGTTCGTCCATCTCGGACGGGGGCGTGCCAGGCCCGCGCTGACACCACGGGGGTCTCGCTGACCTGTGGAAACTGCCCGTACTTCCAGGATCTTCACGATATTTGAGGGAACGAGCGAGATTCAGCGGATGATCATCGGAAGGGCCGTCACGGGGCTTGACGTGCGGTAATAACCGCTGGTCATGGCGCTGATGCGGATCTTGAAACGGGCCGGTGAACTCCGGTTTCTGACGGTCGGCCGGTTGCCCGCAGTCCTGGTTGGTTCCCGCCAGTTCCCGATAGCGTGCTGAGTTGGTGCTGCCCCTAACGGTTAGGGTCGCGTCGACGATCGGCCCAGAGACGTGGAAGGCGCGCGGCATTGGCTATGTTCAGCCCGAGATGCAGCGATGCCAACACCGTGATCACTGGCAGGGATCAAGAGGGTCGTCGGTCAAGCCGCACCTGCGTGCCCGGGCTGCTTGAGTCGGCGCGCGTCGGGGCTGACGGCGGCGTGTTCGCGCCCGATACTGGTGACGTGCGGCAGGTGCTGTGCCCGGTGCTGGTGGCTCGGGAGGATGAGACCCGGCAGATTGAGGCTGCCCTGGCCGGTGCGGGCGCCGGACGAGGCAGCACGGTGCTGGTGACCGGCGAGGCCGGCGTCGGCAAATCGCGGCTGGTGCGAGAGGCGGCCCGGGCTGCGAGTGCTGCCGGGTTCGCGGTGCTGATCGGGCGGGCTGTCGCCAGTGACGTGCCGACGCCGTTCCGGCCGTTCGCGGAGGCGCTGGGCGCGGCGAGCCGGGCGGGCCGCGTGCCGGACAGCGAGGACCTCGACCCGTTCCGGCCGGTGCTGAGCCGGCTGGTGCCGGAGTGGCGGCAGCCTGGCCAGCCGGGCGGTGACGACTCGCTGGTGTTTCTGGGTGACGCCGTGCTGCGGCTGCTGCGGTCACTCGCTCCGGAGGCTGGCTGCCTGCTGATCCTAGAGGACCTGCACTGGGCCGACGGCGAGACGCTCGCGCTGCTGGAGTTCGTGGCTGACAACCTGAGTCCGGAGCGGGTTCTTTGCCTCGGCACCACCCGGGCCGAGGAAGGGACTCCGGCGGCCGGGCTCGCGGTCGCCTTGCAGGCCCGCGGTTCGGCCGCGGTGCTGCCGCTGACCCGGCTGAGCGCGGCGGACAGTGCCCGGATGGCGCGTGAGTGCGTGGGCGTCGCCGACTTGCCCCAGGCTGTCCAGTCCCTGGTCGCGCACCGCGCGGAGGGGCTGCCGTTCCTCGTAGAGGAGGTGCTGGCCGGCCTGATCGGGGACGGGTCGCTTGTGGAGCGGGATGGTCGGTGGGACGCGCCGGTGCTGGCGGACTCGGTGCTGGCGGACGCCGGCCCTCCGCCGAGCACGCCGGTGCCGGCCACATTCGCCGACGCGCTCCGCCGCCGGCTCAGCGGCCTGGACTCCGATTCCCGCCTCGTCATCGGTGCTGCGGCAGTACTGGGTCGCCGGTTCGACTGGGGGCTGCTGGCGACCGTGACCGCGCTGCCGGACGACACGGTCGCGCGGGCGCTGCGGCAGGGGGTGAGCCTGCAGGTCTTGGCCGCGGACCACGACAGCTTCCGGTTCCGGCACGCCCTCACGCACGAGGCAGTGCTCGCGGGGCTGCTACCGCCGGAGCGAGCACGGCTAGCCGGCCAGGCGCTCGCCGCGGTTGAGGCGGCGCACCCCGGCCTGCCCGGTGACTGGTGTCGGCTGGCCGCCGAGCTGGCCGCCGGAGCGGGTAACAGCGAGCGCGCGGGGGTGCTGCTGTTGGAGGCGGGACGCCGGGACCTCGCCGTGGGCGCGCTGGCCAGCGCGGAGCACACGCTGCTGCGCGCCCGTTCCCTCACCGGCCGCGATGACCCGGCGCGGTGCCTCCCGGTGGACGAGGCGCTCACCGAGGTCTTCGCGCTGTCCGGCCAGGTGGACCGCGCGATGGAGACGGGCCGGATGCTGCTGGCGCGGCTGGGCGGCCAGGCGGATGCCGGCCGGGCGGGCCAGCTGCATCTGGGCATCGCCCGCGCGGCCATCGCGGGCGCGCGGTGGGCGGATGCCGCCGCGAGCATCGAGATCGCGCGCGGCTCGGCGGGCACCGAGCCAGCGCAGGTGGACGCGTGCGCGGCCCACGTCGCGCTCGGTCGTGGTCGGCTGGCCGAGGCGGACAGGCTGGCGGGCTCGGCGCTGGCAGCGGCGCGCGGCAGCGGCCTGCCCGACGTGGCCTGCGAGGCGCTCGAGGTCATCGGGAGGGTCGCGCGACAGCGTGACCTGGACGCGGCGGAACAGGCCTTCGCCAGGGCGGCCGACGTCGCCACGGCGCACGGCCTGCAGCTGTGGCGGGCCCGGGCGCTGCACGAGCTGGGCACGATCGATCAGCTGCGGACCGAGAGCGTGGACCGGCTCGAGCAGGCCAGAGAGCTGGCGAGGGCGCAAGGGGCGCTGGCGCTTACCGCGACGCTGGACCTGCAGATCGCGGCCGGGCTGAACAAGCAGTTCCGGGCCGACGAGGCGCTGGTGGCAGCCCGCCGGTGCGAGGAGGCGTCCCGGCGGTTCCGGCTCGCCACGCTGCCGACCGCGCTGATCTTCCAGGCGACCGCGCACGCCATCCGCGGCGAGCAGGCGGCGATGGAGGCGGCGATATCGGCGGCGATCGCGCTGGCGCCCGATGATCCCGACGTGCTCGGCTGCGCCTGGGGGCACTGCCGGGCCACGTTCTCGCTGCTGGCTGACGACCTGCCCGCCGCGCACGCGCAGATGACGACCGGGGCCGAGTTCCTGCTGAGCTCGCCCGCGACGATGGCGCCGCCGTTCCTCGGCACGTGGGTGCTGCTCGCCGCCGTCCTGGGCCTCGACGCGGAGTCCGCCGCCGCCAGGGCGCGGGCCGCGCAGAGCACGCGCCACCGGGTCGTCGGGTCCCAGCTCGGCTATGCCGAAGCCGTCCTCGCGGGCCGGCGCGGTGCGCCGGGCGACGCCGGCGCCCTGTTCGCCAGCGCAGACGCGCAGATGGGCCCGCTGGTGGCCTGGTACCAGCACTACGCGCGGAGGCTCTGCGCGCAGGCCGCGCTGACGGACAGGTGGGGCGAGCCGGTCAGCTGGCTGCGCGAGGCTGCGGAGTACTTCGCCGACCGCGGCGACGACCAAGTGGCAGCCGCCTGCCGGAGCCTGCTCCGGGAGGCGGGGGTGCCAGTGCCGCGGCGGCGCGCCGGGGACCAGCGGGTGCCCGGCCGGCTGCGCGCGCTCGGGGTAACCGAACGGGAGGCCGAGGTGCTGCGGCTGGCCGCCCTGGGCCTTCGCAACCGGGAGATCGCCGAGCGGATAGTGCTGTCGCCGCGGACCGTGGAGAAGCACCTCGAGCACGTGCTCGCCAAGACCGGCGTGCGCCGGGACCAGCTGGCTACGTATCTGGCCGGAATGGATACGTAGCCGGCCGGCCGCAGTTACGGGCCGGCTACGGATGTGCTGGTCAGGGGCGGCCAGCCACGATGCGGGTATGCGGGGACGCCCGGTACCCCGCCCGCACCGCAGGAGGCAGCCTCGTGGAAACCAGCACACCAGCCCGCGTCGAGTCCCGGCCCGGCCCGTCCGTGCTGAGCCGGCCCGGCGCCCGGCTTGCCTACCTGGTAACCGGCGAAGGTCCGGCGGTCGTCCTGGTGCACGGGTTCGGGCTCGACCTGCGGATGTGGGATGCGCAGGCCGAGTACCTGTCCGCGCGCTACCAGGTAGTGCGGTATGACTGCCGCGGCTTCGGTGCCTCGGGCCCGTTCGATCCGGCCGTCGCTTACACCCACGCGGGCGACCTGCTCGCGCTGCTCGATCACCTCGGTATCGATCAGGCCGTCCTAGCGGGATTGTCGTTCGGCGGGCGGGTCGTCCTGCAGACGGCGCTGGCGGCCCCGGACCGGGTCCGCGGTCTCGCCTTGCTCGACGCCGTGCTCGACGGCGTCCCGTGGGATCCCGAGTCGGACGCCGCGATCGGGCGGGCGGTGCAGCTGTCCCGGACGCACGGGATGCTGGCCGGCCGCGAAGCCTGGCTCGCGCACCCGCTGTTCACCGCGGCACGCAACCAGCCCGTCATAGCCGACCGGCTCGCCGCGATGGTGTCCGGTTATCCCGGCCAGCACTGGATCGGCCACGACCCGCACGAGCCGGACGAGCGGCCGGTCATCGACGCGCTGGCCGACCTGACCATGCCCGCGCTGGTGCTGGTGGGGGAGCTTGATGTGCCCGGCTTCCGGGAGATGGCCGCGGTGCTGGCGCGGCGGATCCCGGGCGCCCGCTATCAGGTGGTGCCGGGAGCCAGCCACATGGTCAACATGGAGCAACCCGCGGTCGTGCACGAGCTGCTTGCGGAATTCCTGGCCGAGCTGCCGCCGTCCGCCCCGTCCCGGCCGCGTGCCGGAGCGGCCCGATGAACCCGGTGACGGTGGCGGCCGTGCAGGCCGCGCCGGTGCTGGCAGACCGGGAGGCGACGGTCGCGAAGGTGATCGCGCTCGCGGAGCAGGCGGCGGCCGAGGGCGCCGGGCTGGTGGTGTTTCCCGAGGCATTCGTGCCCGGCTACCCGGACTGGGTGTGGCGCAGCCGGCCCTGGGACGCCACCTCCACTGAGCTGTACGGTCGGCTGCTCGATCAGGCGGTCGTGGCCGGC
>Ga0335074_10002486_pt1 | contig 25107 bp, 21 predicted proteins | sample Lox_Sample_23_FD_206715 | JGI IMG/M metagenome (GOLD analysis project Ga0335074, IMG submission 206715) | Soil microbial communities from Loxahatchee National Wildlife Refuge, Florida, United States - Lox_Sample_2.3 | ecosystem: Environmental > Terrestrial > Soil > Wetlands | place: USA... | reverse complement strand
CACCATCCCCAAAAGGCACACACCCCGCCGATGACACACCCCTGGAAAAAACAAACCTACCGGGCGATCTCGACGAAGGGACATCTCTAACGAGTTTCAGGGGGACATCCCAGCCGAGCTTGTACACCGCTATAATTTGTCGCGGAAGAAGATCCCGTCGATCTTGCCGGTCGCCGAGTCGATCGTGAGCTGCTCGTAGACCTTCCCGTCGGTACAGATCATCTGATAGATGTAGCCCTTGACGCCGGCCGGCCCGTCGACGATCCCGAGCGGACCCCACCACTGGGTGCGAACCAAAGCCCCGAGCGCCGCCAGCGCCCGTGAGGTGTTGGCGATCTGTTCGTCGGTGAGCTTGGGCTGGGTCTCCGGGGCGTAGCGGCTCTTGTCCACCACGCCGGCCTGCCAGGCGACGAACTCGTGCCGTGCGATCGCCGTGATCGCCGGATCCGCCGGCGGCGGCGAGGGTGTTACGGTCGGGGTGGGCGTCGGGTGCGGCCGTGCCGGCGCGGCTACCGGAAGGAGCGCCAGCGCCAGCAGCGCTGCCGTGCTAGTAGCGAATGAACGAAACAACGTCGACCCCGTGCAATGCATCGCGCCCGCTCAGCGCTTCCAGTTCGATCAGGAACGCAAAAGCCTCGATATGCGCGCCGAGCCGTTCGAGCAGACGGCGCGTCGCCGATGCCGTGCCGCCGGTCGCGAGCAAATCGTCGACGACCACGACGCGATCGCCGTCGGACAGCGCGTCGGCGTGAATCTCGAGCGAATTGGTCCCGTACTCGAGCGCGTACGATTCGGACAGTTTGCTGAACGGCAATTTTCCCGGCTTGCGCACCGGAATGAAGCCGGCGCCGATCGCATACGCGAGCGGCGCGCCTAACATATATCCGCGCGCCTCGACACCGACTACGTAGTTGATTCCTTTGCCCTTGAACCTCTCGACGAATAGGTCGATCGCTTCCTTAAAGCCGGTCTTGTCTTTGAGGAGCGGTGTTATGTCGCGAAAGAGGATTCCGGGAATGGGAAAGTCTGGGATCGCACGGATCAGTTCTTGCGTTTTCACTGCCGGGCGAGCTTTCGAGAGAGGTCGGAACGAGCCTCTTCGTCGTACGGACTACGTCGAAAGTGACTGCTCAAGACGGACGGCGGCTCGCGATTGCGCTCGCGGTTGCAATCGCGCTTCACGAGGTGGTGGCCATGCTGATTCCGCGACAGCCGCCGCTCGAAACACGCGAAGCCCCGATCATCGTACACGTGACGCTCGCGCGCATCGTCCGCAAGCCAAGGCCCCGGCCCAGTCCGACGCCGACGCCGCCGCCGGTCAAGGTCCCCGTGCCGGCCGTGGTCGCCGCCGGCGTTCACGCGCACGTCGAACCGGTCAAACACGCTGGAGCGAAGCGGCCGACACCGCCGAAAGTCCATCTCGTTACGCCTGCGCCCGCGCTTCCGACCGGCGGCCAAGGCGCCGGCGCGCAGAACGGCGTAGGCGCGGGCAGCCTTTCCGATGTGAACGGCAACGGCAACGGTACGGGAACGGCCGGCAACGGCAACGGCGCCGCGATTTGCGGGGCAGTCGACTTCGAAGCCAGCGGTCTGGCGCACTACGACGCGCAGACGGGCTTCTACGAACGCAGCGACATCATTGCCACCGTGTACTATGCCGACGGAAGCTCGCAACGGATTCCGCTCGATTGGACCTGGCAGTACAAAAGTGAAGCGGACGATCCGTTCGATCCGGCATCGAGCGCACCGATGCTCTTCCAGTTTCCGCCTCCCGATCAGATCGCGAGCGAACCGCCGGTCATCCAATACATCATCGCGCACACGACGCCCGACGGAAGAACCCGCCTCAACGATCAGTGCCCGAATATTCCGCCGCCGCCCTCACCCCACCCGTAGCACCGGCAGCGATTCCACCAGCTGTCCCGCTTCGACCGGACGGCCGAAGTGGAATCCCTGTGCGCGCTCGCAGGTCAACTGCGAGATGAACTTCCACTGCTCTTCGGATTCGACGCCCTCGGCGATGATGTCCAAGCCGAGCGAACGCGCCAGTGAAACGATCGCGCGTACGATCGCACGATCGTGACCATCCTCACCGCTGACGTCGCGAATAAAGGTGCGATCGATCTTCACCGCGCTTATCGGCAGGCGCTTGAGATAACCCAGCGCACTATAGGCAACACCGAAATCGTCGACCACGATGCTGATGCCAAGGCCGCTGAGCATGCGCATCGTCATCAGCGAAACGTCGTCGATCTTCATGTCCTCGGTGATCTCGATCTCGAGTCCCTGCGGCGGCAAACCCGTCTCGGCCAGAATGTCGCGAATCGTATCGCCGAGGTCGACCTCGCTGAAATCGCGCGCGGAAAGATTGACGGCGATGCGGAAGTTCGGATAACCCATCGCGCGTACGCGCGCCGCTTCCGTACACGCTTCGCGCAGAACCCAGCGTGAAATCGGTACGATCAGCCCGGTCTCTTCGGCGATCGCGATGAACTCTTCGGGAAGAATCTGTCCGTGTTTCGAGTGGTGCCAGCGCAATAATGCTTCGGCGCCGACGGTCTCGCGCGTGCGCGCATCGACGATCGGCTGGTAGAGCAAATGAAATTCGTTGCGTGGAATCGCGTAGTGCAGGTCTTGTTCCAGGCGAAGACGGTAGGGCGCCTGTTCGTCGCCGCCGATGTCGAAAAATCCGATCCGCGTGCGGCCGCTGTATTTGGCGCGATACATCGCGGAGTCGGCGCGCGAGAGTAGCTCTTCGGCGCTGATGCCGTCGTCGGGGAAGGTGCTTGCGCCAATGCTCGCACTGACGAAGAGCTGGCGTTCGGCGATGAAGAAAGGCTCCGCCAGCGCAAGCTGGATGTCGGCCGTGACCATCGGGACGCTGACCGTCCGCCCGAGTTCGAGCATCACGATGAATTCGTCGCCGCCGCTGCGGAACACGTTCGCGTTCGGATCGACGGCGCGACGCAAACGAACGGCGAATTGCCGCAGCAGTTCGTCGCCGGCGCGGTGTCCGAGCGTATCGTTGATCGTCTTGAAACGATCGAGATCGACGAAGAGCACGCCGAAGCGCTGTTCCTGATTTTCCGCCTGCGCGATCATTTCGATCATCTGTTCTTCGAGCGCGAGCCGGTTGGGAAGCTGGGTCAGCGCGTCCATGCGCGCGAGCCGCGCCAGATGATCGGCCGTTTCCTTCATCTCGGTGATGTCGAGCGCGATGCCGATCGCACCGATGATCGAACCGCTCGTACCGCGCAGCGGTTCGACGTGATGCTGCAGCCAGCGGCCGCCGTGGAAGGATTCGAAGCGCTGCGAGTCGCCGCCGAAGACCCGCCGAATCTGCTCGACGCGGTCCTCGCCGAGCTCTTCTTGCGTAAAGCCGCGCGCCGAAGGCGCCGTGCCGACGAACGAGGTGAAGCGCAGATCCAGATCGACCGTCCAGATCAATGCCGGAACTTGCTCGAGCAAGAGGCGCAGGCGACGCTCGGAGTCGCGCAACATGATCTCGGCGCGCTTGCGATCGCTGACGTCGCGAAGGTAGACGAGCACTTCCTGCGCCGCGGGCTGAATGCGGATTTCGATCCAGGTGTTGCGGCCGGGGAAGAATTGCGTGCGTTCGATCGGCATGCTGCTGCTGCGAACGCTGCGCATCTCCGGCAACAGATCCGAGGCAAGCGGATCCAGAACTTTGTCGACGCGACGGCCGACCAGATCGGCGGCGGTGGAGTTGAGCAGCTCCTCGGCTTTTTCGTTGACGTGCGTAAAGCGCCAGCGGTCATCGACGATGAAGATGCCGTCTTGGACGCTTTCGAGCACACTGTAGCGCCGTTCATCGAACCGGCGGCGGATGAGCAGTCGGATATAGACGACCGCGATCAATGTCGCCGCGGTGCTGGTCGCCACGACCGACAGCACGACGGCGAGCAACTCGGTCACAGCACGCCGCGCTCCTCGAGGACGTCGCGCAGCGCGCTGCGCGATTTGACGTTGAACATCCCGTAAAGGGCCTGCACCTCGCGCTTGATCGTGAACTCGCTGCGGCTGAAGCGATGCGAGAGCTGCGGCATCTCGAGTCCCTCGCACAGCGAGAGCGCGAGCTGACGCTGCATCGGGGTAAGGCCCTCGATCCAAGGCGTCGCCGGTCGCGAGATGCGTTCGGTGAGGAATTTGTAGAACGCGCTCTTGGGGAAGTGGCCGGCGTGGCTGCGGGCACGTTCGGTCCACACGGTGGCGCCGGTGGTCTCGGCCAAGCCTTGGGCGGCCAGCGCGGCCCGGAAGTGGTGTTCGGCTTCATCGAAGATCCGGTAGGCCGCCTCGAACGCGGTGGTCGCGCTCTCGGTGTTTCCAAGCACCTGCTGGACTGCGCCGGTCGCGTATTGCGAGAAGCCGGCGGCGCGCCGGTCGTGCGTGATCGCCAGCGTCGGGTCGATGCCGTCCTTCCCTAACCGGAGATAGGTGGACACGTAGCGCTGGGCTTGCCCCATGTCGACCGGGGCAAAGAGCACGGCGAGCGTGACCAGCGCCTGGCGTTCTTCGCCGGTGGTCGCGCTCCAGGTGACGGTGCGCGCTTGGGCCTGCGCCTGCATCAGTTCATCGCGCGCCCAGGCCTCGTTGCGGTTCATGCGCGCGACGTAGGCGCGGTCGACGTGTGACATCACCCGCCAGGCGTCGGTCGGCGCCACTTCCTTCGAATCGCGCAGCAGCCATTGTGCCCGCGCGGAATCGCCGCGCATGAACGCATCCCAGGCCAGCGCCCGCAACGAGAGGAACTGCGCCTCGGCCAGATCCGGCGTCCATTCGATGCTCTCGAAGAGCTCGCGCGCGTCGTCGGCGCCTTCGTGCTCGCCCAGCTCGCAGGCGACCCGCAGCAGCGAGTGCAGCGCACGGCCGATCGTGAAGTATTCCGCCCGCAACGGATGCTCGCGCGCCAGCTTGAGCGCGGCGCGCAGGTCGGTGATCTGGGCGCGGTAGTTGCCTTGGCCGGCATGCGCCCAGGCACGCCAGACGAGGGTGAGGATGCGCGAGCCCGGATCGGGATGCGCAAGCGCGATGGCAAAATTTGGATCGTTGGGATCGTAATCGCCTTGCAAACAGCGCAGGCGCGAACGCTGGTGCGCGATCGTGGCGAGATCGGTTGGATCGTTCTCAGCGGCACTTTCGGCCAGCGTGAACATCTCGGCGGCGCCGTCAAAGTTGCGGCTGTTCGCATAGGCGCGGCCGGAAAGAACATAATAATCGAAGCGTGTTGCGTCGGTTCGGAGCAGATCGCTCGAGCGTGCGAGGGCTTCGAGCGCATCGACGGGATCGCGTTGGAGGAGAATCTCGGCACGCAGAAGCTGCGCGCGTTCCAGCTGCGGTGAGGACCATCCCTCGGTCGCCGAGAGGCGCGCGAGCGCTGCGTCGTACCGTCCGGTACGAAGCAGTTCGCGCGCCTCGTCAAGCTGTTGCTGCTGGGCCATTGCGACTCCGCTTAGTCGTTCAGGGTTCCGAGTTGGGTCGTTGAGCCGGCCGTCACGGTGACGGATGGGCCGTTGAACGACGCGCCCGAGGACGCATCGGCACCGGAAGCGGTGATCACTTGCCCGCTTGCGGTCGTATAGCTGTTGTAGATCACGAGCTGATACGTTCCGGCAGCTATCGTGTGCAGGTTGAAGTTGCCGCTCGAATCAGTGTTGACGGTGTTGGCGACGTGGCCGTTCGATTTGAGGGCGACGACGATCGCGTTTGTAACTGGACCTCCGCTCGCGTTGAGAATCGTTCCGTCAACCTGCCCTGCACTCGCCGATGCGACCGCGAAGAGCGTCGGCTGCGCGACGATCTGACCAGAGCTGGTCTGATTCAGCGATTCCAAGGCATTGAAGTCGGCCTGGATGGCGGCCGCCGGCGACCCACCATACATGAAGTTTCCACCGACCGTCATCGTGACGGTCGTCGAGTTGCCGGTCGTGGTCGTGTACGTGCCGGCTCCCGACGAGCTCTGCGTGTTTTGCCCCACCTGGAACTGAATCGGGTAGGTCGTGCCGTTGGCGACGATGTTGCTCGTCCCGGTGTCCACCACGAACTGGATCTCCGAGTAGTTACCCGAGTAAAGCTGGCCGATGCCGATCGAGGACGGCGCGCCGTTGTTCGCCATGACGTTGACGACATACGGCGTCGAGTACGTGGCGAGGTTTACGACCTGGCCCTGGTAGACCACGTTTACGGCGTCGATGCCGAGATTGATCGAGGTGACGTTCAAGTTTCCGATGACCGGCGGAGCGTCACCAAGCAAAATGGCGAGCAAGGCGCCGAGCAGATTTCCGCCGCCGCCGATGGTGTCGTTGGTATGCTTGGTCGGCGCACCGGAGGGTGCGGTAACCTGGGTGGTGTTGCCAAGGGTGGTCGACGGTATAGCGGACCCGCCCGACCCCCCGCATCCATTAAGGGCAACGACCAGCGCTAGCACGGCGCCGATCGAAGTGATGCGTTTCACAATGGCTCTCCTAAACAGCTTAGTGAACGCCGACTCTAAGAGCCCGGCGCCACACCCACATCAATTATCGGGTATTACGGTAGGTAACGGGTGTATCAAGCCCGCGTAAAGCGCATAGTTTGTGTATGGCGAACGTCAAGCAAGTGTAAAGAAGGGACCCCAGAAGGGTACGCCTGGGCCGGATGAATCATTCGGGGCTCAAGCCGGCGATCTGCCGGCGATTATAGGACGCCGCGCTCCTCGAGGACGTCGCGCAGCGCGCTGCGCGATTTGACGTTGAACATCCCGTAAAGGGCCTGCACCTCGCGCTTGATCGTGAACTCGCTGCGGCTGAAGCGATGCGAGAGCTGCGGCATCTCGAGTCCCTCGCACAGCGAGAGCGCGAGCTGACGCTGCATCGGGGTAAGACCCTCGATCCAGGGCGTCGCCGGTCGCGAGATGCGTTCGGTGAGGAATTTGTAGAACGCGCTCTTGGGGAAGTGGCCGGCGTGGCTGCGGGCACGTTCGGTCCACACGGTGGCGCCGGTGAGCTCGGCCAGCCCCTGCGCGGCCAGCGCGGCCCGGAAGTGGTGTTCGGCTTCATCAAAGATACGGTACGAAGCCTCGAATGCGGTGATCGCGCTCTCGGTATTGCCAAGGACCTGCTGGACCGAGCCGGTCGCGTATTGCGAGAAGCCGGCCGCGCGTTTGTCATGGTTGATCGCCAGCGTCGGGTCGACGCCATCTTTGCCTAGCCGGAGATAGGTGGACACGTAGCGCTGGGCTTGCCCCATGTCGACCGGAGAGAAGAGCACGGCGAGCGTGACCAGCGCCTGGCGCTCTTCGCCGGTGGTCGCGCTCCAGGTAACGGTGCGCGCTTGGGCCTGCGCCTGCATCAGTTCGTCGCGCGCCCACGCCTCGTTGCGGTTCATGCGCGCGACGTAAGCGCGGTCGACGTGCGACATCACCCGCCAGGCGTCGGTCGGCGCCACTTCCTTCGAATCGCGCAGCAGCCATTGCGCCCGCGCGGAATCGCCGCGCATGAATGCGTCCCATGCCAGTGCCCGCAGGCACAGGAACTGCGCCTCAGCTAGATCCGGCGTCCATTCGATGCTCTCGAAGAGCTCACGCGCGTCGTCGGCGCCTTCGTGCTCGCCCAGCTCGCAGGCGACGCGTAGCAGCGAGTGCAGCGCACGCCCAACCGTAAAGTACTCCGCCCGCAGCGGATGCTCGCGCGCCAGCTTGAGCGCGGCGCGCAGGTCGGTGATCTGGGCGCGGTAGTTGCCTTGGCCGGCGTGCGCCCACGCGCGCCAGACGAGGGTGAGGATGCGCGAGCCCGGATCGGGATGGGCAAGCGCAACCGCAAAATTCGGATCGTTGGGGTCGAAGTCGCCCTGCAAACAGCGCAGGCGCGAACGCTGGTGCGCGATCGTGGCGAGATCGGTTGGATCGTTCTCAGCGGCACTTTCGGCCAGCGTGAACATCTCGGCAGCGCCTTCAAAGTTGCGGCTGTTCGCATAGGCGCGGCCGGAAAGTGTGTAATAGTCGAAGCGCGTCGCGTCTGTTCGGAGCAGATCGCTCGAGCGTGCGAGGGCTTCGAGCGCATCGACGGGATCGCGTTGAAGCAGAATTTCAGCACGCAGCAGCGCAGCCCGCTCCAGCTGCGGCGAGGACCAACCCTCGGTCGCCGAGAGGCGCGCGAGGGCTGCTTCGTACCGTCCGGTACGAAGCAGTTCACGCGCCTCGTCAAGCTGTTGCTGCTGGGCCATTATACGACTCGTTTAGTCGTTCAGGGTTCCGAGTGTGCTCGTATTTCCGGCCGTCACGGTGACCGACGGCCCCTGGATGAACGCGCTTGGCGACGCATCGGCACCGGAAGCGGTGATCACTTGCCCGCTTGCGGTCGTATAGCTGTTGTAGATCTCGAGCTGATACGTTCCGCCGCCGTCGTTCGCGTCGAGGATGTGCAGAATGAAGTTGCCGTTGGAATCGGTGTTAGCCGTATCCGCAACGTTGCCGCTCTGATCGACGGCAACGACCACGGCGCTCATGACCGGAGATCCGGCCTGATTTAGGACCGTTCCCGAAGCACTTCCGAGGTTGACGGTGGCGTCAGCGACCATCGCCGGCACGGCGTAGATTCCGCCGGAACTGTTCTGATTCAGCGATTCCAACGCGTTGAAATCGGCCTGTATCATCGCCGCCGGCGAGGTCGTGCCGACGACGTCGAAGTCGCCCCCGACCGTCATCGTGACCTGATTCGGATTGACCGACCCCGACGTCGTGGTCACGGGCGCCGTCACCGTACCGCTGCCGAAACCGACGCTGCTCTGCGTGGTCTGAGCGGTCAGGAACTGAATCGGGTAGGTCGTACCGTTGGCGACCAGATTGCTGGTCGGAACGTCGACCACGAATTGGATGTGATCGTAGTTGCCGGAATATACGTTGCCGATGCCGACGTTCTCGGGCGCGCCGTTGTTCGACATGATGTTGACAACGTCGGGCTTGGAGTATGTGGCAACGTTGATGACCTGACCTTGGTAGATCACGTTCACCGCGTCGATCCCGATATTGATCGAGGTCGGGATGAGGTTCCCGATGACCGGCGGAGCGTCGCCGAGGGCGATGCTAAGCCTATTGCCTGCGCCGCCAAGCGTATCGTCGGCGTGCTTGCCTCCGGGCAACGTCTTCGCGGACGTGGCGCCGGATGTCGACGGAACGGTCGACCCCGAAGAACCGGAGCATCCGCTCAAGACGGCGATCAGCACGAGTACGGCGCCGATCGAAATAAAGCGTTTCACGAGTGGCCTCCTGACAGCAACAGAGGACGCAACTCATACAAGTTGCGCCACACCCAGCACCCCAATTATGGTCCAAAGCCGACCATTACGGGTCAGCCAAAGGGTGGTTAAGCGCATAGTTTGTGTATGCGCAACGTAAAGCGGACGTAAAGAGGGCCTTGCGGATGGTCGGCGCTAGGCCGAACGGTCCAGGCGAGGCCGCAACGCCGGGCGCGATGCCGGGGAATCACCCACGAACGCGAACCTCGGGGGTATGCAGCGTTCGTCTTTTCTCATTTCAGCCGTGCCGCTCGCAGCCTGTGCGACGGCGGCCTGCTCCGGCAGGACCGGCGAGAACATTGGCCTAGTCGAGACCGCCTCGCAGTTCGACGCGCACCGCTTCGATAAGGCGGTGTCGACGAACGCCGAGTTTCGCCAGGTGTGGGATGCCGGCGAGCTCCAGCCTCGCATCCTCGGCGGCGTGAAGAATAGCCTCAACGGTCTTCAATTCGGCTTCAACGTCGCGCCCGCGAACATCGCGACCGCGTTCGTCGCGCACAATACGTCCAATCTGCTGCTCTACGACGACACCGCGTGGTCGACGTATCTGCTCGGGCAGCTTTTCGGTGTCAAGGATCCCACCGGCGCCGTCGTGCAAACGAATATCTTCAGCCCTAGCCGCAGCACGAGCTCGACCGAGGATCCAAGCGACGTTCACGGGTTCTATCAGGATGCGTCGATCACCGCGCTGCAACGCCGGGGCGTGCGCTTCTTCGTCTGTAATACGGCGCTGGTCGAGCAAGCCGAGGCAATCGTGCGCGCCGGCGCGACGCGCCAAACACCGCCGGAGGTTGCAAACGCTCTACGGAGCCATCTCTTACCGGGCGTGATGCTCGTGCCCTCGGGCGTCGCCGCGATCGCGTACCTGCAAGCGCGTTATCGCTATGCCTACATCACCGGGGGTGGCTAGAGCGAGCCCGCGTCGACCTCGACACCGCGGATCAGCAGGTAGCCGCCCAGGTTCTTCCAGGTATAAAACGTGCCGTGCAGTGTGATCGTCTGTCCCTCTGTGAGGGCGGGCACACCGGAGACAACCGCCTGAATGCAGCGCGTCGCGCACAGAGAGAATCGCTCGTAGGCCGCGCCGCTCGGCAAGCGCCGTGCGCGCACGTGCATCACGCGTCCCGTCACGTCGACGTGTTGACCGTTATACATGCGGGACGCGGAAGCGATCTGATCCGGCGTTATCGCGCGCGCGGCCAGCGGAACCGAAGTCAGCACGAAGAGCGCGATCGCAAATCTCTTGATCATTTGCTTCCCTTATAACTGCAATACGCCGATGCTGCCGGTGCTGTTCTCGGTAAACCAGATATTGCCGTCCGGTCCGACGGTAATCCCGACCGGATTCGCACCCGGAGTCGGAACGGGATACTCCGTAACGCTCCCTGCGGTCGTGATCCGGCCGATTGCATCGTTGCCCCCGTCGGCAAACCAGAGCGCGCCGTCGGGTCCGGCGGTAATGAAGTTGGCATTGGGCGTGCCGCCTACCAAAGTTGTGAGATTGTATTGGGTTAGCGATCCAGCTGTACTCATGCGACCGATGAAGTTGTTTTCGGTAAACCAGATCGCACCGTCTGATCCGGCGCTCATGAACGTCGGCGAAAAGTTCGTCACCGGAGAAAAGGAAGACGCGGCACCACTCGAGACGCGCCCGATGACGTCATTGGCAATATCACCGAACCACACGTTTCCATCCGGTCCGAGGGCAACAGGGTAGGGCGCGCCATCGTTCGGGACCGCGATCTCGTTCAATATACCGCTGGCGGTGTCAATGCTGCTGACGACGCCGGCGCCCGATGGGTTATAGCACTCGCTGAACCAGATGTTGCCGTCGAGCCCGGCCGCAAATGTGACGGTTCCCTCATCCGTCTGGGTGTCGTAGGGCGTGATGACGGGAGTAGCGGACGGCGTGATCTTCCCCACCAGATTCGTACAGTAATCGCCGAACCACACGTTGCCGTCCGGCCCGAGCGCGTCGCCGATCGGCGTTACGAAACCGTCGCCGCTGAGCGGATGTGAGGTGTAGTCGGTTCCATCGCCCTTGATCGAACTGATTGCGTCGCCGCCCGCCTCGGTGAACCACAGATTTCCGTCGGCGCCCGTTACGATACCGGCCGGCCCACTCGCCGTGGTCGCGTATTCGTGCGTCACGGTTGGCGTGCCCAAACTTCGCAACGTGTTCGTTACGCCAACGGTGAATGTGTCGGTCCCGTCGCTGATCGCGAGGCTGCAGCCGCTGCTCGAGGTTTGCGTTCCGCCGACCACGAGCAGCGTCGCGTTTGCGCCTTTACCGACAACGGTTCCAACGCTCAAAATATTCGTGCAGCCGGTGGGCGTCGCAGTGTAGGTCGTTCCGGACGACGCGCTTGGCTCGGAGATCATCAGCACGTGCTGACCTTCGGGGTAGGTGTTGAGCTGCGCGGGCGCAGGTGTGGCCGGCGCGGGCGAGGAGAGGTTTCCCGCTGCGAACACCGTCGGATTCGTCACGAAGAGCACCGGCGCGAGCGTGAGCGATGCCGTCGACGGTACGCCGCCTTGCCCGTTCACGGCAGCGGCCGTCAAATTCACCGTGGCGGAGTACGCCGCTGTACCGTCGCCGTCATATACCGCGGCGACGGTGTCGGTGGCTTTGGTCAGCGTCACCGAAGTAGACGGCGTCCCCCCGTTGAGCGAAAGCAAGGTGTAGCCGCTGCCGCCGCTTTCACTCACCGTTGCGGTAATCGGATTGGCGTAGGGCGCGTTCGCCGAGCCGGCGGTGATAGGGTTATTGCCAAAATCGGTTGGTGAAATGACCATCGCCACGTCGTGCGCGTTTCCGTCGGCAGCCGCGGTGACGTTCGTCGTGGTTCCGCTGAAGCCGGCGACGATCGCGCTGATCCCGGCCGAGATCGTGTTGGTCGTGCCGGCGGTAATGGTCTGCGTGACGCCGGCAATGCCCAATTCGTGCGCCGTCGACGGAATCAGCCCGCCCACCGGCGCAGCGTCGTAGAGCCCGAAGACAAAGTCGTCGTCACCCGCGGGGGCCGTGATCGCGATCGTACAATTGCGTCCGCCGCTGACCGTGGTGCACGCACTGCTGCTCGACGAAATGTCGGTCGCCGAGCTTCCCAGCGGCGTCGTGTGATTGGTGTCGGAATGTGCGTAGGTCGTTACCAGCGCGCCGTTCGCGCTCGGCGACACGAACGCTCGATGCTTCGCTGATCCGGCCCGCGGGGCGTTCGGAATCATTAACGTAAACCTTACGTTGCCGTTCGTCTGAGCCGACCCGGCAGCGTTCCCCGATGCGGGGATCGCCGCACTACCACCCGAAGAGGCACAGCCCGCTGCATTCCATACCAAAGCAGCCGCGAGGGCAAACGCAACTCTGCGGGACATACGCAACGCTTCGTTCCAGTTCGCAAATCATCCTCCGATACAACCGGAAAACGCAGGGCCGCGAGAGCCCGACGGATAACGCTGCGCAAATTATCGTGAGCCGCCTTAGTCTAACTACGGTCGTTCTTTCTCTGGCGTGTATGCTAACCGCGTGCACGAGCGGACGCGGCTTTGTTCCCGGCCCCACTCCGACGCCGCACCCGGGAACGACTCCGGTGATCACGCTCCCCGGGGGCGTGGTCGGCTCGTCGCTCTCGTTCGATGCAGCGAAGCAGACCGCCACCGTCACCGTCGGTGAACCCAGCTATAGCGGAACGTTCACCGCGCAATCGAACGCGACCGCCGTCGCTACCGTTTCCCCGGCCTCCGGAACGAGCTTTACGCTCACCGCAATCAGCGCCGGGACCGCGACGATCACCTTCACGGATTCGTACGGCAATGCGGCGCAACTCACGGTCACGATAACGATTTCCGGTGGCGTCATCAGCATTACCAGGTAAATCTGCTGAGCGCGATTGATTCCAGTTCGCACGCGCGAACGGCCTGAGAGCGAGAGTTCTCGAAGAGTATGCCGACGAGCCCGACTCCATTCGCATACGCAACCCTGGTCATGCCGCGTTTGAACGCGTCCTGATACACCTGCACGTGATAGTTGTGTCCGCCCGTTTGGATCACTGCACTGCCAAGCCAGGTTCGCACTCCTGCGGTCCCGTCGTTTGACTCGATCGGAATCGTCGTTCCCGCCGGCGGATGATGCACCGGAAGAACGATCGTCGGCTCGCGCGGGCCTTTCACCGAACCATCGCGCGAGACATATCCGACGAAAAGGACATCGCCTTGCGCGTCCGGCCGCTCGATCGCACTCGCGAACTGATGCAGCGCACCCGAGAGCAGCTGCACGACGAGGAAATCGCCGGCCGCGGCCGGCCGAATTCTCACCGTCATACCGGCGCCACCGCTGCAGCGATACCGCTGGTCGCGAACGACGAACGGAACCACGACGCCGAAGTTCTGTGATCCCAAGTCCGACGGATCGGCAAGAACCTCGGCGACGTTGCCCGAGAGTTGCGCATCGATCGTGGCCGGCGATGCGATCGGCACTTGCGGCGGCGCAGTGACGGCGGGTTTGGGCGTCGCTTGCGCAACTTCCGCGCTGCGACTCGCACCGAGTGCGACGCCCGCGTTCCGTAGGAACGGGAAGGCGGTGCCGATCGTAATACCAACGTTCGTCTGATCCGAGCCGACCTTCGCCTCCACGATCGCGTAAACGATCCCCGTGCCCGGATCGAACACCGGGCCGCCGCTGTTGCCGCGCTCCACCTGAGCATCGAAGATCATGAAGCGGCCGCCGGCTTCGTAGGAATTCACGATGCCCTGGTGCACCGCCGGCGAAAGCCCGAGTCCCTCGAGCGCGAACACGACGTTCGAGCCCGGGTAGCCCGCGATCGCGATCGCATTACCCTCAGCCAACCGCGCGCGAGCGAGATGGAGCGGAGGAACGGTGCCCGTGATAGCGACGACTGCAAGGTCCATTTCCGCGTTCGTCCGGACGACGTATCCTGCGTGCCACTTCTTCTGGTCGCTCGCGAGCGAGACGCCGACGTTCCGGGTCGAGCCGACCACGTGCGCGTTCGTGAGAAAGAGCGAGATCGCCGTTCCATCCTTACGCGTCGCGTTCCCAACACAAAAAGCCGATCCGGTGACGAGATACTTGCCCCTCCGGTAGGCAATGAAGGCAAGGCTCTGTTTGACCGCCGCGTACGTCGCGGCGAGAGAATCGTCACCGCGCGCCGTAATCGGCACGAAGCCGGCCGCGAGGATCGCAAACGCCATGAAGCCGTGGAGAAGCTTGCTCAAGATTCAAAATCCGTTGTGCGCGCCTCGTCGTGCATCCTGCGGCTCCCGGCGCAAGAAAGAGCGGGCACGACGCGATCGATGACCGTGCTCCATGCTCGGTCACGTTCACGGAATAAGCGCATCGACGGATACCACGACGTGTTCTCACCGTTCCCGGCCCATCGCCAATCGGGGCGGTGTTGCAGCATCGTCCACACCGGAACGCCGAGCGCACCGGCGAGATGCGCATAGGCGGTATCGACGGAGATGACGAGATCGAGCTGGGCGATCGCGGCGGCCGCGTCGTCGAAGTCGCGGAAGGATTCGCCGATCCGGACGATGTCGAAGCCGACATCGACATCCGGTTCCATCATCAGCGAAAAATATCGAACGTTCGGGATGCCGCCCAGCGGCGCGAGCCGCTTCGGTGATAACGATCGCGCGAAATCGAAGACGTTCGCAGGATTCCCGCCCCATGTCAGCCCGACGCGATAGCCTCCGTACCCGCTCAGCTGCGCTTTCCAGTATGCGCTGCGTTCGCGCTCCGGCACGAGGTACGGCGGGGCGATACCGGCGTCGATGCCGAGAATGCGCGGAAGCGACATCAGACGCACGTAGGCATCGTAGCTCGCCGGATCCGCCGCCTTGTGCTCGACGACCTCGTCGACGCCCGGCATTCGCCGCATGATTCCCGCAATCGGCCGAAGACACTCCACGATCACGCGCTCCGCGCGCTGCCGCAGCGCGGGAAGATAGCGTGCCATCTGCAGCATGTCCCCGAACCCTTGCTGGTGCACGACGAGCATGCGCGTGCCGGTGAGGTCGCCGCCGCCCCACGGCGCTCTGCCGCCGAAACGCTTGAGGCACGATGTCAATTCGTTGAGCCAATTACATTCGACGTGACTAAGAGCGCCCGAGAGATCACCATTCCACGCGAGCAAGTTGCCGATCAGGGTGTGGACGTTGACGTTGCCCGGAGCGAGATTCCACGCACGTTCCGCCATTGCGAAGGCCTGCGCGACGTCGCCGGCGTCGAAGAAAATCAGTGCTTGGCGTAGGCGCGCCGCGAGCGCCGAAGGCCCATCGTGTTCCAGTTCGAGGGCGCGCTCACAAGCTGCAAGCGCTTCGTTCGGGTGTCCTAGGCCGTCGTAGGCGCGGGCGAGCAGAACGTGCAGCTCGGCGGATTCGGGTGTTCGCCGTAAGCCGATCGAACACGCCGTCAATGCTCCGTCATAGTGTCCGTGACTGAGGAGCGCGCGCGCCAAGTTGACGTGATCGAAAGCATTCCAGAGCATAAAGTTGACGGTCTGGGAACCTCTTAGCGGAACGGGTTCACGATGCGCACGCCCTCAATCTCGCGACCGTGCGCCATATCTTCCGAAAGGAGTTCTCCGCAACCGAGCGCACGCGCAGCGGAAATGACCGCGCAGTCCCAATACGAGAAACGGTGCCGGGCTTTGATCGCGAGCGCGTCCGCAACGAGCGAGAGCGTGGTTTCGGCTATCGGGAATCGAAGCCAGCTTTCGATGAGCCCAGTCGCGATCTGGTGCGAAAGCGGGTCCGGGCGCGTCGGTCGCGTCGCTTGAACGTAGAATTCTTGAAGGACCTGAACCGATAGCGCACAGTCGTCGCGTTCCAAGAGTTCGCGAGCGATCTCGCGTTTCGCCGCTTCGCCGCTGTGCCGGCTGATCGAGTAGAGCAGAATGTTCGTATCAAGAAAGCGCAGTGCAATCACGCCTCGCGAGCGTGCGCGTTATCGCGCGAGAGACGGTCGCCGGCGCGGAAGGCGCGGATGCGCTCGCGCAGCGCGAGTTCTTGGTGCTTCAATCGCTCGGCGGCGCTCTCGCCCGCCTCGAGTTCGCTCAGGAAGCCCTTCACCAGGGCGGAAACCGAGGTGTCTCGTTCGGCCGCGATCATCCGCGCGCGGCGGTAGGTTGCCTCGTCCACGGAAACCGTGATGTTTTTCACAGTAACACGGTACCATGACAAGCCCGGTCGGACTAGGGGATCGCCGTTCCGAGCGCGCTTGCGACCGGACCCGCGGTGGTTGAGGTGTTCACCGTGCCCGCATAGTTGAAGACCGGCGTGGCGTCGCTGCCGCCCGCCGTTGCGCCGCTGCCGCCGGCAGCGCCTCCGGTCGCCGTGCAGCCGCTCGCGCCACTGTTCATCGTGGTGAGCGCCCCCATATTCACGAAGATCGCCGGGCCCGCCGCCGCCCCGCCGCCGCCATAGTAGGCGGTGTAACCGGAACCGCCGGCGAGGGTCGCGAGAGCGCCCCCCGTGCCCGGCGTGCCATACGAGCTGCTGCCTCCGCCGCCGCCCGGACCGCCGTTGCCACCGGTGCCGCCGAAGCCGCCGCCGGCGCCACCGCCACCGCCGAAACCGCCGTTCCCACCGGTGCCGCCGCTGGCGTCGAAGCCGCCAAGGTCACCACCACCACCGCCGCCACCGAAGCCGCCGTTCCCGCCGTTGCCGCCATTGACTACGGCGGGTCCGGTATATGCAGCGCCGCCCCCGCCGCCGCCCCCGTAGCCGGCCGTCGCGGGCGTGGCGGGGGTTGCGGAGCTCGAGCTATCGGCACCCGCCGCAGCCACGTTCGCGAACCCGACGCCGCCGGCACCGCCATCGTAGCTGCCGGCTCCTTGCGCGCCGGCGCCGAGGATGCCGCCACCACCGCCCGATCCGACGCCGGAGCCCGTACTGCCGCCGCCATTGCCGCCGAGCCCGCCGCCGCCGACCGAGCCATCTCCAAGGCTGCCCAAAGAGGCGTCGCCGCCATTGCCGCCGGCCACACTATCGCTGAGAAAGTAATCGTCGACCGCACTTACCGTCGCCGAGTCGATGAAGAGCGCTGCGCCCAGGCCCGCTCCGCCTCCACCACCCGTGTCCAGCCCGCCGGAGCCGCCGTTACCGCCTTGCGCGCGCGCGTTCTCGATTTCCAGATTCGCAACGACGATCGTTCCGCTCTCGGCCCAAAAAGCGCGGTACGTATTGTTCCCGCTGATGATGACGCTGCCGTACGTGCCGCCGTCGATGATCGTGTTGGCGGTGATTGGCGGCAGCGGACCGCCGAGGGTGATCGTGCATGGCGCGGCGACCGTGCACCCGCTGAATGTGATCGCGCTGCCCGAGGCCGCGTTCGCTGCGAGAATCGCACCGCGTAGGTCGTATGGACTACTGCTGCCCGCGCCCGTACCCGCCGGCGATCCCGGATTGGCATCGGTGAGCGCGGTTACGATGATACCGCTCGTTGCAATGTCGAGCGAATACGTGTTGCTCGCGCCGTTGTTCGTCCTCGCCGTAACATTTTGCTGGCCGAACGGCGCGCCGCCGCCGATGACGAAAGTCGCCGTCAGTGAGCTCGGACTCGTGACGTTCACGCTGCTCACGGTGACGTTGGCGTTTACCGCGACCGTCGTGCTTCCGCTCACAAAATTCGTCCCGGTCACGGTCTCGCTCAGGGCGGTGCCGGCCATACCGCTTGGCGTGCTCAGCGCCGTCAACGTCGGCGCGGGAAATGCGACCTCCGCGTTCGCGGTGGTGAATCCGCTCGCCGACGCCGAGATCGTGGGATTCACATCGAATGCGGCGGTGTAGTTCAGTTCGATGCCGGACGTCGGCTGCGTAATCGAGGTCTGTGAGAGCGTCGAGTTGCCGCTCGCGTCGGAGTTGCTCAGCGCGATCGTCACCGGCGCGCCGCTCGCATTCACGTACACCCCGGGCCCCACGATCGTGTTGCCGTCGGCATCGAGCGCGTTCACCGTGACGCCGACGGAACCGGCCGTGCCCGGCGATACCACATTGGCAATCGCGACGGCGAGCGAGTTCACCACGCCGTTGAACGTCACGTTCACGCTGTTGGCGGTATTTGCGACGATCGTTTGCGTCAGCGTGCCGGTCGAAAGCAGGCTCCCGCTGCCGTTCGTCGCGTCGTAGAGATTCACTGCGAAGGTGTCGCTGCCGACCGGGGCGCTCACGGTGCCGCTGCACGTCGCCGTGCAGTTCACGGTCGTCGGCGTCGCGCTGCCGACCGCGATCGTGGCCGATTTGGTCGACGCGGAAACGTAGTTCGGCACGCGCCGCGCATGTGCGCCGCTCGCCGTGGGCACGACGATGGCGAACGATACGCTGACGTCCTGTGGTGCTTTGGGGGACGGTTGCCCGGTCGCTTGCGCAAGCGGCTGTGTGATGACGCTCGGCGTCGATCCGCCGCCGCCGCACCCGGCGAGAAGCGCCGCGATGGCGACCAATGCAAGTGTACGCATTACGAACCTCCCACCGCCGTGGTCGTTACACCGATCGAGAGCGTCGCGATCCCGCTGCACGTGGTCGTTGACGTTGCGCATTGCGAAAACGACAAGCTCCCACCTGCTTCCACAGCGGCGGCACTAGGCCCGAAAGGGGCCATCCTTGTCGGTAAGGAAAATCCTTTCCATGATCACGAGCAAGCTTACGAGCAAGGCGCAGACGACGATCCCTCAGCCGGTGCGAGCGGCGTTGCGCGTCAAGAGCGGCGACGAACTCTGCTACGCCATTGAGGGCGACCGCGTGATTCTCACGAAGGCTCGTTCACAGCCCGTCGACGATCCGTTTGTGACGTTCGGCGAGTGGGCGTCCGACAACGACCGGCGAGCATATGCCGACCTCTGAGCTTTGGAGCGTCGTCCGCGTTCCGTTTCCATACACCGACAGGCCGATACGGCACCATCGTCCCGCGCTCGTCGTCGCAGCCAACGACCTGCAATCGATGCATGCACTCCTCTGGGTACTCATGATCACGAGCGCCGAAAACCGAGGGTGGCCGGAGGACGTGCTCATCTCCGATCACAAACGCGCCGGATTACCAGTTCCTTCCCTCGTGCGCTGCGCAAAAATCGCGACGATCGATGCGCAGGATGCCGAGTCCATCGGTATGTTGCCGAGCGCCGACCGGAAAAAGATCGCCCGCCACGTCCGGCGCGTACTCGCCCCCCTGCTCGACTCCCTGTCGTCGTGAGATTAGCCTACCGTCCGCTACCGGGGGAGCGGTCGCTTCGGGACGCGAACGCCGCTTTCGTGCGCATTTACGTGCGAATTCTGCTGATCGTCGCGGGATTCGGCATTCCGCTCGCGCTCATCGTAGCGGTGCTGCCGGTCACGTGGAGTTACGGCGGGTACAACTACCTGGACATCACGGGAACCTCGCACGCTCGTATCACGTATGTGGATCCTGCCGGGCCGGCCGGAAAGGCCGGGCTGCGTACCGGCGATATCGTCGTTCTCAGTTCCGGCCAGGCGTGGGTCGACGAAGAGGCCGGCCCGGTCGGCACGGTGATCCACAAGCAGATCATCGCCAAGAACGGCACCACGAGAACGATTGCGATCGCGGTCGTGCCGTTCACCGGCCCCCTTGGCGTTCAGATACAGATCGATCGCGCACTGGATGCACTCTCGGCACTTGGAGCATTTATCATCGTGCTGCTGGTGCTGCTTCGAGGCCGCAATCGGCGCGTCGCCGCCCGCGCTGCGTTGGTACTCTTCTTCGCCGGGCTACAGGCACTCGCAACGGCGGGCGGACTCGTTTGGCCAAACGCATGGGCGGCTGAAATCCTGTATCGCTTCCTCCCGCCGCTATTCGCTAGTACGGTAGGCGTCACGGCCCTCTGGCTCCTCGCCGCTTATCCCGCGCATCGCACCGCACTGCGCCGCGTGCTCGCGTGGGTCATGACTGCGACGCTAACCTTTCCGATCTTGGCCATTTACGACAACGTCTACGTCATCGCTACCGGCTTCGCACCGAACGGTTTTCTGAACTACGACGTCGCGTCCCTATACGTTGCGCTTATAACGATCCTCATCTTCATCGCATCCGTCGTTGATGCGTGGATCAATGCACGCGGCGAGGAGATTGCGCCGGTGCGCTGGCTTGGCTGCATGTGGCTGATCGCGGCGGCGTTTTCCTTTGCTCCGACCGCCGGCGTCCTGTTCGGTTCGACGCTGCTGGTCTCCCATTACGGCGATTTCGCGGCTGCCGCGAGCACCTTCTTCATCGCGCTCGGCATAGCGTATCCCGTCTTTCGCCATCGCCTCGTCGACTTGAATATCATCGTTTCACGAGCGACCGTGTTCACGATCGTTTCGCTTATCATCGTCGGTGCATTCGTCCTCGTCGAATGGGCGATCGCCGGTCTATTCGAGCATTCGATCGGCGTCGAAAATAGTGGGGTCGCGCCGCAACTTCTCACGTTGGGCGCGGTTCTCGTGCTCGGCATGTCGACGCGCTCGATCCATAGCTTCGTGGAAAAGCACCTCACGCAGACTTTTTTTCGCAAGCGCCTGCGCGGCTTGGCCGACATCAAGCGCGTGGCGCGTGAAGCTGACGTCGCAACGGACCCTCTGAACCTCATGCGGCTCGGCGTTTCGACGATTCAACACGCTTTCGATCCACTCGGCATCGCTTTCTATCAACGCCGCGGCAACGGCTACGAATATGCTGCCGGCTCCGATCCGGCGCATTTTCCGCGCGCGTACGGCGTTGACGACGCCGTGCCGTTACGTCTGCGGCGCTGGCTCGACGCATTCGAGATCGACGACGAGTCCGACGCTCACCTCCACCTGCTGTTCGTCCCACTGGCGGTACGCGGCGATCTCCTCGGTTTTCTCTGCTGCGGCCCCAAGCCCGACCGCACGCCGTATCTCGACGACGAGACACGCTCGCTCGAGCTTCTCGCACATCATACCGCTTTGGCGGTTGCACTGTGCGACGGGCAACACGAATCAGCGCACGGACTGACCCTCTCCGAGGCGAATCGCTGAACCAAATACCGGCTTCTGCCGTCGCGGCAGACTACCGGGTGCCGTTTTCGAGCGTGGACTGCAGCGACTGGAAGCCGTCTGCGATTGCGCGGCGCACGGCTTTCAACTCGGCCAACACGGGCTCGTCGCCGCCGGCCACGTGACCGAGAACGTCCAATGCACCGCCGACGTGGTGCGCCAAGTCCTCAATTGCGTCCGATTCGTCCGGAGCGTAGGACTCTTGCGAGCGTTTCGGACCGAGCACGAGCGCTCCGATCAACCGCCCGCGCGAAACCATGGGATAGGCAAATTCACCACGCAGTTGCGTGTCGACGCCGTGCAGGTCCAACTTGCGATGCCAGGTCCGCAGTGAAACGATTGCGGGATCGTTCTCGCCAACTGCGCCGTACTTCCCGTTACCGTTGGTGAGCGCAAGTGCGACAAACGAAGCGCCGGCATGGCGCTCCAGCACGCCGACGGTTCGCTCGATCACGATAGCCGGGTCGGTGACGTATGCGGCTTCGCGTGCAAAACGGCGAATCGCTTCCTCGTCTTCGTGCCGCTTTCGGAAGAAGGCGCGATCCAGCAAGTGCTCGACGCGATCGTGCACGAACCGGATCGAGAAGCCGAGCAGCAGCGCCACGACTGCGCCGACGGCAAGGCTCGTCGTATGGCTCGTTTCTTGAAGCCACGATCCTAGCGCCCATTCGACGAGCACGAAAGCCCCGACGACGACAATCGATACGCCGGAGAAGATCGCGACACGATTGAGCGCAAAGCCGATGTCGAGTACCCGCCGGTTGAACAGCGCGTATGTCATCCCCAGGGGCGCGATGAAACTGCCCACGTTAGCGAGCGCATAGGCGGTAATGAGCGCGCTGCCACGCTGCGCGTTTGGCCACAATGACGGTGCCACGAACGAAAGCGCCTCGAAAGCGTACCAAATCGTCAATGGAAGCAGAATCCACGCCACGCGGCTGCGCTCTGCGCCGCGGGTCGCCGCGAACGAGGCCCATGCGCACGCAATCGCAAGGACGAACGGAACGGCACCGTCCGTCATATTCCACTCGGGCCCAAGGCTTTGGGCAACCCACGGGAGCCAACCGTTCCATAGCGCAACTAGCCGCACGATTTCAAAAGCTGAAAACGCGGCAGCAGAAGCGTATGCCAGCATGACGAGCGCGATTCGCACGCGAGAGAGCGGCCGTGCGACCAGCGACGCGAATGTCGCAAGCAGCGCCGCCCAGGCCGCGAGCGCGGCGATTCCGATCCCGGCTGCGATCGCATCGGCGAGCGGCGAAGGACCGATCCAACTACCCGGATCCAAGGCGGCATATATGTTAGAGGAGACCAGCAGCAGGCAGAGCACTCGCGCCTCCGGTACGTCGGCGCGGCGCCATCCGATCAGCGCGGCGAACCCCAGTATCCAGAAGTCCGCGAAACACGAAAGCCAAACATCCCAGCGCCAGGGCGGCGGACCGCCCGCGACATACTCGATCGGCACCGTTACGCCCGCGCGCAGCACGCGCAACGCAATCTTTTCATGGGGATAGACGCCGGTTAAGAGTCGATAACGCTGGCCGGGCGCAAGCTCGCGCACGTTGATCAGATCGCCGGCACGCAAGCCGCTGGCTTCCGCTGCTCCGCCGGCATCCACCGCGTCGACACGAACGACAGCAGGATCGGCGGTACGCGAGACTTGGAACCCGAGCCCTGTCGAAGCCAGAATGCCGTCGGTAAAGAAGGCGACGGCATTGACGATGATCGCAATAAGACAGAGCGCCAGGAGAGTCGCACGCCACGAGGCCAGGGACATGGCGCTCGCGTTCCCGTTGTAAGGAGGCGGGCCCTTGTCGCTTCGAGCAGGCTAGCGCTTTTACGTACGTTTATATAAGGAAGCTGCCTGCAAGCACGGAATTTCTTTCCATGACCGTTTCCGATCGTCACGAGCGCCGATGAAGGGTCAGCGTCGACGCATCGCACGCACTGTCTTGTTATTGCTCTGCGCGGCGACCGCAGGCCTGATCGTCGTGGCGTTCGTCGATTTGGTCGGTCTCGGAACCACGCCATGGTTCGGACAGATCGGCGCAACCTTCAGTTTTTCGGGGCCGCACCCATACGAACAAGTCGTCACATCGATCGACCGCGGATATGCCGCGGATCGCGCCGGTCTCCGCGTCGGCGATCTGCTCGACGTGCGGGCGAATTCGGCCCTCGAACGCTGGCAATGGTTCGACGGCTTTTTGACGCCGATGACCGGTCATACCACAACGCTCGCGGTTACGCGCGGCACGCGCCATCTTCGCGTCCGCATCACGCCCGAGCCATGGGATCTGCGCCGGTATTGGTATCTCTGGTCGGGACCCGTCGGCATGTTTTTCGTTACCCTCATGGCCGCGCTGATCGCCTGGCGCGCCGAGCCGACGAAGAGCAACCTCACGCTCGCAGCCGCACTGGTGTTTTTCGCGCTCGGTGCGTTGTGCGCGACGAACAACTTCGCGGTCCCGTATTTGTGGTTCTACGTAGCGCTTTCGGTTTTGGGCTTGTTGGTCCCGGCCGCGGCCGCGCTATGGGTCCTGTATGCGACGACGTTCGGGGCACCCGTCTCTCGCGCGAGGCGCGTCATCGCGGTCCTGTGCTATTGCGTGCTTGCCGTCATCGCCGGATGCAACGTGCTGCAGGCACTCGCGTTCACGACGCTCTGGCTGGACCCGACGAGCCGGTGGCTTACGCCGCTCGTGGTGCCGTGGGCGATAGCCCTCGCACTTGCTCTCACCTGCAGCGCGCTAGGGATCGGCGCTGCGCGCGGCGCCGAGCGCCAGCGGGCCGCGTGGTCGCTCGCGTCCATCGCAGCGTTCTTCGTGATCTTCATCGTGTTTTACTACGCGCCGAACTACGCACCGACGTACGGCGTATACGCGTTCGAGACCGCGATTTTCAATATCAATTTTTTCACGTTGCCGTTGCTGCTCGTCTATGTGACGCTGTCGCGGCGTCTTATCGACGTCGGCTTCGTCCTGAATCGCGCCGCGGTCTTTACGCTCGTTTCGGCGATCATCATCGGATCGTTCATCGTGCTCGAATGGTCGATCGGGACGTGGCTGACCCGGACGACGCGTCTTACGAGTTCGGCGATCGGCCTTGCCATCGCGATGGGCCTCGGACTCTCGCTGCGATTCATCCATCGGCACGTCGACCGTTTCGTCGACCGGGTGTTCTTTCGAAAGCGCCACGAAGACGAGGCCGCACTTCGCCGGTTTGCGCACGAGTGCGCGTACATCACCGACGCGGCGACGCTCGAGCAGCGGACGATCGCCGTGGTGGACCGGCATACGGCGAGCGAATCGGTCGAGATCGTCTACCCGCAGATCGACGTCGACGAAAACGACCCGGCGCTTACCTCGCTCAAGGCGTGGGGGAAGCCGCTCGACTTACGCGGCGTTCCGGAAACGGCGATTCGCGGTGAGTACGCACTGCCGATGATCGCGCGCGGCGTACTCGTCGGCGCCCTCGTATGCGGGCGCAAGACCAACGGCGAATCGTTCGCCCCCGACGAACTCGACGCGCTGGCGGCACTTGCGTACGGCGTCGGAATCGCACTCGACGCCATCGGCGTGAGAAGCGCGAATTCAACCGACTCCCTTCGGAAGGCGATCGAGGAGATGCGCGATGCGATCGTCGGGGAGCTGCGAACACTGGCCCCGCCGCCCTAGTGTAGTGTCTCGTAAATTAGTTGAATAATTCTGCACATCGTGTTAGAGTTACATCATGGGTCGTCCTCTTCGTGATCTGAACATGACGGATGCAGAGCGCGCGACATTGCAGAGCTGG
>Ga0335074_10002485_pt1 | contig 25108 bp, 19 predicted proteins | sample Lox_Sample_23_FD_206715 | JGI IMG/M metagenome (GOLD analysis project Ga0335074, IMG submission 206715) | Soil microbial communities from Loxahatchee National Wildlife Refuge, Florida, United States - Lox_Sample_2.3 | ecosystem: Environmental > Terrestrial > Soil > Wetlands | place: USA... | reverse complement strand
GAACCATGCTGCCTAAAGTACTGAGTTTTGTAGGTAGGGTGACGTACTCTTCACGGGAGCCGCATCCAATCCGCAGACGCAAACCCAAAGTTCTCCTGTTGAATGACCAAGCTGGAGCGGTTGTCAGAACAAAGACTAGAACCACAGATGCACAGATAATCACGCCGCTGGCGCGACGCCTTCCACCAGAATCAGATTGCGCCTGAGCGCTTCGTCCCGAACTGCAAGAGCCGATGCATACTCGGCAGAACGATACCACGCCCTCGCACGCTCAAGGTCCGGGAACTCCGCTATAACGACCGCACGTGGCGTCCAGTCCCCTTCAAGAACCTCGACTGCTCCTCCGCGGATGAGGTATCGTCCGCCATGATGAACGATCGAAGCCGCCGCGCGTGCCCGGTAGGTGTCAATTGCCGCAGCGTCCCTTATCTCTACATCCGAAATAACGTAAGCAGGCATGAAGTTCTCCGTCGATGGATCGCCCTATAGGCTGCAGGACTCACAGTATCTCCTCGGCCACCACCCGCATCACCTCGGCACTCGCCCCCTTCAGCACCATGGTGCTGACGTGGCCGCCCTTCGCCGCATCCTTCCACGCCGCCAGCCGGTCCTTGATCCGTTCCGCCGGACCCACCAGCGAGATCTCATCGATCAGCCGATCGGGCACCGCAGCAGCGGCCTCATTCTTCTTCCCATCCAGATAAAGGTCCTGGATCGTTCTCGCGGCGTCCTCATACCCAAGCTTGCGCGCCACGTCGTTGTAGAAATTCTTGGTCCGTGCCCCCATTCCGCCGATATACAGCGCCAGCTCCGGCCGGATCGCATCGCGGCACGCCACCACGTCCGGCCCCATCTTCGCCCGCACGTACGGCGCAACATCAAAATCCCCCAGGCTCGGCGTGCGACCGGCTTTGCGCATCCCCTCCAGTAGCGGCTCCGTCACGATCCCCGGCTGTTCCGGCGAATAGAAGATCGGCAGCACGCCATCGGCCACCTCGCCAGCCGTGCGCAGCCCCGCCGGGGTAATCGACGCCGTATAGAATTTCAGCCCCGGATTCCCATGCGCGATACTCCGCAGCGGTTTGCCAAGCCTGCTCGCGTCCGCGCCCCGATACGGAATATCGTAGTGCTCGCCGTGGAACTCGAGCGGCGCACTGCGCTCGAGAATCCGGCGCATAATGGCGATATACTCCTTCGTGCGCAGCATCGGCTTGCCATAGGGCACCCCGTGCCACCCCTCAACCACCTGCGGCCCCGACACGCCGACGCCGCACAGGAAGCGGTCGCCCGACAGGTGCTGCAACGAGATCGCGGTCATCGCCGCCATCGCCGGCGTACGCGCAGGGATCTGCATGATGCCGGTGCCGGCCTTGATCCGGGTCGTGCGCGCCAGGATCCATGCGACCGGCGTCACCGCGTCTGTGCCATAAGCTTCGCCGGCCCATGCTTCGGCGAAACCAAGCCGTTCCGCCTCCAGCACGCGTTCGATGTCGAGCCGCGGATGCGCCCCCGACATATCGACGGTGATACCGAGCTGCATGAGGCCGTCCCCCTAACGCAAATTGGCGATGACTTCGTCGCGGAACCGCGCCATGTTATCGAGCGTCGCCTGCAGCGTCGCGCCGAACAGCCCGAAATCGAACGCGCGCACGCCAACCTCGGCCAGCGCACGAATGTCGCCGACGTAGTCCGCCAATCCGCCGGTGAACAGCTTGCGCTGACCATCGACGGTACCCTTGGGCTGCGCTTCAGGGTTGGAAGAAACGCGATAGGCGAGAGTAATCAACTCCGGATTCCGCCCCGCCTTCTCGGTAAGCGAACGCAGCTTCGCGACTGCAGCTTTGTAGCGTCCCAACGTATCCATCGGAAATTGCGGGTTGGTGCCGATCGGATACCAGCCGTCGGCATATTTGGCCGTGCGACGCAACGCCGGCCCACTCTCGCCGCCGACCCAGATCGGGATCGGCCGCTGCACCGGTTTCGGCTGGAACACCACATTGGAGAACTTAACGAACTTGCCATCGAAGCGCGGATCGTCCTTCTCCCACAGCTCCTTGCAGGCCATCATGTATTCGTCAGTCACCGCGCCGCGTTCGGCGAACGGCGGTGTGCCGACAGCCTCGAATTCCTCCTGCATCCACCCCGCACCGATCCCCAGCGTCAGCCGCCCCTTGGAAAGCACGTCGAGCGTCGCCAGCATCTTCGCCGTCAGCACCGCCGGCCGGTGCGGAACCACCATGACAGACGTAACGATCCGCAGCTTGGAGGTCTTCGCCGCGACCCACGTCGCGGTGGTAAGCTGCTCGTGCCGATCGACACGCGCACCGGAAGGAAACTCCCCGCTCTCGGTATAAGGATAACGCGAGGCGATATCGGTCGGGATCAGCAGATGATCGCTGACGGTAACATAGTCGAACCCCAGCATCTCCGCCTCATGAGCGATGCGGGTCAGCGTATCGACCCCCGTCAAAGCCCCGCTGGTTGGCACGCTGCATCCGATCTGCATTTGTTCCTCCACTCGAATTCCGCCGCCACGACGCTACCACAGACACCGGCGAGATTTGCCTCGGGCAGGACGCGGGCACAGGATGCGCCGCACCCGACCCAAGGGAAAACACGGAGGAAAGCCGGAGATGGACTTTGGGACCCATGTCCGCGCGCAGGGCTGGCTGACCGAGCGCGCCAATCTGATCGCGCTCGCCCGCCGCGCCGAGGCGCTCGACTACCGCCTGATCGGCATGGTGGATCACCTCGTATTGCCGCGCGACGTTGCCACGCGCTACCCCTACACACAGGACGGCATCTGGCCCGGCACCCCCACCGGCGAATGCTTCGACGTGCTTGCCTCGCTTTGCTTCCTGGCCGGCTGCACCGAGCGGATCCGCCTGCTCAGCTCGGTGATGGTAGTGCCCTACCGCCCGGCGGTGACTGCGGCCAAGATGCTGGCCACCGCCGACGTACTCTCAGACGGCCGCGTCATCGCCGGTATCGGCGCGGGCTGGATGCGCGAGGAATTCGAGGCTCTTGGCGCGCCGCCCTTCGACCATCGTGGCACCGTGACCGACGAGTTCCTCACCGCCTTCCGCGAGTTGTGGTCCGACGATGCGCCCGCCTTTCACGGCGATCACGTCAAATTCAACAATGTGATCTTCCGCCCGAAGCCCGTTCAGCGACGCATTCCCATCTGGGTCGGCGGCGAGAGCGCGCCTGCGCTGCGACGAACCGTGCGTTTCGGCGATGCCTGGTATCCCGTTTCCAACAACCAGCAGATCCTGCTCGACACGCCGGCACGTTTGGCGCAAGGCATCGCACGCCTTTACCGGACAGCGGAGGCAGCAGGACGCGACCCGGCCTCGATCGACATCGCCTATCTGTGGTTCAAGCCGGTGACATGGTCCGAGCAGTCTGCACCTGAAGGTGGCCGTGTCATGTTCGCCGGCACTTCGGCGCAGATGGCCGAGGACGCTTCCGCGCTCGCCCGCATCGGCGTGCGCCATCTGGTGGTGCTGCTGCAGGCACCGACGCTCGCGGAGTCGCTCGAACGCCTGCAGCGCTTCGCCGAAGACGTGATCCCTGCTGTGCATTGAGGAAGAAGCCGCAACCCGATGACCGATAACGAACTGACGCAACGGATTCTTGTCGCCCCTCTGGCGGAGCTGATGGCGGAGGCGAGCACCATCCGCGATGCGACGCATGGCCGTATCGTGACCTACTCGCGGAAGGTGTTCATCCCGCTGACCCAGCTTTGCCGCGACGTATGCCACTACTGCACCTTCGCCGAGCGCCCCCGCGCCGGCCACCCCGCATATCTGTCGCCCGATCAGGTCCTGGTGATCGCGCGCGCCGGCGCCGCTGCCGGCTGCACCGAGGCACTGTTCACGCTCGGCGACAAGCCTGAGCTGCGCTACCGCGCCGCGCGGGAAGCCCTGGCTGCGCTCGGCCACACCAGCACGATTGGCTACCTGCGCGAGATGTGCGCGCTCGTGTTGCGCGAAACCGGGCTGTTGCCGCATGTCAACCCGGGCGTGATGACGCGCGATGAAATCGCCGCGCTCCGCGAGGTATCGGCCAGCCAAGGCCTGATGCTGGAATCCGTCAGCGCCCGGCTGTGCCAGCCCGGTGGCGTGCATTACGGCTCGCCTGACAAATTGCCGGAACGGCGGTTGGAAACGATACGCCTGGCGGGAGATCTCGCCGTCCCCTTCACCACCGGCATCCTGATCGGCATCGGCGAGACCCGCGCGGAACGCCTGGAATCGCTGATCGCGATCCGCGATCTGCATCGCTCCGCCGGGCACATCCAGGAAGTGATCGTGCAGAACTTCCGCGCCAAGCCCGACACCAAGCTGGCCAACGCGCCGGAGCCCGACCTGGAAGACCTGCTCTGGAGCATCGCTGCCGCGCGCCTGATCCTCCCGCCCGATGTGCACGTGCAGGCCCCCCCGAATCTTTCCCCCGGCGTCTATCCGCGCCTGATCGAAGCTGGCATCGACGACTGGGGCGGCGTCTCCCCGGTGACCCCCGACCACGTCAACCCCGAAGCTCCCTGGCCCGAAATCAAAGCGCTCGCTGCACGCACCGCATCGACCCAAAAAATTCTGGTGCCCCGCCTGCCGATTTATCCCGCCTACGCTCTCGCCGCCGAGACCTGGCTCGCCCCGGCGCTTGCCACCGCCGTGCGCCGCTCAATGGACGCGGATGGTTGGGCACGCGACGACGCCTGGGCGCCCGGCCTGACGACAATCCCGCGCCGCCGTCCCACCCTGCTAGATCGCCCCGATCCGGCGATTACCGATACTGTTGCAAAGGCAACCTCCGGCCACCGCCTGACCGAAGCCGATATCGTCCGCCTGTTCGCTGCCCGCGACGCCGACTACGACCACATCACCACCGCCGCCGACGCACTGCGCCGCCGAGTCTCCGGCGACGTCGTCCGCTACGTCGTCAACCGCAACATCAACTACACCAATATCTGTGCGTATCACTGCAAGTTCTGCGCCTTCTCCAAGGGCAAGACGCACGAGGCGCTGCGCGGCCCGGCCTACGATCTCGATCTCGATGAAATCGTCCGCCGCGCCATCGAAGCGTGGGAGCGCGGCGCCACCGAGGTCTGCCTGCAAGGTGGCATCCACCCCGACTACACCGGCCACACTTATCTTCGCATCTGCCGCGCCATCAAGGAAGCGCTGCCGGAAATGCACGTGCACGCCTTCTCGCCGCTGGAGGTCACGCAAGGCGCCGCGACGCTCGGCCTGCCGGTTCCTGCGTTCCTCGCCGAACTTAAGTCGGCCGGCCTCGGCACGCTGCCCGGCACCGCAGCCGAAATCCTGGACGACGAGGTCCGCGCGGTGATCGCACCGGACAAGGTGAACACCAACCAGTGGCTGGACGTCGTGCGCGCGGCACATCGGCTCGGCCTGCGCACCACTTCAACCATCATGTACGGCCACATCGAGCGGCCGCTCTCCTGGGCGCGGCACTTGCTGGCGTTGCGCGACCTTCAGCTCGAAACCGGCGGCCTGACCGAGTTCGTGCCGCTGCCCTTCGTGCACATGGAAGCGCCGATGTACCTGCGCGGCCAGGCGCGCAAGGGACCGACCTTCCGCGAAGCAGTGCTGATGCACGCGGTCGGGCGGCTCGCGCTGCATCCGCTGATCACCAACATCCAAACGTCGTGGGTAAAGATGGGGCCGGAAGGCGCCGCCATGTGCCTGAACGCCGGCGCCAACGACATGGGCGGCACGCTGATGAACGAAAGCATCTCGCGCGCCGCCGGCACGCAACACGGCCAGGAGTTCCCACCCGAGGCTATGGACCGGCTCATCCGTTCCATCGGCCGCATCCCGATGCAGCGGGACACGCTCTATCGGCCAGCGAACGCAAAGCGCCGGGCCGCCTCATACAACGCGCCTGCGCTGACCCCGGTCGTGCAGACACGCCCGCACAGAGTTATCGCTGCAGAATGATGGCGTGGCAGCGGTTGGCGAAAGAATCAATTGGAACCCCGCCGTCTCTGCGAAGTGCATAAGTTTCTTCTCGGTGAAACTCCGTGGAAACTCAGTGCGCTCCGTGTCCACTTGGTTATTCCACATAACGACGCGGACCGTCGGGCCTCACGTCACCGCGTGCAAGTGCGTGACATACTGCCCCGTATCGGCCGTGATCATCTCCGCGACGATCCGGCGGTGACACTGCATCGGGTCCTGCTCGAAGCATAGCAGGCAGGCGCGGGTACCGCGCGCGAGGCCGGCAGCGTCCGCCAGCTCAGCCTGCGGCTGATCGCCTTCCATGTGCGCGCGGAAAATCGTTTCCATCCACTCCGGATGGCCGGCGCGCACCGCGTCCCGTCCAGGCTTTGGCGTGCCGAGCGCCTGCAGATGGACATAGCGGATCCCCTGCTCGTCCAATGCCGCCGCAAGCTGGCGCTTGGAAAAACCCGGTTTCCGCGACTGCGGCACGGCGCGGACGTCGATCAGCAGCCCAATCCGTGCTTCCTTCAGCGCACCCACCACGTCCGCAATGGTGCAGCCTTCGTAGCCTATAGTGAACAACTCACGCATCATCGCACGATAACAGCCGTTGCGCCTCGGCGCGAACGTCAGCACTGTCACAGCCATCCACCGCACCCATCGCCGGAGGAAGCCCATGGCGTTCGACTTCGCCGGAAAACGCACCATCGTCTGCGGCGGCAGCCGCGGCATCGGTCGCTCCATCGCGCTCGGCTTCGCGGAAGCCGGCGCCGCGGTATCGATCTGCGCACGCGGCGCCGAGACGCTCGAGGCGACGCACGCGGAGATCGCCCGCTTCGGCCATCGCTCGCATGCCGGGATCTGCGATGTCGGCGACGCAGCGGCGGTCCGGCGCTACATCGCCGACGCCGGGCAGGCGCTGGGCGGCATCGACGTGCTGGTGAACAACGCCTCCGGCTTCGGCAATTCGGATGACCAAGCCGGATGGGACGCAAGCTTCGCCATCGACATGATGGCGATCGTGCATGCAAGCCACGCGGCGCTGCCGTCGCTCAAGGCCTCGAAGGGCGCGATCATCAACACCAGCTCCATCTCCGCCCTTCGCCCGGCCGCGCGGCAACCACCCTACGGCGCGATCAAGGCGGCGGTGATTCACTACACCACCACCCAGGCGGCGATGTATGCGCGCGACGGCATCCGGGTGAACGGCGTCGCTCCCGGATCGATCGAGTTCCCAGGTGGCGTCTGGGCCCGCCGAAAAACCGAGGACCCGGACCTCTACAACCGCATCCTCAGATCGATCCCGTTCGGCCGGATGGGCTATCCGCAAGAAGTGGCGAACGTGGTGCTGTTCCTCGCCTCGCCGTTGGCCTCATGGGTCACCGGCCAGACGATCGTCGTGGACGGAGGCCAGTTGCTGTGACCGGACAGCGCCGTTCCGGGCTGAGCCGCTCGTGACACCGCACGTGGTGCGTCTGTCATCTCGCCCACCTGGAGACCGACACGGATAATCGAGGCCGCATGCGCATCGTGCTCGTCGGCGTATCGCACTGGCACACGCCTTTCTATCTGGACCCGGCGCTGGCGCTTCCCGGGATCGTCGTGGCGGGCGTCAGCGACCCGGACCTGCCTCGCGCGCAGGAGATCGCCGCGCGCGCCGGCTGCCGCGCCTGGCAAGACTATCGTGCGATGTGCGCCGAGGCGGCGCCGGAGTTTGCATTCGTGCTCGGCAGACACTGCGACATGGCCGAAAGCGCAGCCTTCTTGATCGAGGCAGGACTCCCCTTCGCCATCGAAAAGCCATGCGGGATCTCCGCGGCGGAGGTGCGGGGCATCGCGGAGCGTGCCGAAGCCACCGGCACTTTCGCGGCCGTGCCGCTGGTGTTCCGCCAGTCCCCGCTACTGGACGCGATCCGCGAGGCCACGGCTGACGAAGCCGTGCAGGTCGCCTCATTCAAGTTCATCGGCGGCATGGTGGACCGCTACCGCGAGGCACGCTGTGAGTGGATGCTCAGCCGGGCGACGGCCGGCGGCGGCGCGTTGATCAATCTCGGCGTGCATTTCCTCGATCTTTGCCGCGTGCTGCTGCCCGATGCGCGGCTCGTCGTGAGCGGAGCGGCACTCTCCAACGCCGTTGCCGGCCTCGACATCGACGATCATGCGGTGGTGCTGCTGCGTAGCGGCGGCGCCACGTGCATGGTGGAGACCGGCTATCTCTATCCGGCACCGAACTCGGTGTTCGACCTGCATTACAGCATCCGCACCGAGCAGCACTACATCGCGGTGCGCGATGCCGGCTCGGTGGAGGTCCTGGACATCAGCCGCCGCCGGCGAGGTTTGGCGATGCCGACGATCAACGCACCGCTCTATCCGGCCTTCGTCGCCGATGTGCTGCGCCGCGTCGAATGCAACCAGCCGCCGGTCGCCGGGCTCGCCGAGATGGCAGCGGCGATGGAACTGGTGGAGGCCGCCTGCCGCGCCTCGCCGCTGCCTTCCGGTGATATCCGGATTGGCCAGCCGCCGGTATCGGATGCATTCTGACAAATCGGACGAGGGCCCGACCATGGACGAACATCCTCAGGCGCGGCTGCAACTCGATGTTGTCTCCGACGCGATCTGCCCCTGGTGCTATATCGGCAAGCGCCAGCTCGAACGCGCGCTGGCGATGGTGGCGCCGGACGGACTGAGCTTCGCGGTGCGCTGGAATCCGTTCCAGCTCAACCCCGACATGCCAAAGGGAGGCGTCGACCGCGCCGCATACCGCACCGCCAAGTTCGGCAGCGCCGAGCGGGCGCGTGAACTCGACGCGCGCGTGACCGAGGCAGCCGCCGCCGTCGGGCTCGATTTCCATCTCGACCGCATCGACCGCACGCCGAACACGCTGGACGCGCATCGGCTGATCTGGCTGGCGGGCCGGCACGGCACGCAGGATGCGTTGGCGGAGGCCTTGTTCGCCGCCTATTTCACCGATGGCCGCGACATCGGCGATGCGGCGGTACTTACCGATTGCGGAGCCGTGGCCGCGCTGGGTCGCGGCGAGGTCGCCCACTTCCTTGCCGGCGCGGAAGCAGCGGCCGAGATGCTCGCCGCGGACCGGGCCGCGCGCGAGGCGGGCGTGAACGGCGTGCCGTCGTTCTTCCTCGACGGTTATGGCCTGTTCACTGGCGCCTTGCCGGCGGGCGAGATGGCCAACGCGTTACGGCGCGGTCATCATATACTTGCAAACCACGCTGCGTGATCATGTGTATAAAATGTAAATTCGTCGCAATATTCGGGCACGCAACCTCCCCCTCCCCTTGCGGGAGGTGGCAGGGGGGAGGGGGCAGGGCCAGGGGGGGAGGAGCCAAGCAAACCGGCGAACTTCGCTTGGGCTTCCCCTATAGTCACGAACCAAGAACCGAACGGGAGTAAACCACCGATGCCGACGAACCAGACCCGGCACCCGGAAACCCTGGCGCTGCACGCCGGCTGGCGCCGCGACGAGGCGACCAACGCCGTCGCCGTGCCGATTTACCAGACGACATCGTATCAGTTCGACAGCTCCCAGCACGCGGCCAACCTGTTCGCCCTCCAGGAGCTGGGCAACATCTACACGCGCATCATGAACCCGACCTGCGACGCGTTCGAGAAGCGCGTCGCCGCGATCGAGGGCGGGGTGGCGGCGCTGGCGCTCGCCTCCGGCCAGGCGGCATCGGCCTTCGCCGTGCTGAACCTGGCGCGTGCCGGGGACAACATCGTCTCCTCGACCGATCTCTACGGCGGTACCTGGAACCTGTTCGGCAACACGCTCAAGGATATCGGGATCGAGACACGCTTCGTCGATCCGGCCGACCCGGAGGCATTCGCCCGCGCCACCGACGATCGCACCCGCGCGTATTATGCCGAAACGCTGCCTAATCCGAAACTGATCCCGTTCCCCATCGAAGAGGTCGCAGCGATCGGCCGGCGCTTCGGCATCCCGCTGATCATGGACAACACCGCCTCGCCGATCCTGATCCGCCCCTTCGATTACGGTGCCGCGGTGGTGATGCACTCCACCACCAAATACATCGGCGGCCATGGCACTTCGATCGGCGGCGTGGTCATCGACGGCGGCAATTTCGACTGGGAGGCCCACGCCGCCCGCCAGCCGGCGCTGAACACCCCCGACCCGAGCTACCACGGCGCGGTCTGGTCGCAGGCGGCCAAGCCGCTCGGGCCGATCGCCTACATCCTGAAGATGCGCGTGACCATGCTGCGCGACCTCGGCGCGGCGATGAGCCCGTTCAACGCCTTCCTGTTCCTCCAGGGGATCGAGACCCTGCCGCTCCGCATCCGCGAGCACAGTCGCAACGCCCGTGCGGTGGCCGATTTCCTGGCTACCCGCGCCGACGTCGTACGGGTGATCCACCCGGCCCACCATGCCGGCCTCGGCGCCGAGCGGACCGCCAAATATATGCCGAACGGTCAGGGTGGGCTGGTCGGGTTCGAGCTGGCCGGCGGCGCCCAAGCGGGGCGCCAGTTCATCGACGCGCTTCAGCTTTTCTACCACGTCGCGAATATTGGCGACGCCCGCAGCCTGGCGATCCATCCAGCCAGCACAACCCATTCCCAGTTATCCGAGGAAGAACAGCTCGCGACGGGGGTCACCCCGGGCTACGTCCGCCTCTCGGTCGGCTTGGAGCATATCGACGACATCATCGCCGATCTAACCCAGGCGCTCGACGCCGCGCGTTGAGCAGTGCGGACAGGACTGGCGCCAGCAAGAGACCCGTCAGGGCGTCACCATTTCTGGTGTCGGTCCTGAACCGACACAGAGGCCGCCAAGGCGAAAGAGACCGGCGAGATCATTTTCATCCCGATGACCGCAGGCCATAGAGCCAAGCCACTGGCCGTGGGGCACAGTGTTGTCTCGGCGATCTCGGATACCCTCGCTGCCCTCTCTGTCAAACCCCAACCGCGCCCCACGCTGCAGCCAGGTAGCGGACCGAGCTCAGCGCGCGCCCTCGCGAAATAGGATCACCCGGATCGTCGCCACCAGGATCAGCAAGTCGAGGAATGTGCTGCGGTTTTTCACGTAGTAGAGGTCATAGGAGAGCTTCTCCCTGGCGTCCTCGATCGAGGCACCATAGGGAAAATTCACCTGTGCCCAGCCGGTTATTCCCGGCTTCACGTAATTCCGTTCGTTATAGAAGGGGATGACCTGGCTCAACTGGCCGACGAAGTGCGGCCGCTCGGGGCGCGGTCCGATCAGGCTCATCTCGCCATGCAGCACGTTCAGAAGCTGTGGCAGCTCGTCGATCCGGGTGGAGCGGATCAAGGCACCGACGCGGGTGATGCGTGAATCCCGCTTGGCCGCCCAACGAGGCGCCCCCTCGGACTCGGCATCCACACGCATGCTCCGGAATTTCAGCAGCGTGAAAAGTTCGCCGTAGCGGCCTACTCGCTGCTGGCGGTAGAGCACCGGTCCGCGGCTATCGAGCTTGATCAGGATGCCAACGCCCATCATCAGCGGCAGCGTCAGGGCCAGCAGCAGCAGGCTGGCGGTGATATCGACCGCCCGCTTAATAGCCCAGGACAACACGCCGTTGCTGAAGCCCTCCGCCCGCAGGAACCAACCGGTGTCGAGGCGATCGAGGTTAACCCGGCCCAAGTGCTGTTCCCAGAAGGCACTGTCGTCATAGATTCGGGCGCCACGCAACCGCAGGTCAATGAGGCGCCCCCGCAACGCGTCATCGGACGGATCGTTCCCATTGATTGTGTCCGCGGCAACCACGACCCCCCAAATGCCTCGCTCGTGCAGGACATCCGCCGTCATCCCAGCCGGGTCCGCCGGACTGAAATTGACACCGGCCAGCTCGAACACGTTGGCGCGGCCTGTACGAACGGCCTCTGCCGTCCGCTTCGCCGAGGTGCCGCGCCCCAGCACCAGCACACGGCGCACGAACAGCTTCTGGCGCACCGCGACGCCGAAGATCGACCGGCTGATCACAGCGACGGCCAGCCAGATCGCCAACACCTTGACCAGCCAGATGGCATAAGTACGGCTCAGTCCGGCGCTGAAATGGCCGCTCACGATGAGTGCCGCCGGGAAGGCGAGGACGGCAGCGATCGCCGCGTTCAGCAGCAGGCGGCGGCGATCGAAAAAGTTTTCCGGCCGATACAGCCCGATCGCGATCGCGCAGATGCCGATGGTGACCGCCAGCAGGGCGGCATGATTAGCGACGCGCCAGGCGGCAACGATCGGCGGCAGCTCCCCTGGGCCCAGGACGCCGTGCGCCGCCAGCATTGCGTAGATCACCGCAAAGGAGAGCAGCAGTTCAAGGAGCCCGAAGATCGCCATTTCGACCGGCACGTAGCGGCCGATAATCCGCGTCATCTCCACCACTCCCGGGCACCCGGGTATCCGATGCCCACGAACATCGCCCTCCGTGCAGGTAAAATGGCCCGCACGGACCTCCCCACCCGCCCCCTGCATCAGGGGACGGTCGGTCTGATCCGTTCTCAGAATAGAAACCTCGTGCAAAATTCTACAATTCGATCCAACCGTCAAGAACTTCTTTGTGCTTGATTCAGGGCAGCTTTCGATGAAGCATGCAGAGAGGGTGCGATTGTCGCGTCCCGTGGGACGATCGGCCGGATGACGGGCAGCCATCGTCCGGTCCGTCGCCCCGGTTGAGTGGCGGGAAACATTGTGCTAACAAGACGGCTTCGGCGCGGGAGCCTGGGTTTGCCGGCCCCACAACCCGACAGCCCTATGGGAGGCGCGTAGCTCAGTGGCAGAGCGCTGCCCGCACACGGCAGAGGCGGGGGTTCAACTCCTTCCGCGCCTACCGGCCCGTCCGTCGGCTCGCCCCCGTTCGACCCGACCCCAGTGAGGACATCGCCGCCGTGCTGAAGCTGACCGCCCCTACCTTGGCAACTCTAACCGGCTGCGCCATGATCGCCGCCTGTACCAACCTCCCGAATGCCACCACGGTGGCCGCCGTGCCGGCGGTGCCACAGCGGACCGATACCAGCGAATACGTCATCGGCGCTGGGGATTCCTTAAGCATCTTTGTCTATCAGGCACCCGAACTCAGCGATCAAGGCATTACCGTGCGGCCCGACGGAAAGATCTCGATGCCGCTGGTGCAGGATATCCCCGCCGCCGGTCTCACGCCGCCTGAACTGGCCAACAACATCACCCAGCGGCTCAAGCAATACGTCAAGAACCCGGTCGTCACCGTCATCGTGCGCAGCTTCGTCGGACCAACCGACCGACAGGTCAGGGTGATCGGCGAGGCGACCGACCCGCAGGCGATCCCCTATCGAAACGGCATGAGCCTGCTCGATGTCATGATCGCGACCAAGGGGCTGACCAAATACGCCGCCGGCAACCGGGCGATCATCATCCGCCGCGACGCCGCCGGCAAGGAGACGGAGATCCATGTGCATCTCGACGATCTGATCCACGACGGGGATCTCAGTCAGAACGTGCGGATGCAGCCGGGAGATACGCTCATCATCCCGCAGACCTGGTTCTGAGGACCACAAGCCATGGGCGCAATTTTCACGCTGCTGCGGCGCTCGCTCAGAGCGGCATGGCGCCGCCGTTGGCTCGGCGTCGCGATCGCCTGGGTCGTTTGCCTTTTTGGCTGGGTCGGGGTCAGTCTGGTACCCGATCAGTACTTGGCCAGCGCGCGGCTCTACGTCAACACCGACGCGGTGCTCACCCCGCTGTTGAAGAACATCGGGGTAGACTCCTCGCCCGACCAGGAGCTCAAAGTCCTGCAGGGCACCCTGCTCAGCCGGCCGAATGTCGAAACGCTGATCTCGAAAACCGACCTTGACCTGAGCGTCTCCACCCCCGCGCAGCGCGACGCCCTGGTCAACGGCTTGATGAGCAATATCACGGTCAGGCCGGACCCCAGGCTGAACGTATTCAGCATCCAGTACACCGATCCGAACCCGAAGCTGGCGCGCGACGTCGTGCAGACCTTGCTCACGATCTTCATCGACAACGCCACCGGCGGCAACCGGCGCGATATGGAGAACGCGCGCATCTTCCTCGAGCACCAGATCTCGTCGTACGAGCAACAGCTCCGCAGCTCCGAGCAACGGCGCGCCGAGTTCCGGGCGAAATATCCGGGCGTTTCGGTCGTGGATAACGACAATGGCGCCGACGCCGCTGGCAACCCGCTAACGATGTTGCAGCAGCATATCCTGGACACCAAGAACCAGCTTCAGGACAAGACGGCACTGGTCGCCGCCCTGCAGAAAGAGCTGGCAAGTACGCCGCAGACCATGCCGGGAGCGGCGATAGGCGGGGAACCCGGAGCGCCTATGACCCTCGCCGGCGCCGAGGAAAAGCTGCGAATGTTGCGGCTCCAGTACACCGACCAGTTCCCGGGCGTGATTGCGGCCGAGCGAGAAGTGGAAGCGCTCAAGGCCTCGCCCAGCCATGGCGCCGCGGCAGGCTCGATCCCCAACCCGGCCTATGAGAGCCTGAAGCTTCGCATTATCGACCTCGCGGCCGATATCGGCTCGCTCCAGCGCCAGTTGGCCGCGTTGCAGGACCAGGAGACCAAGTTCGAGCAGCTTCAGCGCGAGCGCCCCAATCTCGTCGCGGAATATCAGAACCTGGATCGCGGATACGCCGTGCTGCGCAAGGACTACGATGACCTGCTGGCCCGCCTGCAGGCCGCGAACATCAGTGAGGCCGCCGATACCCAGGCCGATCAGGTGCAGATCCGGATCATAGATCCGCCGGAGATGCCACGCGTCCCTGTTGCACCCAACCGGCTGCTGCTGGTGAGTGCTGTTCTGGCCGTCGGCCTCGTCGGCGGCTTGGCGTTGCCGATGCTGCTGTCGCAGCTCGACCGCTCATTCTGGGTGGTAGAGGACCTACGCAGTCTCGGCCTGCCGGTGCTGGGCGGCATCTCGATGCTCACCTCCATCTCGTGGCGGCGTCGGTTCGTCGCGGTCACTGGCTTCGCAATTGCGGTAATCGTCCTGATCGGCCTTTACGGAGGCTTGATGATTCGTCTGCTACGTGCCTCGGCAGTGGTCTGAATGACGACGATCAACAAGCTGCACCTAGTTGAGCGGGCAGCCGAACGGCTGCTTCGGTCGGGGTCCGCGCCTGACCTGACCGGCGGGGCTCCGCCGGCCGGGGCGGAGCCTGTGCCACCGCCCGCATCGTCGCTCGTGGGCGAAGCGGCCGCCTCCGACGGCCATGCGCTGATCGCTGCCTCCGCCCTCGTGCAGACCGGGTTGATCGAAAGCAAGGCTGCGCGCAACCGCGTCAGTGAGGAATTCCGACTGGTCCAGAGCCAGGTGCTCCGCGCTGCCTTCTCCCAGCCTGGAGGCGAGGCGGGGTTCACCAATTTGCTCATGGTGACGAGTGCCCGCCCGAAAGAGGGCAAGTCGTTCACCGCCCTCAATCTCGCAGCAAGCATCGCCCGCCAGGGCGACCGGCAGGTGCTGCTCGTCGACGCCGACGCCAAACGCGGGTCACTGTGCGATTCGCTCGGTCTCGGGCAAGCGCCCGGACTGCTCGATCTGGCGCTGGCCCCCATGCTCGATCCGCTGCCGTTCCTGCGGCCCACCGAGATCAGCATGCTGTCCTTCCTTCCGGTCGGGCAGCAGCGTGGCCAGCGGCCGGAACTCTTCGCCAGCGACCAGATGGTCCGCGCCATGCAAGCCCTCGGCCGCCGCTTCGCCGACCGGCTCGTGATCCTCGACGTCTCCCCGTGCCTCTCGACCAGCGATCCTGCCACCCTGGCGCCAGTCGTCGGCCAGATCCTGTTCGTCATCGAGGCCGAGCGCACCCAGCGCGACGAGGTCGAGGCATCGCTCGACCTGATCCAGACCTGCCCGACCATCACGCTGCTGCTGAACAAAGTGAAGATGTCGACACCACGAAGCTTTGGCGTGTATTCATATTCCTATACATCATGAACGCGAATCGGCGGGGCAGGAGAGATGGGAGGAGCCGGAACCACGCCGCAGCGCGGTACCTGGCGTCTGCCCGGAGCGGCACTGCTGGGCTGCCTGGCAGCCGCCCCCGGCGCTCTTGCGCAGAGCGCGTTCGAGACCTCGCTCCAACTCGCGCAAAACCTGCCCGGGAACCCGGCGGCCACTGGAATTCCTGGCGGAGCACCGTTCGCTAATCCGTTTCCGACCACGCCAGGCGCCCCCGAAACGCCGAATTTCCAGTACGAATCCAATCTCGAACCGGCGATGGGTGCCTTGCCCTCGGTCGGCTGGACCTTCGTGCCCAGGATCAGCGTGTTCGAGGAATACAACGATAACGTCTTCGAGACCCAGACCGACCGGAAATCCGACTTTATCACCCTGATTTCACCCGGGATCGCCATCACCGGCGATACGCCGCGCGTCACCCTCCGTCTCAACTACAACCCGATCTTCCGCTACTACGCCGACAACCACTCTCAGGATTCCGTCGGCCAGCAGGCTCTCGGGGTCACCAGCATCACCCTGATCCCGGATGAATTCTATGTCACCGCCCGAGTGTTCGCGGATGACTTGCCGACCAATGGCGGCTTTGGCGGGCTCAATTTCGGCGCACCAGCGATTGGCAACACGGGACTCGGCACTTTCGGCGGAGGCGCTACGTCCACCCTGTCGCGAAACAATCTGACCCAGACAGAAAGCGCCGGGGTGTTTCCCTATGTGGTGCATCGTTTCGGCGACGCCGGAACCGCACGCGCCGGCATCGACCTCTCCCAGACCTATGCCAGCAGCACCAACAACAGCACGACACTCAATGGTCCGGCCGGCCCGTCCCTGCATTCCGAGACCGCTGAGGCAATCGCCCAGTACCAGACCGGTGAGGGCTTGGGGAACATCGTCGATATCGCCACGGTCGATGCCGCCGGGACCAGCGGAAACGGAGTAGAAGCAAACTCCACCAAGGCTATCGCCGAGAACCGACTGGGCTATGCCTTCAGCCGCGCCGTCCTGGTGTTTGGTGATCTCGGTATAGAATCCATCAGGTATCCGAACGCAGCCCCGCCGGTGGACATCACCGATGGGGTTTGGGGCGTCGGGACCACCCTGCAGCCGAACGTAGATAGCCAGCTCACGATGGAGTACGGTCATTTCAGCGGCATCACGTCGTTCCGCGCTCTTGCCCGCTATTCCGCCACTTCTCGCACAGTGCTCACTGCCTCATACACCGCCGGCATCACCGGCGACCTGGACCAGATCGCGACCCAACTCCAGAACGTGACGGTCAATCCGCTGGGCAACCCGGTCAACCTCGATACCGGCGCCCCAGCCTCAATCATCAATTACATCAGCGGCATAAACAACGGGGTGAATAACACCCGAACCCTCACCTTCACCGCGCTGACGCTGCTGGACCGCGACACGATCTCGTTCAATCTCGAGCGCCAAGCCCTCAGTCCGGTGGCGTCCCCCCGTGGTGTGGCAGCTAATGTGCCGAACACGACGCTGTCAGTCAGTGCTTCGGAGCGCCATGAGGTCAGCGAACGGCTCAGCGTGACCGGCACCGTGCAGGGCGGCACCCGCACGCTGGACGCGGTTCCGACGAGCGAGAGCGAACAATACTATGGCGCCACCTTAACGCTCCGCTATCTGTTTTCAGAGAAGCTGACCGGATATGCGACCTACAGCTACTTCAATCGCCAATCCCAGGTCGCCGGCGTGCCATTTTACAATAACATCGTGCTTGTCGGCCTCACCCGGACTTTCTGAGCCTGGACCGTGTACGAGAAATTCTATCGGCTGACCGGCATCCCGTTTCAGCTCACGCCTGACAGTCGCTTCTTTTTCGGCAGCGCTGGCCACAACCGGGCGATCTCGCATCTCGTCTATGGTCTCGCCCAGGAGGAGGGGTTCATCGTCATCACCGGCGAGGTCGGAGCCGGCAAGACCACCTTGGTCGAGCAGCTCTGGTCACAGCTCGACCGCCGCACCTACATCCTCGGCCGCATCGTCACCACCCAGGTCTCCGGCGACGACCTGCTGCGGTTGGTCGTCACCAGCTATGGCATCGACGATCGCGGCGCCGACAAGGCCACCCTGCTGCGGCGGTTCGAGAAGATGGTACGCGAGCAGCGAACCATCGGCCGGCGCTGTCTCCTGGTCGTCGACGAGGTGCAGAACCTGTCCGTCGCTGCCCTCGAAGAGCTGCGCATGCTGTCCAACATCACCGTCGACAGCCGCGCCTCGGTGCAGACCATCCTGCTGGGCCAGCCGCAATTCCGGCCGATGCTGGCCGGATCGGAGCTGGAGCAGCTTCGTCAGCGTGTACTCGCCTCGTATCATCTAGGCCCGCTCACCGAACCCGAGACACGGGGCTATGTCGAGCACCGGATGCGCACCGTCGGCTGGGTCGATGACCCGCACTGGGACGAGGCGGCTTTTTCCCTTGTTCATCGCTTCACCGGCGGAATCCCGCGTCGGATCAACACGCTCTGCACCCGCATCCTGCTCTATGGCGCGCTGGAAGAGGCACACGAGGTCAGGGGCGAGACGGTACGGATGATCGCCGGCGAGCTGGAACAGGACCTGGGCGCCGGAAGCATTGCGGCGCGACCGCCCGTCATAGCGAATGGCAGCGGCGGCCAGGATGGATTGCCGGACCGCGTCGCCGCGCTGGAGCACGGCATGGCTCGTCAGGATCGGATCTTCCGGCGGTTGATCGACCTGCTCGGCGGCTACGCGTCGCAATGACCGCCGGGGCACCAAAGCCGCAGGCTGCGCGATCTCCGGGCAACCCATCGCAATCGTCCGAAGTCCGCAATGCCATGACGGTCGATGTGGAGGACTATTTCCAGGTCCAGGCCTTCGCGCACTGCGTCCCGCGCGCCGACTGGGAAGCCATCGAACCCCGGGTCGAGGCCAACGTCGACCGCATCCTGGAACAGTTCGCCGAAGCCAGGGTGCGAGCGACGTTCTTCACCCTCGGCTGGATCGCGGCGCGTCATCCGGCCGTGGTTCGGCGAATTGTTGCCGCCGGCCACGAGCTAGCCAGTCACGGCTGGGACCACACGCGGGCGGACGCTCAGGATCCGGTGACATTCCGCGCGGATATCGGGCGCACCCGCCGGACGCTCGAGGATATCGGCGGTGTGCCGGTGGCGGGGTATCGAGCCGCCACGTTCTCGATCGGGGCGCGTAACCTCTGGGCCTTTCCGGTGCTTGAGGCCGAGGGTTACCGCTACAGCTCCAGCATCAACCCGATCCGTCACGATCTCTATGGGATGCCGGACGCGCCGCGCGGGCCGTTTCGTCCCGAAGGCGGCACGCTGTGGGAGATTCCGATGACGACCGTTCGCCTCGCCGGACACAACTTGCCCTGTGCCGGCGGCGGCTATTTCCGACTGCTCCCCTACGGTCTGTTCCGGGCGGGCCTGCAACGCGTCAACCGCGTCGAGGGCAGACCGGGGATCTTCTACTTCCATCCCTGGGAGCTCGACCCGGCCCAACCCCGCGTTGCCGGAGCCGGCTGGAAGTCCACGCTGCGCCACTACACCAACCTCGACCGCATGAGCGGCCGGCTCGACCGCCTGCTGCGCGATTTCGCCTGGGCCCGCATGGACCAGGTGTTTTTAGACACTCCCCCTCCCCTTGCGCCAGGGGACCGGGGGGAGGGGGCCGCCCGTCCGGGAGGTCGCCGTCCCCCGGCCGGAGGGATGGAACCGGCAGGAGATAGCCGGCACAAGGCCGGCCACAACGGTATGGAAGCCGGTCCGCGCGACGTCGGATTGGCTTGAGCGGACCGCATGGGCCTGGTGCTGAAACCGCTCGACCCCGCCGCTGCTCGTGCCTGGGACGAATTCGTCCGTTCCCGGCCGGACGGGACCTTCTTTCACCTCGCCGCTTGGCGCGCGGTGATCGAGCGCGGATTCGGCCACCCCACCCACTACACGATGGCCGAACAGGACGGCTCGATCGTCGGCATCCTGCCGCTGGCACACGTCAAGACATTGCTGTTCGGCAACACGTTGGTTTCCCTCCCATTCTGCGTCTATGGCGGCCCGCTCGCGGTCGATGCCGAAACCGCCACCGCACTGGAATCCCACGCGGGCTCACTGATGCGCGGCACCAAGGTGAGCGCCATCGAGTTCCGTCACCGCGACCAGGCGAACAGCGGCTGGATCGAGCGGCCGGAGCTCTACGTCACCTTCCGCAAGCCCATCGAGGCCGACGCGGACAAGAACCTGAAGGCGATCCCCCGCAAGCAGCGCGCCATGGTGCGCAAGGGCATGCAGAACGGGCTGGTCTCCATTGTCACCGCAGAGACTGACGTGCTGCACCGGGTCTATGCCGAGAGCGTCCGCAATCTCGGGACGCCCGTGTTCCCCCGGCGATACTTCCGCCTGCTCGTCGAGGCCTTCAGTGAATGTTGCGACGTCGTGACCGTCGTCGACCGTGACCGACCGATCGCCGCTGTCATGAATTTCTACTATCGCGACGAGGTGCTGCCCTACTACGGTGGAGGCACGACGGAGGCCCGCCACCGTGCCGGCAACGACTTCATGTACTGGGAAGTGATGCGCCGTGCCGCCGCGCGCGGCTACCGGCTGTTCGACTTCGGTCGCAGCAAGCTCGGCACCGGTTCGTACGCCTTCAAGCGCAACTGGGGCTTCCAGCCAGTCCCGTTGCACTACCGATATAAGCTCGGACCGGGTCAGGCCATTCCGGACCACAACCCGCTCAATCCGAAATACCGGCTGTTCATCGCGGCCTGGAAGCGCCTCCCGCTCCCGCTGGCAAATGCGATCGGACCGCATATCGTGCGGGGGCTTGGCTGAATGATGAGCACGGACATACTGGCCAAGCCGCGTGCGCCGGCATCCTGGAGAGAACTCAAGGTTGCGATCGTGCCAATTTCCATCGGCCTGATAGCATTGGGGATTGTCTTTCACGCAGAGGTTGTGGCGGCGATCGACGTTTGGATTGAATCTACCGCCTACAACCATTGTTTCCTTGTGATCCCGATCGTCGCCTATCTGATTTGGGACCGACGCGCCATGCTGGCCGGTGCGGTGCCGCAAGCGTGGCCGGCCGCTGCTATCCTGGCCCTGCCGTTCGGCGCCGTCTGGTTTCTCGCCGATCGCGTCGGCATCATGGAAGGTCGTCAGCTCGCTGCGATGTGCCTGGTCGAGCTGCTGCTGCTCGCGGTGCTCGGCTGGCGACTTTACCACGCGCTGCTCGGACCGCTGCTCTACCTTTTCTTTCTGGTCCCGTTCGGCGCCTTCATCACCCCGCAGCTCCAGGACATCACCGCGGCATTCACCTCGCATGGCCTCGACCTGCTCGGCATCCCGAACTATTCGGACGGCTACACGATCGAGATCCCCGAGGGTTCGTTCGTCATCGCCCAGGCCTGCGCCGGGCTGCGCTTTCTGATCGCCGCGATCGCCTTCGGCTGCCTGTACGCCCTGCTGATGTACCGCTCATCGCTGCGGCGCGGCCTGTTCATCCTGGTGTCCATCATTGTCCCGGTGATTGCCAACGGGTTCCGCGCGCTCGGCATCGTCGTGCTCGGCCACATCCTGGGCAGCGCCGAGGCAGCGGCAACGGATCATGTGCTCTACGGCTGGATATTCTTCTCGATCGTGATCCTGCTGCTGGTGATCCTCGGGCTACCGTTCCGGGAGGATGGCCGGCCGCAACTTCCACTGGAACCCGACCGTACAATCCCGCCGGCATCCGCGTCGGCCGGATTCCGCAGTGTCGCGATCGTCATAGCGGTTGCCGTGATCGCGCCGCTGATCGCCGCGTGGTTCGACCACGCCAGCGCAGCCGCATTACCGGCCCGATATCCTAGTGTGCTGGCGGGTGGCTGCCGGGAAACGACACCGGCCGAGCGGTCCGTTTCGGATGCACCCGGCCGCGTCCTCATCCTTCACCTCTCCTGCGACGACCACGGCGTAGAGGTACGGACGGAGCTGTTCTCGCCGCGCACGGATCCCGGCACTCTCGCCGCCGAGCGACATCGGTTGCTCAATCTCCCCTGGGAGAGTTCCGAGACTGCGCGCTTCGTCGTCCATGGTGTGACCTGGCGGATGATCGCCAGCACTGAGCCGGTCCGCATCGCGGCGAACGCGCTCTGGATAGATGGCAGCCAGGCCACGCTCGGGCTTCGGCTGCGGCTCGTGCAGGGTTGGAGGAGCATTGTGGGCGGAGGGGCCGCGCCCGTGCTGATGGTGGTGGCGCCCGAACCAGATCTTCCGGCAGTCGACGAACGGGGTTCCAGGGAAGCACAACAGGCGATCCGTGAGTATCTGCAACGTCAGCCTGGACTCGAGGCAGCGATTGCGCGCATGTCCGAAGTGGCGGTGGCGTCGGCACAAGAAACCGGGACGGAGTAGCAGTTAGTGCGTCGTGTCGGCTTGGTCGGGGCGGGATTTATCTCGCGCGTCCATGCGGAAGCATTACGGACCGTTCGCGGGGCGCAAATCACTGCCGTGATCGATCCCGTTTCGGCCAACGCGGAGTCCCTCGCCCGCGAGTGGTCGATCCCGCACGTCTTTGCCTCACTCGATGATGCGCTGGCTGCCGATGCGCTCGATTGCGCCCATGTGCTGGTCCCCCCTGACCGCCACGCCGATGTTGCCGCGGCTCTGATCGCCGCCGGCAAGCCGGTGCTGGTGGAAAAACCGCTCGCCGATGCGGCGGACGCGTGCTCGACGCTGGTTCGGCAGGCTGACACGGCCGGCGTCAGTCTAGGCGTCAACCAGAATTTCGTTCACCATCCGGCGTTCGTGCGCCTGCGCCGGTCGGTGCAGGAATGCGAACTCGGACGGCCGACCTCCGTCGCATGCATTTATAACTTGCCGCTGCGCCAGATCGCTGCCCGGCAATTCGGACACTGGATGTTCGCTGCCCCCGGCAATCTGTTGCTCGAACAGGCTGTGCATCCGCTGTCGCAGATCGCTGCGCTCGCGGGACCGATCAATCAGATGCGTGTGCTCGCCGGGCCCACTCTGCCTATCGCGCCGGGCCAGGCGATCACGCCGACGCTGGACGCGATCTTCGCCTGTGCCGATCTGCCGGCAAGCATGCGCTTCGCGGTGGGGCAGAGCTTCCCTTTCTGGCAGATCAGCGTGGTCTGCGACGACGGCGTCGCGGTCGCGGACATCCTGGCGAACCGGTTTTACACGCAACGCCGGACCCGCTGGCTGGACACGGTGGACGGTGTCGCCTCAGCCGCTCGGACGGGGGCGGCGCTGGCTGGCGACAGCATTCGCAACGCTGGCGACTACGGCCTGTCCTTGCTCCGCCTGAAGCCGCGCAGCGACGCGTTCTTCGTCAGCATCCGCGCCAGCATCGCCGCATTCCACGCAGCACTGGATGGTGGACAGCCGCCGGAGCTCGATGGCCGCTTCGGCACCATGTTGGTCACAGCGTGTGAGCAGATGCGGGACCTTGCCTTCCCGGCACCGTCTGCTCCCGCGGCCGCCCCCATCGCGCCGGTCGCAAGCGAAACCGCACCCGATATCGCCATTCTCGGCGGCACCGGTTTCATCGGCACGCATCTCGTGCAGAAATGTCTCGAGGAGGGGCTGTCCGTGTCGGTGATGGCCCGTTCAGTCCGCGGCTTGCCCGCGCTCTTTCAGCACCCCCGCGTGCGCATGACTGGCGGCAACATCCGCGACCCGGCGGCCGTCGAGGCGGCAATCGGCGGCGCCAAGCTGGTCGTGAACCTGGCGCACGGCGGAGGCAGCGGATCGTGGGAGCAGGTGCGTGACGCGATGCTCGGTGGCGCCGAGACAATAGCGCGCGCCTGCCTCGCGCACGGTGTGCGCCGGCTGGTGCATGTCGGATCGATCGCCGCGCTCTATCTCGGCCCCGGATCGACGCCTGTCACCGGCGCAACTTCGCCGGACCCGCAGACTGAGCGGCGGGCTGACTATGCGCGCGCCAAAGCCGCCTGCGACCGAGTTCTCCTGGAGCTGCACGGCCGCGAAGGGCTGCCAGTGGTGATTTTGCGTCCCGGCGTTGTAGTCGGCCAGGGCGGCCCGCTGCTGCATAGCGGTCTCGGCTTCTTCAACAACGACCAGCACTGTATCGGCTGGAACGACGGGCGGAATCCCCTCCCCTTCGTGCTCGTCGAAGACATCGCCACAGCCATCCTGCTCGCGGCCCGTGCCGAGGGCGTCGAGGGACGCTGCTACAATCTTGTCGGTGACGTGCGCCCCAGCGCGCGCGAGTACATTACGGCGCTCGGCACCGCGCTGCACCGCCCGCTGCGCTTTCATCCGCAGTCGCCGCTGGCACTCTGGACGACGGAGCTCGGCAAATGGGCGATCAAGCAGGCAGGCGGGCGTCGTTCGCCGGTACCCTCGCTGCGCGACCTGCTGTCACGCGGGATGAAAGCTCCGTTCGATTGCACGGATGCCAAACGCGACCTTGGCTGGCAACCGGTCGCGGACCCGGCGGTATTCAACGCGCGCGCAATTGCCGTTCACGCCCCTTGATCCTCATTGGCTTTGGACCACGAAAGTTGCGCTCGTGACATCTAGCTTGCAGGACAGGACAGCCGAAAGACTTCGATGACGATCACGCGCATCGTCCTGAAGCGGAGGGATATCCTCATTCAGACACAACCGCCGTTCCATCCCAGCCAAGTAGCGAGCGTTCGCGTGCCGAGCCCCATCAGGACCGCCACCCACTCCTACCGACCGGCGAGGCGAGGGAGCAGGAAGATCTCAGCGCCCTGAAGTGATTGACACACTGCGCACGGCCCCTCGCATCCACATAGGAGCTGCCACATGACAGACGAAATTCTACCTTCCACGGGCGGCTATGCTGCCGCGCGGGGTTGGCTTCAATATTCGCGCGGTGTGCGCGCGCTGCCGGGGCACGCGATAGTGCGCGTGCGTTTTCAGGACCTGATCCCGCTTGATGCCGGCTTCGCCCGGATCGCTGCCTGGCTGCGCGACATGGAGCGTCCGCCGACGTCGCTCTGCGCCTGCGAGCTTCGTTCGCCCGCGCAGTTTACTGAGGACGGATTCCGCGCCCTCAATCTGCGCTATGCCGAGACGCTGCGCGCCTGGGGCGTGATGCAGGGCGACGCCAATCCGGTGGCCCGTAGCAATGTCTGCCCGCCCATCGCGCCGCCACGGGAGCCGAGCTTCTACGCTTTCTGCTACGCTGCGCCGGCGCCGGGCGCGAGA
>Ga0335074_10002484_pt1 | contig 25112 bp, 20 predicted proteins | sample Lox_Sample_23_FD_206715 | JGI IMG/M metagenome (GOLD analysis project Ga0335074, IMG submission 206715) | Soil microbial communities from Loxahatchee National Wildlife Refuge, Florida, United States - Lox_Sample_2.3 | ecosystem: Environmental > Terrestrial > Soil > Wetlands | place: USA... | reverse complement strand
CGTCGCCCAGAAACGCGTAAACCTTTCGATCGGTCTTAGGAAGGATCTCGCGGTTTTCGAGATAGCGCAGGAAACGCGCGTTGTAGATCGCGTTTATCGGTCCGATTCCCATCGACACGGTGGGAAATTGCCAAAAATGAGGCATCAGCCACGGATGCGGGTACGAAGACAGGCCGGGATGATCGCGCAGTTCGTGGCGGAAGTTCAGCAGGTGCTCTTCTTTCAGCCGGCCTTCCAGGAACGCTCGGGCATACATGCCGGGTGAGGCGTGACCCTGATAATACACCAGATCTCCAGGCTGCCCGTCATAGCTGCCCCTGAAAAAGTGGTTGAAGCCGACTTCACTAATGGTCGCCAGCGAAGCATAGGTGGAGATGTGGCCGCCAATATTGGGATCGTATTTGTTGGCCCTCACCACCATAGCGGCGGCATTCCAGCGAATCAGGCTCTTCAGTCGCCGCTCAATGGCGCGGTCGCCAGGGTACGGCGCTTCCTCGTGCACCGGAATGGTGTTGACATAGGGTGTGTTGATGGCCTGGGCCACCGATACCCCGAACTCGCCCGCCCGATTCAAAAGCCTCTCGAGCAGGTAGGCGGCCCGATCTGGACCGGCTTCGTCCACTACCTGGTCCAGCGCTTCCAGCCACTCCGTGGTCTCCTGCGGGTCCAGGTCTGGGTGACGTTCTTCTTTCGTTTTCAGCATCGTCAGCTTGTCAAGCGCCCTAAACTATCAGGATACGTGTTCACCCGGAAGCGGGCAAAACACACCTCTAGCGTTAGAGATCGTTCCGCAGCGCTGATCGTCGCGAACCATGCGGAAAAAGGGCTTATGTACTAATTATCGCTTACCGCTTGCTTTTCGTCGCTTGCTCAGGCAATCTAAAAGGTTTTCGGGGAACAACTCTTTCTGATGAAGGTGCGAGTCCTGTATCACGACCACTGCTTCGATGGGGCAGCATCGGCCGCATTTGTCACTCGGTTCTTGCAATCCCGTTTCTATCCGGATGCGAAGTTCTACTATACCGGGCTGGCGCATCGCGCCGACCAGCTATTTGAGGACAGCCTGTTTGACGGCGATCGGAACGTGATTGTCGATTTCAAGTACTCCACTCATCCCAACGTCACCTGGTGGTTTGACCATCACCAGAGCGCGTTCTTGAGCCCGGAAGACGCAGAACACTTCCGCCACGACACCTCCGGGCGAAAATTCCTGGACCCGAGTTACCGATCCTGCACCAAGTACATTTCGGCCCTGGTCAAGGAGCGCTACGGGTTCGAAGCGCCCGATCTCGAAGAGTTGATCACCTGGGCGGACATTGTGGATGGCGCGCTCTATGAAAGCGCCGAGGCGGCCGTCGAGATGAACGCCCCGGCCATGAAATTGACGCTGGTGATCGAAGGTAGCAAGGGCCCGGATCTGGTGCAGAAAATCATCCATGCCATGCAGCACCATTGTCTGGAGCAAATCATGGCGGACGAGCAGGTAAAGGCCGAATACGAGCGTCTGCACGCGATCCACCTCCGCAACATCGGCGTGATTCGCAAAGCCGGCTCGTGTGAGCGCGGAGTGATTTACTTCGATCTAGTCGAGTACGGCGTCGAGGGGTACAACAAGTTCATCCCGTATTACCTGTTTCCGGACTCCGCCTATACGGTGTCCGTGTCGACATCCAGCTTCCGGACCAAGGTATCGGTGGGATCGAATCCCTGGGTGCGGGAACCGTTGCGGCACAATCTGGCCACCATCTGCGAGCGGTATGGAGGAGGCGGCCATCCGAAGGTAGGCGCGATCAGCTTCCCGATTGGAGCCGTGGCGGAGGCCCGCAAAGCGGCCGCGGAGATCAGCGAAGAGCTCAAGAATTGAACCAGCTTCTGGCGCTTTCGAGCTTGCTGCTGCTTGCTCTAAACTTGACGCTGTTTCTACTGCCCGGATTCGCAATCACATTAGCCTTAGCCAGACGCCGAGACTGGTGCGCCGTGCGTGCGGCAATGGTCACCATAGTGGCAAGCGCGGCTCTGGGGTACGTTGGGTTCTGGCTCTATTTCGAAAGCCGTGTTTTGGGACGCGTCCTTTCCTTCGGCATCGTCGCAGCGTCGATCGCCCTTGTTGTGACGACGCTGGCGCGGGAACCCCGGCTCAGAGACCTTGCGCGCAAACTAACCCTTCCATTCGCGTACGTACTGGTCGTGGCCGCCTGCTACACGTGCCTGCTATTTCTTTTCAAAAACCCGTTCGCTACGGGCGCCGAGTTCGCAAACGTTCGATTTTTCAGCCAGGTTCGGCCCGGAGACAACCAGATCCCGCTGATCTTCGCCGAAAAAATCTATGCGCAGGCGCCGCTTGAGCCCTTCTGTTGCGGCGACTGGCGCAGCAGTGACCGTCCGCCTTTGCAAGCAGGTATCTTCCTGCTGCAACGGCCGTTGAAAGCATTCGGGAACGTCAGGCTGAATTATCAACTGCTCGGCACGGGTTTGCAGTGTCTATGGGTCTGCGGCGTTTGGGTGCTTCTGAAGACGTTGCGCGCTCCGCCGCCGCGCATCAAACAAGTTCTAGGTTTTTTGGTTTTCTCCGGGTTTCTGTTCTACAACAGCGTGTATGTCTGGCCGAAGTTACTGGCCGCCACATTCGTACTTTTTACAATCAGCATCTTATTCGAGGCTTCAATCAGCCGTCGCCCCGTCACTTGGTTTGAGGCCGGTCTTGCCGCCTTAAACTTCGCGCTCGCCATGCTGGCGCATCCAGGAAGCGTCTTCAGCGCGCCGGCGATTGTGCTGCTTCTGATCGCGACGCGGCATTCTGTAAATCCGCGGAAGTTAGTCGCGGGCGTCGGTTTGATTGTAATATTCGTCGCGCCATGGCTTGCATATCAGAAGTTCTACGACCCGCCCGGCAACCGGCTCTTGAAGATGCATCTTGCCGGAGTTGGACAAATCGATTCACGATCCACCTGGCAGGCGATCGAAGATAGCTATGAGAGTCTTAATCTGAAGACAATTCTGACTTATAAATGGGCCAATGCGAAGACGCTAATCGGGCCGCATCCCTTCCTGATAGGACGATCCGAAGAAGCGCGCGCTGCACAGCGAGAATACGTTTGGAACGCGCTCGGTGTGTTGAATGCCGGTTGGGTTGCGCTGCTGCTGATTGCATTCCGCAAGAACATGTCGCCCGCGCTGCCGCATTCGAGCCTGCTAATTATAATGGCAATTTCGAATTTGCTCGTCTGGTGTCTTGTGCTGATCGGCCCCGCATATACACTCACGGCGCATGGATCTTACGCCGACCTGCTTCTGCTATCGATCGGGTTACTCGGATTTCTGCTGATTCTCCCGCGAGCTGCCCTGCTGTCGCTATTCGGCTTACAAATTCTAAACTTCTTCACCGTGTGGGTGTTTTTGAAACCTGCCTTCTTTGCTGGCGAGTTACAGGTTTCGTTATTGATAGCTGGTGTTGCTTGTGCTGCCGCTCTCGCGTGGCATTTTGGCAGGAGCTATTTCGTACACTCGGAGTTCGTGGGCCCTCACGACCAGAACGGCGGGCTAACTAATTGATTCGTTGATGTTAGCGCGACCGTTAACTTTGTCTTGCATTGCTCCACCTATCGATGTATGCTAATTCGTGAATCTATTCTAGGCCTGACACGCGATGAAGAAATTTCTGTTGGTAATCGGTATCGTTACTCCGCTGCTCGCCCAAACGAACCCCTCAAACATGCATAGCCCGCACCGCCCTACCTCTCGTCAAAGCCTTGAGGCCACCGCCCAGTCGTTTGCCGCCCAAGGTTATTTTGCCTCATCGGCGGAGGTTGTGAATGCAGTTTTCGGGGTCTCGCATGCCCTGCAGATACCTAAATCTGTGCAGGATCTCGTCTCTTATAAGCTTGAGTCGGCTGAAGATTCCTACTGGCGAGGCGAGTCAGTCGGCGTACAGGAACGCGATCTCGTGACGACATTCAATTCGCTTGTCGTCAAGTTGAAGCTTCCCACCTTTGCAAGAACGAACTCAGACCAGATGCGCATGTTGCGCATGCAGACAGCCTTAGGATCTCCCGCGTTCATGGGGCGTAACATTGTGAAACCGGGAATGAAGATCGGCGAAAGTATCGATTCTGCGCTGTCTCCGTTGCAAGCACTGCACCTAATTCTCTGCCTGATCGACCAGAAGTTCTATAACCCCGTGTATCAGGTCACGACCGAAGAATGGCCTCGATCGCGGGCTCAATATGAAGCCTCGCTTGCCAATATGGGAACCCAGTTCTCCATTAGAGCGATACCGCCAGAAAAACCAAACCAGCTACGGCAACAGCTCGATTCCGCGCTTAACTCAATGAGCGACACGGATGGTCTTCAGCTATTGACGGACCTTGAACACACTCTTGGAATTTAACGACCCGGTCAAGGAGGGCAATTCAGATGAGCAAAAGGTGGCTGTGGTGGCTGGCGTTTTCCCTTGGCGCGGTCTTTCTCCCCGGATCCTCGTGTTCGCCGAAGCTGCCGCCGAATCAGGGCTCCGGCGGATTTATCGTCCATACACTCTACGTGCCGTATGGGGAGCATGCCGAAAACGCGGAGTATGTAGATTTCAACATGAGTTGGGTACAGGATGGCGCCGGCGCCGGCGGCGACGCCAGCCCAATAAAAAATCAAGAAACTGACGATCTCGGCCTCTGGGCGTCGGCAAACGGCAGAGCACCAGCGGTGTGGTCTTTTGATTGGCTACCCGCCGGCACATTCCCCGCGTGCGCCACGGCGCCTGACAACGGTATTCAACTGGGGTTCGGCAAGGCTATGGAAACGTCCGTGGCCTGTTATGCGCCGCCTGGCGGGAGCGGGGGAAGTCTCGGGGACCCACCTGACTACTCTCTTCATCCCAACCCACTTAATATCCCCAGTCCACCTAGCCAAGTGTCGGTAGAGACGACGGCAGGAACGTTCAATAGTACGTACGGTCTGCCGGTTGCGCAATACTTTGACGAATACGGCAATCTGGTTGAGCAGCAAAACGCTACGTCTATCTCGTCAAACGGCAGTTCGCCTACTTCACGACCCCAGACATCGACGACATCGGAACTGGCACGTATGTGGGCTTCGTAAGCAACAAAAACGCCCAAGGCGGATACACAATAGCTGTATCTATCTATGTCACAATAACCGACACCGGCGGCTGCGACCCCAACTGCCCAGCGAGCCATAGCGCAAATTCCAAGAATGACATCAAGAAATAGTAATCGTTTTCATCGCGACCTCAAGTCTACGCGACTAGCGAGTGTTCACTATCAGTCTCTCTAAATGCTTCGCCAAAATATCTACTTCCAAATTCACCCGTGATCCAGCCGAGTAACCATGCAACGTCGTTTTTTCATGAGTATGCGGAATGATCGTGAAGCCCACAACTACGTCTTTAATTTCTGCAACCGTGAGGCTCATCCCATCTACTGCGACCGAACCTTTGCTAACGATATAGCGAGTAAGTTCTTCTGGCACCCGAATACACAGCCACCAGTTCCCTTCTCCGAGCGGCTCGAGCGACACGATCTCCGCTGTACCGTCCACGTGCCCGAGCACAAAGTGGCCGTCGAGCCGGCTGTTCGCACGTAAAGGCCGTTCCAAATTCACCAGCGATCCCGCCTGGAGATCCCCCAAATTCGTGCGCTTCAAAGTTTCTGGGGCGAGGTCGGCGGAAAACCGCTCTGCAGTCAGCTCAACCGCAGTGACGCAGGCGCCATTCACCGCGAGGCTCGCACCCACCGTCGCATCCTGCAAAATTTCCGGGCACTGAATCGTCAGCCGCGCGCCAACCCCTTTCGGCTCCATCGAGACCACGCGGCCGAGTCCTTCCACAATCCCGGTAAACATTACGCTCTCGTTACGTACGCTTCCACCGCGAACTCGTTAGTGGATATTGGATGCACCGTTACGCGCTCCAGCATAATCGCATCCGCACGGCGCATTCGGCCCTGCCCGCCGATGACCGGCAGACTCTTGAGACCGCCCAAAATCTTCGGCGCGTAATAGAACAACACCTTATCCGCAATCTGCGCGTCGAGCATGGCCCAATTGACCTTCGCCCCGGCTTCGACCATAAGCGAAAGATAACGCTCCTGCGCCAAATGCTCGATAACTTTTGCGGGATCGGTCCGTCCAGCAGAGCCATCGGCGATCAGCACCTGGATGCCCGCTGCTTCGAGCGCTCTTCGCCGCTCCGCGGGAGCCGCCGATGTCCCCACCACCAGCACATCCTGCGCCGCACTGGTGACGATCTTCGCCGTCAGCGGCATCCTCAACTGCGAATCCAGCACAATGCGAAGAAGCGGCCGGCTGCGCTCGCGCCCCGAACGGTCTGTGAGCAGGCAATCGTCTTCGAGCACCGTGCCCAGGCCCGTCAGGATTGCGTCGGAGTAGTGCCGCACCTGCTGCACATCGGCGCGCGCAATTTCGCTGGTGATCCAGCCGTAGTTGTCTTGTGGCGCGGCTATCTTGCCGTCCAGCGTCAGTGCGGCTTTGATCGTCACTAATGGCCGGCCAGTCTTCATGAAATGAACGAAGGGCTCGTTCAGCCGTTCGGCTGCGGCCGTGTTCGCTTCATCTACGATGACCTCGATGCCGGCCTTGCGAAGTTTCTCAAAGCCTTGGCCGCTGACCTGTGGGTTCGGATCCTGCATGGCCGCAACCACTCGCGCAACGCCCGCTTGAATGACTGCGTCCACGCACGGCCCGGTGCGCCCGCGATGAGAGCACGGCTCGAGCGTCACGTATAACGTCGCTCCGCGCGCCGCATCGCCCGCCTCGCGCAACGCGATAATTTCCGCATGGTCCACACCCGCCCAGGTATGGAAGCCGCGCCCGGTCACTGCGCCATCGCGAACCACCACCGCGCCTACCGTCGGATTCGGGCTCGTAAGACCGCGTCCCTGTGCTGCGAGTTGCAGCGCTTCCTGCATGTGGGCGTTCATGCGTAACTCTGGCGGCTAGTCGAACAGCGAAGCCACAAATTTTTCCGGCTCGAACGGAAGCAAATCGTCGATCTTTTCCCCCACGCCGATAAATCGGATCGGCAAGTTCAGCTCGCGGGCGATCGCCACTACCACGCCACCCTTCGCCGTCCCATCCAGCTTCGCCAGGATAATGCCGGTGACGCCGGCGGATTCGGTAAACTTGCGCGCCTGCTCCAGGCCGTTCTGCCCGGTGGTCGCATCAAGCACCAACCAGACCTCGTGCGGCGAGCCGGGAACCACACGCTGGCAGGTGCGGCGCATCTTTTCGAGCTCCGCCATCAAATTTTCTTTCGTATGCAGCCGGCCGGCGGTATCGACGATCACGTAATCCACCCCGCGCGCTTTTGCTGCTTGCAGAGAGTCGAAAACAACCGCGCTCGGATCCGCGCCCGTCCTTTGGCGGATCATCTCTACGCCGGCGCGTTCCGCCCAGACTTCCAATTGTTCGATGGCCGCGGCGCGGAAGGTGTCCGCCGCACATAATAGAACCTTCCGGCCCTCACCCAGGAAACGATGCGCCAGCTTGCCGATGGTAGTGGTTTTTCCTGCCCCATTCACCCCCACCACCATCACCACGGCCGGCGGCGTCGATACCACTCGAATTGGCGTTTCAGAACCGCGTAGCACCTCCAGCAGTTGCTCGCGGATGAGATTCCGTACCTCACCGGGGTCAGCGGCCATTCTGCGGTCCACGCGTTGCCGAAGTTGCTCCAGAATATCTTCAACCGTGCGGACGCCGAGATCGGCGGTGATCAGCGTGTACTCGAGCTCTTCCAAAAGATCCGCATCGATCTCTTTTCTGCCGGCCAACGCATCTTCGATGCGGTCCACCAGGCCCGAACGAGTCTTCTGTATGCCGGTCTTTAACCGGTCGAGCAGATTAGGTTCGGCGGGAACGGAGCCAAAAAGCGTCTGAATGGCCATGTAATTAAGAAGCGGGAAGACACAAATCGCCTGAGCATTTCGGGCGATTTGGCTTCAGTTTAGCAGCCGGGCCAGTCACTGCTTGTTCAAAAAAGTAACGATGGCAGGTTTGACAATGGCCGCTCGAGCGCTGCACAAACGTATTCGTTCCACGGTATTCGCCAGATTGCGCGCGCCTCCTGGCAGCGTCGCCATGCGTGGTTGAAAGAAACTCTCTACCTGTTGTTGATGGGCCGCATCGCAAAAACCGGACGCGGTGAGCGGAAGTAACGCGCCGAACGGGATGCCGCGAGCGCCTGGCAGCCTGGAGTTGAGCCGGTCAAAGTTCTGTTGCGCGAAGTCCCACACGATCTCGCGCGCGTAAGGCGGAGCGCCAAACAGCATGTACTGAAGCTCTCTCGGATCGATGCCATCCCGCAATATCAGGTCGAGCCGTGCGCGGGTGAGCACAGGATCGCGAAATGATTCGAGCGCATCGATCATCCAGCCTCGCTCCCGTTGCACGGGATCCTTCTTGATTTCATCCACCAGCAGATCGAAGAACGCGTGATCCCCATTCCAGGCGGCGGCCGAGAGCACCGGTTCCACCATATCCGGATCCAGAGCATGGCGATCCTTCAACCATTCACGCGCAAGCGACGCGGCCTGCGACGACAGCTCAGGATCTCCGCCGTAAGTGGCGGCAAGCGGCACGATCGCCATTCGTAGCAGCCGGAGTTCCTGCGATTCGCCGGCCTTCGGTTTCCACCCCAGTTCGCGCGCACGGGCATCGTAAAGAGACCGGATCAGGCGCTTATAGTTTCGACTGAGGTCGCTCGGAACGAAATCGCTGAGTCCAGCGATGGTACCAGCAGCCTGGCGTATCAATCCTGGATCGGAGCTGCGGCTGAACTCGCTCACCGAGGCAAGTTCCTGTTCCGTGTCGCCAACGCCGGACGAAAACATCAGTTGAACGTTGCGCAGAGCTGCTGCGGATTCATCAGGCTTGAGGTGAGAGAGTCCGCGTTTCATCAAGTCATCGGCAGTCCGTGCATCATAGTAGACCGCGTAGTAGCCCGCGGCGTTCGCATCTGCGAAGAACCATGCCGGACAGCCCTTGGCTCCGTTCAGCGCGAAGGGATCGCTCGCTTTTGTCAGCAGTTTGCACTGGCGGTGCGTGCCGGCTTTATCGCCCCAACTGACGCAAACCGGCACGTGCCACACGGCATTCTTGTTGCCCTGCGAACCTGCCGGCACGAAACGCTGCTGCTCAAGCTGCGCTTCCGGGAAAGTGTTCGTGGCGGTTTGCACTGTGATGCAATTCAGCTTCACCGGGATAATTGGGAATCCCACTTGGTTCAGAAACGTCGAAAACGCCGCGCCTACGCCTTCGGACACGGAATCCAGCGTCCTGAGCAGATCTGCACTCGTTGCATTGCCCCAGGCGTGCTGTTGCAGGTACAACCGGATCGCGCGCTGAAAATTCTGCGGGCCCATGTAGTTCTCAAACATTGCGATCACCGCTTCGCCTTTGCCGTAGGTGATGCCATCGAACGCGTTCGCAATATCGCCCGGAGCTTCAATCGGCTGACGAATCTTCCGGGCCGTCGTCAGGCTGTCGGCCCTCATCACGCTGAGCGATCGTGCGGCATCCGCCTTGATGTTCCATCCAGGCTGCCACTCGTTGAGCAGTTTGCTCGAAAGCCAACTCGCGAAGGCTTCGTTCAGCCAGATGTCATCCCACCAGGCCGTGGTCACCAGGTCGCCGAACCATTGATGCGACATTTCGTGTTCCATCGCTTCAGCCCGGCCACGCTGGCGAAGCTCGGTATCTTGCTCCTTCGGCGAAAGCAGGAAGTCGCCGTACGCGATCAACCCCGCGTTCTCCATGGCGCCCCACGCGGTCGTGAGGGGCACCACGATTTGATCCAGCTTCTCGTAGGGATACGGCATGCCGAAATAGTCTTCAAGCATTGCGATCAGCTTCGGCGTCACAGATGCGGCGTAGCCTGCTTCCGAAGCCCGTCCGCGCGGCACGATGATCCGGCTGGGACGCCGGTTCTTGCCGACGGGTTCGGTCTCAACCACATCGAACGGACCAACGGCAAATGCAATCAGGTAAGACGGCAGCGGCCTGGTTTCGCCAAAACGCACGGTTTTCATTCCGTCGGTTTCATCCTGTTCGGAGACGATCGAAGTATTCGAAAACGCCTTCAACGCTTTGGGTACATGCAGAGTCAATCGCCATGGCACTTTGAACGAAGGCTCATCAAAGCATGGGAAGACGCGCCGCGCCGTCACCGGTTCAAATTTGGTGAAGATATACCAGTCCGTTCCTTGCTGCTGCTGGAACGCACCGTCGGTCAGCGTGCGGCTGATGTCTCCGCTGTAGGCGATCTGCAAAGTCGTGTGCCCTGCGGGAAGAGTACTGCCGGTCGTCAAGGCAACCAGGTCGTTCACGCCGGGTGTCACTCGCGCCGGCTCGTCGTGGCCTGCGAGGCGAAACGTCGCTCTCTCGAAAAGCAGCGATTTGGCATGCAGCCAAATGGTTGAAACAGGCTGGGAAATATCCAGTTCGATTGCGATCGAGCCGGTGAAGCGATCTTGGCCGGGCGTCATCCGCAAATCCGCCAAATACCGCACCGGGCGCACAGTCGCCGGCAACCGTAACTTGGGCGCGTCGCCCTGCGCCCGGCAAGGAATGCAAGCCAACCAGCAGCCAAAAACCGAGACAGCAACAAAGCGGGTCACGTTGTCATCATAGGCCGCTTTTGCTAAAGATTACGCGTTCTTGGATTTCGCCTACTCCATCGGACAGCTTGGCCGATAAATATCTTGTGAGTGTCCTCAATGCCCAGGCGATCAGCCCGCCTTTGCCACCGCTCGCCTGCGCGATGAGCGCATCGAGACGTCCGTCAGAGATTGCATGGAATCTGCTTGCCGCTGCGGTCGGGATTGGTCTCGCGCTAAAGCTTGTGGGACCGTCATGGGCGCAGATCTTGCTGCATTCGACATCCGTAGGCAGCATAGATGGTCTCATTGCGCTTTGCGCCGCGCTGGGCGCCGCCATTTTCTTGCATGAAGCCGGTCATCTCACCGCCGCGCTGCTGCTCGATTTCGACGTTCTGGGAGGCTCGTTAGGCCCGCTCCGTGCCCTTCGCCTTCATGGACGGTGGTCGTTCCAATTTTCAGGCGCGCTCTTGTCCGGATCGGTCATCGCCATTCCGCGCCGCAATGACGCGACATGGCGGACGCGCATGCTGGCCGTGGTGGCGGCCGGACCCATGGCGACGTTGCTGACCGGACTCGGAGCGGCTTGCCTGCTTGTTTGGTTTGCGGGTTCGGATTTGTGGCTGGCGCGCTTTCTGAGCGCTCTCGTGGAACTGAATTTCTTCCTGTTTGTATTAGGCCTGTTTCCCAACGCCGAGGCGGCAAAGGCGAGAAACGATGCACGGCTATTTTATTCGTTGTTGCGCAACACTCCGGAAGCGCAACAGATCCTTCTTTACCATCTGGTTACTCAATTGCAAATCGCCGGAGTCAGGCCGCGTGATTACCCACAGCGAGTCATCTTCAAGTTGGCGCAGGCGTCTGGCAGGGCGGAGATGTGCGTGGTTTATGCAAACGCAATTGGCCTATGGGCATTCGACCGGGGTGATCTCGCATCTGCTGACGCATGGGATAAGCGGGCAATGGACCTCAGCGAATTCTGCAATTTGAAGCTCCAGAACTCGACCGCCGCCGCATCGGCTTGTCTGGACGTAATACTCCGCGGTGATTTGCGGGCGGCAGCCAACAAGTTTGTGGATGTGCAACTCGAAACGCTCTCGCCCCGGTGGCTGCGGCATAGATGCAAGGCCGTTTATTGGCTCACGGCCGGAAACATCCCCGAAACTCTCGCCGAGATCGCGCGCGCTCAATATTCGTTTCCGAACCGCCTTCCTTACTACGATTTCGAACGGATGCTGCTCGGCGGCTTGCATCGGATAGCCATAACGACGCAGCCACGGGACCCAATCAGCCGCTTGGCCGGCCGCGCCAGCTAGCTCTATGACGGCTCTTGGTCGCCGAGGTCTGAAACATATCCGGCAGCCTGGAGGTCCAAATTACGAGGGCTTCGCCGCCGGCGAGAGCGAATCATTGTTGACGTGTGCCGTAATGAAGATAGAGGGGCCGGATGAGTCTGCCACGACAATCCAATACGCGGCGGCGTTTAGCGCTCTTGTTCTGCGTTCCGCTGGTAGTCAGCTTCGTCTTTCTCATCCTCGATCTCCAAACTGAACATACTGATCTCCTGCTTTCGCGAACGCGGGATCTGTCTTCCAGCGTGGGAAGGCTCGCTTCGCTTGCCCGGGATGCTGAGTCAGGCGAACGCGGCTATCTACTCTATGGAGATGAGCGATATCTTATTCCGCTCCAGCAAGCCAATTCGGAACTGGCGACTGACATTGACTCGTGCCTGCGGAACGTCAAGGATGTTCCAAAATTCCAGCGCCCGTTAGAAGAAGTAATTCGTCTGGTTAAGAACCGCGTCAGTCAGGCAAACCAGATTGTCAAAACCGAGCAGTCGACCGGACTTTCGGCGGCCGTCGACTTAGCTAAAACCGATACCGCCGACAGTACTATGAACCAATTACGCCGCGCTGTCGACGACCTCACGCGGAATTTGAGTGACGAGTCTTCCCGTTACCGAAGCAGCGAGCACCAGCTAGGCCACGGCGCGTTCTTTTCGTTCCTGATCGGTACGCTTCTCATGATCGGAGTCTTGATGTGGCTCTACCGCGAACTGCTTTCTTATCTCCACCAGCGTGACGCTGCCTATGAAACCCTGGAAAGCGCAAACGCCGAACTCGATGCGCGCGTTCGAGAGCGAACTCGCGACCTGACCGAAGCCAATCAGGAACTGGCGCAATTCGCTTATGTTGCAAGTCATGATTTGCAGGAACCATTGCGAACCATCACCAGCTTCACCCAGCTAATTGAAACGCGTTATAAAGGCCGGCTCGATGAGGATGCCGACGAATTCCTCGGCTACATTGTTAGTTCGTCACGCCGCATGACGGATCTGATCAACGGACTCCTGACGCTGGTCCGGCTTCGCAAGGCCGGCCAGCCAACGGCTCCGGTTTCCTTCGAAGAACTGCTTGAAGAAGCAGAGGCCAGCCTCCAGGCCTCCATTCGAGACAACGATGCAATCATCGAGCACGGCGCTCTACCGGCGCTCGTTGCAGATAAAGTGCAATTCTCACAGGTATTTCAAAACCTGTTATCCAATGCCATCAAATACCGGCGCGACGAGCAGCCGGTCATTCGCGTGCATGCTAAGCGCGATTCGAGTAACTGGGTATTTTCGGTCTCCGACAACGGGCGCGGCTTCAATCAGCAGTTTGCGGAACGGATCTTCGGCCTGTTTCAGCGCTTGCATGGGCGCGATGTAGAGGGAACGGGGATCGGCCTCTCGATCGCACGCAAAATCGTAGAGCGGCATGGAGGCCGTATCTGGGCCGATTCGGAAGAAGGCGTCGGATCAACCTTTTACTTCAGTCTGCCGGTCAGCCTCGAAGTATCTAGAGCGGCACCTGATGAGAAACCTGCTGCTATGGCTGCGCCCTGAATCGAGCGGTTAAGCAACATGCGCTGCCCGCTTACGCGCCGTCTTCTTCGCCGATGTCTTTGACGCAGGCGCGGACTTTTGCGTCGCGCCCGTTCGCGAGAGACTTTGTTGCAGAGCCTGCATCAGATCGATGACCGGGGCCTTCTTCGGCTGCCTGATAGGCGTCACCTTCTGGCCTTTGCGTTTCTTCTCGATCAGTTCCTCGACATTCTTTTTGTACTCGTCGTGGTACTGCTGCGGTTTGAATGGCCCAGCCAAGGTTTCAATCAGCCTCTTTGCTAAGTCGATCTCTTTGTTGTCGAACTTGGCCGGCTTCGGTACCGTGGTTTCGTTTGCCTGATGCAGCTCGTCAACGAAATACATCGTGTGCAACACAATTCCGTGCTCCGCCGGCCGCAATATCACGATGTGCTCCCGGCCATGCATCGCCACCTTAGCCAGCGCATCATATTTGGTCTGCCTCATGGCTTCAAGCAGTAGCGAATAAGGACGGCTGACCGCCTCCTCGGGCGACACATAGTAGGACTTTTCCAAAAAGATGGGATCAACTTCTTCCATCCGCACAAACTGCAGAATTTCCATTGCCGTCGCGGTCGGAGGGGCTATTTTTTCCAGGTCTTCCGGCTCCACCACCACGTACCGGTTCTTCTGGTACTCATATCCCTTCACAATTTCGGAGCGTTCCAGCGGCTTATCTTCGGCGGCGCAAAACATCACCTCTTTTATCCGGGAAAGATCTTTTTTGTGAAGTAGATGGAAGTGCACCGGCTCGGGCCTCGCGGCCGCGAACAGGCGAATGGGAAATGAGACCAGGCCGAAAGTCAGATACCCTTTCCAAACGGTGGCAGGCATAGCAACCTTATACTCTCGGCAAGTTGAGTACCATCCTCGAGCGTGGCAAAGTATTGCTAGACTTCTTGCTGAAGCATGATTGTCCAGACCTTGCGAAGCGTCACCGAGGAAACTGCGGAGCTGCTCGCTGACCTCGGTCTCGAGTTGCAGGCTTACACCGGCGGCCAGCTTCAGGTACGCACACCCATTACCGGCGAGATGATCGCCAGCGTCCAGACCACCGATGCGACCGAGGCTAACGTCTGCATCAACGCCGCTCACATGGCCTATCTCGAATGGCGCCGCCGTCCGGCGCCACAGCGCGGAGAGCTGGTGCGTTTATTCGGCGACCAACTGCGTAAGGAAAAGAGCGCGCTGGGCCGTCTGGTAACCATCGAGGCCGGCAAAATCATCTCCGAAGGTCTCGGCGAGGTGCAGGAGATGATAGACATCTGCACTTACGCCGCGGGATTGTCTCGACAGCTTTGCGGATTGACGATTGCCACCGAGCGGCCGAACCATCGCATGATGGAGACTTGGCATCCGCTCGGCGTAACCGGCATCATTTCAGCGTTCAATTTTCCGGTTGCGGTCTGGTCCTGGAACGCCGCGCTGGCGCTCGTGTGTGGAAATTCCGTGGTATGGAAGCCATCTGAGAAGACGCCGCTGTGCGCGCTGGCCACCCAGGCGCTGTTTGAGCGAGCCTCGAAGCAGTTCGGCGAGGCTCCGGCCGGACTCTCCTCGGTTCTGATCGGCGGACGCGAGATCGGCGAGATGCTGGTCGAGCATCCGCGTGTGCCGCTAGTCTCCGCCACCGGTTCCACCGCTATGGGAAGGCAAGTGGCGCCCCGTCTCTCGGGTCGCTTTGCGCGCAGCATCCTGGAGCTCGGCGGCAATAACGCAGCAATCGTGTGCCCTTCGGCCGATATCGATCTAACCCTGCGGGCAATTGCATTCGCCGCGATGGGCACCGCCGGACAACGCTGCACCACGCTTCGCCGGGCGTTCGTGCACGAACGCGTTTACGATGAACTGGTGCCGCGTCTAAAGCAGGTTTACCGTTCCGCTGTGGTCGGCGACCCGCGAGATGCGGAGACGCTCATGGGGCCGCTCATTGACGGCGCCGCCTTCGATTCCATGCAGAAAAGTTTGGAAGAGGCCAAAGCGGCGGGTGGAAAAGTCAGCGGCGGTGAACGCGTTAGTATCGAATCCGCATCGCCCTTAGAACCAGGCGGCTTCTACGTTCGTCCAGCGCTGGTCGAAATGCCGCATCAAACCGAGACCGTCAAGCGCGAGACCTTCGCGCCCATTCTCTACATTTTGAAATATCGCGACTTCGATGACGCCTTGCGTATTCACAACGACGTACCGCAGGGACTTGCTTCTTCCATCTTCACCACTGATTTGCGTGAGGCCGAGCGCTTCCTCTCGCCGGAAGGCTCTGATTGCGGCATTACGAACGTAAACATAGGGCCTTCCGGAGCGGAAATTGGTGGCGCGTTTGGTGGCGAAAAAGAGACCGGCGGCGGCCGCGAATCCGGATCGGATGTGTGGAAGTCCTATATGCGCCGCGCGACCAACACCATCAACTACGGCCACGAACTCCCGCTCGCGCAGGGCGTGAAGTTCGAAATCTGATTTTATTGGCCGATTCCGGCTGCACTTTGTGCTTGGGTGTATAGATAGAGTTGAGCGCACAGGCCGTTTCGTGGCCGTTGTGCGCGGTTAAGGAGTTGAGCGCACAAGCCGTCTTCGCTTTAGCGCGTTGGTGGCCGTTGTGCGCGGTTAGGAAGAGAAGACATGGCACAGGTGAAGGCATCTCCCAAAACGTACGACGTCGTGATCGTAGGCTCGGGCGCGGGAGGCGGAGTCGCCGCGCAGGTTCTCGCTAATGCGGGCGCCAAAATCTGCTTGCTCGAAGCCGGTGACTGGTTCGATTGCACCAAGCAGTCGAAGATGTTCGAGTGGCCCTACAACGTTCCGCATCGTGGGGCCGGCACCAAGGACAAGCCTTGGGGCGCTTTCGACGCCACCACGGTGGGTGGTTGGCAGGTTCCCGGCGAGCCTTATACGAATGCGCCGGGCTCCGATTGGCTTTGGTGGCGCGCCCGCATGCTGGGAGGGCGCACGAATCACTACGGCCGTATCTCTCTGCGCATGGGGCCTTACGACTTCAAGCCTTATAGCCGCGACGGCAAGGGCTTCGATTGGCCCATCAGCTACGACGATCTCGCTCCGTATTACGACAAAGCCGAGGAACTGATCGGCGTATTCGGATCGCAAGAAGGCCTGGAAAACACACCCGATGGGAAATTTCTGCCGCCGCCCGCGCCGCGATGCTATGAACGCATCATTCAAATGGCTTCGAAGAAGCTGAACATCCCGTGCGTTCCCTCCCGTCTCGCCATTCTCACGCAGCCGATCCATGGCCGCCCTGCATGTCACTACTGCGCCCAGTGTGGCCGGTCTTGCGGCGTGAACGCGAATTTCAATTCGCCGGGCGTTCACATATTTCCCGCCATGAAGACCGGCAATCTCGAAGTCCGCACCAGCGCGATGGTGCGCGAGGTGTTGGCCGGCTCGGACGGGCTGGCCAGCGGCGTTTCTTACGTCGACAAGAAGACGCGAAATGAGGTTCAGGTGCGCGCCAAGATCGTCGTCCTCGCTGCAAGCTGCTGCGAGACGGCTCGCATCCTGCTCAATTCGAAGAGCAGTCAATTCCCGAACGGCATGGCAAATTCGTCCGGGCTCGTCGGCCGTTACATCATGGATACCGTCGGCTCCGATGTCAGCGGCTTCCTACCCATCCTGCAGGATCTGCCTCCGCGGAATGAAGACGGGGTGGGCGGCATGCATCTCTACATGCCTTGGTGGCTCTATAAGGAGCAGAAGGCAGGCAAAATTCCCTTCGCCCGCGGTTATCATATCGAGATCGGCGGCGGCCGCGGCATGCCCGGCGCCGGCGAACTGGGTGGTTATGCGGAACGATGGTTGGGCGGCGGCTACGGAGTCGAGATGAAGCGCAATCTTCGCAAGCTGTATGGCTGCGAGGTTTACTTCTCCGGCCGTGGCGAGATGATTCCTAACGACGACAGCTACTGCGAGATCGATCCCAATACTGTCGATCAGTGGGGCATCCCGGTGCTGCGTTTCCATTTCAAATGGAGCCAGGACGAGATTCTGCAAGCCAAGCACATGCAGGAGACGTTCCAGGAAATCATCAAGACCATGGGGGGCATCGTCACGGATGCCTCCGGTGCAAGCGACAATTGGGGCATCGCCCGCGGCGGCCAGATCATCCACGAGGTCGGCGCAACCAAGATGGGAAACGACCCCAAGACATCGGTGCTGAACCAATACTGCCAGGCGTGGGATGTGAAGAATCTCTTCATCACCGACGCTGCGCCGTTCGTCAGCAACGCGGACAAGAATCCTACGCTCACCATTTCAGCCCTTGGCTGGCGCACATCGGAATATATTGCAGATCAGGTGAAGAAGCTGAACGTAAAGGTGTAAGTCATGAAAAACACAACCAACGTTAGCCGCCGTGACTTGTTTCAAATTATCGGGACGGCGCCCGCAGTGGCCGCAGTCGTCTCCGGTTCCGCTCTGGCGCAAACGCATGAGCACGAGGCGGCGCAGCAAACCGCCCCGAAAGGCCCCTACAAGCGCCAGGCCTTCGACGATCATCAATGGCGCGCCGTGCGCGTGCTCTGCGATTTAATCATCCCTGCCGACGAACGCAGTGGCAGCGCCACCCAGGCGGGAGTTCCGGAATTCCTGGACGACTGGATCGCGTTCCGGACGGCACAGGACGGCAATGAAGACCTGCAGGCGCAGATCTTCGGCGGCCTCATGTGGCTTGATCGCGAGTCAAACGCCCTGTCTCAAAAAGACTTCGCCGATGCCTCACCGGATCAGCAGAAACAGATTCTCGACCGCGTCGCCTACCCCAAGCGCGCTGCTAAAGAAGACCACCCCTGGGTCGTTTTCTTCAGCGAATTTCGAAGCCTCACGGTGAGCGGATTCTTCTCGAGCAAAATGGGCGTCGCCGATCTGCCATACCTCGGCAACAGAGCCGTTGCGGAGTGGAAGGGCTGCGACCCGAAGGTTTGGGCCGTCATCGAAGACCGCATGAAGAATGGCTACAACGGCGTTCTGGAAGCCAAACCAATGGACACGGCAACGGCAACTTAAAATCCAGAGCGCCTTTACGCTCGCTCACTTGGATGCGACTGTTGCGGGCTGCGCCGGCCATTGCGCAAGCAGCGCTTTGGCCTCTGCGTGCCGTTCGGATGCGTATCGGAGGTTGAGCTTTGCTTCCTGAGTCCATTTCCCTTGCTCGACCAACGATGCTCCGAGCACATAATTCGCCTTGTAGGAAAACGGGTGCATCTTGTACGCCTTGCGCGCCACTACCTCGGCCTCCGCATAGCGGTGCAACTGGTAAAGGACGATCGCCAGGTTATCGAAAGCAAGCACGTGCGTAGGGTTCGTCTGCGTCAGTCGCGTGAGCGTCTGGATGGCTAGGTCAGGCTGACCGGCACTGGCGTACTCAAGTGCGAGATTATTCTCGGCTTCGTAGTATTTAGGGTCCAACGCCAGAGCCCGCTTGAACTCCTCAATCGCTTCCTCATGCTGCTTCTTTTTCGATAAGCGCTCAGCACGCAAAGCTGCCTTTCGCGCCGCGGGTAGCGCCTCATGGTCCATTTGATCAGCCGCCAGCGTGGGATCGTCGTCCGGTCCACCCAACAACGGTGTTGCGTCCTGCTTCGTTTTAGATGCATCGACATTCTTTGTCCAGTCGTGCAAGTCGCGCATCTGCTGCTGTTGCATGGCGTCGGGCGATCTTTGCCCGAACAGAGTTAAAGCGAAAAATGCGACGAACGCAATTCCGATAAACGCGCGCATGTAAACTCCTACTGCACTTGAGCGACAATACTGCCATAAGCAGGCAGCGAGACGGCGTTCAAATCTACCGTGCCATTCTGCTCCCCGCCTCCGCTGGCAGCCAATGTTTTGGCCGTCTTGCCGGATCCTCCAAGCGCTTTCTGCAGCGACACCGACTGCGGCTCGGCGGCGAAACTGCACGCCACCACAACCACCTCACCATTCGGCGCTTTACGGGTCCATGCCACGATCTGCTGGTTGCCGGTTTCAAGCATTTTCATAACGCCGTCGTGAATCGCAGGATCAGTGCGTCGAAGTGCAATCAGCTTTTTATACCAATTGAGCATGGAATCCGGCTCCTTCGATTCCACCTCCACGTTGACCTCTTTGTAATCCGGAGCAACCGGCAACCAGGTGTTCGGGTTGGTGCTGAAGCCGGCCGCGGTTGAACTGTTCCACTGCATGGGAGTGCGCTCGCCGTCACGCCCTTTTTCCTGTGGCCAGCCGGATATGCCGATCGGATCTTTCACCTGATCTTTGCTGGTTGGCACGGTCGTGGGCATTTCGATCTCATCGCCGTAGTACATCATGGCTGTCGAGTGCGTTGTGAATAGGATCGTGGCGAGCATCTGGTCGATGGCCTTGTTATGTACGCCATCGCCGTAACGAGCGGCGCTACGTGGGTTGTCGTGATTGTCGAAGACAAACAGCGGCTGGTTGCCGTCGAGTTTTGTTTCCGCATCAGTGATCCGTTGGCGAAATTCGTTCGCATCCAACTTCTTCTCAAATCCAACCTGCATATCCATTGGCAATTGGAGCTCGTTGTGTTTTGCGCCTCCATACCATTTGTCCAACTCCTGCACGTTGGGCAGATAGGTTTCGCCGATAAGGACGCGGTTGTTGGGATAGGTGTTGACCATCGTCCGCATGCGCCGAATCACGCCGTGCACCTCGGGAAGATTCTCCTGCAGCTTGGTTTCTTCATTGGGGTCGCCGAACTTATTCTTGCCCGGAAGAATTTTTTCGTCCGTAAGCGTGGGGTCTTCGAACAATGTCGGGACAGCATCCAGGCGGAAGCCGGCAACCCCCTTGTCAAGCCAAAAGCGCAACATGTTGAACATCGCATGCTCCACCTGCGGATTGCGCCAGTTCAGGTCCGGCTGCTGGATGTAGAAATAGTGATAGTAGTACTGATTCCTGGCGGGATCGAACTGCCAAGCCGAGCCGCCAAACGTACTAAGCCAATTGTTCGGAGGCTTTCCTGGGCCCTTGCCGTCGCGCCAGATATACCAATCGGCTTTGGGATTGGTACGGGAACTGGCCGATTCAATGAACCAGGGATGCTTGTCGGAAGTGTGATTCATCACCGCGTCCATGATGATTCGGATGTTGCGCTTCTGAGCCTCGGCCAAGAGCCGGTCGAAATCGGCCAGAGTGCCGTACTGCGGATCGACGTTCTCATAGTCCGAGATGTCATAGCCGAAATCCACTTGCGGCGATGGATAGAGCGGGGCAATCCAGATGGCATCCACGCCCAGGTCTTTCAAGTAATCGAGCCGCTCGGTAATGCCGTTTAGATCGCCCATGCCGTCGCCATTCGAATCCTGAAAGCTTCGGGGATAGATCTCGTAGATGACGGCATGCTTCCACCAAACCTCGTCCGCCGCGGCCGCATGAAGCAGCGGCGTCAGGAACAGACCAAGAGCCAATAGCCAGAGCGCAGTAAATTTTCGAGAAGGCATAGTTGTCCCCTAGCATCCTATCGCGCTACCTTCCAGTTCGGCGCGATTACATACTATACATGCGCTTCAACCGGTTCGGTTGCCCACAGCAACAGCCGCAGCAGGGCTTCGTCCTTGGTGCCGATCAAACCGAGCAGCATCGAAGGCGGGGCGATGCCGAAGTCGCTGAGCCGTAGCGTGGCGTCTCCGTCGATTTGGAAGCGGCCTCTCTTCATAGGATTGAGAACCACATTTACGCGCACACTGCGCCCCGTTCCCCGCAGAGTCAGTACGCCTTCCACCACAAAACCGCGCAAAGGCTTCGCCAAAATGCGCGTGGACGCGAATCGAATCTCAGGATAGCGGTTAGCCGCTAGAGCCTCGGTTCGCGCGTACTTCGTGACGACCTGTTGCTGCTTCGGCTTCAACCATTGATCCCGGCAAGTTACGCTCAGCGCGTCGATCGAGATATCGAGTCGCGATGATTCCGGGTGCTCGCGCACGTAGGACAACTCGCCTGCGAAATTCTCGAAGAACAATATGTGCTTCTTGCGGCGCATCAGCCCGGTTTTGAAGACCTCCAGCGCGAGTGTGGAGTCATTCGAGGGCGAGATGGTATAGACCGTTTGCCATGCCGACATGGTATCGCCGTAGCCTGAACCTTGAGGAAGACGAGCACGCAGCGTGCCAAGTTCCGTGCTCTCTAGCAGCGATCTCACGTCGAAGACTGTTCAGTTGTGGGACCGGGATGTGCTGCTCCGGCCAATTATCTAGTCAGTACCTGCTCGATGAAAGCGAGCGCGCGGGGATCGTTCGATTGTCCTAACCAAAAGAAGGCCTGCTTCCGTACTTCCGGGTTTCTGTTCTCCTGGGCCACTTGGATAAGCTTGGGAATGCCTTCGTCCTGAGGTAATTGCGATAGTGCAAAAACGGCTTTCTTCTTCACCTCCGTATCGGGATCGTTTTCGATGGCGCCTTTGATAAACGATGCAGCCCGGTTTCCCGCTTCCTGTGCCAGCCAAAAGATCGCCTGTCCGCGCACGTGCCCGGGCTGAGGCGGCCGCGCCAAGTCTTCCAGAACGGGAATTGCGTTCGGATCATCGTGTTGTGAAATAGCAAAGATCGCCGAATCCGCCAAATGATGGGAGGTGTTCGATGTCACCAGGTTCTTCAAGAACGACTCGCTTGCGGCAGCGCTTACACCGTTCAGCCAAACGAAGGGAAGGCCACCTGCATCGAGCGGACAGGCAAGGGAGTGAACCTGAATCTTTTCGATGGTTTCGTTTTCGACGCGAAAGAGCAGCGCGATGACGTTGCTTCCTTCCAGCGGGATCGGGTGCATTGAGGATTTGCCACTCGATTCTTCCAGACGGCATCGGTCGCAACAGTTGTCGCCTGTGTGGCGCTTGCTCTTGACCGCATAGCCGAACCAGGTGGCCGAACCGGCGCGGATCTGGGAGGCTAAGTCACCGGGCGAAGGGCGAGTTTCAAATGTCGAATCGACCACGGTTGGCTGCCAATTTTGCGCAAATGCCACACAGGCGATCGCGAACAAAACCAATCGCTTCATTTGAGTAGCTCCATCATGTAATCCGTCGCGTCTTTCGAATGAATCAGCGCGAGCTTACTGACGATCTCGCGCTTCATCTCTGGATCCTTTTCGGCTCGCGCCAGATCAATCAGAGCTTTTGCGTTCTGCTGCAGAAAAAGCGAGTGCAAGACAGCATCGCGTACTTCCCGATTTTGATCCGAGCGGTAGATACCAACCAGAACGTCTCCGCGCCCTTTATCGCCCATGAGGCCGAGCGATTTGATGGCCGCTATCCGCAGTTGCGGATCTTTGTCCGAGCGAGCGATCTCGATTAGCCTGGAAGAGTCCCCGGTCAGGAACATCGATTTCAGAATGGCCTGTTTATTGTCGTTCGAACTTTCCGATTGATATAACTGCCAGAGTTGCTCCCCGCCGCCGCTGATGGCCAATTGCCGGATGGCCTCTTTTCGCAGCGCGGGGTCTTTCTCGGTTCTCGCAGCGTTCAACAGAAGATCACGCGAACCGGACATCATGAAGCTTTGCAGAATCGCGCGCTTGACACGCTCATCCGAGGTTGAGGCGTAAACCGACGCGAGCTCCTTGCGGGTCTCGTCGTTCCCCATCATGCCCATATACCGGATCGCCTTGAGCTGCAGATCGGGATTCGAGGAGTTTCGGGCCGTGTCAGCCAGCAGCTTGCGGGCCTCGGGCGAAGGATTCTGCGAGAGAACAAACATGGCCCGGTCTTTGATCTTGTCGGAGTTATTGCTCGCGAGCAGCTCTTGAAGTATCGGCAAAGCTTTTTGCGGATCCGATTGCATCAGACTGTTTAGTGCAAGCAGCTTTAAATCGTCATCGCTATACGTACCGGCGTTTACGGGAGCGCCCGTCGCCGCGCGCACCTCCAACTCCAGCGCTTTCGCGTCCTTGATCCACCGGCTCGACGGATAGGCTTCTTTCAATTCCGAGATGGTGGCGAGGGCGTCTTCGCGACGGCCGGCGCGATTCATTGCGTAGGCTCTCCAGTAAAGTGCCGCATCCGTGTTCGGGCCCTTGTGAGACGCCGAGGCGTCGAAGTCATCCACGGCCTCATCCCATTGGCGGGCGTCCAATGCCCGCAAGCCTTTTTGATAATCCGGGTCTTCATGGTCTGAACCGCGCACAACGACCCCCGACCGGGCTGTGCGCTCCGAGCCACCGGATTGCTGGCTCTGAAAACTCTGCGCAAATGGAACCGGGCCGCCCTGCGATTCTGCCGATACCGAAAACACAAGGAAAAGAATTGTGAGAATCATAGCTTCTGTCCTTTAAAACGATCGTCTGAACTGGTAATTCGGACCTTGAATAACAAACCTTCGCTGTCGATGCGGTTTTGCAACGCTTGGAAATCGCCAGCGGTCATCTGCGCCGGGCTGTTCGCAACATCCAGCAGAACGCGTTCGAGTTCATCCAGCAGACTTGCGTCTACCGCGTCGCCATCACGTGCAGCCGACTGCCGCAGCAATCGGTTATCGTCCAGCAAGTCCCGCGCGCGTTCCCGCTCCGCCGAAAAATCGATGTTGGCGGCGTTCCCGTTGGCTATCTCCGACAAGACAATTTGCGAGCGTTCCAGGTGACGGCTCATTGCGATGAGCAGCACGCGTTCCCTGGCCTTTTCCGGCGTGCCGGCAATCTGCACGCGCCGCTCGGTGAGCATGCCCGCCACGAACGCAATTACGAGGACGGTCGCCAGAACGGGCGCCAATGTCCACCACCTGAACCAAACTCGCCGGCTGCGCGGGGGCGGCAAATGCGGCAGCAGCCGCGACCAAACCTCGCCGCCATAGGACGGACCGCGCTCGGGGGCCGGATAGTCGCGCATGGAGTCCAGATCCTCTTTCAGGCGTTCGAAGGTTGCCCGGCAATCCGGACATTCGTTCAAGTGCTCCCACATTTCGGTGCCGTTGCCGTAATAGGCATCCACAAGCTGTTCTTCACTGGCGTGATTCATCGGACCGCCCCCCAGGCCGGCTCCAGCGCGCGCCGGAGCTTCTGAACCGCGCGGAATACGCTGTGCTTGGCGGCGTTGGCCTGCACACCCAGCGTGCGCGCGATTTCTTCTATATCGCAGCCCTCGTAATGGCGCAGCACGAATGCCGCGCGCTCCATTTCGCTCAGCCGATTTAGCGCGGGCTCGAGCAGGCTCATAATCTGGCCGCTGTGCGTCAATCGTTCGGGCGACGGCTCTGGCGTGGCGACCCGGTCGAGCCAGCTTCGCGCGTCATCTTTCTCGTCCAGCGGCTGCAATTCGCGGCGGCTCTTTCGCGCACGCAACAGATCCAGCGAGCAATTTGCACAGATACGGTAAAGCCAGGTGCCGAATGCGGCGCGACCGTCGAAACGGTGCATTTGCTTATATGCGCGGAGGAAGGTTTCCTGCACCAGGTCCTCGGCGTCTTGTTCATTGCCACTCATACGAAAGGCGAGACGGAATACGGAGTGGCTATGCCGCTCCACCAAGACACGAAAGGCGTGTTGATTGCCTTTGCGTGCCTCTTCGGCGGCGGCCGCGTCAGTCCATTCCATCCGGCTGGCATTTAGACTAGCCTGCGGGCTGGCGGTTAGGCGAAGTTTTGCCGAATAAGTGC
>Ga0335074_10002483_pt1 | contig 25113 bp, 23 predicted proteins | sample Lox_Sample_23_FD_206715 | JGI IMG/M metagenome (GOLD analysis project Ga0335074, IMG submission 206715) | Soil microbial communities from Loxahatchee National Wildlife Refuge, Florida, United States - Lox_Sample_2.3 | ecosystem: Environmental > Terrestrial > Soil > Wetlands | place: USA... | reverse complement strand
AGACAAAGTGCGGCTCGGCGATGACCTCCAACCGGGCCTCCGGCTTCGCGAGCACGAGCCGCGCCAAGGGGACTGCTCCCCGCAGCACGTCCTTTTCGTCGATTAGATAAATCTCGGTAATCGACTCCACATCGCCGTCGAACTCACGCAATGCGCGGATGGCGTCGGCGACCGTGGCCGATTTGTTGACCGCGACATACTGGGTGGTCATGCGGCCAGCAGCGGAGTCCTCGCGGAAGACGAGAAGCTCCTCTACCTCTTGCCGCTCCTCGGGATCCATCTCCTCGAGAATCGCTTCGGAGCGCGACTCGGGCAGCTCGGCGAGCAGGTCGGCTGCGGCCGAAGGATCCATCTCCTCGACGATTCCGGCGGCTGTTTCGGAGTCGAGCGACTCCATCATGGACTTCTGGAGCTTCGGTTCGACCTCCTCGAGGGCCTCGGCGGCGACCTCTTCGTCGAGCGTGGTGAGGATGGCTTCGCGCTCGGCGGGGGCGAGGTCTTCGAGAATATCCGCAATGTCAGAGGGGTGGAGCTGGGCCAGACGCTCGTGCTCAATCTTGAGCTTGACGCGGCGGGCGGGATCCACTTCTATGACGTCGACAAATTCCCACGGAATCACTTTGGCGGGAAACTTCTTTACGAAGGCATTGAGCGCAGCCGCCGGCATTGCGCCCTGCAGCAGGCGGCGGACAGCGCCGCGCAGGCCAACCTCGACCTCGCGCACGCGAAGGTCCTCGCTGCCGTTGTGGGGAAACCACTGGAGATCCACGTCGTTGACGCGGACGACCTTGCGGCCGTGGACGTCAATGATCTGGCGATCGAGCAGGTCCTGACGGAGAAACAAATAGTCCTCGCTGCCATTTAGGGGGCGCAACTGGGCATCCTGACGGAGCTCGAGGACACCGCTGGGCGTTTGCCTGAGGTCTTTGGCGGGCACCAGCCGGACACCGTTACTCGTCTTGACGACCAGACCGGCGACTTTGCCCGGCTCGGCTCCTGTGGCCACGGCCAGGTCCTTGACGCGGCCCTGCAGCCGTCCGTCACGATCCACAACCGGCGTGCCCAGCATGGTGGTCAGCGTCGGTGCGAGCAGTTTTTGATCACGAACTGCCATGGGTCTCCCGCCCTAGAGGCTGTTGCGAATTCTCGATCCCGTTCCCGCCAGAAGTCTACCGTAAAATGAGGGTATTTCGGGGTTCCCGGCATGAAAGCCGCTTGACATTGTTTGCCTCAACAAGCAAACTTCGACGTACAGGCTTTCAAGCTACATAAAAAGCGCTGATTTTAAGGGTGTGATGCAGCATCGCGAGGAAGAGCATTTGGCTGGACAACAGGCAAGCCGCGTTACATACACGCTCGAGTCCTCGCTGGACAGTGTAAATAAGGTGGAAGAAACCGCTGAGCAAATGGCCAAAAAAGCGGGAGTAGACGAGGACGAGCTGTTTAAGATCACCATGGCTGTCCGCGAGGCGGCCGTGAATGCCGTTCTGCACGGCAACTCCTATGACCCGGAGAAGCGAATCACAGCGTCCTTTGAGAATACCGGCGACTCGCTCATTATCCGCATCACGGACCAGGGGAAGGGCATTGACCCGACCAACCTCCCCGATCCCCTCGCTCCGGAAAACCTGCTGCGGGGCTCGGGCCGGGGTATCTTCCTTATACGTTCCTTCATGGATGAGGTACACTTCAAACAATTGCATCCCGGAACCGAGCTGACTCTTATAAAACATCTTGGGAGTGCCCAAACAGGAAGCTAAGGAGGACTTTTTAGTGAGCATGAAGATTACCACCCGACAGGTGGATGGCGTGACGATTCTTGACCTCAGCGGACGGATCACCCTTGGAGAAGGCAGTGTATTGCTGCGTGATGCTGTCCGTGATCTGCTGGCGAAAGGCTCCAAGCGGATTCTGCTCAATCTTGGCGATGTGAACTACATCGACAGCTCGGGCATTGGAGAGTTGGTAAGCGCCTACACCACTGCGCGCAACCAGGGCGGCGAACTGAAGCTGCTGAACCTGACCAAGAAGGTTCATGACCTGCTCCAGATCACCAAGCTCTATACCGTTTTTGACGTGAAGGACGACGAGGCTTCGGCCGTCGCTTCCTTTAGTCGCAACTAACCGCTTTTCACCCACCAAAAAGGCTGCCCTGATGGGCAGCCTTTTTATTTTGCCAGGCAAGATCGCCTCATTGCATCCAAATGTGTGATCGCCATTTTCGGGGCAAATCGCAAACTGGAGGAGACGTGGCTGTGCAGTCAAATGAGGAGCTGATTACTGCGGCTTATACGGCATTCAACAAGCGCGAGATCGATAAGGTTCTCGCTCTTTTTCACCCCGGCGTCGACTGGCCAAATGGTATGGAAGGCGGCCGGGTACATGGCCATGCTGAGGTACGCGAATACTGGCTGCGGCAATGGAGCATGCTGGATCCCCGCGTCGAACTCGTGCGCATTCAAGATGACCGCGCCGGCCACACCGTTGTTGACGTGCATCAGGTCGTGCGCGATATCTCTGGAAACATCCTCGTCGATCAGATTGTGCAGCACGTCTACACCATCAACGACGGCCTGATCGAACGCATGGATATCCAGACGCCAGTGGACAGCGCGCCCCAGAAATCTTCAGCCTAACCCAACGACCTGGACAACATTAGGAGCGCAATCCATCTGGAGGAATGAATCCCATGATGAGATTCCACGGGCCATCCGGAGTTAATGCCTGGAGGTCAGCCCCTAGAACTTCACGACCGGAGCGTTCTGCGAGGCCGGGCTGGCAGTGAAGTAGGCGTCGTTGGGCTTGAATCCGGCGATGCCCGCCCACACGTTGTTCGGGAACTGCTGGACATAGGTGTTGTAGTCCTGCAGCGCCAGGTTGTAGCGGCGGCGCTCGACAGCGATGCGGTTTTCTGTTCCCTCAAGCTGATCCTGGAGGGCGAGGAAGTTCTGGTTAGCCTTCAAGTCCGGATAGGCCTGTGTCAGCATCAGCAGGCGGCCCAGCGCGGAATCGAGCTGCCCGTTGGCCTGAATCTCCGCCTTCGGGTTATTTGATTTCTGGGCGTTCAACAATCCTGCATTCGCATTGGCTACATCGTCGAATACCTTTTCCTCGTGAGTAGCGTAGCCCTTGACCGTCGCGACCAGGTTCGGAATGAGGTCGGCGCGGCGCTGCAACTGCGTTTGCACGTTTGCCCATTGTGACTGAACCGCCGCCTGCTTGGCCACCATCTGGTTCCGCGCGGTTACGTAACTGCCGAAGATCAATAGCGCAACCAGCACTATGACCACGACAACCCCAACTGCTATCCACAATCCACGACGCATCATCGTTCTCAATCTCCTTCAAACAAGCTCAATCCTATCAACTGCCGGGGCTTACCAACTGCCGCCGGCTCCTCCGCCGCCTGTGCTGCCTCCGCCGAAGCCGCCAAAACCATCTCCACCTCCTCCGCCCCCTCCGAAGCCGCCACCGCCTCCGAAACCACCTCCACCTCCCCATCCGCCACCGAAGAACATACCGAGCAGGAAGCCGATCAGGCCTGAGCCGCCGAAGCGCGCCAGAAAGAGGATGACGAGGAGAATAATGATTCCGAGGATGACCAACTGCCCGAAGCCGATCTGCACCTGTTGGGTCATCGGTTGGGTCAGGGGCTGCTGGCCGGCAAGCGGAGCGAGCGTGACGCCCGCATCCGCCGCGATGATCTGGGAGATTTTGCCCACGGCAAGAGTCATGGCGCCGTCGAAGTCATTGTTGCGCAGGTAGGGGACCATCTCGCGGCCGATCTGGCCGACGACCGCGTCGGGGAGAATGCCTTCAAGACCGTATCCGGTGGAGATGAAACGCTTGCGGTCCTTTACCGCTATGAGTACCAGCACGCCGCGGTCAGGGTCCTTGCCGCCCTTGGCCCCGATGCCCCAGGCCTGGTAGAGCTGCACGGCATAGTCAAATACGTCTTCCCCGTTGAGGGTATTCACGGTGACGACCGCGATTTGCGCGTGGGCCTCGTGGTCCACTTCGCCGCAGACGTAGTCGATCTTCTGGATGGCGGCAGGCGACATGACATGAGCGAAGTCGCTGACGTAGTCGGTAGGCTTGGGGAGATCCTTTACCGCCTGGCAGACGGCTGCCGAGGGAAAGAGCAGTAACAAGAGCGCCAGACATCCGCGCCTGATAAACGTTCGAGGCATTGCCGTCATTTTACCCTTTACGGCGGCGGACTATCGTTGGTTCCACACCAGCCGCGCGGACACTGCTGGTACTATGACCGGCATGGAGACGTCAGCACTTGATGGCCGAGTTGCGGTGATTACAGGGGCCAGCCGAGGCCTGGGCAGAGCCATTGCGCTTTCCCTGAGCTCGGCTGGGGCCAAGATTGCGCTGGTTGCGCGGGACATGGACGCGTTGAACGCGGTTGCGGAGCATATCCGCAGCGCGGGCGGCGAGGCGGAGGTCTTCCGCGCCGATGTGACCGATGAGGAACAGGTCCGGCGGATCAAGACGGAGATCGTGACGAGATTTGGGCATGTCGACATATTGGTGAACAATGCCGGCATTAATATCCGCAAGCCGCTGGAGGGGTACCGGCTGGATGAGTGGGAGAGAGTTCTCACGACGAACCTGACGAGCGCGTTCCTGATGTGCCGGTCGCTGATTCCGCAAATGAAGGGCCGCGGATATGGGCGCATCATCAACCTGACCAGCACGATGAGCCATGTTTCTCTTCCGGGGCGGACGGCGTACTCCGCCAGCAAATTTGGCCTGCTGGGGCTGACCAAGGCGCTGGCCCTGGAGCTTGCGGGTGAAGGGATTTCAGTTGTGGCAGTGAGTCCGGGGCCATTTGCCACGGACATGAACACGCCGTTGATTGAGGATGCGGAGATGAATCGAAGGTTCGTGTCGAAGATTCCGGCTGGGCGATGGGGGAATCCAGAAGAGGTGGGCGAGTTGGTTCGCTATCTCTGCCAGCCAGAGGCAGGCTTTATTACCGGGACGGACATTCTGATTGACGGCGGGTGGACGGCCCAGTAAGGCGTGCCTGACTTTCTGCGGATTGCATGGCCGCTGCCGATCTTCGGTGCGGCAGATGCGTGCCAAGAGGTGTATGCTTCGTGGTAACGAAGAACGAGGAGCAGAAAGGGAGGCGTCACGATGGCATATTTTGAGCGCATTCGCGATGTGGTTTCGGGGCCGTTTAGTCCTGATTTGATCCAGCAGAGAACAGCGGCGGGGTGGCAGCTTGTCTCCGTTGAATGGCGGCGAGAGATGCCGGGCGACGCGCCGGCCTCGGGAGGCATACTGGGCGGCGTGTTCGATGAGGACATTCCCTATGGGCTGCGTATTTCCGACGATTGCAAGCGGCTGGAGGTGGAATCGCGCGAGCATGCAGCGATGGTACTGATGATGGAGCTGCTGGTGCAGGACTTTCCGCTTTCCAGCGTGGTGAGCGACCTGAATGAAAAGGGGTTCCGCACACGCGAAGGAAAGGCGTGGAGCCGCATTTCAGTGTTCAATATGCTGCCGAGACTGATCGAGATCGGGCCGACTCTGTTCCCTTCGCACGAGTGGGAGGAGCGGCGGCAGAAGTTTGCACGGATGATCTAGGGTATACCGACATATAAGAATGGCCAGCATTGCCGACCGTCCCTATATGGCGGCACACCCTAGGAGTTGCCGAGAGCCTGTTCCGCCGGGTCAGCGCTAAGACGGGAGTGCGGCCGGGCTGAATGCGACAGGTGCAGAAGCTCCTGACATATCCGAACGATGAAGACCGCATAGCTCGCCAATAAAAGCGGCTGCGCGATTGCCATGAGCCACGCATTCCGGCTTCCGCCCAGCAGCATTTCATGGAGACGAACGCCATCGGCATGCCGCAAAGGCCAGAAGAAAAATGACGAAATCGGCAGTCCGAGAAAGGTCAGCATCGCGTAAGGATACGCCATCCAGCGGCGGCCGGTTTCCATCTGCATGGACGTAAAAGCACAGAGCGGGAACAAGCACATCGTGAGATAAATCGGGTCTGACTTTTTGGAGAGCAGCAGCAGCGTAATCAACAGGAGCAGAATACCGTCAGACAGGATCCGGGAGCGCCCCGGACCAGAGGGCACGCGAATTTGCGCCCAGGACAGGAATACAACTGCGACTCCAACACCGAGCAGGGTAACCGCGCCGGAAACGATTCCGGGAATCGAATGACCGGATAGATACGCCCAAAAATAAGGCAGATCGCCCGACGTCGCCAAACTGCCTTCAAAACGTAAGGGAACAGTTACATCAGCGCCATAAAGCACAAATCCCAGGTAGACCAGAAGTGTGAGCGACAGCGCGCTCAACGCCCACTTGAGTCGCTTCCTCGATCCCAGAAACAGCGTAGGAAGAAACATTAAGGGAAGAATCTTTACAACAACAATACTGAGGCTGTAGGCAATGCCCGAAACTATTTCCTTCCGTGCAAGAGCAAAGAGGGTGATTGCGAGGAGCAAGGAAATGCAGGCGTGATTTTTACCGTCGATGGCGGTTCCCCAAAGTAGAAGAGGCTGCACGAGATACAACAAAGCACTGCGGCGCAAAGTATTTTCAGCGAGAAACCTCCTGAGAAAGCCTATCCAGAAGGGGATGGAGGCTATATCGCACGCAATCTGAAACACCACAATCGATAGAGGAGAATTGTGAATTCGCAGGAGCAGAGCATCCAAGTAAGGATTGAGAGGGGCATAACTCGATTGGAAATCGCGATACGGAACCAGACCATGCAGGACTTTATGCGCCTCTGGCAAGTAAAACGCAACCAAATCGCCATGGGGTTTTTGATGAAGCAGAAAAAAAGCGAAGAAAAACAAGAAAATACGGCTCAGAGCAAAGACGGTAAGGAAAATCAAATCAAAAGAACTGCGCTGTAGGTCAGCAAGTTTTCGCGGGATCGGAATAAGGCAGATCAACAGGCTCAGGATTGAACAAAATGCTCCAAGTGCGACACGCAGAAGAAGATTGCGCAGATCCATCGTAGTGGAAGTCTAGCATGGTGTACCGTGATCCTTAATCGTCTCAATCAAGCAGGTCGACGAGGATGAAGCATCTTGGGGCAGCATTTTCGCACTTAAAAATTAGCTAGCTCGTCACGTTGTGGTCCCTGGCAATCTGTTTGATGAGCTTGAGGTGCCCGCTAATCACTTGCGCTCCATCTTCTGCGCCCTGTTTGACTGCAGGGTTTTGTGAATCCGTGGCCTCGCGCTGGAAGGCCGCAAGATCAGCCGAGTGAGCCTTGATCATTGCTTTGATGTAGGCATCATCGAACTGCGTACCTGACAATGCATCGAGCTTTGCATACAACTTTTTGTCTTTCTTTGACGGTCCCTTCGGATCATCCATCTGGATACCGGCCGCCACCTGCTTCATCATGTTGTCGAGCTGCGTGCGGTCGTTCACCATTTTCTGCCCGAACTGGCGCACGTCGGGGCTTGCTCCCTTCTGTGCTGCAAGTTTGCCCAAGTCCACCTCGGCCATGCCGCCCTGGAGCGCATCATGCACAAACTCCCTGTCCTCCATCTTCTGCATTGGGGGTTGGCCCATTCCGTTCATGCCGTTCATTCCCATGTTGCTGGCGTTTGGGTTCTGATGTTGAGTGTCCGGCGGCGTTCCGCCCATCGGCTGTTGCTGCTGCGCGAGTGCAAGCGCACCGGTTAACAGGACTGCAGCGGCGATTGTCGTCATTCTGAAAAGCGTTTGCTTCTTCATAGGGGTGGATTCTCCTTCCGTGTTGAGCGGACGCGAATCGTCCTCCTTACATGGAGAACCGGTACCACACCCAAGTTGTCTAATGCTGCTTGTGTCTGCGATGCGACAAAAACCAAGAGAAATTACCAGGCAACTGCCTGCCGGTCAGTGCATCACCGGAAGATTCCAATGTCTCCAGACGCTCACCATGCGGAGGAGAAAACAAACCGCAGCGCCTAAAACAGCAACGACTGAGTTGGGCAGCCTGACGCTGCGACCCGCAACCACTACAGCTGCGCCGGCCAGTGCCGCCGTTGCGTATACGTCCGCGCGCAAGACCGTTGGAACCTGCGCCAGCAGCACATCGCGCACGGTGCCTCCGCCAACGCCGGTGATGCCTCCCATAAGGATCGCGAGAAAGGGATGAATGCCGTATTCCAGCGCCTTTTCGGCCCCAGCCACGCAAAACAGGCTCAGGCCCGCGGCATCCAGGGTGATAAGCAGCATGCGCGGAATATGCTGTACGGGGCCGCTAAATAAAAACACTACCGCCGCACCGATAAAGGCAATTGCTCCGTACCGCCAGTCTCGGATGGAATTGGGCGGATTGGCTCCGATCAGCACATCGCGGATGATTCCGCCGCCCAGCGCAGTTGCGAATGCCAGTACCATCGCACCCAGAAGGTCGAGGTGTCCCTTTGCCGCAGCCAGCGCACCTTCAACCGCAAAGACCAAAGTACCGGTAAAGTCCACAGCCAACAGCAGAGTCGCCGGCTTCGCTTCGATCTTCATCCGATTCTCACTGGAATGCTTACCATAGCGGATGCCAGATTACTTTTCAATTCACGCGATAGGACCAAACCGCTCTCCTATCCCATCTTCTCCTTAAGGCCTACGCTGACGAGCCAGCGATTCATCGGAGACGTCGTTAGAAGGCCAAGGACCATTCCGATCTGCATCATGAACCAGAAGACTGGGCTGAGCGGCAGGAGGTGCGAACGCGGAAAGAGCCAGAAATGCGTCACAGCCATCCATGCGTACATGCCAACCTGGAAGGCGATGATGGAGAGCGTGTCTGCCTTGATGGCGACGATGATGGCCTGGCGCACGGTGAGGTTGCCCATGGGCTTGATGGAGTAATACTGGAAGACGATGCCGAGCGCCCAGGCGCCGATAAAGTCCCAGACATAACTGGCTGCGAGCGTTGAGCCGGCGATGGTGAGGCCCAGCGCGAAGATGGTGAACTCAACGACGATGTCGGCGAGGGCGCAACCGGCGCCGCAGTGGCTACCGGCGAGAAAGCTCTGCGCCCAGGTGGGCCGGGTACTGTCGCCGCCGTGCATATGCATGTGAGCCATGTGTTGGCCGGCAGCGTCGCGGGACATTTTGCTGCCGGCGAGGAAATACCACCAGAGCGCGACGACGCTGAGGTAAAGCGCGGTGACCGGCCAGACGGCGTTCATGACGCCCATGGACTGCGGGTGGCGGGCTTCATCGATAAGGATGATGCAGCCGCACAGAAGGGATATTGTGATCGAAAACCAAGCAATCGTAACGAGCATCTGATCTCCGCTGGATGTTCGATGCGGGAAGCGTGGGGATGGAGCGGAATTCATAATGCGTAGCGCCCCTCCACAGCCTCTGATGCCGTTACCCTGTATTTATGCCAGAACTTATACCTCCTGTTGCACCTGTCCATCACACTGAAACGAAAGTCCACAACCACACGCTTGTCGATGACTATGCGTGGTTGCGCGAGCGCGAGAACCCCGAGGTGGTTGCGTATCTTGAAGCGGAGAACGCCTACGCCGCAGCGATAACTGTGGGGGATGAGGCGCTGCGTGAAACGCTGTACAAGGAAATGCTGAGCCACATCAAGGAGACGGATGTTTCGGTGCCGTTCCGCGATGGCGACTACTGGTACTATTCGCGGACCGAAGAGGGCAAGCAGTATCCGATCCACTGCCGCAAACCGGGGACGGCGGAGGCGATGGATAGTGCCGCGCCCGAGCAGGTGACTTTGGACGTGAATGAACTGGCGAAGGACCAGCCGTTCATGGCGGTGGCTGCTTTTAACGTGTCGGACGACGGGAACCTGCTGGCGTACTCGACGGACAACACGGGTTTTCGGCAGTACACGCTTCAGGTGAAGGACCTGCGGACGGGTGCGCTGCTGACAGAGCGCGTGGAGCGGGTGGGATCGGTGGTGTGGGCCAGCGACAATCGCACCCTGTTCTATACGGTTGAGGACGAGGTGCAGAAGCGGCAGTACCGGCTGTACCGGCACACGCTGGGCGCGCCGCACGCGGAGGATGCGCTCGTGTATGAGGAAGAAGACGAGCGCTTCAACATTGGCGCAGGGCGCACACGCGACGGCAGGTACATCATCATGGAAGTGTCGAGTCACACGACCTCAGAAGAGCGCTTTGTGCGGGCCGACTCGCCAACGGAAGACTTTACGCTGATTGAGCCGCGGCGGGACGACATTGAGTACTATGCGGACCACCGCAACGGGCTGTTCTACATCCGCGTGAACGATGCGGGGCGGAACTTTCGGCTGGTAACGGCTCCGGTGGATGCGCCGGGGCGCGCGAACTGGAGCGAAGTTCTGCCGCACAGGGCCGACGTGATGCTGGAAGATGCTGATCTGTTTGCGGGGTTCTATGTGGCGTGCGAGCGGCGCAACGGACTGCCGCATTTGCGGGTGGTGCAATACAGCGGGACAGGCCCCGAGGCTGCGGAGTCGAGAGAGATTGCGTTTCCTGAGCCGGTGTATGCGGCGCATCCACATACGAACCGTGTGTTCGAGACGATGAAGTACCGGTATGGGTACCAGTCGCTGGTGACGCCGGGATCGGTGTTTGAGTATGACGTGACTACGGGCGAGTCGAAGTTGCTGAAGCAGCTTGAGGTTCCGGGCGGATTCAACAAGTCTAGGTACACGTTAGAGAGGTTGTTTGCAAAGGCGGCGGACGGCGTGGAGGTTCCGGTCTCGCTGGTCTATCGGAAGGATCGGTTTGAGCCGGGCAGGAATCCGCTGTTTGTGTATGGGTATGGGTCGTATGGGTATTCACTGCCGATTGGGTTTAACAGCAACCGGCTGAGCCTGCTGGACCGAGGGTTTGTGATGGCGTACGCGCACATTCGCGGCGGCGGCGACATGGGCAAACCGTGGCATGACGCGGGGCGGCTGATGCAGAAGCGCAATACCTTTACCGACTTTATTGCAGTCGTGCGGCATTTGCTGGCTGCGGGCTTTGGGGATCCGACGCGTGTGGCGATTGAAGGCGGTAGCGCAGGCGGGTTGCTAATGGGCGCGGTGGCAAACATGGAGCCGGGGCTGTTCCGGGCGGTGGTGTCGCATGTGCCATTTGTGGACGTGATGAACACGATGCTGGATGCGTCGCTGCCGCTTACGGTTCCGGAGTATGAGGAGTGGGGCGACCCGAACCAGCCGGAGGCGTTCGAGTACATGCTGAGCTATTCGCCATATGACAATCTGGCGGCGAAGCCATATCCGGCGATGCTGGTGAAGACATCCCTGTATGACAGCCAGGTAATGTACTGGGAGCCGGCGAAGTACGTGGCGAAGCTGCGGCGGCTGAAGACAGATACGAATCCGTTGCTGCTGCACACGAACATGACAGCGGGACATGGAGGGGCGTCCGGGCGGTATGACTATCTGAAAGAGATCGCGTTTGATTATGCGTTTCTCATCGGCCAACTGGGGGCTGAGCCATAAGCAGCGCACTTTGAATACCTGAGCGACGCACGTGGCGTATTCGGCACAGAACGATCCAGCTCAACGCGACGAGGGAGCCATCGGTGAGCAGGCTGGCCCAGGCTGCGCCCTGCCATGACCAGCGCGGAATCATCCGGGCACAGAGAGCGAGGTTAAGCGCGGCGGCGGCGATCTGTGTTGCGGTGCGGTTCCACTGTGATGCGGAGGCGGTGATGGTGGTTCCCCAGGCGTAGTGCAGGACGCGCAGAAGCGGCAGCAGACAGAGCCAACGGAGCGCGGGGACCGATTCTGCGAAGGATGGGCCGAAGACGAGCGGTATGAGTGGCGCGCCGAAGAAGAGCGCGGCGGCAGCGGCGGCTCCGTAGAGCGACATGCGCCAGAGGATGCGCCGGGAGAGCGCGTGGGCCTGCTCGACGCCCTGGCTGCCGGCGCGGAAGAGTCGCGGCGACACTGCGGCATAGACGCTGTAGAGCGGAGCGGAGGCGACGTCTGCGATGCGGTAGGCGGCCGAGTAGATGCCGGCGCCAAAGGTCTGGCCGAAGCTGACGAGGATGGTCTTATCGATGTCGTTATAGAGCGAGATGGATGAGTTGGAGAGCAAAAAGCTAAAGCCCTCGCTCCAGTCGCGCCAGCGCATGGATTGCCAGCGCGGGGGACCGAGCCGCGTGGTGACCAGAATGCAGGCGATTGTGCCGACGAGAAGCGGCGCGGTCCAATAGATGTGCGCCCAGGTGAGCGCGGAAGCGCGTCCGCCGTACCAGCGCACCCAGGCAAACAGGACTGCGGCCAGCGCGGCGCGGCCAGCGTTCATGGCGGCGGTGAGTTGCGCCATGACGCGCATCTGGCCCACGCTTTGGAAGGCGCGGCCAGCCATCTGAGCAGCCTTGCCGAAGAGTCCGTCAGAAACGGCGATCCAGGGAATGAGCAGGCGGAGACCCGGACTGAGGAAGATGTGTCCGAAGGCAAGCGCGATGAGCAGGAGGAGGACGAATCCGCCAGCGGCCATGCGGAGGGCCGCGCCCCAGGCAGCGCCGAAGCGCGCGCGGTCCCGGCTGACGTCGCGCAGCAGGACCATCTCCATGCCGAGGCTGCTGAACTGGGTGAGCACAGCGACGAGCGCCACAACGCCGACGAACGCGCCATACTCGCGGCTGCCCAGGGTGCGGCCCATGAGCACGAAATATATGGCCTGGAAGATGAGGGCCGCGACGCGCCCGCCGATCATCCACGCGGAGCCGCGGCGGAGGCTTTCGTTCATTGGCATGCCTCCGCAAGATGAGCGGCTGATTCTCTCACACCGAGCACCTCATCGTACTTTTCTTCGAGAAGCGCGGTTTGCCGCCTGAGATTGAAGCGCTGCTCGACGCGGCGGCGTCCGGCGACGCCCATGCTGGCCGCAAGAGTTTGGTTGCGGAGCAAGGTGAGGATGGCGTGCGCAAGTGCTCCGGAATAGCCCTGCGGCACCAGCAGGCCGGATTCGCCGTTAGCGATGGATTCTGAAAGACCCCGTCCCGAAAAACCCACCACTGGAATCTCCATGGCCTGCGCCTCGCACGCGACGAGACAGAAGCCCTCCCGGGCATCGCTGGGAACGGCGACGACTGCGGCGCGGCGCATCCAATGACGGACAGCATCAGACGTGAGCGCGCCGGTGAATGTGCAGCGACGGAGGGTAGCTGCGGCCTGCGCCTGAAGCTGTGGGTGCAAGGGACCGTCGCCGATGATGACTAGTTGCGCGTCGGGAATTTGCGCTTCAATCTGTTTCATCGCGCGAAGAAGGTATGCACATCCTTTGACCTCGACCAGTCGGCCGACGAAGAGGATGAGTGGCTCGCGAGAGCGCGTAGCGGCGGGGCGGAAGTAGTCCACGTCGATGCCAATGGGGTGGACCCAGAGCTTTTCTTCCGGGAAGCATTGCTCGATGGCGCGACGGCGGATGAATTCTGAGACGCAGATGAACAGCTGCGCGCAAGCATGGAGCGCGTTGCGGCGAGCGAGGTAGGCGCGACCGACGCCAAGATGAGCCAGCGCGGCTTCGCCGGAGTTGACATCATAACCGTGCAGCGTGACGATGAGCGGAGTCCGGAGACGTTGCTGTATAGGCAGGGCAGCGCAAGCGTCGGTGGCAAAATGCGCGTGGATGAGTTCGGGCGCGAGGGTTTCGATATTGCGCAAGAATGCAGGAGCGAAGCCGGTACGAAGATAGGCGCGCCGCGCGAATTTGTCCGCAAAGGAGTTGCCGCTGGTCGCGGTGATGAGACGGTCGTGATCGAGTGGGATACCGCCAGGTATGCGCTTGAGTCCTGCGAACCAGGGCCGGTAGCGGGTTAACGACGCGGCCTGCGAGGCGACGAACGTCTCAGAGAGCGGCAGAAGTTCGCTACGAAAGAACAGGACTCGGCGCATAGGTCCTCCAGTGTTCAAAAAGCGCTGCCTCGGCGCAGAGCTGTTCTTCGACGCGCAGAAACTCCACGTTGGCCACAGCAGTTACATATAGAACCCAGAAGATTCCGTTGTAGGTGAGGAGTGCGTTCTCATCGAGGTTATAAAGCAAGACGAGCGAGAGGACGATGACGGGCCAGAGCACGTGCTCCACCCGACCGGCACGCAGGGTTGGCCACAGGCGACGCCATGCGCGCGCATAGCTGAGCGCGAAAAGCGCGAGACCGATGAGGCCAAGGTTGAGCCAGATCTCAAGGAAGCCGTTGTGCGCGTGGAAGACGACGAAACCCAGGGCTGCGTCCACGCGGAAGGCCTGGCCGCGCATGCCGCGCCAGAAGGCCTCGTATCCCCAGCCGAGCCACGGCCGGTGCCGGATGAAGATCCAGACCTGTTGCCAGATGAGCGTCCGGCCAGAGAGGGTTGCGTCGCGCCCTAGCCACGCGAGCAGCGGAGCACGCCAATCAAACGCGGCCAGGGCTGTCGCCGGCAGTCCGAAGAGTAATACAAGCACGGAAATGATGCGTGTGGGTGCGTCCACACGCTTCGCCGCTGAGAGCGCGACCCGGAGAAGGATCACCGCGGCCTCGAGCAGCCATGCGGAGCGGGAGCCGCTCATATAAAGCACGACCAGAAACAGCGCGGCGCTCGCCAATCGCTGCCAGGTTGGCTTCCAGTCGGCGAGCAGAACCGCGGTCGCGAGAACCATCATTTCGCCGCAGGCGTTCTTTTGCGTGAAAACGCCCTGCCAGTCAGAGTGGTGTCCGGATGAGTAGTCGAGGCCGCGTTGAGGAAACGCGACCGCGAAAATAACAGATGCGATCGCGAGAGCCAGCAGGGTGATGCGAAGAATGGCAAGCTGACGGCGCACGGGATAGCGCATGGAAAGGTAGAGTCCGAAGACCCCAGTCAGTGCGAACGGCAACGAGCGACGCACGGTGTAAGAGGGAAACTGCGACCACAAGGTTGAAGCGATGGCGAGCAGGGCGAAGGGGAGGGTCCACTGCATGGCGCGGAGGTGTTGCGCGAGGCGACCGGCATGACGCAGCAACATGTATGCGATGGCGCCATAGATCAGCAGTTGCGAGGCGATGCCACCGTAAAACATGAGCCGCGTTGTGGGTAGACCAGATGCCTCGGGCGCGTGATTGGGAGCGATGAACGGGACTGATCCCTGTACGGCGAAAAAGACGAGGATCATGGCGCAGCACAGCTCCTCAGCGGTGATTCCGCAAGGGGCCGTTGCGCTGCTCGCGTCAATAGCCCGCATAGATAAGCGCCGAACTGGCGGAGGCCACAATGGAGCTGGTTCCCATGACCACATGCCTGGCGAAGCTGAATGGGATGTAGATGACGTCGTTTGCGTGCAGAAGCTCGTCCGGCGCTTCGCCCTTTTCGATCTCGCGCAACGGCAATTCCTCGGCGTCGAAGGCTCCATTGAAGTTGCGGATGATGCGTGCCTTCTTCTCGTCCGCGGTGCGATCAACCCCGGCGGCCATTGCGATAGCCTGAAGCACGGTCATGCGCGACTCGTTTTCCATGACATAGCCGCCGGGCCGGCGGACGTCTCCGAGCACGTAGACGATGCCCGCCTTGGGAACCAGAATGCGGTCGCCGGGATCGATCATGACGTTCGCCATGAGTGCGTCGTGGGGGCGGTTCGACAGGAAGACACGCTCCTCGCGCTGTTTCGCTCCAGGCGCCCGCTCAATCATGATGTGACGGTCGGCGAAGGGCGTGAGGCCCCCGGCCATGGCGAGCAGATCGAGAAGCGTACGCGGCGTGGTGATCATGTAGGTGCCAGGCTTGCGGACCTGCCCAAGCACCGATACCGGCTCGCTGGCATATTGCTCAACGAAAACTTCGACGTCAGGATGCCTGAGGTAGTTCTCCTTGAGATACAGCGCTGCGATTGCATCGGCTGCAGCGCCGGGGTCGAGTCCGGCCACATGGACATTGCCGATGAGCGGGAGATTTACATTGCCTGAGTCGCGGACGCGGACCTGTTCGCCGAGCTCGGGCTCGCGCACCACGGATACGTGCAGCAGATCGCCAGGGCCGATGAGCAGGCTCTCCTGTCCGGATGGCTGCGTGGCGCGCGCCGTGAGAACATTGCCGATGGTTGGGGCGTTTTTGACCGGCGGCAGCGCCGTAGGGACGAATTTTTGCGCGGTGGTTGTGGCCGCGCAGAGCAAAGCGAGCGCAAGAACTGGTATGCACCTACGCATGTCCTGCATAGGCCGTCTCCTTGTATCCGTGGTAGGTGAAATAGTCCGGAGAATCTTCAGGCACGCCGTTCATCACGACCTCCAGGGCCGCGTGATCCGGCAAATACTGGCGGACGAGGCGGTAGGTTCGCTGCGCAGCCTGCATCGTGGTTGATTCGTAACGTACAACGAGAAGCGTCCGATCGCAGAGACGTGCGAGCGATGCCGCGTCGGGAACGGGCAGAACGGGGGCGCTGTCCAGCAGGACGAAGTCGTATTGCGAGCGCCACTTCAGCATGAGCTTCTCCATGCGCGATGAGACGAGCAGATCGGCGGTATCGCGGGCGCTCTGGCCAGCCCAGACGAGTGAGAGACCAGGGGGTTTTGCGCACTCATGCGGTTCCGCCATACCGCCGGGCACGAGGGCGTCTGCGAGCCCTCGCTTTGCCCTGACGTGATCCTCTGCGTCGAAGAGCACATGCAGCGACGGACACAGGAGGTCCGCATCGACAATCAGCACCTTTGCGCCGGAACGTGCGAGCGACACCCCCAGCGATGCAGCAAGTCGGCTTTTACCATCGCCGGGCACTGCGCTCGTGATCAGAATTGCCTGCGACGACTCACGGCGGAGCGGCAACGGGAAAGAGCGGCCGCGCAGTGGAGCGACGGAGCCTACTGCGTCTTCCGAAGCTACGAACGAGTCAATCGTTCCTGGACGGCGGCGCGCCCACGTGAGACGTTTCGCGGCGGCGTACTTCGGGACCATTCCAGCGAGGGAGATGCCTAGCAGGCGTTCCAGATCATCCACAGAACGCACGCTCACGTCGGTTGCCTCGCGGACAAGCGCTCCCGCGCAACCCAAGAACAGTCCGCCAAACAGCGCCGCAGCGCAGTAAAGCGGGACATTCGGGCTCTGGGGATGATTGTTGGGCGGAACCAGCGCAGCAGTGGCGACGGTGAGATTGGTGGAGCGAAGCCCCTCGAGCACGCCTGCTTCCTTCAGCTTGTTCAACAGGCCCTGATAGAGTTCCCGGCTGCCGTCTGCGTCCTGCCGTGCGAGTTCATAGGCGACGGTGCGGTCATTGGTAGCGTTCGCGAGCTGCTTTTGCCGCTCGAGGTCGGCACGGGCTGCGTCTTCAGCGCGCTGCGCGATTTCGTAGTCAGTGCGCGCACGCTGGCCAATGCGCTTTATCTCTGCCTGAATGGCCTTGTTGATTCCGTCGAGACGCCCGTGGAGCTCGGCCATCATAGGGTATGCGCTGCCGTAACGCGCATTGTCCTGGTCGATATCGGCCTGCACCTGCGCCTGTTCGCCGCGCAATGTTTGCAAAAGAGCGAGCGAATTGGTCATGGCAGGTGTTGCTCCCGCCGCGTTGTTGCCGGCAAGCCCGGAGATCAGCTCCGGATCGCCGCCCTTTGCAACCTGGTAAATCGACTGCTTGAGGATGCGGTTCTGTTCGGCTGCTTCCAGCGCACTGTTCAGCTCGTCGAGCCGGGCCAGGACGAGATTATGGGTCGCGTCTCCACCGTAAATGCCTGTGCCCTGCTCCAGCCGGTTTGCTGTCTGCTGCAATTGCTCCGTTTGCTTTTTCAGAGAGGAGAGCTGGTCGGCAAGCCAAGTGGAGGCCCGCGAAGCCTCTTCAAACCGTGATTCGAAGGTGTACTCCTGCAGTGCGCTGATGAGGTGGTTGACGACGGCCGCCGAGAGCGCGGGATCAGGGCTGGAGTAGCTGACATTGATCAGGCGTGTCCCAGCGAGCGGATCTATTCTAAGCTGGCCGGCGAATATACTGAGGACGGCGTCGCGCCGGTTCGGAGCGTCATCGAGCGCGACGGACATTGGTTCAACCGGCTTCCTCCAAAAGAAGAGCCAACGCGGGAAATGAAAACCGTTGCGGCGCGGGGGAAAGTAGTCCGCTGTGGTTTCAAGGTGGAGCTGCTTTACGACCATCAGGGCCAGTGTGCTCGACTGGAGAAGGCGGGCATCGGTTTCCATGGTCATCGTGGTGTCGAGCGCAGAGTTGTCCGCGCCTGTGTCGTCGCCGGTCATGGTGTGGTCGAGCCCGAGCGCGCCTGGAGTGTCCCTCTCGACTTCGACCTGCCCGGTCGCCCGGTAGCGCGGCGTGGCGAGGGCGCAATACAAACCGGCCAGAGCGACCATGGCTGCAGCGCAAGAGGCGATAAACCGACGGCGGCGGCGGAAGATCGCCAGCAGGTCGAGCAGCGTCCACTCGCGCCGTGGTGGAGTATAGAGGTCGCTGCGGTCGAGCATTCGCGTGCGTCCTTCCGTCAGTTGGCTCATGCGTTCCTCACCAATACGGTCGAGCCGTCGAAGTCGAAGCTGAAGTCCATTTCGCTGAGTCCGGCACCGGTCATCACGTTGCGCAATTTGCGCCGGTCATCGGTTTGGAAGAGAAGGAATCCGCTGCCGCCGGCACCGACCAGCTTGCCGCCGGTCGCGCCTCCCTGCTTGATTGCCAGCTCATACAGTTCGTCGATGTGTCTGTTGGACATTCCCCGAGAGCGGACGCGCTTTCTCTGCCAGTGGGCGTCCACAAGTTGGCCGAATTCGGCGATGCGTCCACGTTCAAGCGCGCTGCGGATCTCGCGGCCCAGCTCTTTGATGAAATGGAGCCCGTCGAGCATGGCCCGGTCGCCTTCGATGGAGCGTGCTCTCTGATCAGCGAGTAAGCCGGATGCGTTGCGCGTGTAACCGACGAAGAACAGCATGAGGGAGTCGCGCAGCTCGCGCACGCGGGACTCGTCGATCCTGAGCGGAGCCACGCTGACAGTCCCGTCCTTTGCGTATTCCTGGCACAGGAGGCCACCGTATGCCGCAATGTACTGGTCCTGCTTGCCGACGGGTCCGGCAAGACGAGTCATCTCCACTTCGATCGCTTCGCGGGCCAGCTTTTCGGCGCAGACGGGCTCGCGTTTGTAGGCATGCAGCGCATGCATGAGGCCCACGGTGAATGTGCCCGATGATCCGAGCCCGGTGCCAGCAGGGACATCGGCCACGCTGACCACTTCGAGCGGCGCCGGGACTTCGTGCATCGTGAGCGCCTCGCGCATGAGGGGGTGACGGATCTCTTCGCGCGTCTGCGCGTGCTCAGTCTCGGAATATTTGAGAAAGTAGCCGGGCAGAAAGCTCCTGTTCACGGTGATATACACATACTTGGTGATGGCCGCCGACAACACGAAGCCGCCGAACTGCCCGGAGTATGAGGGTAGGTCGGTTCCTCCGCCTCCCAGCGAGATGCGCAGCGGCGTCCGCGTCATGATCAAGCCTGCGCCCCGCTGAGCGCGGCGGACGAAGCGGCGGCCCGAGAGCGAAGAAAAGCACCCGCCGCGCAGAGACCGGATGGAGAGCCGATTTCGTAAAAGCGATCTTCGGCCTCGAACCCAGCCATTTCTCCGCGAGCGACCAATTCTGTTTGCACGGCCGCCAGATCGAAGACCGCGTCACACGGGAAATTCCGGAAGAGTTTGGCGCGGTAGATGCCGAGGCCATAGTCGATGTGCCGCATGGAGCCTGCATGGGTGCTGCGCCTACGTTTTGCGTAGGAAATGATTCGTCCGTCAGCGAATTCGACGTTGCTCGCATCCCAGCGGTCTTCGTTGCGGAAGACGGTCATGAGGCCCGGTTTTCCTGAGCTTTCAAATGCGCTGAACGCAGCACTGAAGTCGAGCGTGAGGTAGCTGTCTCCATACATCACCCAGAAGCAGTTGCCGAGGAGCGGGAGAGCTTTGCAGATGGCTCCGCCGGTGCCGAGCTGGACCGGCCCGTCGCATGAGTAACGAACTCTGCAGGCGAACGAGGCGCCATCTCCGACGTAGTCCTGAATCAAGCTGCCCAGATGGCCGCAGCAGATGACCACGTCAGTAACGCCCTGGCTGGCCAGCATTCTGAGCTGATGGGCCACGAAGGGCTCACCAGCAACTTTGATCAGCGACTTGGGAATGCGCTCGGCGAGCGCGCCCAGGCGCGTGGCCAGGCCTCCGGCAAGGAGGGCAAGCGGGGGCATCGCGGCGCCGGATGCGTGGCTATGCGTCCGCAGGTGCAAAATCCTTCTCCCCGGTCAACTCCTGAGCCATCTCATACAGCGAGCGCCGCACCGCTTCGCGGCTGTTGAAGCGCACGCGCCAGCCCAGAGCCTTCATCCTGCCTGCGTCAAGACGCACAACGGGAATATCTCCCGTCCAACCGCGGTCGCCGCCGGTGTAGTCCCACGCGGGATAAGGTTGAATGTCAAGGGCTTCGGCTGCCATCTCGGCGATCTCAGTTACGGTGACCGCGTCGTCGGTTGCGATGTTCCAGACGTGAAAGCCTGTGTCCACACTGGCGCACGCGAGCAGGACGGCGGCGACCACGTCTGTCACGTGAATGTAGCTCTTGCTCTGACGGCCGTCGCCGAGGATGCGCAAGCGGGCAGGGTTGTCGCGCAAACGACGCAAAAAGTCGAAGCCAACGCCGTGCGTCTGTCGCGCGCCCACCACGTTGGCAAACCGAAAGGCGCAAGCGGTGATTCCAAACATGGCGCAGTAGCTCGCGATGAGGGCCTCGCCCGCGAGCTTGCTGGCTCCGTAGGTGGAGACAGGGACGAGCGGGCTGGAGTCCTCGCACAGGTGCAATTCGCCGCGCTCGCCGTATACGCCGCTGCCAGATGCATAGAGAAGCCGCGGAACGCCCGCGCGGCGTATCGCCTCAAGCACGTTGTTGGTGAGCAGTGTTCCCTGATAGAAGTCGATCTCCGGCTCGGTGACGGCGCGCGCGATGTCCGGGTTCGCAGCGAGATGAATGACAACGTCGTGGCCGATCACAGCGTCGGTGAGGGCGCGCACGTCCGATGCGTCGCCGTGAATGACGCGCAGCCGCGTGTCGTACGTGTGCCGCTCATAGTGGCGATCGCGGCCCGAGGAGAAATTGTCGAAGAGCGTGACACGCCGGGTTGTGGGCGAATCCAGAAACGCGTCTGTGAAGTGGCTGCCAATGAATCCGGCGCCGCCTACGATGCACACACTTGCCCCGCAGCTGGTCATTCGCTCGTCTTTCCAAGACTTCTCAGGATTTTCCGCAACGTTATCATCGATACCCAAATCGGGACAGATTACCTAAGTCAGGCAGATTACCTAAGTGAGACGAGGCGCGAGTTTGCAGTTGACCCCTTTGCGATGCGCGTTGCCTGATGTGCATAACAACCGCGCATCACACTGCTGTTTTGAAGTTTGCGGGAGGGAACTGTCTTGGTGAAGCCATTGCTCGCGACCATTGGACTGCCGGTGTATAACGCCATGCCGTATCTGCCGGAGGCGATGGAGAGCCTGCTTGCGCAGGAGTATCCGCATTTTGAAATCCTCGCAATTGTGGACGGGGCAACCGATTCTAGCCTTGAATATCTGCTCTCGATCCGCGATACGCGGCTGCGAGTTCTCACGCAGGCCAATCAGGGCGTTGCAGCAACGCTTAACCGCATGCTGCGTGAGTGCCACACGCCATGGCTTGTGCGACAGGATGCGGATGACATCTCACATCGGCAGCGCATCGCGCGGCTTGTGGAGGCGATTGAAGCTGTGCCGCAGGCGGGCATGTTCTACTCGCTGGCGAACTATCACCCGAGGGGGCAAAGCGCCGGCAGCTTTCGCTGTTCGCGCGGGACGCCCGAGCAGTTGCGAGGGATTGTCGAAGACGGCTACCTGCTTTCGATCTGCCATCCCACGGTCGCGCTGCAAGTGGAGAAGACGCTGGCGCTCGGCGGTTACCGTGTGGGGCTGCACAATGAAGACGCCGATCTCTGGTGGCGGATGGCGCTTGCGCACGAAATTCACTGCATTCCGGAAGAGCTGGTCGGGTTCCGGCAGAATGAGGCGAGCGTGAGCGCGTGTAACCTGGCGGCGCAGATGGCAGCTGCGCTGTACGTGCAGTACCTCTTACTCTCGCATTTGACGAGGCGCGCGCCACGACCATTTGAGGCGATTCAGCGGCGGCTTGCGTGCATGCTGCAGCCGGCCAGGTTGCGGGCGAAGGAACGGCTGCGTGCGTTCAACATCAGGCTTGCGGAAAAGAGTTACATGCGCGCGGGTGTGGCTTTTACGGCGGCGGCAATGGCATCTCCGGGATATGTGCTGGGCCGGCTGCGCGATGAGTTTGCGCCATGCGGGCGCATCGCGAACGGCATTGCGCCGAAGTTGTTTTTTGAGCAACAGGAGGCTCTATGGCTCTAGCTCCCACACTTTCCCTGCCCGAACTTGCTGCAGCACAACAGAGTGCATCGGATTCCCTGCCCCGGTTCGAGCTGAATGGCGTTCCGATTGACTGCGTGACGCTGGATGGAGCCACGGATCAGGTGATTCAGAAGCTTAGGGCACGGAGAGGCTGTGCTGCTGATCCGCTGTTGATTATGGGGCCGAATGCGCAACTCATTACGCTGGCGGCAAAGCTGCCGCGCTTCGCGGAGGCGATGAGGTCGGCTTACCTATCGGTGCCAGACGGCATATCGGTTGTGCTTGCGGCGCGACTGCTTGGGCAGCCTGTGCCCGAGCGGGTGACCGGCGGCGACCTGATGGAACGGCTGTGCATTGAATCGGCGCGTCATGACCTTTCGGTGTTCTTCCTGGGTGGGCTGCCCGGAGCAGCCGAGCTGACTGCACGCAAGTTCGAGCTGCTCTATTCCGGATTTCGCACGGCGGGAGTGAGTTGTCCGTCGCCCGGATTTGAATATGACCCTATTGAGTGCGAGCGGATTCGGCGGGAGATTGCGGACGCGCGACCTGACCTGCTCTGCGTGGCGTTTGGGGCCCCGAAGCAGGAGATTTGGATGATGGAAAACTGCCGGAGCCTGCCGATCGGCGCGGCGATTGCAGTGGGTGCGGCGCTCGACACGCAGGCGGGGCTGCGCAGGCGCGCGCCGAAGTGGACGCACAGCATCGGACTTGAATGGTTGTACAGGCTTGTGCGGGAGCCACGACGGCTGTGGCGGCGGTACCTGATCGGCAATACCGAGTTTATTTCGCTGTTTGCACGCGAGTGGTGGGGGCGACGCCCCGGTAAGTCCGGGGGTCGAACCGCAAGAGCAAATGCCACGCCAGGACAGATATAGAAACGATTCCAGGAGGGAGCCCATGCCCAGCATCAATCACCTTCGCATCAAACTTTTCGCCGATGGAGCCGATCTCGGCAGCATCATGAGCTTATATCGCGATCCAAGGATCAAGGGCTTTACGACGAATCCGACTTTAATGAGGAAGGCCGGGATATTGGACTACGAGGCGTTTGCGCGCAGCCTTGTCCGCATGATTCCGGACCGCCCGATTTCGTTCGAAGTGTTCGCGAACGACGAGGACGGCATGGAGGCACAGGCCCGTACGATCGCATCGTGGGGCCCCCAAGTGAACGTGAAGATTCCCGTCACCGATCAGGAAGGCGTATTCATGGGACCGCTCATTCAGCGACTTTCCCGCGCTGGCGTCAGGCTGAACGTGACGGCCATTCTCACTCTCGATCAGGTTGAGCGCGTGACAGACGCACTGCATCACGCGACGCCTGCGATTGTGTCAGTCTTTGCAGGAAGGATTGCCGATACCGGGGTCGATCCTGAACCGATTATAAAAAGTGCACGGCAGATACTGTGCGCGCGTCCCCGAGCCGAATTATTGTGGGCCAGCCCGCGCGAGTTGCTGAACATCTTTCAGGCGGAGTCAGCCGGTTGCCATATCATCACCGTGCCGCCTGAAATTCTGAACAAGCTCGGTCTTGTCGGCAAGGACCTGACTGACTACTCGCTGGAAACCGTCACTACGTTTTACCGGGACGCACATGCGGCGGCTTACCGGATTGCGACTGGCCTGCTCTGCTCATGAGGCGACTCCGGTTGCTTAATGCTGGAGCACATATTCGTGCTTCGCGGGCTTAGCCTCAGTCTGTTTCGGGGTTGGGAGGTTGGTGCTGTTCCAGCCTCCGCCGAGCGCCTGGATCAACTCGACGGCAGCGTTCATCTGTTCAATTTGGAGGGCAGTGAGCGTCTGTTGGTCTGCAAGCAGAGTGGTCTGCGCGATCATTACGTTAAGGTAAGGATCAAGACCCGTCTGGTAGCGGCCCATTTCGAGCTGCAGGTACTGCTGTGCGGAGTCGACCGCTTCCTGCTGCTTGAGTATTTGCTGCGAGAGGATGCGCGTTGCGGCGAGGTAGTCCTCGACCTGCTGGAAGGCGGTAAGCACAGTCTGCCGGTAGTTTGCCACGTCGGCGTTGTATATCGCGGTGTACTGGTGGAGTTGCGCCACGTAGAGGCCGCCGTTGAAGATGGTTTCAGAGATCGAGGGTCCGATAGACCAGAAGCGGCTCGGCCAGTCGAACCAATGCTTGAACAGCGACGACTCGAATCCGCCCTCGGCGCTCAATAACACGGTTGGGAAGAATGCTCCATAGCCGATACCGATGGTTGCGTTCGCCTCGGCCAAGGTGCGCTCTGCAGCGGCGATGTCTGGCCGGCGCTCGAGCAGCTCGGAGGGCACACCGGTCGGGATGGGTGGCGGGGAGGTAAGCTCAGGTTCGACGGGGAATGAGAAATCCGTGGCAGGCTTGCCGATGAGGGTGGCGATGGCGTGCTCGTACTGGGCCCGCGACACGCCAGCGTTCAGGGCGGCCGACTCTGCGCTATCGAGCGTGGTCTTGGCTTCAATGACAGAGATGTAGTCGTCGACACCGGTCTCGTATAGCGACTGGGTGATCTGCAGCGACCTCTTGTCCGCGGCGACGGTGTCATTAAGGATCTTTTGCAGTGCGTCCTGCCCGCGAAGCTCAAAGTAATACTCGGCGAGGCTGGCCTGCTCGGCGAGCTGTTCGTTTGCCAAGTCAGCGGCACTTACCTGCGCGGCGTACTCCTCCGATTCGACTTCGCGGCGAATCTTTCCGAAAAAGTCCGGCTCCCAGGAGACCTCCAGCGGCAAGGAGTAGATCTGGCTGGTGTGCCCAGCGTTGGCCGTGGCGGTGTTGTTGAGGTTTCCTGATGACCTCGA